>JAANMY010001890.1_pt1 | contig 21544 bp, 18 predicted proteins | sample 7279691 | NCBI WGS metagenome assembly JAANMY01 (sample SAMN14094543, study PRJNA606508) | bioreactor metagenome | isolation source: A lab-scale SPAN reactor treating ammonium-rich wastewater day 388 | place: Ireland: Galway | collected 2018-02-07
AGCCCGCATGTCCAAACGTCGCGTCGTCATCACCGGCCTCGGCATCCTCTCGCCGCTCGGCAACGATCTGGAAAGCAACTGGGCCGCGATCAAGGCGGGCCGCTCAGGCATCGGCCCGATCACCCATTTCGATGTGTCCGCCTATCCGACCCGGATCGCCGGCGAGGTGCGCGGCTTCGACCCGACCGCCTTCATCGGCGCGAAGGACGTCAAGAAGATGGATCCGTTCGTGCACTACGGCGTGGCGGCGGGCCTGATGGCGATCGCCGACGCCGGCCTGGCCATCGAGGGCGAGGACGCGGAGCGCATCGGCGTGGCGGTCGGCGCCGGCATCGGCGGGTTGTCGGGCATCGAGGAAACCACGCTCAAGGTCGCCAGCGGCGGCCCGCGCAAGATCTCGCCGTTCTACATCCCCAGCACCATCGTCAACATGGTCTCGGGCCAGCTGTCGATCATGACCGGCGCGAAAGGCCCGAACATCGCCGCGGTCACCGCGTGCACCACGGCCACGCACAACATCGGGCTGGCGTATCGCATGATCCAGTACGGCGAGGCCGACGCGATGATCTGCGGCGGTGCCGAATACGCGACCACGCCGACCGCCGTCGGCGGCTTCTGCTCGATGAAAGCGCTGTCCACCCGCAACGACGAGCCCGGGAAGGCCTCGCGCCCGTGGGACGAGGGCCGCGACGGCTTCGTGATGGGCGACGGCGCCGGCGTGCTGGTGATCGAGGAATACGAACGCGCGAAGGCGCGCGGCGCACGCATCTATGCGGAGATCCTCGGGTTCGGCATGAGCGGCGACGCGTACCACATGACCGCGCCGAGCGAGAGCGGCGAGGGCGCCGCGCGTTGCATGGTCAACGCGATGCACGACGCCGGCATCAACGCCGGCGACATCGGCTACATTAACGCGCACGGTACCTCGACGCCCGCCGGTGACCTGGCCGAGACCATGGCGGTCAAGGCCGCGCTGGGCGACGCCGCCAAGTCGGTGATGGTGAGTTCCACCAAGTCGATGACCGGCCACCTGCTGGGCGCGGCCGGCGGCGTGGAGGCGGTGTATTCGACGATGGCGCTGTTCGACGGCGTGATCCCGCCGACGATCAACCTGGACAACCCGTCCGAAGGCTGCGACCTGGACTACGTGCCGCACACCGCGCGCGATGCGAAGGTGGATGTCGCGATGTCGAACTCGTTCGGCTTCGGTGGCACCAACGGCACGCTGATCTTCAAGCGCCTCTGACCGGAGGCGGCGCAGGGCGATGCCGGCGCCGCATCGGCATCGCATGTTGATCGAACGGCTCGCTTCATCGCCCGACCTCGCCGCGCTGCGGCGCGCGTCGGCCTCTCGCTATCCGCTGTTGCTGGCATCGTCCGCCTCGGCGCTCGATGCTTCGGCACGCAAGCATGCGCGCTGGGACATGTTGCTGGTCGGGAACGGCGAGGGTTTCGTGCGCGATGCCGAAGGCGCCTTGCGCGGGCTCGATGGCGAGGTGCTTGAAGGCGCTTTCCTCGACCATCTGCAAACGGTGTGGGACGCGGCGCGCATCCCGAAGCACGGCGATGCCGATGCGTTACCGTTCCGTGGCGGCTGGGCGCTTTTCCTGGGCTACGAAATGGCGGCCGAAGTCGAGCCGGTGCTGAAGTTGCCGAGCGCCATGGGCCATGTGCCGATGGCCGCGGCGCTGCGATGCCCGGTGGCGCTGCTGCAGGACCACGCGAGCGGCGAAACGTGGCTGGTCAGCGAGCCCGGCTCGGAAGCCTTGCGCGATGCGGTGATGGCGGATGTCGCCGCGCTTGCTTCGCAGCCCCCGTTGCCGGACTGGCGCACACCCGACACGATCGAAGAAGACCCGCCCGCCCGCTTCACCGAGGGCGTGCGCCGCGTGCTGGATTACCTGGCCGCGGGCGACGTATTCCAGGTGAATCTTTCGCGTGGTTGGCAGGCGCGTTTCGATGCGCCGCTGGATCCCGCGCTGCTGCATCGCCAACTCACGCGCGCGAATCCGGCGCCGTTCGCCGGCGTGTTCGCGCAGGACGCCTGGGCGGTGGTCAGCGCGTCGCCGGAGCGGCTGGTGTCGGTGCGCGGCGACGTGGTCGAGGCACGCCCCATCGCCGGCACGCGTCCGCGCGTGGCGGGTGACGACGATGCCGGGCGCATCCGCGAACTGGTCGGCCATCCCAAGGAGCGCGCCGAGCACGTGATGCTGGTCGATCTGGAACGCAACGACCTGGGCCGGGTCTGCATCGGCGGCAGCGTGGAGGTGGACGAGATGATGACGGTGGAGAGCTACGCGCACGTCCACCACATCGTCAGCAACGTGCGCGGCGTGCTGCGCGATGACGCGTCGCCCGTCGACGTGATCCGCGCGGTGTTCCCCGGCGGCACCATCACCGGCGCGCCCAAGGTACGCTGCATGCAGATCATCGCCGAGCTGGAAGGCGTCGGCCGCGGCGCGTATACCGGGGCAATGGGCTGGCTCAACCGCGACGGCGACCTCGACCTCAACATCCTGATCCGCAGCGCGGAAGTGGAGGGCGACACGCTGCGCTTCCGCACCGGCGCCGGCATCGTCATCGACTCCGATCCCGACAGGGAACTGGCGGAGACGCGGGCCAAGGCGCGCGGCATGCTGCGTGCGCTGGGCGTGGAAGGGTGATGGCGGACGTCGGCATCTTCATCGGCGATCGGCGCGTGGATGCCGTGCCAGCGGATGACCGCGGCCTCGCCTATGGCGATGCACTGTTCGAGACGATGCGTGCGCATCGCGGCGAGGTGCCGTGGTGGGATCGCCACTGGGCGCGGCTGCAGCAGAGCGCCGGGCGATTGAAGATGCCGCTTCCCGATCCATCGAAGGCGATGCATGAAGCCGGCGATCTGCTGGCCGGACGCGATGCCGTACTGAAGCTGCAGCTCACGCGCGGCAGCGGTGGACGCGGCTACGCGCCGCCCGCGAAGCCCGAGCCGCTGTGGCTTCTGTCGATACACGCGCTGCCCGAACCTGCGAAGGCGCTGGATGCGATCTGGTGTGAAACGCGGCTGGCGCGGCAACCGCTGCTCGCCGGCATGAAACACGGCAACCGGCTGGAGCAGGTCTTGGCGCGTGATGAAGTGACGCAGGCCGACGCCGATGAAGGCGTGGTGCGCGATGTCGCGGGCCGCGTGACCTCGGGCACCGCCGGCAACCTGTTCATCCACGATGGCCAGGGCTGGCACACGCCTGAACTGGACCACGCGGGCGTGGCCGGCGTATGCCGCGGCTGGGTGATCGAAGCGACCGGCGCGGCGGTGCGGCGGATCCGCGTCGATGAAGTCGAGCGCGCGGAGGCCGTGTTCCTGTGCAATTCGGTGCGCGGTATCCTGCCGGTCCGGCAGCTGGGCGCCCGCGCCTGGCCGCAGGTCCACCCGGAGCTCCGCGCGCTGCAGTCGATGCTGGCGCAGGCGCATCCCGGTTTCGCCACGCCAATGGAGGCATCGTGAAGAAAAGAGGCTGCCGCAGCGCCCTGACCACCGCGTTCCTGTTACTGGCCTGCATCGTGCTGGCGATGGGCGCGTTGTGGCAGCGTCAGAAGAGCTTCGCGGATGCGCCGATCACCGGCCTCAAGCCCGATGCCAGCGTGGTGGTGGACCCGGGTGATTCCTTCCGCAAGGTGCTCGGCAAACTGCGCGGAATCGGCGTCGGCGGCGGCCACGACATCGAATGGCAGGCCTTGGCGCGGCTGACCGGCGCGGCCGGCAAGGTGCAGGTGGGCGAGTACGCGCTGCGCCCTGGCATCACCCCGCGCCAGTTGCTGATCGACATGCGCGACGGCAAGGTGGTGAGCTACCGCTTCACCCTGGTCGAAGGCTGGACCATCCGCGACCTGCGCCGGGCGCTGGCGAAGGCGACCCATCTCAAGCAGGAAACCGCCGGACTGGACGATGCCGCGTTGATGAAGGCGCTCGGTCATGCCGGGCAGCATCCGGAAGGCCGCTTCCTGCCCGACACCTACCAGTACAACCGCACCGACAGCGACCTCGGCGTGCTCAAGCGCGCATACGCGGCGATGGAAAAGGTGCTGGAGACGACCTGGCAGGGCCGCGACGCCGAACTGCCGTTCAAGACGCCGTACGAGCTGTTGACGATGGCGTCGATCGTGGAGAAGGAAACCGGCATCCCGGACGAACGCGCGCAGATCGCCGGCGTGTTCGACCGCCGCCTCAAGCTGGGCATGCGGCTGGAAACCGACCCGACGATCATCTACGGCCTGGGCGATGCCTACCAGGGCAACATCACCTGGGCGCACCTGCGCACCGACGGCCCGTACAACACGCGCACCCGCGCCGGCCTGCCGCCGACGCCGATCGCGATGCCGGGCCGCGCCGCGCTCAACGCGACCGCGCACCCCGCGCCGGGCGACGCGCTGTTCTTCGTGGCGATGGGCGATGGCAGCGGCCGCAGCCGTTTCGCGGCGACCTATGCCGAGCACCAGCGCAACGTGGCGGCCTATCTCGCCAACCGACGTGCCGATGCCGCCCGTGCCGATGCCTCGGCCGAGCCGGTGCGCGGCACCGCGACCGATGCCGCACCGCCCGCCACCGCACCGGCCGATGCCGCGCCGGTGCCCGCGCTGCCGGCGGAAAAGCCGCTGCCCAGCGCCACGCCCGCACCGTCGCGATGAGCGAGCTGGCCAGCCAGCCGCGCTTCGTCAGCATCGAAGGCGGCGAGGGCGCCGGCAAGAGCACGGTGATCAACGCCCTGCTCGCCGCGCTCGAGGCGCGGGGCGAACGCGTCGTGACCACCCGTGAGCCGGGCGGCACGCCGCTGGCGGAAATGATCCGCGGCCTGCTGCTGGACCCGGCGCACGAACCGGCCTCGCCGGAAACCGAACTGTTGCTGATGTTCGCCGCGCGCGCCCAGCACGTGCGCGAGGTCATCGCACCGGCGCTGGCCGATGGCGCATGGGTGCTGTGCGACCGCTTCACCGATTCCAGCTACGCCTACCAGGGCGCGGGGCGGGGCGTGGATGAAGCGCTGATCGCCACGCTGGAGCGCGACTGCGTGGGCATCGTGCCCGGCCTGACCTTCCTGCTGGATATCGATGTCGCGGCGGGCCGCGCACGCACGCAGTCACGCGGCGGCGCACCCGACCGCATCGAGCGCGAGCGCGACGAATTCTTCCAACGTGTGCGCGCCGGCTTCCTGCGCCGCGCCGAAGCCGAACCGGCGCGTTTCCGCGTGCTCGATGCCGCCCAGCCGGCGGACGCCGTCGCCGCGCAGGCGGTGCAGGCCTTGGACGCGCATCGCCGATGAACGCGCTGGCGCCGTGGCAGCAACGCATCTACACGCAGGCGGCGGAGGCGCTCGATGCCGGCCGCCTGCCGCATGGCCTGCTGTTCGCCGGCCCGGCGCGGCTGGGCAAGCGCGCGGTCGCGGAAAAACTGGCGATGCGGGCGCTGTGCCTGCAGCGCGCATCCGGTGAGGAAGCCTGCGGCCAGTGCCGCAGCTGCCAGCTCTTCATGGCACGCAGCCAGGCCGATCCGCCGGAAACCCGCCCCGACGGCAGCCTGGCGCATCCCGACGGGCACCCGGCGCATCCCGACGCGCGTTTCATCAGCTACGGATGGAACGACAAGACCAAGAAGATGCGCGGCGAGATCGTCATCGAGCAGATGCGCCAGATGGGCGAGAAGCTCTCGCTGACGGCGCAGTACGGCGAGCACCAGGTCGTCATCATCGAGCCGGCGGACGCGATCAATTTCCAGGCCAGCAACGCGCTGCTGAAGACGCTGGAGGAACCGCAGTCCGGCCGCTTCCTGTGGCTCGTCACCGCGCAGCCGGCGCGGTTGTCGGCGACGATCCGCAGCCGCGTGCAGGTGCTGGAATTCCGCCTGCCGCCGCACGACGAGGCGCTGGCCTGGCTGATCGCGCGGGGCCACCCGGCGAAGCAGGCGAGCGAGGCGCTGGACATCGCGCGCGGGCATCCGGGGCTGGCGCACGCCTGGCTGGAAGACGGCGGGCTGGCTGTCCGTGCGGAAGTGGCGAAGGATCTCGCGCGTCTGCAGCGCGAACCCGCCGCGGCGCAGTCCATCGCGCAACGCTGGTCGGGTGACGACCAGGCCGAACTGCGCCTGCGCTTCGCCGCCGACCTGGCCGCCGAGCAGGCCCGCGCGCCCGCGGCTTCGCCGGCGGTCGTGCGCCATCTCGCCAGCTGGTTCGACCGCGCCAACCGCACCCACGCCTTGCTTCGCACCCAGGTGCGCGCCGACCTGGCCGTGCTCGACCTGCTGCTGGCGTGGAACGCGCCGTGCGGCTGACATCCGACGCGCGTTTCCGAAGCCGCATCCCGCCATCCCCATCCGCGACTTGACCGCGCCGGCCTGAATCCGCAGGCTTGTCGGCATCCGGGCGCTGCCCGAATCGGACATTTCCATGGCCAATCCCGGTCTCGGCGCCACGCGCCAGAGCATCCTCAACGTGTCGCTGGGCGACGACAGCGCGCTCTACAGTGCCTATATGCCCTTCATCAAGGGCGGCGGGCTGTTCGCGCAGACGCCCAACCGCCTGCCGCTGGGCCAGCCGGTTTTCATGATGGTCACGCTGCCGGGTTCGTCGGAAAAGATGCCGGTGTCCGGCAAGGTCTGCTGGTTGACGCCGGTGGGCGCGCAGGGCAACCGTCCGGCGGGCGTGGGCGTACAGTTCGACGACAGCCCGCAGGGTTACCAGCTCAAGAGCAAGATCGAATCGCTGCTGGCCGGACGGCTGGAAAGCGACAAGTCCACCTTCACGATGTAACGTGCCGCTCCCGGAGGCCCGTCAAAACTGGGCGCGATGCTCCGGGCAGGACAGCCCGATGACGATTCCACCGGGTCCGAAGTTCATCATGCCGGTGATGCTCATCTGCACGGTATGGAGCTGCACGCCCTCGTTTTCGCACACGTGCTGCAACTGGGTGTAATCGGGATTGTCGGTCACGTCGGAAAGCGGTCCGGCGTAGGAAACCACGACGTGGGGCGTGTTGAGGCCGCGGCTCACCTGCTTGGAGATGAAGGCAAACAGCTTGGCCCAGGCGTCACTGCGTCCGCGGAACTTGCCCACCGCGGCGGTGTTGCCTTGCGAGACCTGGATGATCGGCTTGATGTCGAGCGCCCCGCCGAGCAACGCGCTGACCATGCCGATGCTCTTGTCGCCGCGCAACTTGGAGCGGGCCCGGGCATAGCCCAGGTCATCCGGCACCGAGTAGGCATAGCTTGTGTCGATGATGCGGTAGAGCTCGTCGCGGACATCCTTCGCCTCCATGCCCTTGTCGAGCATGTCGTGCAGCGCGAGGGGCGCGATGCCCGAGCCCGCGAACATCTGCTTGGTGTCGATCACGCGGAACTGGAAGGGGCGGGTGATGCCGGCCGCGTGGCGCTGCGCGCGGATGCCGGCCAAGGCCTGCATGCTGCCCTGGCTGGCGGCATCGTAGATCGGGCTTCGGCTCTGAGTGATGGTGAGGCAGTACACCGAGTCGTAGTCGAGTGAGAACCGTTCGAGGAAGAGCGTCTTCATCGCCTCCGCATCGAGCGGGACCGACTGCCCCGAGGCGCCCTCGCCATTCGCGTTCTCGCGCATGTAGCGCAGGGTGGCATCGGGGTCGTGCTGGTCGACGTACGTATGGTTGCCGATGCGGATCGGGATCGGGATCACCGCAACGTCGGGATCACGCAGGAAGGTATCGGGTACATCGCAGGAGGCATCGATGACGATGCCGGTGCGGGCGCGGACGGGCTTGGCGTGCGGGGGGATGAGCGTCGTGACTTCGGCGAACATGGGCAGCTCCTGTAGGACAAGCGCCTATAAGCAGGATGTGTGCCATCGGTCACAAATCAAAATCCATCCGAAACCCAATCTCAACCCATTGATTCTATTGAGCAGGCTCTCCTGAAAGCGAACTTTCGTCACAACATGATCGACGACCATGTCACTCATTTGACATGCTGCGTCAGTTTCAGATCCGCAACATCGGATTGTCCCAGCCCGGGCGCGGCGCGAAACGGTCGCCGTGCGCGGCCTGCAGCGCCTTGAGCTTGCCCAGCAGCACGTCGACGCCGGTTTCGCGCACGTACTGGATGGGGCCGCCGCGGAACGGCGCGAAGCCGGTGCCGAAGATCACGCCGGCATCCAGCAGGTCGGCATCGCTGACCACGCCATCGTGCAGGCAGGCGACCGCCTCGTTGATCATCGGCAGGATCAGGCGGTCCTGCAGGTCGTCCGGTGCTTTGTAGTCGCCCGGCACCTCGGGCTTGACCGCCTTGCCGTTCTCCCATTTGTAGATGCCCTGCCCGTCCTTCTTGCCGCGCTTGCCGGCTTCGGGCGGGGCGGACAGCGCGGCGGGAATCGACAGGCCGAGGAACGGCGCCAGCTCCGCGCCGACGCCCGCCGCGACATCCAGACCGACCGTGTCGACCAGTTCGACCGGGCCCATCGGCATGCCGAACTTCACCGCGGCCTTGTCGATGATCGGGCCGGGAATGCCCTCGGCGTAGGCGGTCATCGCCTCCAGCATGTAGGGGAACAGCACGCGGTTGACCAGGAAGCCGGGCGTGCCGGCCACGGGCACCGGCAGCTTGTCCAGCTTCTTGCAGAACGCGGCGAGGCGCTGCTGTGTCTCCGGCGCCATCCGGTCGTGGTGGATGATCTCGACCAGCGGCATCAGCGCGACCGGGTTGAAGTAGTGCAGGCCGGCGAACTGCGCGGGGCGCTGGATGTGCTCGCGCAGTTCGGTCAGCGGGATCGACGAGGTGTTGGTGGTCATCAGCGCGCCGGGCTTCATCTTCGGCTCGACGGCGGCATACAGGTCGCGCTTGGCGTCGGGCTTTTCGATGATGGCTTCGATGACGAGGTCGGCATCGGCCACGCCGTCGCCGGTCAGGTCGCCCTTCAGCCGCGCGGCGACGGCCGGGCGCTTGGCTTCGTCCTTCACCTTCTTGGCGAACAGTTCCCCGGCGCGGGCCAGCGCGCCATCGATGAACTTCTGCTCGCGGTCCTGCAGCGTGACCTCGAAACCCTTGTAGGCGCTCCACGCGGCGATGTCGCCGCCCATCACGCCGGCACCGACCACGTGCACCTTGCGGATGCCGGAATCGCCCGCGCCCATCGCCTTCATGCGCTCCTGCAGGAAGTAGACGCGGATCAGGTTGCGCGCGGTGGGCGTGGAGGAGAGCTTGACCACGCCGCGGCGCTCGGCATCGAGCTGGGCGTTGATGCCGGCGCGGGCGTTCTTCCAGCTGTCGATCAGCACGTACGGCGCGGGGTAGTGCGCCTTGGGCGCCTTGCGCGCGACCTGCTTGACCAGCATCGGCGCCAGCAGCTGGCGGACCGGCCACAGATTGGTGGCCCAGGCCAGCGCGCGCTGCTTGAACGGGCGCTCGACCCCACGCAGCGCGAGCTGGGCGGCGGTGTCCTCCAGCGTGGCCGGCTCGGCGGTGCGGTCGACCAGGCCCATCGCCTTGGCGGCGCTGGCGGAGACGGTGCGGCCGGTGAGCATCAGGTCGAAGGCGGCCGGCGCGCCGATCAGGCGCGGCAGGCGCACGCTGCCACCCCAGCCGGGGAAGATCCCGAGCTTCACTTCCGGCAGCCCGATCCGGGTGGAAGGATCGGTGGACGCCACGCGGTAGCGGCAGGCCAGCGCGATCTCCGCGCCGCCGCCCATGCAGAAGCCGTGGATGGCGGCGACCGTCGGGCAGGGCAGCTTCGACAGCTTCTGGAACACCGTCTGGCCACGGCGGATCGCATCGCCCACCGTGCCCTTCTTGTCGAACTCGGCGAACTCCTTGATGTCGGCGCCGGCGATGAAGCCGCTTTCCTTCGCGGAGGCGACGATCACCGCCTTCGGCGGCTCCAGCGCGATGCGTTCGAGCAGCGTGTCCAGCTCGATCAGCGCGTCCTGCGAGAACGCATTGACCTTTTCGCCGGCGCGGTCGAAGGCGAGGACGAGCACGCCGTCGTCGCGCATGCGGGTTTGCCAGTGGCGCGGTTTCAGGCCGTCCAGCGCAGCGATCATGGGTCACATCCGATGGAGTATGGAAACCCGTTATGATCCGGCCGCCGTTCACATCCCGTCAAATCGCGCATCATCGGCAATCGCCCCCGACAACGGCCCCGGCCCGCGGCGGGGAACTTTTCGCGGCGCGCTCCGGTCAGACCCCGCAGTCATCCGAGGCGACAGCATGCATCGCGGAGCGGCGGCTTTGACGGCCGGCAACGACATCGACAGCACATCCCCCGGCGCCGACGACGCGCTCGACAGCGAACTGGTGCGCCGTGTGCAGCAGGGCGAGACGGCCGCGTTCGACCTGCTGGTGCGCCGCTACCAGCACCGCATCGTCGCGCTGGTGGGCCGCTACGTCGGCGACTGGGCCGAGGCGCAGGACGTGGCGCAGGAGTCCTTCATCCGCGCCTACCGCGCCATCGGCAATTTCCGCGGCGACGCGCAGTTCTATACGTGGATGCACCGCATCGCCATCAATACCGCCAAGAACCACCTGGTGGCGATGAAGCGGCGGCCGCCCACCGCCGACATCGACGCCGGCGACGCCGAGCACTACGACGGCGCCCTGCAGATGCGCGACACCGACACCCCCGAGCGCGAACTGCTGCGCCACGAGGTGGAACAGTCGGTTATGCGCACGGTCAACGCGCTGCCCAGGGAGCTGCGCCAGGCCATCACCCTGCGCGAGGTCGAGGGCCTGCCCTACGACGAGATCGCGCGGCGGCTCGACTGCCCCATCGGCACGGTGCGTTCGCGCATCTTCCGTGCCCGCGAGGCCATCGACCGCGAGTTGCGTCCGCTGCTGGACGCCAACGCCACCTCCCGCGAACGAGGACGCGCATGAACCCCAACGACACCCATCGCGAAGATCTTTCCGCCCTGATCGACGGCGCGCTCGACGCCGACCGCGCGCGCTTCCTGCTGCGCCGCCTGCAGCACGACGGCGAGCTGGCCGGCGACCTGTCGCGCTGGCAGCTGGCCGGCGACGTGCTCCGCGGCCAGGCCGAAGCGCCCGCGCCGGCCGGGTTTGCCGAAGCCGTGGCCGCGCGCATCGCGGGTGAACCCGCGCCGGTGATGGAAACCGGCCCTGCCTCGCCTTCGCCCGCCGTCGCGGTGTCGAATCACACGTCTGCTGCGCAGCCACGCTCCCCCGGTGCCGCGCGCTGGCGCTGGTTCGGCGGTGGTGCGGTGGCCGCGTCGCTGGCTTTCGCGAGCCTGTTGGCGCTGCGTCCGGGTGTGCCGGCGGGTGGGGATGTCGAAGTCGCTTCGGCGCCGCGCGTCGTGCAGCCGGCTGCCACGGCGCCGGCGGCATCCACGCCCGCGATCGCGCAGGTCGATGCCGCACCCGAAGCCGCATCGCCCATCGGGAATGCACCGGCTCCGAAGCCGGCATCGCCCACACCGCGCGTGCGTAAAGACGCGTCGCCGGTGCGCATCGCCCGCGCCAGCACGCCGGCCCCGCGCCGCGCGCCGGCCAACGTGCTTGCGACACCCGCCGAAGAAACCCCGCGCGTCGCCCTGGACGACAGCGCCGCCGCGCACGCCGCGCAGCCTGCCGCCGATCCGTTCCAGCCGCCGGCGGCCCGCGCCTGGCCGAAGGCCGCCGTGCCCGGCACCGGTTCGGGCACCTTCAACGCCAGCCTGCAGGCCGATTCGCCGTACTACCCGTTTGTCCCGCGCAGCGATGCGGCCAACGCCGGCGAGTGATCCCCGGCGCCTCGTGCGCCCCCAATCCCACGACTCCGACCTTCGAGGATCCCTTCGATGAAGAAACTGCTGTCGCCGTTCCTGCTCGTTCCGCTCACCGCCGTGGCCACCGCCGGCGTGCTGGCGCTGCCCGCCGCCGATGCCCAGCAAGCGGCCGCGCCCGCCACCACCGTGCCGCCGCTGGTCACCGGCCTGCCGGATTTCACCCGGCTGGTGGACCAGGTCGGGCCGGGCGTGGTGAGCGTGCAGGCGCGCATCGCGCCACGCCCGTCGCGCGGCGGCGGGATGGGCGATGACGACCTGGCCGAGATGCTGCGCCGCTTCGGCATGCCGATGCCGCCCGGCATGCAGGGCCCGCGTGGCGCGATGCCGCAGTCGCCGCGTGGCATCTCGCTGGGCACCGGCTTCCTGATCTCCGCCGATGGTTACGTGCTGACCAACCACCACGTCGTCGACAACGCCGACGAGGTCACGGTGAAGCTGGACGACCGCCGCGAACTGAAGGCCAAGGTGGTCGGCAGCGACGCGCAGTCGGATGTCGCGTTGCTCAAGGTCGAGGCGAGCGGGCTGCCCGCGTTGCGCCTCGGCGACTCCGCCGGCGTGCGCCCGGGCCAGTGGGTGGTGGCGATCGGCTCGCCGTACGGGCTGGATCATTCGGTCACGGCCGGTATCGTCAGCGCCATCGGCCGCAACACCGGCGGCGGGCAGCAGTACGTGCCCTTCATCCAGACCGACGTCGCCATCAACCGCGGCAATTCCGGCGGGCCGCTGCTCAACACGCGCGGAGAGGTGGTCGGCATCAACTCGCAGATCTTCAGCGTGTCCGGCGGCTACCAAGGCATCAGCTTCGCCATTCCCATCGACACGGCGATGAACGCGGTCAAGCAGCTCAAGGCGACCGGCCAGGTCCGGCGCGGCCTGCTGGGCGTGAACATGCAGCAGATCGACAGTGGCCTGGCCGCCGGCATGAAGCTGCCGGACAGCCGCGGCGCGCTGGTCAGCAACGTGCAGGCCGGGAGCGGCGCGGACAATGCCGGCATCCAGCCGGGCGACGTGATCCGCAGTTTCAACGGCACCGCGGTGAACGATCCAGGCGACCTGGCGCCGATGGTCGGCGCGCTGCCGCCGGGCGCGAAGGTGAGGTTGGGCGTCTGGCGAGAGGGTCGCGAACGCGGCGTGGATGTAGTGCTGGGCGAGGCGGAAGCGGAGAAGAGCGGTTTCAACGAACGCGTGATGCCGGGCAGTCGCGACGATGCCGCCCGCCAGCCGACCCGCGGCCTGCTGGGCCTGCGCATCGCCGAGCTGGATGCCGACGACCGCCGGCAGCTGGGCCTGAAGGCCGGCGAGGGCGTGGGCGTGATCGGCGTGGAATCGATGGCGGCCCGCGAAGCCGGGCTGGTGCCGGGCGATGTGATCCTTTCGGTCGGGCGCACGGCGGTGGGGTCGGCGACGGCGCTGCAATCGGCGCTGGCCGGTGCCAAGCCGGGCGATACGGTGATGCTGCGGCTGGCCGGCCGCGGCGGCGCGCGCTTCGTCAGCCTGAAGACCGGGAAATGAGGCTGGACGCCGGCATCCGGCCCTGTGCGGGATGCCGGCGTGGTCCCGGCGGCCCGGCCGTCGCGGCCATGCGATAATCCCAAGCTTATTGTCCGCAGGGCCGCATTGGCGGCTGAACCGCCCGAATGTCGCCTGAAATCCCCGCCAGCATGCGGAACATCCGCAACTTTTCCATCATCGCCCACGTCGACCACGGCAAGTCGACGCTGGCCGACCGCATCATCCAGCTGTGCGGCGGCCTGAGCGAGCGCGAGATGGAAGCGCAGGTGCTCGACAACAACCCGATCGAGCGCGAGCGCGGCATCACCATCAAGGCGCAGTCGGTGTCGCTGCCGTACACCGCGCTGGATGGCCAGACCTACTTCCTCAACTTCATCGACACCCCGGGCCACGTCGACTTCAGCTACGAGGTCAGCCGCTCGCTGGCCGCCTGCGAGGGCGCGCTGCTGGTGGTGGACGCCGCGCAGGGCGTGGAGGCGCAGTCCGTGGCCAACTGCTACACCGCGGTGGAGCAGGGGCTGGAAGTGGTGCCGGTGCTGAACAAGATCGACCTGCCGACCGCCGACATCGACCGCGCCAAGGGCGAGATCGAGGCGGTGATCGGCATCGACGCCGAGGATGCCGTCGCCATCAGCGCCAAGACCGGCCTGAACGTGCGCGACGTGCTGGAAGCCATCGTCCAGCGCATCCCGCCGCCGCGCCCGCGCGATACCGACAAGCTGCAGGCCCTGATCATCGACTCCTGGTTCGACAACTACCTGGGCGTGGTCTCGCTGGTGCGCGTGATGCAGGGCGAGCTCAAGCCGGGCGACAAGCTGCTGGTCATGTCCACCGGTCGCACCCACCAGGTCGACAACGTCGGCGTGTTCACCCCCAAGCGCAAGGTGCTGCCGGCGCTGCGGGCGGGCGAAGTGGGCTGGGTCGCCGCCTCGATCAAGGACGTGCACGGCGCCCCCGTCGGCGACACGCTGACGCTTTCGGGCGATCCGGCGCCGGCGCCGCTGCCGGGCTTCCAGGAGATGCAGCCGCGCGTGTTCGCCGGCCTGTTCCCGGTGGATGCCGAGGACTATCCCGACCTGCGCGAGGCGCTCGACAAGCTGCGCCTCAACGATGCCGCGCTGCGCTTCGAGCCGGAAAGCTCGGAGGCGATGGGCTTCGGCTTCCGCTGCGGCTTCCTGGGCATGCTGCACATGGAGATCGTGCAGGAGCGGCTGGAGCGCGAATACAACCTCAACCTCATCAGCACCGCGCCGACCGTGGTCTACGAGGTGCTGAAGACCGATGGCAGCGTGATGCCGCTCGACAACCCGGCCAAGCTGCCGCCGGCCAACCATGTCGAGGAGATCCGCGAGCCGATCATCCGCGCCAACATCCTCACGCCGCCGGACTACGTCGGCAACGTGATCAAGCTGTGCGAGGAAAAGCGCGGCAACCAGATCGGCATGACCTACCTGGGCAACCAGGTGCAGATCAGCTACGAACTGCCGATGGCGGAAGTGGTGCTGGACTTCTTCGACAAGCTGAAGTCGGTGAGCCGCGGCTACGCGTCGCTGGACTACCACTTCGTGCGTTTCGAGGCCGGCCCGTTCGTGCGCGTGGACACGCTCATCAACGGCGACAAGGTGGATGCGCTGTCGATCATCGTGCACCGCCAGCACGCCGACCGCCGTGGCCGCGAACTGACCGAGAAGATGAAGGACCTGATCCCGCGGCAGATGTTCGATGTCGCCATCCAGGCCGCCATCGGTTCGCAGATCATCGCGCGCACCACGGTCAAGGCGCTGCGCAAGAACGTGCTGGCCAAGTGCTACGGTGGCGACGCCAGCCGCAAGAAGAAGCTGCTGGAGAAGCAGAAGGAAGGCAAGAAGCGCATGAAGCAGGTGGGCCGCGTGGAGATCCCGCAGGAGGCCTTCCTCGCCGTGCTGCAGGTGGACAACAAGTAACCGGCACGCGCCGGCCGCAACCGAGGAACACGCATGCGTTGGTTCGAAATCTCGCTGGTCTCGCTGACCCTGATCACCGGCCTGCTGTGGGCGCTGGACCGCTTCGCGCTGCGCAGGCGCCGCGAAGCCTCGGCCGGGCTGACCGGCGGCGACGTGCCGTGGTACATCGACTACTCGAACGCGTTCTTCCCGGTGCTGCTGGCGATCCTGATCCTGCGCAGCTTCATCGCCGAGCCGTTCCGCATCCCGACCGGCTCGATGATCCCGACGCTCAAGATCGGCGACTTCATCCTGGTCAACAAGTTCGCCTACGGCCTGCGCCTGCCGGTGACCAACGCCAAGATCGTGCCGGTCGGCGAGCCGCAGCGCGGCGACGTGGCCGTGTTCAAGTTCCCGGGCATGGGTCCGGACGACCCGGATGCCGGCGTCGACTTCGTCAAGCGCGTGATCGGCCTGCCGGGCGACAAGATCAGCTACCGCCGCGGCGTGCTGTCGATCAACGGCGAGCCGCTCAAGTACACCGTGCAGGGCCAGCAGGCCATCGGCAGCGGCAACGACGGCATGGAGATGCCCGGCGTGCTGGCGTGGGAGCAACTGGGCACGCACCGCCACCTGGTGCAGAACTACGTGCAGTCGCTGGAAGTCGGCGGCCCCGGCGACGGCGAGTTCGAAGTGCCGGCCGGCCAGTACCTGGTCATGGGCGACAACCGCGACAACAGCCTGGACGGCCGCTTCTGGGGCATGCTCCCGGAGGCCAACCTGCGCGGCAAGGCGTTCCTGGTCTGGATGAACTTCAAGGACCTCTCGCGCATCGGCGAGCGTATCCCGTAAGCTTCCGCTGGCGCCGGGACCGGCGCGGCACGACACATTCGAGGGGTGGGGCGATGAAGAATCACAAGCAGCAGGGTCTGTCCCTGACCGGTTTCCTGATGGTGCTGGCCGTGGTCGGCTTCGCACTGTTCATCGGCATGAAGCTGTTCCCGATGTACCAGGAATACTGGGCGTTGAAGAAGGCGCTCAAGAGCGTCGCGGCGGACGACACCGTGGGCAACGACGCGATCAGCATCCGCAATTCGCTGGCCAAGCATTTCGATGTCGGCTACATCAGCGACATCCAGGCCAAGGACATCAAGGTGGAGCGTTCCGGCGAAGGCACGATGATCATCGCCGATTACGAGATCCGTCGTCCGCTGATCTACAACCTGGACATCGTCGGCAAGTTCAACGCCAGCGAAGTCAAGCGTTCGGGTGGCGAATAACCCCACCGCCCACGCGTTCGCGGACGGTGCGTTGCTGGCGCAGGCGCTGACCCATCGCAGCGCCGGCCAGCCGCACAACGAACGGCTGGAATTCCTCGGCGACGCCATCGTCAACCTGCTGGCCGCCGAGGCGCTGTATGCCGCCTGGCCCAAGGCCGACGAAGGCACGCTGACCCGCGCCCGCGCCGAACTGGTGCGCGAATCCGCGCTGGCCGGCATCGCCCGCACGCTCGATCTCGGCCGCCAGCTGCGGCTGGGCCCGGGCGAGATGAAATCGGGCGGCCATCGCCGCGACTCGATCCTGGCCGACGCGGTCGAGGCGGTGGTCGGGGCCATCTATCTGGATGCCGGGCTCGACGCCTGCCGGCGCGTGGCGATGCCCTGGTTCGCGCCGCTGATCGAAGCCCTGCCGCCGCCCAACCGCATCGGCAAGGACCCCAAGACCGCCTTGCAGGAATGGCTGCAGGCCCGTGGCCGCAGCCTGCCGGCCTACGAACTGGTCGGCGAGTCGGGCGAGGAACACGCACGCCTGTTCACGGTGTCCTGCACGGTGGGCGACGCCGAAACCCTGGGTGAAGGCGGTTCGCGCCGCGCCGCCGAGCAGCAGGCCGCCGCCACGATGCTGGCCCGGCTCGAGTCGGCCAAGGGCTGAACCGGCGGCCTCGGGGCGGCCTCGCCTACAATCCCCGCATGAACGAACAGCCTTACCACGCCGGCCACGTCGCCGTCATCGGCCGTCCCAACGTCGGCAAATCCACCCTGATCAACGGCCTGGTCGGCACCAAGGTCAGCATCACCTCGGACCGCCCGCAGACCACGCGCCACCGGATGCTGGGCATCGCCAGCTTCGACAAGGGCCAGCTCGTATTGGTCGATACGCCCGGCATCCACGGCGCGCAGAACAAGGCGATGAGCCGCGTGCTGAACCGCGCCGCCCGTGGTGCGCTTGAAGGCGTGGATGCGGCGATGCTGGTGGTCGAGGCGGGGCGCTGGGATGCCGAGGACCAGATGGCGCTCGATGCGCTGAAGGAAGCCAAGGTGCCGGTGGTGCTGGTGGTCAACAAGATCGACCGCCTGCGCGAGAAGGGCGACCTGCTGCCGTACCTGGCCCAGGTCAGCGAAGGCCGCGAGTTCGCCGCGGTGCACCCGCTCTCCGCGCTCAAGCGCCAGGGGCTGGAAGCGCTGGTCGACACCCTGCTGCCACTGCTGCCCGAGCAGCCGGCGCTGTACGACGAGGACGATGTCACTGACCGCAGCATGCGTTTCCTCGCCGCCGAGTTCGTGCGCGAGCAGCTGATGCGCCAGCTCGGCGCGGAACTGCCCTACGCGAGCGCGGTGGAGATCGAGAAGTTCGAGGAAGACGGCGCGATGTTCCGCATCGGTGCGGTGATCTGGGTCGAGCGCGAGAGCCAGAAGGCCATCGTCATCGGCAAGGGCGGGGCGCGGCTGCGCAGCATCGGCACCAAGGCGCGCGAGCAGATGGAGAAGCTGTTCGGCCGGAAGATCTTCCTCGAGACCTGGGTGCGCGTGCGCCAGGGCTGGTCCAACGACGAAGCCGCTTTGCGCGCCCTCGGTTACAGCGAGTAATCCGGGCGCGCTAGGCCACCGCCATGCGCATCGACAGCGACGCCGCCTACGTCCTGCACGCACGGGCCTGGCGCGAAACCAGCCTGCTGGTTGAAGTGCTCTGCGCCGACCACGGGCGCGTCGGGTTGGTGGCGCGCGGCGTGTCCACGCCCAGGCGGCATGCCCTGCGTGCGGCGCTGCAGCCGCTGCAATGCATCCGCCTTGAAGCGGTGCAGCGCGGCGAACTGGCGACGCTGCAGGCTGCGGAAGCGATCGACGTCGCGCCACGGCTGGCCGGCGAATCGGCGTTAGCCGCTTTCTACCTCAACGAACTGACGCTGCGGCTCGCCCCGCGCTTCGACCCCCTGCCGGAACTGCACGCCGCATATGCGCGCACGCGCGCCACGCTGGATGCGACCGGGGCCGCGCTTGCGTGGACATTGCGGCGTTACGAGCGCGACCTGCTGGAAGCGATCGGTTTCGGCTTCGACTGGCGCGTGGATGGCGATGGCGTCGAGATCGATCCCGCCGCACGCTACCGGCTGGACCCCGAGCACGGGCCGCGCCGCCTGCTGCGCGACCGCGGCAGCGACGACCGCAACCAGGCCGCGACCGGCGCGGCCTTGCTCGCACTGGCCGCCGACCACACGCCCGTGCCCGGGGACCTGCTCAGCCTGCGCCGCCCGATGCGCGGCCTCATCGCCCACCACCTGGGCAGCCGCCCGCTGAAGTCCTGGGAGATGGCGGCGCAGCTGGCCCGGCTGAAACCCGCGCCGCCGGGCTGACGGGCTTCACCCGGCTGACGACGATGCCGCGTCTTCAAGCAACGCGGCGACCTCCGCATCGAACGCGGCCAGGGCGGCGCAATCGTGCAAGGCCACGTCCAGCCGGTCGACGATGCCCCGCAAGCGTGCCGCACCGACGAAACCGCAGCTCGCCTTCAGCCGGTGCAGTTGCTCTTTCGCCGCATCGGCGTCGCCGGCAGCGACCGCGCCGGTGACGGCCAGATGCTGCTTCGGCAACTCCATGAGGAACAGGCCGCGCAGCGCCTGCATGCCCGACGCATGGCCGTTGAGTGCGCGGAGCGCGAGGGCATCGTCCCAATGCGGCAGGTCCGTCAAGCCGAGGAGGCGACGGATCGCCGCCTGCCATTCGCCGATCGGCAAGGGCTTGGAGACGGCCGCGTCGAAACCGGCGGTCCGCAGGGCTTCCAGATCGTCCGGCAAGCGCGAAGCGGTATGCCCGAGCGCAGGCGGATGCGGCCCTGCACGCATCCCGCGCAACCGCGCAAGCAGATCGGCACCGCTGCCGTCCGGCAGGCGCGCATCGATCAGCCAAGCGTCGTATCGATGGCGCGATGCCAGCAGCAGCGCCTCCTGCAGCGTGCCCGCGGCATCGATATCGGCCGGCAGTCCGCGTCCGCCTTCCAGCAGGAAAGTCCGGCTTGTCGGGTCGTCCTCCACCAGCAGCAGGCGTGGATTCATTCCACTATCGCGCATCGTCCGTATCCTCCCTCCATGGTGTCCCGCATCCTATCCGCATGGCTGCTGTTGATGGTGGGGCTCGTCGCCGGCCTGCCGGCCCTGGCGCGCACGGCGGACGCACGGATCGCGCGGGTCACGACCTCGGTCGCCACGCTGGAAGGCGTGCGCGTGCGGCTGGACTGGCCCGCGACGGCTGCGCAGGGAAGGTTGCGGCTGCAGGCAGAGGCCGTGCATGCCGCGGACCTCGGCTACCACTTCCGCCAGCTCGACTGGCAATGCCCGCTGCGGCGAACAGCGCGGAACGGCTGGTCGTGCGAAGGCACCCTCAGCGCGCCCCGCAGTACGCCGATGAAACTGGCGCTGCGATTCGATGATGCCGCCACGCACGCATCGCTGGCGCGCGGGGCCTCTCGGCTGACGCTGGACCGCCGCGCCTCGACGCCCGACCTCACCCGCATCGACCTGGTCGCGGTGCCGGTGCAATGGGCCGATGCGCTGGCCTCTCAGGCATGGCCGGGCGGACGGTTCACCCGTGGCCTGCTGGATGGCCAACTGGCCGTCCGCACGCCGAAGGGCGCGCCGGTCGCGGTGCAGGGACCGCTCGCGGTCACCGGCACGGCGTTGCAGTCGAAGGACGGCGGCATCGTCGGCGAGAACCTCGACGCACGCCTCGATATCGACTACCGCACCCGGCAGGGACGTTCCAGCCTCGCGCTCGACGGCACGCTGGGCGGCGAATTGCTGTTCGGCGAGACCTATCTGGGCCTGGCCGGGCAGCCCGCGCGACTCACGTTGCAGGGCACGAAGTCGCCCGGCAACGGTTGGCGCTTCGACCGGGTCGACTGGCGCGATGGCGACACCCTGCATGCACGGGGCAGCGTGGCTTTCGATGCCGACGCCGGGGTCTCCGCGCTCGACCTCGCGCTCGACAGCCGCGATGCCTCGGGCCTGCGCGATCGTTACCTGAGCGGCGCGCTCGGCAAGTTCGGGCTGGCCGATGCCGAGATTTCCGGCGCATGGGACGCCACGTTGCGCTACGGCCAAGGCCGCCTGCAGCGCGTCGACGCCACGCTGCACGGACTCGACCTGATCGATCCGCGCGACCGCTTCGCGCTTCGCGGGCTGTCCGGCACGCTGGCGTTCTCGGGCGATGCGGCGGTCGATTCCGAGCTTCGTTGGCAGCAGGCGCGCATGTACGGGCTGGACTTCGGCGACACCACGCTGCCGTTCCGCAGCGCCGACGGCGTGCTGGCCCTGCAGCGCACGGCGCAGGTGCCGCTGTTCGGTGGCCGCATCGACATCCACGACCTGCGCATCGTGCCGCCGCGCGAAGGCGTCGGGCTGCAGATGGACTTCGGCCTGCAGCTGGAGGCAGTGGACCTGGGCGCGATGGCCAAGGCGCTCGGTCTGCCGGAATTCCGCGGCGAACTCAACGGCGAGATCCCGCACGCCCGCTACGCCGACGACATGCTGGTGTTCGACGGCGGCCTGAGCCTCGGCATCTTCGATGGCGCGATGCAGATCACCAACCTGGCGATGGAGCGGCCCTTCGGCACCGCGCCCACGCTGACCGCCGACATCGATTTCAACGACCTGGACCTGCTGCGCCTGACCGAGGTGTTCGACTTCGGCAGCATCACCGGCAAGCTCGATGGCCACATCCACCAGCTGCGCCTGGTCGACTGGACGCCGGTGCGCTTCGACGCCGTGCTGCTCACCGACCGCAAGCCCGGCGTGCGCCAGCGGATCAGCCAGCGCGCGGTGCAGAACATCTCCAGCGTGGGCGACTCCAGCTTCGTGGGCAGCCTGCAGGGCCAGCTGATCGGGCTGTTCGACGACTTCGGCTACCGCCGGCTGGGCATCCGTTGCCAGCTGAACAACACCGTCTGCTTGATGGGCGGGATCAGCGACGTGAACACCCCGCGTTCAGATTCGTCCGGTTTTACTATCGTCGAAGGGTCCGGCCTGCCGCGCCTGACCGTCATCGGCCACAACCGCCTCGTGGATTGGC
>JAANMY010001891.1_pt1 | contig 21524 bp, 17 predicted proteins | sample 7279691 | NCBI WGS metagenome assembly JAANMY01 (sample SAMN14094543, study PRJNA606508) | bioreactor metagenome | isolation source: A lab-scale SPAN reactor treating ammonium-rich wastewater day 388 | place: Ireland: Galway | collected 2018-02-07
AATATCCTCAGGGGGGTGAGGCCGTCAGGCCGAGGGGGGCGCGAGCGCCCCCCTGCTTCGCGCGGCGGCACGCCGCGCGCGGGTCGCCCGAGGCGCCCGCGACAGCGGGCGGTGAGGGCGAAACCCCCTCTGGCCCCTTACTTCCCGCGGCCCGGCTTGACGCCGCCGCCCTGTTTGATGAACGTGCCGTTGTTCAGTTCCTTGAACGCCTTTTCCAGCTCGGCCCTTGTGTTCATCACGATCGGCCCGTGCCAGGCCACCGGTTCCTTGATCGGCTGGCCCGAGACCAGCAGGAAGCGGATCCCCTCGGGCCCCGCATTCACCACGATCTCGTTGCCGGTGCCAAAGCGCACCAGCGTCCGGTTGCCGCTCATGTCGCGGACGTTCAGTTCCTGTCCGTCGAATTCCTTTTCGACCAGCACGCCCTGCGGTGTCGAGGCATCGCGGAAGGTGCCGCGGCCGGCAAAGACATAGGCGAAGGTATTGGCATAGGTATCGACCGGCAGCACCTTGCGGGTGTTGGGCGGCACCGAGACGTCCAGATACAGCGGATCGGCGGCGATCCCGTCCACCGGGCCGCGCTTGCCCCAGAACTTGCCGGTGATGATGCGCACCGCGGTGCCGTCGTCATCCACCACTGTGTCGATGTCCGATCCCTGCACATCCTGATAGCGCGGTTTGGTCATCTTCAGCCGCGAGGGCAGGTTGGCCCAGAGCTGGAAGCCGTGCATCTGCCCCTTGGCGTTGCCCAGCGGCATTTCCTGGTGCAGGATGCCCGACCCGGCGGTCATCCATTGCACCGATCCGGCGCCCAGCCTGCCTTTGTTGCCCAGCGAATCGCTGTGTTCGACGGTGCCTTCCAGCACATAGGTGATGGTTTCGATGCCGCGGTGCGGGTGCCAGGGGAACCCTTTGCGATAGAGATGCGGCGCGTCGTTGCGAAAATCGTCGAGCAGCAGGAACGGGTCGCTTTCCGAGGGTTCACCAAAGCCGAAGGCGCGGTGCAGATGGACACCGGCGCCTTCGGTGGTCGCTTGCGCACGGGAAGTCGAGGTCACGGGACGAAAGGACATGGTCGCTCTCCTGAATGGCGGTTGCTACCCATATTGGCGCACAAGCCGCTGGATTCCAGCCGCGGCTCTGCGCGCCGGCGCACAGGTCTTGTTCAGCCGCCGGCCCCGGTCGGCCCGGGTTCAGTGGTCGTCGTGCGCGGCCGGGTCCAGCGTATAGCGGGCATCGCAATAGGGGCAGTCGATCCAGCCGGTTTCGTGCGGGATGGTCAGCCAGACGCGGGGATGACCCAGCGCGCCCTCGCCGCCGTCGCAGGAAAAGCGGCGCGAGCCGACAACATGGGTGGCGGGGGCGGCATGCGCGGGCTGGCTGGCGGACATCGGGCTTCCTTGTCTCGGCTATGCAATAGGCCTAGGTAGATGGGCCGGAACAATACCCTGTCTGGCGTCAGGAGCAAGATGAGCGACACCGTTTCCGATCCTGCCATCGAGATCGAGGGCCTGCGCAAGACCTATCAGGGCAGCGGCAAGTCGGCGCCGAAAGAGGCGCTGACCGGCATCGACCTGACCATTCCGCAGGGCTCGGTCTTTGGCCTGCTGGGGCCCAATGGCGCGGGCAAATCGACCATGATCAACATCATGGCCGGGCTGGTGCGCAAGACCGCGGGCAAGGTGCGGATCTGGGGTTTCGACCAGGACCAGAACCCGCGCCAGTCGCGCGCCGCCATCGGCGTCATGCCGCAGGAACTGACGGTGGACCCGTTCTTCACCCCGCGCGAGGCGCTCGAGGTGCAGGCGGGGCTTTACGGCGTGCCCAAGCGCGAGCGGCGCACCGATGAAATCCTGTCGCTGATCGGCCTGACCGACAAGGGCGATGCCTATGCCCGCACGCTGTCCGGCGGCATGCGGCGGCGCCTCTTGCTGGGCAAGGCGCTGGTGCACGGGCCGCAGGTGCTGGTGCTCGATGAACCCACCGCCGGGGTGGATATCGAATTGCGCCAGATGCTGTGGTCGAATGTGCGGATGCTGAACCAGCAGGGCATGACCATCATCCTGACCACCCATTATCTGGAAGAAGCGCAGGAGATGTGCGACGAGATCGCCATCATCGACAAGGGGCGGCTGGTGGTGCGCGATTCCACGCAGGGCCTGCTGGCGCGGGTCGATACCAAGACGCTGCTGGTGCGTCTGGCCCGCCCGGTCGCCGATCTGCCGCTGCCCGCCGGGGTGACGGTCGAGGAACGGCCGCAGGGCTGGCTGGCGCTGGCCTATCCGCGCAGCCGGATGCAGGCCGGCGAGATCCTGGCCGCGCTGACCGCCGCCGGGGCCGAGGTGCTGGACCTCAGCACCGCCGAGCCCGGCCTCGAAGATGCGTTTCTGGCGCTGACCCGGGGCTGAATACCCGCTAGGCGCGGCGGCGGACTGGCTGTAACCTCGACGCGGCAACAGCCGGGTGCGCGCCGATGTCCCTGTCCGATATCCTTGCCTTCGTTCTGGCCACCACGCTCCTCGTCACCTCGCCGGGGCCGAACGGCGTGCTGATCGCCCGCACCGTGCCCACCTCGGGGCGGGCGGCGGGATTCGCCACGATCGCCGGGTTCTTTACCGCCTTCTACATCCATGGCGCGCTGTCGATTCTGGGGATCTCGATCCTGCTGGTGCAATCGGCCACCGCCTTCATGGTGGTGAAATACCTCGGTGCGGCCTATCTGTGCTGGATCGGGATCAAGTCGCTGATCGCCGCCTTTCGCGCCCGGCCGCTGCCCGCCATCGCCCCGGCCCGCAGACCCCGCACCCTGGCGCGCGCCTATCTGGAGGGGCTGCTGACCAACGGGCTGAACCCCAAGGTGTCGATGTTCTATCTCGCGGTCTTTCCGCAGTTCATCCCGATGAACGGGCATCCCGCCGCCTCGGCGTTTCTGTTGGTGTTCCTGCATTCGATGATCAATGTCGTCTGGTTCGGCGCCATGGTCCTGCTGTTCGCGCGCCTGTCGGGCGTGGCGCGCGGCGACAGGGTGCAGCGGTGGATCAAGGGTCTGTCGGGCGCGGTGTTCATCGGCTTCGGGCTGCGGCTGGCCAGCTATCGCCCTTCGGTCTGAGCGGGCATTCGCAGGTTTCCTGCGATTCGATATTGTGCCTTTTGGAAATACAATGTTGAATGCCCTGCACGGGCGGCGCGCATCCAGCGCCGGACCCGGCGGGAGGGACCATGAAAAAGATCGACGTTTTCAACCACATCTGGCCGCAGCCGTTCTTTGATGCGCTGATCCGCCAGATCGGCGCCATGAGCGACATGACCAAGCGGTCGGGCGATGTGCCGATGATGACCGACCTGAACCGCCGGTTCCAGGTGATGGATATGTTCGGCGATGATTATTGCCAGATCCTCTCGCTCGCCTCGCCGCCGCTGGAAAAATTCGGCTCGCCCGAGATCGCGCTGGAACTCTCGCGCATCGGTTCGGATTCCATGGCCGAATTGTGCCTCAAATACCCGGACCGTTTCCCCGGCTTCATCGGCACCGCGCCGCTGACCCATCCTGAGGGGATGGTGACGGAATCGAAACGCGCCATCGAGGAACTGGGCGCCGTCGGCATGCAGATCTTTACCAACGTCAACGGCACCGCGCTGGATCTGCCCGCCTATGCGCCGTTCTTCGACTACATGAATTCGGTCGGCAAGCCGGTCTGGCTGCACCCCGCCCGGGGCCAGGATTTCGCCGATTACAAGACCGAGACCCGCTCGGAATACGAGATTTTCTGGACCTTCGGCTGGCCCTATGAAACCTCGGCCGCCATGGCGCGGATGGTGTTCTCGCAGTTCTTCGACCGCTGGCCGGACCTCAAGATCATCACCCACCACGCCGGCGGCATGATCCCCTATTTCGAGGGGCGCGTCGGGCCGGGCTGGGACCAGATGGGCAAGCGCACCTCGGACCGCGACCTGACCCCGGTGCTCAAGGGGCTCAAGCGCCCGCATCTGGAATATTTCAAGGAATTCTATGCGGATACCGCCTCGTTCGGCTCGCGCAAGGCGATCGAGCATGCCATCGAATTCTTTGGCGAGGATCGGGTGCTGTTCGCCTCGGACGCGCCCTTCGATCCCGAAGGCGGGCCCTATTACATCCGCGAGACGATCAACCTGATCGAGCGGATGGACCTGTCGGAAACCCTGCGCCGCAAGATCTTTCAGGACAATGCCGTCAACTTGCTGGGCCTGAAACTCTAGCCGCGCGGGCTGTAGCCCAGCCGCCGCGACAACCGCCCGGTGGTATCGAGCAAGGCCGCCGTGACCGTTCGGGCCCGCGCCCCGGTCATGGTCTTGTCCGACCCCAGCACCGTGACCGCGGCGGCGATCCGGCCCGAATGGTCGAACACCGGCGCGGCCATGGCGGCGAAATTGGCGTTGATGTTGTTCTTCGACGTGGCAAAGCCGCGGGCGCGGACGGTGTCGATCAGCGCCTCCAGCGCCGCCGGGTCGCGGATCAGTTCGGGGGCGATGGTCCAGTTTTCCTCGGAATGGCGGGCGATCTGGATTTCGTCATCCAGCACGCGCCGGGTTTCGCTGCGCTCAAGCCAGGCCAGGAACACCTGCCCGGTGGCCGAGGCCGACAAGGGCAGCACATAGCCCAGCCGCACCGCCAGCGATCCCTGCCGGTGGCCATCGACCTTCGACACGATCCCCGGCCCGCGGTTGCCCCACAGCGACAGATAGGCGGCAAAGCCGGTCGCCGATTGCAGCACGCCCAGCTCGTTGCGCGCCACCTCGACGATATCCACCTGCCGGATCGCCGAATGGCCAAGCTGGATGGCAAAGCTGCCCAGCCCGTAATGCCCCGTTTGCGCGTCCTGGCGCACCAGCCCCTCGCGGATGAAGCTGACCAGATAGAGATGCGCCTTCGACGGCGGCATTCCCGCCGCCGCGGCGATGTCGCGCAGCGGCATCGGCCCGTCGGCGGCCTCCATCGCGCGGATCACCTTGAAACCCACCTCGATGGACTGGATGCGCCGCTGCGACCAATCCTCGTCCTTGTCCGTCCGCTTCATGCCTGTCCCCGGCCCGTTTTCCTTGTTCTAGACGGGATTGCGCCGCCGGTCCATCGCGCCGCGTTTCCGGGTCATATCAGCTTGCCTTACATGAATCCCCGTCATACCTTCGCCGCGACAGGGGGAGAGCGGATGCAGGATACCGAGGTCTGGCGCGGCGGGGTGAACGCCTGGGAATGCGATGAAATGGGGCATCTGAACACCCGTTTCTATGTGATGCGCGCGGTCGAGGGGCTGGCGATGCTGTTCGGGCAACTGGGCCTGCCCGGCCTGACCCATCCCGCCACCGCCACCACCTTCGCCATCGAGGAAATGCACATCCGCTTTCACCGCGAGGCCCGGCTGGCGACGCCCCTGCGCATGACGGCCGGCCTGCTGTCGATCGATGCCACCGGCGCCGAGGTGCTGCTGGTGATCGACGATCTGGCCAGTGCCGAGGTCAAGGCGACTTTCCGCACCCGCCTGCGCCACATCCTGCCCGCCACCCGCAGCCCGGTTCCCTGGCCCGCCGCCGTGGCCCGCGCCGCCCGCGACCGGTTGACCGACCTGCCCGAGATCGCGCAGCCCCGCTCCACCGGCACCGGCCCGGTGCAGACCCGCGCCACGCGGGCGCGGGCGCAGGCGCTGCAGCGCATCGCCATGGGCGTTGTCGGCCCCGACCGCACCGATGCCTTCGGGCTGATGGGCGCCTGGGGGTTCATCGGCGCGGTCTCGGACGGGGTGCGCGGGCTGACCGGCCCGTTCCGCGACATCATCGCCGGGAATGCCGATCCGGTGCCGCAGCGGGTCGGCGGCGCGGTGCTGGAATTTCGCATCCTGCACCTCGACTGGCCGCGGCTGGGCGACGCCTATGAGGTGCGCGGCGGGCTGATGGGGATCGAGGGGCAGGTGCAGAAACTGGTGTTCTGGATGCTCGATCCGCTCAGCGGGCGGGTCTGGGGCAGCATGCAATCCATCGCCGTCAATTTCGACCTCGACAGCCGCAAGCTGATCCGCATCACCGACAAGGCCCGGGCCGAACTGGCGCCGCTGGTCACGCCCGGGCTGGATCTTTAGCGGAACTTTTCCGCCGTCGCCCCGGCGTTCAGCAGCGCCGCCAGTTCGCGGCGCACCGCGCCCGGCGCATCCGGCGCGCGCAGCAGGAACGCCTTGACCGCGCGCACCGTGGCCGGGCTGTTGCCCGCCAGAGCGGCGATCCCCCGTTCCACCGCCCCGTCCAGATCCGCCGCCACCAGCCCGATCAGCCCCATCGCCTGCGCCTCGGTGGCGGAAATGCTGTCGCGGGTCAGCACCAGCCGCGCCAGATGCGCGCGCGGCAGCCGGTCCACCAGCGCCTCCATCACCAGCGTCGGGGCGATGTCATGGCCCATTTCCGGCACGGCGAACCGGGCGTCGGCGGCGGCGATCGCCACATCCGCCAGCGCCGCCAGCGCGCAGCCGACCCCCAGCGCCCGGCCCTGCACCCGTGCCACCAGCGGCACCGGCGCCGCGCGCAGCGCGCCGTAAAACTCCAGCACCGGTTCGGAGATCAGCGCGCGCAGGTCATTGGCGGTCATCCGCGCGCCCTTGCGCGGCATCACCGGCGCGCGGCCGGTGCAGAAATCCGCCCCCTCGGCCCGCAGCAGGATCACCGTCACGGCGGGGTCGGGCGCGCGTACCGCCGCCGCGATGGCCAGCGCCATTTCGGGCGTCAGCGCGTTGCCCGCCTCGCCCCGGCAGAGCGTGATCTCCAGCACCGCGCCCTTGGTCTCAATCCGCACATCCATCCTGCGCCCTCCTGATCGCCTGCCAGATCCGCAGCGGGCTGGCCGGCATTTCCACATGCTGCACGCCGAAGTCCGCCAGCGCATCGACAATCGCATTCACGAACACCCCCAGCGCCGGGGTCGTGCCGCCCTCGCCGCCGGGGCGAAAGCCCATCGGGTGCGAACTGGCGGGAACCTCGCTCAAGGCGGTGTCGAACGACGGGAAATCCGCCGCGCGCGGCATCGCGTAATCCATCAGGCTGGCGGTCAGCGGCTGGCCGTCCTCGTCCCAGCGGATCGCCTCCTGCCAGGCCTGCCCCACGCCCTGCACGATGCCGCCCTGGGTCTGGCCGTGCAGGATCAAGGGGTTCAGCGCCCGGCCCACGTCATCGACCGAGGTATAGCGCGGGATGGTCAGGGCGCCGGTCTCGGGGTCGATCTCGACCTCGCAGACCGCCGCGCCATACGGGAACGACAGCCCCGGCGTCACCTCGTCCGACACTGCCGCCAGCGGCCCGCGCAGATCGTCGGGCAGGTCGCTGTCCAGCGCCCGCGCCGCCACCTCGAACAGGCTCATCGCCAGATTGCTGCCGGGCGCGCGCAGCAGGCCGCCGGAATATTCCACCTCGGCCACCCCGGTCAAAGCGCGGAATACCGCCTGGGCCCGGGCGATCACCGCCTGCGTCGCCTTGTCCATGACGATGCTGCCAAAGCGCAGCGAACGCCCGGAATGCGAGCCGCCGCCCGCCTCGACGAAATCGGTGTCGCCGGTGCGCAGCACCACCTGTTCGGGCGCCAGCCCCAGCCAGGCGGCGACCAGTTGCGCAAAGGCGGTGCGGTGGCCCTGTCCGGTGTCCTGCGTGCCGAGGATCACCTCGACATGATCGGCCTTGACGCTGACCATCGCCCGCTCGCGCGGGAAGCCGCCCGCTCCTTCGATATAATTCGAAATACCAAGACCCCGGTACATCCCCCGCGTCCGCGCCTCGGCCCGCCGGGCGGCAAAGCCCGCCGCATCGGCCATCTCCAGCGCCGTCGCCAGCGTGGCCAGCGGATCGCCGCTGTCATAGGTCACGCCGAACGGGTTGCGGTAGGGATAGGCCCCGGCCGGGATCATGTTGCGCCGCCGCAGCTCGATCCGGTCGAACCCGCATTGCGCCGCCGCCAGATCCACCAGCCGTTCGATGGCATACATCGCCTCGGGCCGTCCGGCGCTGCGGTAGGGGATGGTCGGCGGCGTGTTCGTCACCACCGCCCGCGCCACCGCATGCGCCACCGGCACGCGGTAGAGGCCGGTCATCAGTTGCACCCCCTTGTTCAGCGGCGTGAACGAGACGGTATGCGCCCCCAGATTCGAGGTGTTCACGCAGCGCAGCGCCAGAAAATTCCCCTCGGCATCCAGCGCCAGTTCGGCCTCCACATGCAGGTCGCGCGCCTGAAAATCCGACAGGAAGGCCTCCAGCCGCTCGACCCGGTGCTTGACCGGTCGCCCCAGCAACCGCGCCGCATGGGCCATCGCCACCCATTCGGGATAGGTCGCGTTGCGGGTGCCGAAATTGCCGCCGACATCCGGCGGCGCGACGATCCGCACCGCCTCCAGCCCGACGCCCAGCGAGGCGGCGATCTGCTCGCGGATCTGCACCACGCCGCCCCCGCCCGAGCAATGCAGCACATAGCGCCCGTCCACATACGCGGCCGCCGCCGTGCGTGGCTCCATATGCACGCCGGTCACGCGGTTGATCTGGCTGGCAAAGCGCACCACATGCGCCGCCCCGGCAAAGGCCTCGGCCACCGCCGCCGCATCGCCGATCTCGGCCTCCAGCGCCAGATTGCCCGGCAGGTCGGGCCAAAGCTGCGGCGCGCCCGGTTCCAGCGCCGCCAGCGCCGAGGTGACGACCGGCAGCTCCGCCCAATCGGCCTCGATCTGCTCGACCGCATCCTTGGCCAGGTCCAGCGTCTCCGCCACCACCAGGGCAAAGGCCTCGCCGGCGAACCGCACCCGGTCGGTCGGCAGCGGCACCTGCCAACTGCGCAGCCGCTCGCTGCCGTCGCGCCAGGTCAGCCGCACATCGGCGCCGCGCTGGCCGCTGCCGACCGCATGCGGGATCGGCCCGATACCCGCCGCCGCCAGATCGCGGCCGTCCAGCACCGCCAGCACGCCGGGCAGGGCGCGCGCCGCCGCCAGATCCAGCGAGACCAGCCGGGCATGGGCGTGGGGCGCGCGGGCAAAGGCGGCAAAGGCGGCGCCGGGCAGCGGCAGATCGTCGGCATATTGCCCGCGCCCCCGCAACAGGGCGACATCCTCGCGCCGGGGCAGGGCGGCGCCGATCAGGCCGGAAACGGGGGGCGGCAGGGGGTTGGGCAAACCGGGGCCTCGGCAGTTGACAATATCAGGCTTTCTTATATCAAAGCGGAACCGGAGACCGCTGGCAAGACCCGAAAGCGCCCCGGCACCAAGGGGGGACCACCATGCAGCAGGCCGCTGAAATCGCCGCGCCCGAGGGCTATGCCCAGCCCGAACTCCTGATCGATGGCGACTGGATCGGCGCCGACCAGCGCCATGCCACGCCCGTGGTCAATCCGGCCACCGGCCGCGCCATCGGCCTTGTCCCGCATGCCACCGCCGCCGATCTCGACCGCGCGCTGGCCGCCGCCGACCGCGCCTTTCCCGCCTGGCGCAAGGTCTCGCCGCGCGAAAGGGGCCGCATCCTGAAGCGCGCCGCCGATCTGTTGCACGAGCGCGGCGAAAGCATCGCCCGGCTGGCGACGCTGGAAATGGGCAAACCCCTGCCCGAATCCCGCATAGAGCTGCATGTCGCCTGCGAGGAACTGGAATGGTTGGCCGAAGAGGCCCGCCGCACCTGGGGCCGCATCCCGCCCGGCCGCTTTGGGGATACCCGGTTCAGCGTCATTCGCCAGCCAGTCGGCCCGGCGGCCGGGTTTTCCGCCTGGAACTTTCCCATCGGCAACGCCTGCCGCAAGCTGGGCGCGGCGCTGGCCGCCGGTTGCCCGATGATCTACAAGCCCGGCGAAGAGGCCCCGGCCTCGGCCCTGGCCGTCGCGCGCTGTCTGGTGGATGCCGGGGTGCCCGCAGGGGTGATCGCCGTGGTGTTCGGCGTGCCCGATACCATCTCGCGCCACCTGCTCGCCTCGCCGGTGATCCGCAAGATCAGCTTCACCGGCTCGGTCCCGGTCGGCAAGCATCTGATCAAACTGGCCGCCGATACCGTCAAGCGCACGACGATGGAACTGGGCGGCCATGCCCCGGTTCTGGTGTTCGACGACGCCCCGCAGGAATCGGTGCTGGACCTTGCCGTGCTGCGCAAATACCGCAACGCCGGGCAGGTCTGCGTCTCGCCGACCCGGTTCTACATCCAGAACGCCAGCTATGACGCCTTTTGCGCCGGTTTCGCCGAACGCGCGGCGCGGGTGCGGGTCGGCGACGGGCTGGACCCGGCAACGATGATGGGCCCCATGGTCCACGCCCGGCGCCGCGATGCCATCGAATCGCTGGTGCAGGACGCTGTCGCCAAGGGCGCACGCCTCTTGGCCGGGGGCGAGCGGGTCGGCAACGACGGGTTCTTTTACGCGCCCACGGTTCTGGCCGATGTGCCCGACACCGCGCGCATCATGTCCGAGGAGCCCTTTGGCCCGGTCGCGGTGCTGAACCGCTTCGCCGGTATCGACGACGCCATCGCCAAGGCCAACAGCCTGCCCTACGGCCTCGCCGCCTATGCCTTCACGCAATCGGTTGCCAATATCCACCGGCTGTCGGACGAGATCGAGGCGGGCATGTTCGGCATCAATTCCTTCAACATCTCGATGCCCGAAACCCCGTTCGGCGGGGTCAAGGAAAGCGGGCTGGGGTCCGAGGTCGGCACCGAGGGGCTCGACGCCTATCTCGTCACCCGCACCATCAGCGTCACCTGAGAGGCTGCCATGACCGATACACCGACCGCCGCCGAAGACTTCCTCAGCCGCCTGAAATCCGCCGGGGTCGGCGTGCTGTTCGCCAATGGCGGCACCGATTTCCCCTCGATCATCGAGGCCTATGCCAATGCCCCCGACAGCGGCCTCGATCTGCCGGATGTCCATACCATCACGCATGAGGGCGTGGCGGTGGGCATGGCGCATGGCTGGTATCTGATGACCGGCACTCCGGCGGCGGTGATGGTGCATGTCAATGTCGGGCTGGCCAATGCCGTGATGGGCCTCATCAACGCCAAATCCGAAACCGTGCCGGTGGTGATGTGCTCGGGCCGCACGCCGCTGACCGAAAGCGGGCGGTTCGGCGCGCGCTCGTCGCCGATCCACTGGGGGCAGGAGATGCGCGACCAGTCGGCGATGATCCGCGAAGTGGTCAAATGGGATTACGAACTGCGCTATCCCGAACAGGCCGGGCCGATCATCGAACGCGCGGTGTCCATCGCCCTCAGCGAACCGCAGGGGCCGGTCTATCTCAGCCTCCCGCGCGAGGTGCTGGCCGAATCCGTGACCGTCCGTCCACACCCGGCGCCGCCCGCCCTTCCCACCCGCTATGCTGCCGCCGATCCCGCCGCGATCGCCGCCGCTGCCGCCGCGCTGGCCCGGGCGCAGCGCCCGGTCATCATCGCGCAGAGCCCCGATCATTTCGCCGGGTTCGGGCCGCTGGCGGCGCTGGCCGAAACCCACGCGATTCCGGTCGTCGATTACTGGTCGATCCGGCAGGCGCTGCCCTCGACCCACCCGATGCACGCCGGGCGCGATCCGACACCCTGGGTCAAGGATGCCGATGTCATCGTCGCGCTGAACGCCATGGTGCCGTGGATACCGGAACTGGTGCAGCCGCCCGCCGATTGCACGGTGATCGCGCTGGGGCCTGACCCCTTGCATGCCGCCGTCCCGGCGCGCGGCTTTCCGGTGCATATCTCGCTGGCGGGTGGCATCACGCCGACGCTGCTGGCGCTGGGCGCCGCGCTGGACGCGCAGGCGACCGACACCGCGCAGACCGAACGCCGCGCCCGCGTCGCCGCCTTTCGCGCGCAGGCCGAGGCCGGCAATGCCAGACGCATCGCCGCGGGGCAGGGCCGGCCGATGAGCCCGGCCTATGTGTCGAAATGCCTGTCGGATGCCGCCGACGACCAGACCACCTTTGTCAACGAACTGGGCGTCGATCCCTCGGTGATGGAGTTCCGCGCCCCGCGCACCCTGTTCGGCTCGCCGCTGTCGGGGGGCCTCGGCTGGGGGCTGACGGCGGCGCTGGGCATGCAACTGGCCGCGCCGGACCGGCAGGTGATCGCCTGCATCGGCGACGGCTCGTATATCTTCGCCAATCCGGTCGCCTGCCACCAGACCGCCGCCGCGCTGGGCCTGCCGCTGCTGACCGTGGTGTTCAACAACGGGCTGTGGAACGCGGTGCGCCGCTCGACGCTGTACATGTACCCCAAGGGCAAGGCGGCGCAGGCCAATGTCATGCCGATCACCGCGCTGAACGCCATGCCCGACCACGCCGCCATCGCCCGCGCCCATGGCGCCCATGCCGAACGGGTCGAGGACGGCGCCGATCTGCCCGCGGCGATCCAGCGCGCGCTGGCGGCGACACGGGCCGGGCAGCAGGCGCTGCTCGACGTGGTGGTCAGCGTCTGATGGAGCCGCAACTCGCCCTGCTGCGCCGCCGCTATCCGACGCTGGAGGATCTGGAGCGCCGCGCCCGCTGGCGGCTGCCGCGCTTTGCCTGGGATTTCCTGCAAGGCGGCGCCGGGGATGAAACCGGCATGCCGCGCAACCGCGCCGCGCTGCGGGCGGTGCAGGTGGTGCCGCGCTATGGGGTGAGCGTCGCCGCCACCGATCCCGGCGCCGATCTGTTCGGCCACCGCTATGCCGCGCCGATCGGCATCGCGCCGGTCGGTTTCGACGGGCTGTTCTGGCCCGGCGCCTCCCGGCAACTGGCGATGGCGGCGCAGGCGATGAACCTGCCCTATATGGTCGGCACGCTGGCGACCGAAAGCATCGAGACCGTCGCCGCGCTGGCGCCCGATGTGACCTGGTTCCAGCTCTATCCCCTCGCCGCCGACAACCACCGCGTCAGCCATGACCTGGCGCAGCGGGCCGAACGCGCGGGTGCCCGGGTGCTGGCGGCAACGCTGGATGTGCCCGCCCGCACCAAACGCCCGCGCGATCTGCGCAACGGTTTCACCATGCCGTTCCGCATCACCCCCTCGGCCCTGCTGCAGGGCGCCGTGGCGCTGCCCTGGGCGCTGGCCATTGCCCGGCGCGGCATTCCGACCTTTGCCAATATCACCGCCTATTCCGGCCCGGGCCGCGACGCGGCAGCGGCCTATGTCGGCAAGCATGTCGGCGGCGGCTTCGATTGGGAATCGCTGGCCCGGCTGCGCGACCGCTGGCCGCGGGCGATGATGGTCAAGGGCGTGCTGCATCCCGCCGACGCCGAAAAGGCGGTGTCGCTGGGCATGGATGGTATCGTCGTCTCGAACCACGGCGGCCGCCAGTTCGACGCGGCCCCGGCGAGCATCGACATGCTGCCCGCCATCGTCGCGGCGGTCGGCACGCGGGCGCTTGTGATGCTCGACAGCGGCGTCACCTCGGGGGCCGACGCGCTGCGCGCGCTGGCGCTGGGTGCGCAGGGCGTGCTGGCCGGGCGCGCCTTCATGCTGGCGCTGGCGGCGCTGGGCGACATCGGCGCGCGCCACATGGCCGCCACGCTGATCGAGGAACTGACGCTGGCCATGGCGCAATCCGGCGCCACCGACGTCCGGCAGGTCGCCAGCCTCGCCACCCGCCACCCCGGCGCCTGGCCTTTCGAGGCCCTGCAATGACGGCCGTGGCCGACCTCGTGCAGGCGCTGGGCGAGAAGGTCTCGCTCAACCCCGCGATCCGCGACCACCATGGCCGCGACACCAGCCGCCAGCCCGCCCGGCGCCCCGATGCCGTGGTCTTTGCCGAATCCGAGGCGGACGTCATCACCGCCGTGACGATCTGCGCCCGCCACGGCACGCCGGTCATCGCCTATGGCGCGGGCTCGTCGATGGAGGGGCATACCATCCCCCGGCAGGGCGGCATCTCGCTGGACATGACGCGCATGAACCGCATCCTCGCGGTCAACGATGCCGATTTCGACGCCGTGGTGCAGGCCGGTGTCACCCGCAAGCAACTGAACGAACATCTGCGCGACCGGGGGCTGATGTTCACCGTCGATCCCGGTGCCGATGCCACGCTGGGCGGCATGGCCTCGACCCGGGCCTCGGGCACGACGGCGGTGCGCTATGGCACGATGCGCGAAACGGTGATCGCGCTGCGCGTCGTCACCGCCAGCGGGCAGGTGGTCAGCACCGGGCGGCGGGTGCGCAAATCCTCGACCGGCTATGACCTGACCAAGCTGTTTGTCGGCGCCGAGGGCACGCTGGGCATCATCACCGAAGTCACCGTCAAACTGCACCCGATCCCCGATGTGATCGCCGCGGCGATCTGCGCCTTCGACAGCATGGCGGGCGCGGTGCAGAGTGTGGTGGAAACCGTGCAATCCGGCCTGCCCATCGCCCGGATCGAATTTCTGGACGAGGTGGCTGTCGATGCCGCCAACGCCCATGCCGGGCTGGGCCTGAAACGGGTGCCGACGCTGTTTCTGGAGTTCCACGGCTCGGCCCGCTGGGTGCAGGAGCAATCCGAAACCGTGCGCGACATCGCCCGCGACAACGGCGGCGCCGATTTCGACTGGTCCACGCGGCCCGAGGACCGCGCCCGCCTGTGGAAGGCCCGGCACGAAACGCTGGCCTCGAACCAGTCGCTGCGCCCCGGCTGCCAGACCTTCACCACCGATGTCTGCGTGCCGATCTCGCGCCTGACCGAGGCGGTGCTGGCCGCCCGCGCCGATCTGGATGCCAGCGTCATTCCCGGCAAGATCATCGGCCATGTCGGCGACGGCAATTTCCACGTCGGCTATCTCATCATGCCCGGCGATCCCGCCGAACTGGCCGAGGCCGAGCGTCTGGCCGATCGCCTCTATACCCGGACCCTCGCCATGGAGGGCACCTTCAGCGGCGAGCATGGCGTCGGGATTTCGAAACTGAAATACCTGCGCGCCGAACATGGCCCGGCGGTCGATCTGATGCGGGCGGTCAAGGCCGCGCTCGATCCGCAGGGCATCCTGAACCCCGGCAAGCTGGGGCAGGCGGGCTAGCGTCGCAGATCGCCGGTGCGGCAGCCCAGCACCCGCACCAGATCGCCCGGCGCCAGCCGGATCTGCAAGCCGCGCTGCCCGCCGTTGATGTGGATCTCGGCCAGCGCCAGCGCGCTGTCGTCCAACAGGCAGGGGGCCGGGCGGCGCTGGCCCAGCGGGCTGACCCCGCCCACCTTGTAGCCGGTGCGCCGTTCGGCATCGGCCGGCGGCATCATCCGCGCCAGCTTGCCGCCAAACAGCGCCGCCAGTTTCTTCATGTTGACCTCGGCGTCCGAGGGCAGGATCACGCAGACCGCGTTGCCGTCCACCTCGGTCATCAGCGTCTTGAACACCTGCCCGGGCGGCAGGCCCAGCGCCTCGGCCGCCTGCAGGCCGACGCGCGCGGCGCCGGGGTCATAGTCATAGCTGACCAGCGCGAAGGGCACGTTGGCCTGCGTCAGCGCCAGCGTGGCGGGGGTGGTGCGGGCCATGGTCTCGCCTCGTTGCTCGGGCGCCAATCTGGCGCGGCGCGGCGCAAGCCGCAAGCCTCAGCCCAGCAACCCCTTGGCGATGATCTCCAACTGGATCTCGTTCGAGCCGCCGAAGATGCTCTGCGAGCGGGCGTTGAAATAGGCGGCCGAGGCGACCTTGCGATCCTCGGTCACGGAATCCTCCTCGGGCAGGTCGTGCAGGGGGCGCCCCGGGTGCCAGCGCAGCGCGTCGGGCCCCAGCGCATAGGCGCCCAGCTCGGTGATCGCCTGCCGGATGCGGCTGCGCTGGATCTTCATCACCGCCGCAGGGATCGCGCCGGGGTTGCCCCCCGCCTGCACCGCCGACATCGCCAGCAGTTCCAGCATGTCGTTGGCGTCGATGTCGGTGCCGATCTCGGCCAGCCGCGCCGCGAAAACGGGATCGTCGCAGGGCCGCGTGCCGTCGGGCAGCGGCGCCTCGGCCATGCGCCACACCCGCCCCAGCAGCGCCCGCAGCAAACCCCCGGCAAAGGCGCCGCCGCGCTCGAATTCCAGCAGGTACTTGGCGATCTCCCAGCCCGCCCCCTCGTCGCCGACCCGGTCGCCGACCGGCACGCGCAGGTCATCAAAGAAGGTCTGGTTGAATTCATGCGTGCCGCAGATCGACCGGATCGGCCGCACGCTGACCCCGGGCGCCGTCATGTCGATCAACAGGAAGGTGATGCCCTGCTGCTTGCGCCCGGTGTCCTCGGTGCGCACCAGCGCGAACATGCGGGTGGCGTGATGGGCATGGGTGGACCACAGCTTGTTGCCGTTGACCACATAGTGATCGCCGTCCCTGACCGCCCGGGTTTTCAACGCCGCCAGATCCGAGCCCGCGCCCGGCTCCGAATAGCCCTGCGCCCAGAAATCCTGACCCGACAGGATGCGCGGCAGGTAGAATTCCTGCTGGTCGGGCGTGCCATAGCGCATCAGCACCGGGGCGATCATCTTGAAACTGGCGCCGCGAAAATGCGGCTCGCCCGCGCGCTCGCTCTCCTGATCGAACAGATAGCGTTGGGTCAGCGTCCAGCCCGGCCCGCCATGCTGCACCGGCCACGAGGGCGCGGCCCAACCGGCGGGCAACCGGGCCAGCCAGTCCAGCCCGGTCGGCGGATGGGCCAGAAAGCTGGGGTTCAGCCGCTCCGCCCGCCGCGTCGCCGCGTCCAGCGTTGCGGCAAAGAAGCCGCGCACCCGGCCGCGGAACGCCAGATCCTCGGGCGACAGCGACAGGTTCATCCCGTCATCCGTGCCGGGCCGCAGCAAGCCCTCCTCGCGCAGGGCCGGGTCGCGCAGCGCCTGCCCATAGCGGTTCAGATGAAACGCCGTGCTGCCCCAGGTATTCTCGAACGCATAGAGCCGCTTGACCCAGCGCCCGACCGGCAGTTCCTCGGAAAAGCCCATCGCGCCGTGAAGCTGGATCGCCTCTTGCGCCACGGCGCGCGACAGCCGCCCGATCTTGGCCCGCGCGCCCGAAACCCCACGCTGCCGCTCGCCCGGCCCCTGATCCAGACACAGCGCCGCCAGCAGCGCGGCGGCCCGCGCCTCGTCCAGCTTGACCGCCATCTCGGCCATGCGGTGGCGCAGCGCCTGAAACCGGGCCAGCGGCTGGCCGAATTGCGCGCGCGTCGTGCAATGCGCCACCGTCGCCTCGACCAGCGCCGCCATGGCGCCCACCGCCTCGGCGCAGGCGGCAGCATTCGCCTGCTCCAGCGCCGCCACCAGCGCAGGCCCGGCATCGACCGCCGGATCGCCCAGCGGTTCCGCCGCCACCCCGTCCAGCACCAGATCGGCGGCCCGGCCGCCATCGACCGTGGGATAATCGGCCAGCGCGGTGCCGGTCAGCGCAAAGACCCCAAGCCCCGCCGCCGTCCGCGCCGTCACCAGCAGCAGATCCGCCGCCGCACCGTCCAGCACCGCCGTCTTGGCGCCGTACAGCGCGCCGTCCCAGCGGGTCGGCGTGCCGCGGTCCACATCGGCCAGCGCCACCCGCAACCGCCCCTCGGCCAGGGCGGGCAACCAGCGTGCCTGCTGTTCGGTACTGGCCGCCGCGGCGATCAGCGCCGCGGGCAGCACCGCCCCGGCCACCCAGCCCGTCACCTGCGCGCGGCCCATTTCCTCGGCCAGCGCGGCGATCAGCGGGGCGCCGCCGCCCAGCCCGCCGAATTCCTCGGCCACCGGCAGCGCCAGCCAGCCCTGTTCGGCGAACACCGCCCTCGAGGGCGCAGCCCCCAGCACCCCGCGCGCGGCTTCGCGCAGCAGGCGGTCCTCGTCACCCGGGATCAGCCGCATTCACTCCTCGCGCGCATAGGCCCCATGGCCGGGGCGAAAGGTCTTGTCGTCGAGGAATTGCTTCAGCCCCTGCTCGCGCCCGCGCTCGGGATCGACAAAGGTGGTCTGGTCGGCCTTGGCGGTCAGATATTCCGCCGCCTGCTCCCAATCCATATAGCGCGCGTATTTATAGGCCATCCGCGCCTGCCGCAGCACCGTCGGGTTCTTGCCCAGCAGCACCCGCGCCAGTTCGACGGTTTTCGCCCGCAACTGATCGCCCGGCACGGCGGCGTTGACAAGGCCCAGCTCCTCGGCCTTGCGCCCGTCGAATTTCTCGCCGGTCATGACGTAATACATCGCCTTGCGGTCGCCCATCACCGTGGAAATCGCCTTGGACACCACGCCGCCGGGGATCACGCCCCAGTTGATTTCCGACAGGCCAAAGGTGGCCGCCTCGTCGGCGATCGCCAGATCGCAGCAGATCAGCGGGGTAAAGGCGCCGCCGAAACACCAGCCGTTGACCATGGCGATGGTCGGCTTGGCGTAGTGCATCAGCGTGCGCCATTGCCAGGCCCGCGTGGCACGGTAGGCGCGCAGACGCTCCACATCCGACACGCCATCGGTGGCCCGGAAGAAATCCTTCAGGTCCATCCCGGCGGAAAACGCCTCGCCCACCCCGGTCAGCACGATGACCCCGGCGCGGTCGTCGATTTCCAGCGCCTCGAGCGTGGCGTTCATCTCATGCGCCAGCCCCACCGACATGGCGTTGCGCTTGTCGGGGCGGTTGATTTGCACCCAGGCGATGCCATCCTCGAAATCGACGAGGACATCACGCCCCCAGGGTTCAGCTTTGGTGGACATGGAGGTTCCTCACGATTGACTGACGGTCTTTGTGACCAGATAGGCGTCCATCCCCTCAGAGCCGCCCTCGCTGCCATAGCCCGATTGCTTGACGCCGCCGAAGGGGGTTTCGGGCAGGTTGATCGCCACGTTGTTGATGCCCAGCATCCCGGCCTCGACCCGGTCCGACAGTTCCCCGGCAATCCGGCTGTCGCGGGTAAAGGCATACGAGGCCAGACCGAACGGCAGCCGGTTCGCCCGGTCGATCACTTCATCCAGGCTGCTGAACCGCGCCGTCACGGCGACCGGGCCAAAGGGCTCCTCGTTCATGATCCGCGCGGTTTCGGGCACGTCGGTCAACACCGTCGGCTCAAAGAAATAACCCCGGTTGCCGCCCGGCTGGCCGCCCAGCCGCAGCCCGGCGCCCTGATCGACCGCATCCGCCACCAGCCGCTCCATCGCCGCCACCCGGCGCGGATTGGCCAGCGGGCCCATGGTGGTGGCCGGGTCCATCCCGTCGCCGATGCGGATTCTGGCCGCCGCTGCCGCAAAACCCTCGACAAAGCGGTCATGCACCGCCTCATGCACATAGAACCGGGTCGGCGCGATGCAGATCTGCCCGGCGTTGCGGAACTTGGCGCCGACCAGCACCTGCACGGCGGCGTCGATGTCGGCATCCGCGAACACCATCACCGGCGCATGGCCGCCCAGCTCCATCGTCGCGCGTTTCACGCCCGCCTGCGCCGCCAGCACCGCCAGATGCTGGCCCACGACCGTGGACCCGGTGAAGGTGATCTTGCGGATCGCCCCGGCGCCGATCAGCCGCGGGCTGATGTCGGCGGGCACGCCGTAGACCACGTTCAGCACCCCGTCCGGCAGCCCCGCATCCTGCAGGGCGCGGGCGATTTCCAGCACGCTGGCCGGGGTTTCCTCGCTGGGTTTGATGACCATCGTGCAGCCGGTGGCCAGCGCGGCGGCGATCTTGCGCGCCGGGATCACGGCGGGAAAGTTCCAGGGGGTAAAGGCCGCGACCGGCCCGACCGGTTCGCGCAGCACCATCCAGCGCATTCCCGGCACCCGCGACGGCACGACGCGGCCATAGGTGCGCCGCCCCTCGTCGGCGGTATAGTCCAGAATATCGGCGGCGATCATCGCCTCCATCCGTGCCTCGGCTAGGGGCTTGCCCTGCTCCAGCGTCATGCGCTGGCCGATATGCCCGGCCCGCTCGCGCAGCAATCCCGCCGCCTTGCGCAGGATCAGCGCCCGGTCAAAGGCGGGCACCCGGCGCCAGCTTTGGAACGCGCGTCCGGCGGCCTCGGCGGCGCGGTCCAGATCGTCCGGCGTCGCATGCGGCAACAGCCCGATCGCCTCGCCGGTGGCGGGGTTGATGACCGCCTCGGTCTGGCGCCCGGCGGCCCCCAGCCATTCGCCGTCGATGAACAGGTGCAAATCGCCGTATCGTTGATCCATGATCTACTCCGTCACGAACAGCGCATCGAGGGCGACAGCCCCCTCGGCATGCACCACCAGGGGGTTGATATCGACTTCCAGGATCTGCGGATTGGCCCGCATCAGGGCGCCCAGCGTCACCGCCACCTCGGCGACGGCATCCACGTCGCGGGCGGGTTGGCCCCGGAAGGCACCCAGCAGCGCCGCCGCCTTCAGCTTGCCGATCTCGGCCCGGGCGCGGGCGACGCTGACATCGGCGGGCATCAGCCGCGCATCCTTCAGCACCTCGATCCAGACGCCGCCCAGACCGACCAGCACCATCGGCCCCCAATCCGCATCGCGCCGCGCGCCGATCACCAGTTCCAGCCCCGGCGCCACCATTTCCTCGACCAGCACGCCGTCCAGCACCAGCCCGGGCGCCGCCCGCGCCAGATTGTCCATCAGCCGCGCCCAGCCCTCGTGCAGCGCCACCGCGTCGCGCAGGCCGACGATGACGGCGCCCGCGTCGCTCTTGTGGCTCAGCGCCGCCGCCTGCGCCTTCAGCACAACCGGATAGCCGATCCGCGCCGCCACCGCCAAAGCGTCATCCAGCGTTGCCGCCAGCGCCCCCTTGGGCACCCGCACCCCGGCGTCGGCCAGCGCCCGCTTGCCCAGATGCTCCACCACCGGTCCGCCTGCGGGCAGGTCCAGCACCGGCGCCGCGCGCATGTCGCGGTCCTCGGCGGCCAGCCGCGCCCCGGCGTAATCGCTGACCAGCTTCATCGCCCGCATCGCCCGCTCGGGCGAGCGAAAGAACGGAATCCCGCAGGCCCGAACCTTTTGCACAAAGGCGGGCGCCAGCGGGTAATCGTCACCGATCAGCGCAAAGACGATGGGCTTGTCGGCCCGCTGATAGACCGGCAGCAGATAGTCGATCTTCTTTTCCTGCATCCCCGGCGAGCCCCCGGCATGCACGCTCAGGATGATGCCGATCCCCGGGTCTTTGAGCATCGCGCTGGCCGAGGTGCCATAGATCCCCGGGTTCGAAAACCCGGTGGTGCCGATGTCGAACGGGTTATCGACATGCACATAATCGGGCACCTGCGCCGCAAGTTCTGCCTCGACTTCGGGCGCCAGCTTGGCAATCGGCAGGCCGATGCTCTCGCCGAAGTCAAAGGCCAGCCCCCGGATCGCGCCGGAATTGGTGATGATCCCGGCCGCACCCGGCACGGGGCAGGGGAAGCGCACCAGAATCGCGCAGACATCGAACATCTCGTCCAGCGTCGCCACGCAGACCACCGCCTCGGCCTGCGCCGCCGCCAGCATGATCGCGTGATCCCCGGCCAGCGCGCCGGTATGGCTGGCCGCCGCCTTGCGACCCCGCTCGCTGGAGCCGGGATGCAGCAGCACGATCGGCTTGCCCAGCCCGCGCGCCCGCGCCGCCAGCGCCAGAAACCGCGCCGGATCGCGCAATTGTTCGACATAGGCGGCGATCACGGCGATCTGCGGATCGTCCAGCGCG
>JAANMY010001894.1_pt1 | contig 21476 bp, 20 predicted proteins | sample 7279691 | NCBI WGS metagenome assembly JAANMY01 (sample SAMN14094543, study PRJNA606508) | bioreactor metagenome | isolation source: A lab-scale SPAN reactor treating ammonium-rich wastewater day 388 | place: Ireland: Galway | collected 2018-02-07
CTGGCGGTGCAGTTCCTCGATGCGCTGGCGCGGGTTGTCGACCTGCAGCAGCGGCCGGTTGCGGTCGTGGCGGGTGCGTTCGAACAGGATCTGGGGCGGCACGTTGAGATAGATCACGATGCCACGCGCATGCATCAGCTCGCGGTTGGCCGGGGCAAGGACGACACCGCCGCCGGTGGCGATGACGATGTCGGGCACCTGGGTGAGCTCGTCCATCATCTGCGTCTCGCGCTTGCGAAAACCCGCCTCGCCCTCGATCTCGAAGATCGTCGGGATGCTCACCCCGGTACGGGCGACGATCTCATGGTCGCAATCGGCAAAGCGCAGCTTGCGCCGCCGCGCCAGTTCCTTGCCGACCGTGGTCTTGCCGGCGCCCATCATGCCGATCAGTATCAGACAGCTCACGCGTGACTCGCCGGAAATCCAGATGAAAAAAGGGGCGGGCACCCTTTCGGGATGCCCGCCCCTTCGATTGTATCAGCAGAGTGAAGGCGTCAGCGGAGGGTCAGTGCGTCGGAAACGATGCGCGGGGTGATGAAGACCAGCAGTTCCTTTCGGTTCGACACTCGGGTCTGAGTCTTGAACAAATACCCCAGTACCGGTACGTCCCCAAGCAAGGGGACCTTATCCTCACCAGTAGACTCCTCCTCCTCGTAGATTCCGCCGATCACAACCGTGCCGCCGTTTTCGATCAGCACCTCGCTCTTGACGTTCTTGGTCTCGATCGGCGGCACGTTCAGCAACGCATTCTCGTAAAGCGGACGGTCCTTGTTGACCTCGATCGACAGCTGCAGACGCCCGTCCGGCGTGATCTGTGGCTTTACCTTCAGTGACAGCACAGCCTTCTTGAACGATACACTCGTCGCCCCTGAACTCGTCGCCTCCTGGTAAGGGATCTCGGTGCCCTGCTCGATCGAGGCCTCTACCTGATTTGCTGTCAGCACACGAGGACTCGACACCACACGACCGCGGCCATCCGACTCCAAGGCTGAAAGTTCCAGATTTAGGAAGCGGGTAGCGTTATTGTTCCACAACACCATAGACATCACGCCAGCAGGGCTATCGACAGGGAGATTGACGTTCACGCCACCAGGAACCGTATCAGCAACGTTACTCAACTGGCCCGCCATTGCTGAAGTGGCCCCGAGCCCACCTCCAACCGTACCGCGCCGGATCGGGCTTCCGGACGAGTCATAGCCCACAATGCGGCCAAATGCCCCTCCCGCACCGAGTCGAACGCCTAAATCGCGCATGAAGGTTTTGTTCGCCTCCACGATCCGCGCCTCGATCAGCACCTGGCGGGGCGCCACGTCGATCTCCTGCACCAGTCGCCGCAGCGCCTGCAGGCGCGAGCCGACGTCGGTCACGAAGACCTTGTTGCTGCGCTCATCCACCACCACGCTGCCGCGCTTGGACAGCATCGTCTGGTCCTTGCTCTTGAGGAAATCGAAGATCTCCTTGGCCTTGTGGTAGTTGATCTGGAAGCTCTCGGTCTGCAACTGCTCGAGGTCGGAGATCTGCGCCTTGGCCTCGAGTTGCAGCTTCTCGCGCGCGGCGAGTTCGTCACCCGGCGCGATCCAGATCACGTTGCCGTTCTTGCGCATGTCCAGGCCCTTGGCCTGCAGGATGATGTCGAGCGCCTGGTCCCAGGGTACGTCCTTCAGGCGCAGGGTCAGGTTGCCCTGCACCGAATCGGACGTGATGATGTTGAAGTCGGTGAAGTCGGCGATGACCTGCAGCACCGAGCGCACGTCCACGTTCTGGAAGTTGAGCGACAGCTTCTCGCCCTGGAACTGGCCGCGACTGCCCTGCACGAGCTTGCTCGGGTCCTCGACGACGCGCTTGACCTCGAGCACGAAGCGGTTGTCGCTCTGGTAGGCGTTGTGCTCCCACAGCCCGCTCGACGCCACCGTCAGGCGCACACGGTCGCCGACCTGCTGCGCGGTCATCGAGGTGACCGGAGTGGCGAAGTCGGTGACGTCCGAGCGCCGGCGCAGGTGTTCTGGCAGCGTGGTCTTGAGGAAGTCCACCACCAGGTTGCCGCCCTGCTGGCGGATGTCGATGCCGGTCTCCGGGCTGGACAGATCGACGACGATCCGGCCGTCGCCCTCGGTACCGCGGCGGAAGTTGATGTCACGCACCGCGAGCCCACTCGCGGCCACTGCGCGCGAATCGGCGAAGTTGCCCTGGGACTCGGTTACGACGTTGTTCTGCGCAAGCTGCGCCGACGTCGGCGAGATGGCGATGATGAGGTCCCGCCCCTGCACGCGCGCCTCGTAAGGACTCATCTTGACGAGGTTGAGCACCAGCCGGGTGCGATCGCCCGCCTGCACGATGTTCGCGCTGCGCAGATCGCCCTGCTCGATGCTCTGCAGGTTGCGCCCCAGCGCATTGCCGGTGCCGGCGAAGTCGAACGCGATCCGCGCCGGATTGGCAACACTGAAGCTCGGCGGCGGCACCGCGAGCGGTTCGCGCAGGGTCAGGCGAACGTACACCGTGCCGCCCTGCTCGGCGACCTCCAGGCCTTCGATCTGGTTGGCAAAAACCTGCGTCTGCTCGGCGTCCTGCGCGAGTGCGGAGGACGCAGGGGCGACGCCTGCAAAAACGGCTGCAAACAGCAGCACTCCAATACGGTGTCTCATCTTCCGGCCTCCTGCCGCTCCTGCAACGTCAGCGGGGTGATTCGCTCCACCCAATCGCCGTGGACATCCTCGACCAGTTCGCGCAACGTCACCTGGTTCTCGGTAATTTGCGTGACCACACCGAAATCCTGTCCCATGTAGTTTCCGACCTTCACCTGGTGCAGGGCGTTATTGGCCTTGATCAACGCGTGCGTGTTGCGGCCCTGCATCAGGACGCCCACCATCTGCATCGACTCGAGGGGAAAGGACTCGAGCGGTTCGCGGCGGCGGTCCATGTCCGGACGCAGCGTACCCGCCGACGCGCGCCGCTCGGGCTCCATGCGTGCCGAGCGGAACGGGTCGTCGCCCTGCGTGCCGGCGTAGGCCACCACCGGAAAGGGCTTCAATTCGGGAAGCGCACGCACGGCCCCGCGCATGGTCTTCGCCTGCTCGTTCATCCAGGCCTGGAGATCGTCCTCGCTGCCGCCCGCGCAACCGGCGAGCAGCACACAGGCGCCAAGGATTGCAGCCCTGTTCATTTCTTGTTCCCCTGCTTCGCGGCCTGCGCCGCCTGGGCTGCCTGGCGCTGCTGCGCGAGTTCTTCCTCGTCGAGGTAGCGGTAGGTGGTCGCCTTGGTGTCGAGCTTGAGGCGCCCGTCCTTGTCGGTCTCGATACCCACGTTGTTCAGGGTGACGATACGCGGCATGCGCGCGACATCGGCAACGAACTCGCCGAGGTCGTGATACACGCCCGACACCTTCACGTCGATCGGCATCTCGGCGTAGAACTCCTTGACCACGTCCGCGCCCGGCTTGAAGAGCTCGAACTGCAGCCCGCGTCCGAGTCCGGCCTGGTTGATGTCGGACAGCAGGGAATCCATCTCCGCGCGGTTGGGCAGCTGCTTGAGCAGCGCGCCGAACTGGCGGTCGATCTCGGCGAGCTGGCGGCGATGCTCCTCGAGGTTGACCGCCTGGCGCTTCTTGGCAACCCAGCTTTCGCGTAACTGGACTTCCTCGGCCTGGCGCTGCTCGAGCGTGGCGACCTGATCCCGCCAGTCGAACCACCAGAAGGCGGCAATCGTGGCCACCAGCAAGCCGATGAACACGGCCACCCGCGGCGAGGCCGGCCAGAGCCCGGGATCGTTGGGATCGAGCCCCTTGAAGTCCTGTGCAATGCGCTTGAAGTCGATGCCCTTGCGCGCGGCGGAAGTGGTCGTCGATTTCATTTGGCGGCCCCCTTGCCGGCGCCCTGGGCTGCGCCTGCCGCGGCCTTGCCCGCGGCCTCTTCCGACGCCTCGGCCTCGGGCTGGCGAATGCTGATGGCAAGCGTGAACTCACTCACCCGGCGGTTATCGAGCATGGCGGCCTTGGCCTCGAGCAGCGAGGGTTGCTCGAGGAAGGGCGAGGCCTCGATGTTGCGCATCAGGTGCGACACGCGGGCATTGGACTGTGCGTACCCTACCAGCGTGACGCGCCGGGCGTTCTGCTTGATCGACTTCAGGTACACCCCATCGGGCATGCGCTGCGCGAGTTCGTTGAACAGATGGACGGTTTCGGCACGCGTGCTCTGCAGCGACTCGATCACCTGCTTGCGCGCCAGCATTTCATCGATCTGTTCCTTGAGGCGGCGGATCTCGGCGATATCGCGATCGAGCTTGGTGATCTCCGTCTTGAGGAAGGTGTTGCGTGCTTCCTGGGCCTCGATGTGGCCGCTGTAGATCGCATGCACGCCAAGTCCGACGAGCGCGCCGAGCACGATCATCGCCGCGGCAATGACGTAGAACTGCTGGCGGCGCTGACGGCGCTTCTCGACGCGATGCGGGAGCAGGTTGATCCGGATCATGCGTCGAACCTCCTCAAGGCCAGGCCACAGGCCGCCATCAGCGAGGGAGCATCTGCCAGCAGGGACTTGGGCCGTACCTTGCTGCTCAGCGTCATGCCGGCGAAGGGATTGGCAATGACCGTGTCGACCTGAGCGCGGGCGGCGACCACGTCGCCGAGACCGGGCATGACCGCACAGCCTCCCGCGAGCACGATGTGATCGACCTGGTTGAACGAGGTCGAGGTGAAGAAGAACTGCAAGGCGCGCGAGACCTCGAGCGCGAGACTGTCCATGAACGGCCGCATCATGTCGCGCGGATAGCTGTCGGGCAGCGAGCCCGCGCGCTTGGCGGATTCTGCCTCCTCGAAACTCATGCCGTACTGGCGGGCGATGTCCTGAGTGAGCTGACTACCGCCGAAGGCCTGCTCACGCGAGTAGATGGACTGTCCGTTGCGGAACATGGTGACGTTCATGACGCTGGCGCCGATGTCGACCAGCGCGATGACCTGATCCGCGCCACCGCGCGGCAACTGCCGGCAGACCAGTTCCAGTGCCGATTCGATCGCCAGCGATTCGACATCGACGATGACGGCCTTGAGGCCCGCGGACTGCGCCACCGCAACGCGGTCCTCGACCTTGTCCTTGCGCGAAGCGGCGATCAGCACCTCGACGTCGCCGGGGCTGCCGGGTGCGGGGCCGATCTCCTGGAAGTCGAGATTGACCTCGTCGAGCGCGAACGGAATGTACTGGTTGGCCTCGGCTTCGACCGCGAACTCCATCTCGGTCTCGCGCAGGCCTTCGGGCAGGATGATCTTCTTGGTGATGACCGAGGACGAGGGCAGCGCCACCGCCACGTTCTTCACCCCGCCGCCAAAGCGCCGCAGCGCGCGCTTGAGCGCCTCGCTGACGGCCTCGAGGTTGGCGATGTTGCCGTCAACGACCGCATCCCGCGGCAGTTGCTCGATCGCGTAACGCTCCACTTTGTAAGCGTCCTTGTCACCCCCCGACAACTCGACCAGCTTGACGGATGAAGACGAGATATCGAGCCCGGCAAGTTGACGCGTCGCAGAGCTGAGAAAGGGGAGGTCAATCACAAAGAAAATCCTTAAATTTCTTTATGTTACGCGTCATATCTAAGCCACTTTGTCGCATGCTAGCAACAAGCCTATGGGGTGTAAAGGGAACTGTTTCACGGTTAACGACCGCTGACAGGAACACTTGAGGGACGCCCGAAGGCATCCCGTATAATGCGCGTCCGCTCAAAACCCTTCTGGATTGCCCATGCGCTGGGTCCTGTATCCGATCGCAGCGCTGATCGCGCTGGTCATCCTCGGCCTTGCCACGCTCGCGGCAATGGCCTTGTTCGCGTGGCCCAATCTGCCTGCGCTCGACACGCTCACGGACTACCGGCCTCGTGTGCCGCTGCGAGTATATACGGCCGATGGGCACCTCATTGGCGAGTTCGGGGAGGAGCGCCGTGACGTAGTGCGCATCGCCGAAGTTCCTTCCACCCTCAAGCACGCCATCCTCGCCGCGGAGGACGAGCGCTTCTACGAACACAAGGGCATCGACCCGGTCGGCCTGGCGCGCGCCGCGCTCGCGAACCTGTCGTCGGGTGGTCGCGGACAGGGTGCCTCGACCATCACCATGCAGGTAGCGCGCAACTTCTTCCTGTCGCGCGAGAAGACCTACAACCGCAAGCTTTACGAAATCCTGCTGTCGCTGAAGATCGAGCAGAACCTCAGCAAGGACCAGATCCTCGAGCTCTACATCAACCAGATCTTCCTCGGCCAGCGCGCCTACGGCTTCGCTGCCGCCGCGCGCGCCTACTACGGCAAGACCCTCGAGCAGCTCAGCCTGCCCGAATCGGCCATGCTCGCCGGGCTGCCGAAGGCGCCCTCTGCCTTCAACCCGATCGTCAATCCGGCGCGTGCCGCGGTGCGCCAGCAATATGTATTGCGGCGCATGCTCGAGGCCGGCTTCATCGACAACGCGCAATACGAAGAGGCGCTCACGTTCGCCACCCCTCGGCAGAGCCAGCGCGATACCGCCGCCGCGCGCAAGGTCCAGGACATCGCGGTGCCTGGCGACTATGTGGCCGAGATGGCGCGCCAGATCGCCGTCGAGCAGTTCGGCGAACGCGCCTACGAACTGGGCATCCGCATCGTCACCACGGTGACGCGGGCCGATCAGGAGGCCGCCTACGCGGCGTTGCGGCGCGGCGTGATCGACTACGATCGCCGCCACGGCTACCGCGGGCCGGAATCGTTCGCCGACCTGCCCGCCGGCACGGTCTCCGACGAGCAACTCGACGAAGCCCTCGGCGAGGTCAATGACCACGGCGACCTGCTCGCCGCGGTCGTGCTCAAGGCCAGCACGAAGGAAGTCGTCGCCTATCGCCGCGGACAGGAAATCCGCATCACCGGCAAGGGCCTCGGCTTCGTCGCCCCGATGCTGGCCGAAAAGGCGCCGCAAAGCCGCCGCGTGCGGCGCGGCGCGATCATCCGCCTGCGCAGCACCGGCAAGGACGCATGGGAAATCGCGCAGTTGCCCGAAGTGCAGGCGGCACTGGTCGCGATCGATTCGCACAGCGGCGCAGTGCGCGCGCTGATCGGCGGCTTCGACTTCAACCGCAACAAGTTCAACCACGTCACCCAGGCCGTGCGCCAACCGGGCTCCAGCTTCAAGCCCTTCATCTTCTCGGCCGCGCTCGACCGCAATTTCGGCCCGGGCAACGTGCTCGACGACGCCCCGCTCTATTACCCGGCCGGCGTCACCGGCAGCAAGGCCTGGGAGCCGAAGAACTACGACGGCCGCTACTCGGGACCGATGACGCTGCGCGACGCGCTCGCGCGCTCGAAGAACATGGTGTCGATCCGCCTGCTCGAACAGATCACCCCCGAGTACGCACGCGACTACCTGAGCCGCTTCGGTTTCGATCCGGCGCAGAACCCGCCCTATCTGACCATGGCGCTCGGCGCCGGCGCCGCCACGCCGTGGCAGATGGCGGCCGGCTTTGCCGTGTTCGCCAACGGCGGCTACCGCATCGAGCCCTACGTGGTGAAGGAAATCTACGACGGCAGCGGCCGCCTGATCGCGCGCACCGACCCGCCGGTGGCGGGCGAAAGCGCGCCGCGCGTGATCGACGCGCGCAACGCCTGGCTGATGGACTCGATGATGCGCGACGTGGTCCAGCGCGGTACGGCGACGCGCGCCCGCGTCCTCAAGCGCAACGACCTCGCCGGCAAGACCGGCACCACCAACGATTATGTGGACGCCTGGTTTTGCGGCTATAACCCCGACCTCGTCACCGTGTCGTGGGTGGGCCACAGCCAGCCGCGCAACCTCGGAAAGGGCGAAACCGGTGGCGCCGCGGCGCTTCCGATCTGGATCAACTACATGAAGGTGGCGCTCGAGGGTGTGCCCGAAGTCGAGCGCCCGCGCCCCGACGGGCTGAAGCTGGTCCAGAACGGCCTCGGCACCCGCCAGGACTACCACTACGCCGAATATCAACCGCCTTCCCCGCCGCCCATCCCCGACTGGCTGCAGGAAATGTTTGCCAATGACTCATCGCCGGCGATGGAAGCGGAAACCGAGGCAATTCCACCCGCCCCGATCGCCGGCCCCCCGCCGCTGCCGCCCCCTGCACAGGCGCCGGCGCCGGTCGAGGACCGCATGCCCACGCCGATCAGGCGCTGAGTCGCGCGCGGCACCCGCGGTGCGACGACACTCAGGCCGGACGCACCAGGATGACCGCCTCTCCGGCCTGCTCGCTCGCCAGCGCGGCGAGCATCTCCCACAGATCGTCGCCGCCACGGGTATTCACCCAGTTGTCGTCCTGCGGTCGGAAATGGAATCCGCCCGACTTGGCCGCCACCCAGATCTCGCGCGCGGCGGTGTGGCGGTTGATGATCATCTTCGTGCCATTGTCGAACTCGAGTTCGAGGATCCCGCCCGGCTTGGGCTCGATGTCGATATCCACGCCGCAGTCCTCGAGCGCGGACTCGATGCGAGCCAGTTCGGCCTCGGCGAGCGCGTTGAATGCAGACTCTTCCATGCTGACTCCTTCTGTTAGCATTCCAGTTTTTCCCGAAGAACGGCGATGCGAGCCAAATTTACCGTGATCGCGCTTGCCTGCGCGCTGCTCTCCGCCTGCGGCATCAAGGGTCCGCTCTATCTTCCCGCCCCTGGCTCGACCTCCCAGCCCGCAGCGGGCGCCGATCATAGCAAACCCATCGTCCCGCAGGACCTGATCTCCGACACCCCGCTCGAATGAACGCTCCCGACACCCGCCCGACCGCCTGGCCCGTCCCTACGCTCAACGCCCGCGAGGGCGCGCTGTGGCTTGAAGACCTGCCGCTTGCAGACATCGCCGCACGCTTCGGCACGCCCACCTATGTGTACTCGAAGGCCGCGCTCGAAACTGCCTTCGGCGCCTGGCAGCAGGCGCTGGCCGGACGCCGCGCGCTGGTGTGCTACGCGGTCAAGGCCAACTCGAACCTCGGCATCCTGTCGGTGTTCGCCCGCCTTGGCGCCGGTTTCGACATCGTCTCGGGCGGCGAGCTCGCGCGCGTGCTCGCCGCCGGCGGACGGGCTGACAAGGTCGTGTTTTCCGGCGTCGGCAAGACCCGCGCCGAGATGCGCCAGGCCCTGGCGGCCGGCATCCGCTGCTTCAACGTCGAATCGGCCGCCGAGCTCGACCACCTGAACGCGGTCGCCGGCGAACTCGGCACAGCGGCGCCGATCGCGCTGCGCGTCAATCCGGACGTCGACCCGAAGACCCACCCCTACATCTCCACCGGCCTCAAGGGCAACAAGTTCGGCGTCGCCTTTGCCGAAGCGCTCGACCTCTACCGCCGCGCCGCCGCGCTGCCCAACCTGCGCATCAGCGGTGTCGCCTGCCATATCGGCTCGCAACTGCTCGACCCGGCGCCGATGGCCGAGGCCGCGCACAAGCTGCGCGACCTGGTCGACCGCCTCGCCGCCGAAGGCATCGTGCTGGAACACATCGATCTCGGCGGCGGACTCGGCATCCGCTACCGCGACGAGACCCCGCCTGCCGTCGCCGACTACCTGGCACCACTGCTGGCGGCTTTCGAAGGGCGCCGCGAGGAGCTGTGCTTCGAACCCGGGCGCTCGCTGGTCGGCAACGCCGGCCTGCTCCTCACCCGCATCGAATACCTCAAGCCGGGCGAGACGAAGAACTTTGCGATCGTCGATGCGGCCATGAACGACCTCGCCCGCCCGGCGCTGTACGACGCCTGGCACGAGGTGGTGGAGGTGAATCCGCACGCGGGCGCGGCGACCGAGTACGACATCGTCGGACCGATCTGCGAGAGTGGCGACTTCCTCGCCCGTGCGCGCACGCTGGCGGTGGCCGAGGGCGACCTGCTCGCGATCCTCTCGGCAGGGGCCTACGGCATGACGATGAGTTCGAACTACAACACCCGACCGCGCGCCGCCGAGGTCATCGTCGACCGCGACCAGGCGCACACGGTGCGCGAACGCGAGACGGTGGCCGAGTTGTTCGCGGCCGAGCGCACCCTGCCCTGAAGCCCGCCCGCGAGCGGCGAGGGCTTCGGCTCCGCCGCGCGGGCGACTGCCTTACACCGCCTCGCGAGCATGCGCCGCGCCCGCATCGTAAGCCTCGTAAAGGGCGCGCCCGAAGGCTTTCCACACCGGGCCGCCATGCGTGTGCACCCCGGTTTCGGCGCTCTGGCGCATATTCACCAGCATCAGTTCGGAGAGCGCGAACAGTTCGCCGGTCAGCTTCTCCTGACGGATCGGGCTGCGCAGCAGTTTCATCACGCAGCTCGACGTGCAGCTCAAGGCCTGGTATGCCAGTTCGCGCAGGCGCGCCGCATCGTCCCAGTCGAGCCCGATGGCGATGCCCCGTTTCACGATCTCGCGCTCGAGCTCGTCGGCCGTGCGCGCGTAATGCCCAAATCCGCTCATGATCCTTTCCTTCCCTGCGTCCTGCCACCCAGCGCATGCACAGCGCCTGTTGCAGCGCATGATCTAACATGCCGAATGCCCTCATGCTAATGCAGTCCGAGCCGGACTTGCCGACAATTCACGGCTTTTCGTGATCATTATCATGGCCATTAGTCACACTTTTGCGCGCATAGGCCGATCGCTGCTGTTGGCGCTGATCTTTGTTGCAGCACAACATTCCAGTGCCACCGACAGGCTCCCGCCTGCACTGCAACTGGCGCTCGACGCTGCGCGCATTCCGGCTGCAGCCGTGTCGGTGTGGGTGCAGCCGGTCGATGCCGCCACCCCCACCCTGGCCTTCAACGCCGATCGACCGATGAACCCGGCCTCGGTGATGAAACTGGTGACTGCGTTCGCCGCACTCGAGCGCCTCGGGCCTGCGCACACCTGGCGCACACGCGTCGCCACCGAGGGCCCGATCCGCAACGGGGTGCTCGAGGGCGACCTGTTCCTCATCGGCGGCGGCGACCCGGTGCTGGGCTATGACCGCGTGTGGAAGCTGCTGCGCCGGCTGCGCGCGCTCGGCATCGAGCGCATCGCCGGCGACATCGTGCTCGACGCCTCCGTGCTGCGCCTCCCTGCACACGACCCCGACGCCTTCGACGGTCGCGGCCTGCGCCCCTACAACAGCGGCCCGCACGGCCTGCTGCTCAACTACAACACGCTGCTGCTCGGCCTTTACCCGGGCAAGGCAGCCAATGAGCCGGTGACCCTGGCCGCCGAGCCGCCACTGGCAGGCATCGACATCGACAACCGCATCCTGACCTCCGATGCGCCCTGCGGCACCTGGTACGGCGACCTGCAGGCGAGCATCGAGGGCGGTCGGCGCCTGGTCCTGAGCGGCAGCCTGCCCGCGGCCTGCGGTCCGCGCACGTGGAGCGCAGCTCCGCTGCCGCCGGAGGCGTTCGGCACCGCGCTGGTGAGTACCTTGTGGAGCGACGTCGGCGGCCGATTGGGAGGGACCGTGCGCGCGGGCCACACCCCCGCAGGCGCGCAGGAACTGTTCAGCGACGACTCGCCCTCACTCGCCGACGTCGTGCGCGACATGAACAAATGGTCGAGCAACGTCATCGCTCGCCAACTGCTGGCGACGCTGGGCAGCGCGTTGCCGTCGAGCACGGCGCCCCCGACGGACATGGTCGCGGGCGGCGCCCACACGGCGGGCGAGGTGCTCACTGCCGCGGGCATCGACATCGACGGACTCGTGATCGAGAACGGCTCCGGCCTGTCACGGATCGAGCGCATCCGTGCCGCCAGCCTCGGCACGCTGCTGCTGAAAGCCTGGCAACGGCCGTGGATGCCGGAATACATCGCCGCGCTGCCGGTTGCCGGGCTGGACGGCACCGCTCGCGGCAGGCTGCGCAACAGCCCGGCAAGCGGCCATGCGCACATCAAGACCGGCACCTTGAACGGCGTGCGCGCCATGGCCGGCTACCTGCTCGACCGCCACGGCCGCCGCCACGCGGTGGTCATGATGGTCAATCACCCCGAGGCGCCGAACAGCGCCGCGGCGCAGGATGCCCTGATGGACTGGCTGTGGGCGGGCACACCCTGAGATTTATGCGCTTCGACCGGGTACGCAGCGTGCGCACCCGGCCGCAGGGCGACTGAGTCAGGCCACTGAGTCAGGCCACTGAGTCAAGCCACTGAGTCAAGTCACCGAATCAGCTCATCGGCAGCGGCCGGCGCTGGATCAGCACCCACCAGCCACGCACGATGCGGTACAGGATCCACAGGCCGGCGAGCAGCAGCGCTGCAATCGCGAACGGCACGCCGATCACGGTGATCACCATCAGCAGCGACAGCGCGATCCACATCAGCGCGAACCAGAACGTGCGGATCTGCCAGCGGAAATGGCTCTCCAGCCAGGTGCCGCGCACCGCGTTCTGGTTCCAGTAGTTCAGGATCACCGCGGCGATCGACGGCAGGCTGGCGACGAAGCTGAAGATGATCGTCGCCGACCCGACCACCGCCGAGAACACCGCGAAGGCGTGCAGCGCATACACCAGGTGGGTGACGGTGACCATGTTCTCGGACGGCTGGCCGGCCTCGAGCGGGGCGGGATACGGGGTGCTCATCGATTCTCCTCGACAGGAAGCCCGCGCCGGGGAGATCCGCGACGCATGACGGAGGCTTCGACCGCGGACCATGCCGCGTGTTCGGTTGCAGCGCAACAACAAACTGTAACGCGGCCGGCCTCGGGAACGGTATTCCGTGGGGACGGGCTTGCCCGCGAATGCCGCATGCTCGAACGCCCCGTTCGCGGTCGAGCCCGCCCCCCACGCGCCGGACTGCGCTACAGCCCCAGCTCGCCCCACATCGCGTCCACCTTCATCTTCACCGCATCGTCCATGACGATCGGCGTCCCCCATTCGCGGCTGGTCTCGCCCGGCCACTTGTTGGTCGCGTCCAGCCCCATCTTGCTGCCCAGCCCCGCCACCGGGCTGGCGAAGTCGAGGTAGTCGATCGGGGTGTTGTCGACCAGGGTGGTGTCGCGGGTGGCGTCCATGCGCGTGGTCAGCGCCCAGATCACCTCCTTCCAGTCGCGGATGTTCACGTCCTCGTCCACCACGATGATGAACTTGGTGTACATGAACTGGCGCAGGAAGCTCCAGATGCCGAACATCACGCGCTTGGCGTGGCCCGGGTACTGCTTCCTGATGCTGACCACCGCCAGCCGGTACGAGCAGCCCTCGGGCGGCAGGTAGAAATCGACGATCTCGGTGAACTGCTTCTGCAGCAGCGGCACGAAGACCTCGTTCAGGGCCACGCCCAGCATCGCCGGCTCGTCGGGCGGCTTGCCGGTGTAGGTGCTGTGGTAGATCGGATCGCGGCGCATGGTGATGCGCTCGATGGTGAAGACGGGGAAGTCCGAGACCTCGTTGTAGTAGCCGGTGTGGTCGCCGTAGGGGCCTTCGGGCGCCATGTCGTTCGGGTGGATCGCGCCTTCGAGCACGATCTCGGCCGAGGCCGGCACCTGCAGTTCGTTGCCGAGGCACTTCACCAGCTCGGTCTTGGCGCCGCGCAAGAGGCCGGCGAACTGGTATTCCGAGATCGAATCGGGCACCGGTGTCACCGCGCCGAGGATGGTCGCCGGGTCGCAACCCAGCACCACCGACACCGGGAAGGGCTCGCCCGGATGCGCGCGCTGGTGCTCGAGGAAGTCGAGCGCGCCGCCGCGATGCGCCAGCCAGCGCATGATCACGCGGTTGCGGCCGATGACCTGCTGGCGGTAGATGCCGAGGTTCTGGCGCTTCTTGTGCGGCCCGCGCGTCACCACCAGGCCCCAGGTGATCAGCGGCGCGGCGTCGCCCGGCCAGCAGTGCTGGATCGGCAGCTTGGCGAGGTCGACCTCGTCGCCCGACCACACCACCTGCTGGCAGGGCGCGGAACGCACCTCCTTGGGCGCCATGTTGAGCACCTGCTTCAAGACAGGCAGCTTGTCCCAGGCGTCCTTCAGGCCCTTGGGCGGTTCGGGCTCCTTGAGGTAGGCGAGCAGCTTGCCCACTTCCCTCAGCGGCGTGCTCCAGTTGCCGTCGGCGACGTCCTCGCCCATGCCCATCGCCACCCGCTGCGGGGTGCCGAACAGGTTGGCGAGCACGGGAATCGCCTGCGGCACGCCCTTCGTCACCGGCTGCTCGAACAGCAGCGCCGGGCCGCCGGCGCGCAGCACGCGGTCGGCGATCTCGGTCATCTCGAGGTGGGTGTCGACCGGGGTGGTGATGCGCTTGAGCTCACCGCGGGCTTCAAGCTGGGCGAGAAAATCGCGTAGGTCGTAGTATTTCATGGCTCGATAAACTAAAGGCCCACCGATCGCGATCGATCGGCAGGCCCTCAAACTGACGCTAGAAATTCCGCGAGGTCAGAAGATCAAGGATTCACAGTCAACGCGAAAACGCGAGTGGTCAGGAAATCGCCACTCTTCACGGACGCCGCGATATTGAAGGTGCCGCTGACGGTGGGAGTCCCGGAAATCACACCTGTTGCCGCATTTCCAGAAAGGCCAAACGGCAGACCCTCGATCGTCCAGGAGTAAGTTCCCGTGCCACCGGACGCAGACAGAGCCGCAAGGTAAGGAATTCCACGGGTAGCCACAGGCAGGCTGCTCGTCGTGACGGCGGGTGCGGTCGGCTCAGGCTCGGGCGCTGCCTCGATGTCGATCGAGTACGTCGCCTGGGCAGACTGCTGCATGGTGCTCGAATCGCGCACACGCACGGCGAAACTGTATGGCCCGTCTACCACAGGCGTGCCGGTGACCACGCCGTCTGCCGACAGTCGCAACCCACCCGGCAAGGCAGAACCCGAAACCAGAGACCACGTGTATGGGGGCACGCCACCTGTCGCCGACAGGATGGCTGCATACGACTTTTCCTCGGTGGCATCGGGCAAGGCGGTCGCCCCGTCGATTGCCAGCGCCTCTTGCGATATCGCGGTGACGACCGGCACCGAAACCAGGGTGGACACCGGCTGGGCAATGCCATTATCGACATTATTGTCGGCCCGATCGGTGGTGACCTCCAACAACAACGTCCCCGAACTCAGGCCGCTGATGACGGCAAACTGAGCCTGTCCATTGACCGAACGGGTCGCCACCCAGGTGTTATCCCCGCCCGTACCACGCAGTCGGGCCGTGTCGTCCGCAGCACCATCGGTTGGAACGATTCGGGCAAGAACGTTGTTCCCGGCCGCGGGATCCGGAACCCGCTGCCTTGCGTCATCAAGCACCTCGGCCTGAACCACAAGCTGCGTGGCGCCATTCGTGTTTTGCGCAAACACGTAACCCGGCGCCCCGGCGTTCACGAGGATCTGCGAGGGACGGCCTGTCGCTTGGCCAACCGTGATTTGCAAGGAGGTCGACACCTGTTTGCCAGACTGGGGATCCGTAACGGTGCAGGTGATGCTTGCGGTGCCTGCGGTATCGCCGGCATGAAAGTGAAAGGTTGCACCACCCGAATTGGAATCCAGGACGACGGAACGGTAAGCGACATCGTTGCCGTCGTCGTCCTCGTGCTCCGAATCACCATCGAGGTAGTACAGCGATCCGTACTCGAGTCCCTGCGGCAATACATTGCAGGCAAAAACATCTTCGCCACCCGGTATGCGATCGCCCGTCCCGGCACGCTGCGCCCACACATACACCGCAGTCGTATATGGTGCAAAGGAGCCGATTCCAGGAAATGCATCATCGATGTTGAGGGGCAAGGCCTCGCGGTCGGCGCGCATGGAGATCTGGTACTCGTTGGTAGGCGTAGGTCCGCCAGGCACACCACCGCTACCACCCCCGCCACCTCCGCCACCGCATGCAGCCATCGCCGCGGCCATGCCAGTCAGCGCGAGAACCCGGACGAAGCGCTTGTTTTCAGAATGCACAGTCGACTCCCTGGAAATCAGTGATTTGTTTTGTACCCCAAAAACAGGGCCTGAAGCAGACGGCAGTGAACCGTAGTTCTGCCCAGTTTGCAAGACGAACAGCGCTCATTTCATGACACGCCGCACGTTTATCCCATCACGCGTATCAAGCGCTACTCGGCGCGCCGCAGCAGCGAAGCCCGCCTCTCCATCCTTGACGCCCGCATACAGCACGGCGCGCGAAGAATTGATCATCAGCCCGGTGCCATTGGCCGTGCACCCCGCCGCCAGCGTGGCGGCGATGTCGCCGCCCTGGGCACCGATGCCGGGAACCAGCAGCGGCATGTCGCCGGTGAGTTCGCGCACGCGGGCGATCTCCGCCGGAAAGGTGGCGCCGACCACCAGGCCGCAGTTGCCGCTGGTGTTCCAGTCCTCGGCGACGGTGCGGGCAACGTGCTCGTAGAGCTTCATGCGGCCCCGCGGCGTGTCGACCTCGAGGAACTGCAGGTCGGAGCCGCCCGGATTGGAAGTGCGGCAAAGCAGGATCACGCCCTTGTCGGGGTAGGCCAGGTAGGGTTCGACCGAGTCGCGGCCCATGTAGGGATTGACGGTGACTGCATCGGCCTTGAAGCGCTCGAAGGCTTCGATGGCGTACTGCTCGGCGGTGCTGCCGATGTCACCGCGCTTGGCGTCGAGGATCACCGGGGTGTCGGGGTGGGCGGCGTGGATGTGCGCGATCAGCGCCTCGAGTTGGTCCTCGGCGCGGTGGGCGGCAAAGTAGGCGATCTGCGGCTTGAAGCAGCACACCAGGTCGGCGGTGGCGTCGACGATGCCCTTGCAGAATTCGAGAATGGCGTCGGGCCGGCCCTGCAGGTGGGCGGGGAACTTCGCCGGATCGGGGTCGAGGCCGACGCAGAGCAGGCTGTCGCGCTGCTGCCAGGCAGCGCGGAGGGCGGTCATGAAGTGCATGGAGGGTATCCGCGGAGGGAGGGTTCGGAAAGGGACGGCGCCGGACGATCGGCGGCGGGTACGCGTCGCGGCGGCGGTCGGTGCCAGCGCGCCCGGGCCGCTCAGCCCGCCCGCAGCAGCTGGTCGACGAAGACGCCGGCGAAAATGACCGCGCCCAGCCAGTTGTTGTGGCGGAAGGCCTTGAAGCAGTCGGCACGGTCGCGGTCGCGAATCAGCGTGTAGTGATAGCCGGCGATGCCTGCGGCGGCAGCGAGCCCGAGGTAGTACGCCGCCCCGGCAGCGGTGTGCACGCCGACCACCGCAAGCAGGCCGAGCGCGGCCGCATAGCACAGCATCACCGCCGCAACGTCGAAGCGGCCCAAAGTGATCGCCGACGTCCTGATGCCGATCTTGAGGTCATCCGGGCGGTCGACCATCGCGTATTCGGTGTCGTAGGCCACCGCCCAGAACACATTCGCCAGCAACATGATCCAGGCCACGGCCGGCACCTCGCCCTGGATGGCGGCGAAACCCATCGGGATGCCGAAGCCGAAGGCGATGCCCAGATAGGCCTGCGGGATGGCGAAGAAGCGCTTGGTGAAGGGATAGCTCGCGGCGAGGAACAGCGCGGGCACCGACAGCCAGATCACCAGCGAGTCCAGCGGCAGGATCAGCACGAAGGCCAGCAGCGACAGGCCCGCGGCCAGCAGCAGGGCCTCGCGCGGGCTGACCGACTTGGTGGCTAGGGGACGGTTCTTCGTGCGCTCGACGTGGCCGTCGAAGTCGCGATCGGCGTAGTCGTTGATCACGCAGCCGGCCGAGCGCATCAGGAAGGTGCCGATCACGAAGATCACCAGGATGTGCAGCGGCGGCCAGCCCCCGGCAGCGATCCACAGCGCCCACAGCGTGGGCCACAGCAGCAGCAGGGTGCCGATCGGCTTGTCGATCCGCATCAGGCGGACGTAATGGGGAAGTTTGTCGTTCAGGCTCATGCCGGACGTCATCGGGGCAGTTCCAGGATTTCGGGGAGGAAGGCTTCGCTCACCACCAGCGCGCGGCCGCGCAGCAGGAAGACCGAGCGCCGCGCCCACAGGGTACGCGGCAGAGATTGCGCAGGCGCGTAGCGGGTCAGCGCAGCCTGGGCGCGATGATACCGCGCATCGCGCCCGTCCAGACGGCGGCAGGCCAGTGGCAGGCGGCTGATCGCGGGGTCGGAGAACAGCGCCTGGCCGAGCGGCCGCGAGCCGATGCCGTGGAAGAGGTTCCACGCCCCGCGCACATTGCGCCGCGGCAGCAGCGAACGCGCGAACACCACCGCCCTCCCGTCGGCCACCAGCAGCACCTCGCGCACCCAGGCGCGCTCGCCGGGGCGCAGGCCGAGCAGCACGGCCTCGTCGCGATGCACGCGCGCAAGCTTCTGGCACACGACCTGCACCGCGAAGCGCTCGCAGCGCGCGCGGATACGCGCGGTGAGCGAGCCGGCATCGCGCAGCCAGGGGCGCAGTGGCGCGGGCATGGACGCACGTGGCGGATGGGCGAGCCAGGTTTCGTGGCGGGGGCCGGTGTGGAGCGGAAAGGCGATCAGCGGACGCATGAGGCGGGGAGTCGGGTGCAGCGCGGGGTGCACCGTGAGGGTCGCACGTGACGGGTTGTGATGTTCATGCGCGCAGCAGGGCCTCGCGCCCGCCCAGCCAGCGCACCATCAACGCCTGCGCCTTGGCGGGGTCGTGCGCGAGCAGCGTCTCGGCCAGCTCGCGCGCAGGCTCGATCAGGTCGGCGTCGCCCTCGAGGTCGGCGTAGCGCAGCAGCGGCACGCCGCTCTGGCGCGCGCCGACGAACTCGCCAGGGCCGCGGATGTGCAGGTCCTCGCGCGCGATCGCGAAGCCGTCGGTGTTCTCGTAGATGACCTTGAGCCGCGCGCGCCCGGTCGCGGACAGGGGCTGCGCGTAGATCAGGATGCATTCGGACTCGGCCGTGCCGCGCCCCACCCGCCCGCGCAGCTGGTGCAACTGCGCGAGGCCGAAGCGCTCGGCGTGCTCGATCACCATCAGGCTGGCATTGGGCACATCCACGCCAACCTCGATCACCGTGGTCGCAACCAGCACGTCGAGCTCGCCCGCCGCGAACGCCGTCATGGTGGCGGACTTCTCGTCGTTCTTCAGCCGGCCGTGGACGAGACCGATGCGCAGTTCGGGCAGCGCCTCGACCAGGGTGGCGAAGGTGTCCTGCGCGGTCTGCAGCTGCAGCGCCTCGGACTCCTCGATCAGCGGGCACACCCAGTAGGCCTGGCGCCCGCCGAGGCAGGCCTGGCGCAGGCGGGCCATGACCTGCTCGCGGCGCGCGTCGGACACCAGCCGGGTGCGGATCGGCGTACGCCCGGGCGGCAGCTCGTCGAGCACCGACACGTCGAGGTCGGCGTAATGGGTCATCGCCAGCGTGCGCGGGATCGGCGTCGCCGACATCATCAGCATGTGCGGGCGCCGGCCCTCGTTGCCCTTCTCGCGCAGGGCGAGGCGCTGGCGCACGCCGAAGCGATGCTGCTCGTCGACCACCGCCAGCGCCAGGCGCGGCAGCGTCACCGGGTCCTCGATCAGCGCGTGGGTGCCGACCGCGAGCAGCACTTCGCCGCTCGCCAGGCGGGCGAGGTCGGCCTCGCGCGCGCGCTTCCTGCGGCTGCCCGACAGCCAGGCCACCTCGAGTCCGAGCGGCGCCAGCCAGGCGGAGAGCTTCTTCCAGTGCTGCTCGGCGAGGATCTCGGTGGGCGCCATCATCGCCGCCTGCCAGCCGTTCTCGACCGCCTGCAGCATGGCGAGCGCGGCCACCAGGGTCTTGCCTGAGCCCACGTCGCCCTGCAGCAGACGCTGCATCGGATGCGCCGCGGCGAGGTCGGCGGCGATCTCGGCCTGCACTCGCGCCTGCGCGGCGGTGGGGCGGAACGGCAGGCTGGCGAGCAAGGCGGCGGTGAGCTCGGCGCGCGCCGGCAAGGCGACCGCGGCGCGCGCGCGGCGGGCCAGATAGGCGCGGCGCAGCGACAACTGCTGCACCAGCAGCTCCTCGAACTTCATCCGCCGCCAGGCGGGATGTTCGCGGCTTTCAAGCGCATGCGGATCGGCATCGGGCGCCGGATGGTGCAGCGCGCGCAGGGATTCGGCGAAGCCGGGCAGGCCCAGACGGCGCAGCCAGTCGGCCGGCAGCAGGTCGTCGAGCGCCTCGGTCTGCAGCGCACGGTCGATGAGCTTGCGCAGGGTCGCCTGCCCCACGCCCGCGGTGGTCGGATACACCGGCGTCAGCGCGTCGGGCAGCGCCTCGCCCGCGTCCACGCTGCGCACGCGCGGATGCACCATCTCGTCGCCGAAGAAGCCGCCCCGCACCTCGCCGAACAGCCGCACCCGGCGCCCGGTCGCGAGCTGCTTCTGCTGCGAAGGGTAAAAATTGAGCCAGCGTGCCACCAGCGTGCCGCTGCCGTCACTCACGCGCACGACGAGCTGGCGCCGGGGGTGCAGCGTGACCTCGGCCGACAGCACCTCGCCCTCGATCTGCGCCGGGAAACCCGGACGGGTGACGGCGATGGGCGTCAGCCGGGTCTCGTCCTCGTAGCGGATCGGCAGGTGCAGCAACAGGTCACGCGCGCCACGCAGGTCCAGCTTCGCGAGTCGGCCGGCCAGCTGGTGGCCGACACCCGGCCAGCCCTGCGGCGATTCCACTGCCCCCACGACCCTGGACGACGTTCAGTCGAGGACCAGCACCAGATCGGCCTCGACCAGCGCGCCGCGCGGCAGCTCGCGCACGCCCACCGTGGCCCGCGCCGGGAAGGGCTCGACGAAGCAGGACTTCATGACTTCATTGACCACGCCGAAGCTGGCCAGATCGGTCAGGTAGATGGTGAGCTTGACCGCATCGCCGAGCGAACCGCCGGCTGCCTCGCACACCGCCTTGAGGTTGGCGAACACCTGCCGGGCCTGCGCTTCGACGCCGTCCACCATCTGCATGGTGGCGGGGTCCAAGCCGATCTGGCCGGACAGGAAGACCTGGTTGCCGGCCTTGACCGCCTGCGAGTAAGGGCCGATTGCGGCCGGGGCGTTGGGGGTGGAGATGATCTGACGGGCCATGACGAGTGCCTCCGGAGTCGAGAAGCCGGCATTGTACCCGCCCACCCCCGGACGCGTCCGCTGCGCGGCGTGCTCAGCCCTGCGCGCGCAGCGTGATCTCGCAACCGAGGCGATTGATGACCTTCTGCATGCCGATGCGCGCGCCGACGTTGATCACCAGCGGCGCGACGAAGTTGGCGCGCAAGCCGGTGGAGGCCGGGCTGGCCGCGTCCACGTCGTCCTTGCGCACGATCACCGCCACCACGGCATCGGCGGGCGAAGCCAGCTTGAGCATCGCCACCTCGTCGTCGCTCAGGGTGAATTCGAGATTCACGCCGAGCCGCGTGGGTATCGTGATCGAGAACCCGACCTGCGGGTCATCCACGCTCTGCAGCAGGAAGACCTCCGGCTCGCGCCCCGCCTCATGCACCAGCGTCCACCGCCGGCAGTCCTCGAAGCCGGGCAAACCCATGGGAAATTCGATGATCTTGTCCTCGGCAATCTCTGCGCTGCCGAACATCGGGCTCTTGATCTGCATGTGCGCCATCCTCCTCAAAACATCATGGTCGCCCGACGGTGCGCGGGCTCCCGTGACGCCGTTCACGAACAATCACTTCGACGCGTCGGGTGGCACCAGGACGCCCGCCCCCACCCC
>JAANMY010001895.1_pt1 | contig 21460 bp, 19 predicted proteins | sample 7279691 | NCBI WGS metagenome assembly JAANMY01 (sample SAMN14094543, study PRJNA606508) | bioreactor metagenome | isolation source: A lab-scale SPAN reactor treating ammonium-rich wastewater day 388 | place: Ireland: Galway | collected 2018-02-07
GGAGGAAACCGGCCTGCCCTACGAGACCGTGCTGCTCGAATACGGCACCACGATGAAGGCACCCGAATACCTGGCCATCAACCCGATGGGCAAGGTGCCGGCCATCCGGCACGGCGACACCGTGGTCACCGAGAATACGGCCATCGCGCTGTACCTGGCCGACCTGGTGCCGGACAGGAAACTGGCGCCGCCGGTCGGCAGCCCGGCGCGCGGAAGCTATTACCGCTGGATCAGCCTGCTGAACCCTCTCGAGCAGTTGATGATGGCGAAGCACGCCGGCCAGCTGGGCAATCCGATGTCCGCCGGCTACGGCACCGAGGCCGACCTGCTCGGCACGCTGGAAGGCGCCATCGGGGATCGCGACCACCTGGTGGGCGACGACTTCTCCGCCGCCGACCTGCTGGTCGCCGCCTATATCGGCTGGTACCTGCAGTTCAAGATGCTGGAGCCGCGCGAGGCCTTCGTGCGCTTCGCCGGATTGCACAAGGCCCGGCCCGCCGCGCAGCGCGCGGAAGCCATCGATAACGCACTGATGGCCGCCAGAAAGGACACTGCTGACAGCTGACCGGTTCATCCTTCACAGGCACGTAGCCATCACGCCTTGCGCACGATCCTGACCGCCCCTCCCCTGCACGGAAGTCAGCGATGGCCACGAAGAAAACCGCGCGCACCGGCACGCCTGCCAACAACGCCCCGTCCAAGCGTGCCACACCCGCCACCGGCGGCGAGACCCACCAGCAAGCCGCTTCAAACACCGGCGTGCTGACCACGGCGCAGGGCATCCCGGTCAGCGACAACCAGAATTCGCTGCGCGCCTATCCGCGCGGCCCGACGCTGCTGGAGGACTTCATCCTCCGCGAGAAGATCACCCACTTCGACCACGAGCGCATTCCCGAGCGCATCGTGCATGCACGCGGCAGCGCGGCGCATGGCTATTTCGAGCTGACCAAGCCGCTCACCGGCATCACCACGGCGAAATTCCTGACCGAGAAGGGCCGCATCCCGGTGTTCTGCCGTTTCTCCACCGTGGCCGGCGGTGCCGGCAGCGTGGACACGCCGCGCGACGTCCGCGGTTTCGCGGTGAAGTTCTACACGCAGGAAGGCAACTTCGACCTGGTGGGCAACGACTTCCCCGTGTTCGCCATCCAGGACGCGATGAAATTCCCCGATTTCATCCATGCGGTGAAGATGGAGCCCGATCGCGCCTTCCCGCAGGCGGCCAGCGCCCATGACTCCTTCTGGGACTTCGTGTCGCTCACCCCGGAAACCTGGCACATGACCCTTTGGGCCATGTCCGACCGCGGCCTGCCGCGCAGCCTGCGGATGATCGAAGGCTTCGGCATCCACACCTTCCGCCTGGTGGACAAGGACGGGCGCTCGACCTTCGTGAAGTTCCACTGGCGACCGCACCTGGGCGTGCAGTCGCACATCTGGGACGAACACATGAAGATCCAGCATGCCGACAATGACTTCCATCGCCGCGACCTGTTCGAGGCGATCCAGGCCGGCGACTTCCCGGCATGGGACCTTGGGGTGCAGCTGTTCACCGAGGAACAGGCGGCCGAATTCCCGTTCGACCACCTGGACGCCACCAAGCTGATCCCCGAGGAGCTGGTGCCGGTGCAGCTGATCGGCACCATGGTGCTGGACCGCTGGCCCGACAATTTCTTCGCCGAGACCGAGCAGGTGGCCTTCTGCCCGGCGAACATGATCCCCGGCATCGATTTCTCCGACGATCCGCTGCTGCAGGGGCGCCTTTTCTCCTACCTCGACACGCAGCTGCTGCGGCTGGGTGGGCCGAACTTCACCCATCTGCCGATCAATGCGCCCAAGTGCCCGTTCGCCAACCACCAGCGCGACGGCCACATGCAGATGATGGTGCCGAAGGGCCGCGCCGCCTACGAGCCCAATTCGCTTTCGCAGCCGGGCGACACCACCGCGCGGGAAACCGCGGCCGGCTTTCGCAGTTTCCGCGCCGCCGCCGGGGAAGACGGCAAGCAGCGCATCCGCGCCGAGCTGTTCGCCGACCACTTCAGCCAGCCGCGCATGTTCTGGAACAGCCTGACCGACATCGAACGCGCGCACGTGGTGTCCGCGCTGGTGTTCGAGCTGTCGAAGGTGGAGAACGAGCACATCATCGTGCGCACCGTGGCCCAGGCACGCAATATCGATGAGGCGCTGGCGCAGCGCGTCGCCGACGGCTTGGGCATGCCGCTGCCGGCGCGCATCCCGCCGGCGCGTGAACCGATCGACATGCCGCCCTCCCCGGCCCTGTCCATCCTGCGCAACGCCAAGGACACGCTGCAGGGACGCGCGGTGGGCATCCTGGTGTCCGAAGGCAGCGACGTCGCGCAGGTCAACGCGCTGCGCAAGGCCGCGGAGAAGGCCGGCGCGCAGGTCAAGCTGATCGGCCCCAAGCTGCACGTGGCGCTCTCCGACGGCAAGCGCCGGCGCCTGGACGGCAAGGTCGACGGCATGCCGTCGCTGGTCTTCGACGCGGTGGGCAGCGTGCTGTCGCTGGACGAGGCCAAGAAACTGGCGAAGGAAAGCGCGGTGATCGACTTCTTCCGCGACGCCTTCGGCCACCTCAAGGCGATTGCCGCCTGTGGCGGCACCCGCGCGCACATCTTCAAGGCCGCCGGCATCAAGCCGGATGCCGGCGTGGTGGAGCCCGAGGACACCGCAGGCTTCGTCGCCGCAGCCAAGGTGCGGCAGTGGGCGCGCGAGCCCACCCTGCGCACCCTGCCGTGAGGTGATGTGCAAAGGCCCGCTTCCTTCGGGAAGCGGGCCTTTGTTTTTTTGAGGAACCGGAGGCGCGTTGCCGCCGGCGCGGGCGCGAAATCAAGGAGGAGAGGCCGACGCCATGTCGGCATCGGGGGACATTCGCGCCCGCACCGGCGGCAACGCGCCCTTTCTGATTTCGACCGCGACGTCTCAGCCCGTGCCCGGCGTTTCCTTCGGCTTGGCCCGCCGGTCGCGCAGCAGCGCACTGACCACAATGCCCAGCCCCAGCACGGCCGCCACGATGAAGAAGACCAGCGCGATCGCCGGATAGCCGAGCAGGCGCGCGCCACCTTCGTGGCGCATCAGCATGGCCGAGGCCAGGATCAGCGCGGCCACGATGATGCCGGTGCTGATCCGGTTGGCGATCTTCTGCATGTTCTCCATCAGCCGGGATTCCTCCAGCCCGGTGACCTTCACCTGCAGCCGGTTGTCGGCCAGCAGGCCGAGGATGTCGGAGACCCGTCGCGGCGCGCCGCGCACCAGCGCCTGCAGCTCCATCGCCTCGCTGGCCAGATTGGCAGGCGAGAACGATTTCTTGAGCCGCTGCCGCATGACCTGTTCCAGGTGGTCCTCGACCACCTGCTTGACGTCCAGCTGCGGGTCCAGCCCGTTGCAGACGGCTTCCAGGTTGAGCAGCGTCTTGCCCAGCAGGCTCAGTTCCGGCGGGGTGCGCAGGCCACATGCGCTGCCCAGCAGGACCAGGTCCAGCACCATCCGGCCTTCGGGGTGGGAGCGACCGCCAGTCAACGCGGCGTAGCGGGCGATCATCTGCCCCACTTCGCGGTGGTAGCGCTCGCTGTCGAAGCCTTCCAGCCGCGTGCCCATGGCGATGGCCTCGGCGGCCACGTCCTCGCCGCGCCCGTCCACCGCGGCGAACAGCAGCTTCAACAGCTGCTCGCGGCGGCGCGGCGGGATGTGCGCCACCATGCCCAGGTCCAGCAGCGCGATGCGGTTGTCGCGGGTGAGCAGCACGTTGCCCGGATGCGGGTCGGCGTGCACCTCGCCATGCACGAACACCATGTCGAGATAGGCGCGCATCACCGCCTCGGCCAGCGCGCCCAGGTCCTGCTCGGTACGGCGCAGGCCGGTGATGTCGGTGACCTTGATGCCGTCCGCAAGATCCATGGTCAGCACCCGCTCGCGGGTGTAATCCCACACCGGCTGCGGCACGACGATCTCGGGGTAGTCCGCGAAATGGGTGCCGAAGCGCACCAGGTTGTCGGCCTCCACCCGGTAGTCGAGCTCGGCCAGCAGCGACTTGCGGAATTCGTGCACCCAGTCGGCGAAGCCCACGCGGCGCCCCACGTCGGTCCAGCGGTCGGCGCGCGCGGCAATGTCCGCCATCGCATCCAGGTCGGCCACGATGGCCTGCAGCACGCCGGGGCGCTGCACCTTGACCGCCACCGGGCGGCCGTCACGCAGGCGGGCGCTGTGCACCTGGGCCAGCGAGGCGGCGCCCAGCGGCTCGGAGTCGAAGTCGGCGAAGGCCTGCGACAGCTTCACCCCCAGCGCTTCCTCCACCAGCGCGCGCACGTCCTCCACCGGCATGGGGGACACATCGTCCTGGATGCGCTCCAGCGCGACCAGATACTCCGGCGGCAACATGTCGGGCCGGGTGGAGAGCGCCTGCCCCAGCTTGATGAAGGTGGGACCCAGTGCCTCCAGGTCATCCACGAAGGCCTCGGGCCCGGCCTCGCTGTCCGACTGCACGGCGGGGGCTTCGCCGAAATCCCCATCCAGTCCCGCGAACACGCCGGCACGGCGGTACTTCAGCAGGAAGCCCAGGATCTGCGCGGTGCGCGCAATCCCGGTGGACGGGGTGGCAGTGGGGTTGTCGGGCACCTTGAACGGTGCAATCGGGGTTTCCGGCACGTCCTGCGGATGATGCGGATCTGGCATGGCGGGTCCATTCGATGAGTGGGCCGCCACGCGCTGCAGCGTGCGTGGCACGTGCGCGGCGTGGCGCTGGTGCCAGCCTGCGACAGCGCCGGTGTGACCTGCGTGAAGCAGCAGCCTCAGTGCCGACGCCGCCCCAGGCGCGCGGCATTGGCGCCCACCCGCCTGGCGTAGGGCGCCAGCACGGCGCGGCCGGCGCGCTCGACCTGGGCGGGGCTCAACGGCTGTCCCAGCAGGCATTGCGTCCATGCCTGCAGCGCGTGGTGACCCAATGCCGCCCAGCTTTCCACCGCTGCTGCCTGCTTCTCCAGCACCATCCGGCTGGCTTCGCGGCGGGTGCGTGCGGACGGCGGCACCATCGGCACCATCCAGTCCACCATCCGCGCCGCCATCACCAATGGCGCCTGCAGCGCCATGTGCATCATCTGGCCCGCAAGCCCTGCGTAAGGAAACAGCATCGCCCTGCTCCGTGGAATCGGACGCCAGTGTCCGTGCCGCGGGCTCAATGGCGCGTGAGGTTGCGTGATTGACCGGGGATCCCTGGCGCAATCACACGGCCCGCGGCAACGGCCTGCATCCGCCTGCCTACTTGCTCGCAACGCCGCCGACGATGGCCACCAGCACACCCAGCAGCAGCGCCATCACCGGCACGATGGAAAGCGCGAACCCCAGGCTGCGGCTGGCAGGCGCTGCCACGTAGCTGCGCCAGTAGACAAACCGCCCTGCCACGAAGACCGCGCCGACTGCCGCAACCCAGGCCTGCGGCCAGTATTTCGCGGCAATGAACAGTAGCGGCAGGAACGCCACCAGCAGCTCCAGCGTGTTCATCTGCACGCGATAGGTGCGTTCGAACAGCTCATGGCCGGTCACGGCAGGGGCCTTGACGCCATGCCTGCCGCGGGCGCGCCCGACAAGCACGCCAAAGAACACGAACTGGGCGATCGCAAGAATGGCGACCAGATCAACGTAGTTCATAACCTTCCAGACTGGAGACGGGAAAGAGTCGATTTTCAATCACCCATCCGGCCCGCGGAAGCCCGTCCTGGCCCTGGATTGCAGCTCCCGGACTTCATTGCGCCGGAATCCCGGGCCAGTCCAACCGGTGTCCAATTCGCTGACAGGGCTGGATGCGGGCCCGCGCCGTCGTTCAGGGCGCGCGGCGTTGACCGTTGTCCGCTTCCAACGCCGCCTGCAGAGCCCGCGCTTTCTCCGCGGCGTCGGAGGACTGCATCGGCAGGGCCACGTCCGGCCGCAGGCCTTCGATCTCGTTGGTGCCATCGTCCAGGAAGCGCGCGCAGTTCGGCATCCGCACATCGAACGATGCGACCGTCAGCTGCGTGCGGCTGCCGCCGTCCACGTAGCCGCAGCCTGCGCCGGCGGTGGTTTCGCCCAGCACCCTCGCCACCCGGTTCTGCTGCAGCCAGGCGATGAAGTCCTCCGAGGCCGAGCCGGTGCGGCGGTCGGCCAGGATCAGTACCGGGCCGATCCATGCGCCCGTGCCCTGCAGGCTGGCGCGCCCGGCGCCCTCTTGCAGCACCGGACACGGGGCCGGCGCACCGCGCCAGATCGCGGAGCGGTCGCAGCGCGGCGCCAGCAACCGGGGCTCGGCACGCGCCAGCGCGCGGTCGGTCAGCAGCGCCACCACCTCGGTCACCCATTCGGTGCCGCCGCCGTTGCCGGACACGTCCACCAGCAGCCGGCGTGCACCGCGCCGCTGCAACTCGTGGATCGCCTGCACCAGCCTGCGCTGCTGCAGCTCGCGCACGGCCAGCTTCAGCGCCTGCGTGCCGATCCCGGCGCGGAACACCTGCGCGCAGGCGCCGGCGTACTGGTCCTCGCCGAACTGCGCGATGCGCAGCACGCCCACGTCGCCCAGCAGGCCGGTCGGGAAGTCGCCGCCCTGCAGCGGCGTCCAGCCGGACATCGACGCGAACGGGAACTGGAAGGCGTGCTCGCCCTCCTCGTAACCCGCAGCGCCGCAGTCCTTGCCGGCAGGCGGATCGACCTGCTCCGCAGCGGCCGCGGCAGCCGGCGCAGCCGCCCTCCCCGCTGCCGGCGTCGGGTCACTACGCTCGCCCGGCACCAGCCGCAGGTGCGGATCGGCGAAGGCGCGGGTGAACCGGCGCAGCGCCAGGAACGCCCGCACATGCGAATGCGCGCCCTGCAGGGCGGCGCTGGTGTCGCGGTCCAGCGCCACCAGGTCAAGCCCGCGGCGCTCCACCATCCAGTCCAGGTTGGCGTAGCCCTGCGCCATGTCGCGCTTCAGCCGCGCGTAGTCCGCCAGCCACGCCTTTGCGTCGTAGCTGGCCACGTCCGTCACGGCGGCGGCAAGCAGCAAACCGGTCAACACGAACAGCGAGCGGCGGACGAAACGTGGCATGGCGGATTCCGGATAGTGGCGCGCAACCGGCTCCCCAGCGGAACCGGCGGGCGTCATCCTAGGCAGCCACCAGCGCGCCCAGCCGGGCGTTGCGACGAAGACGGGAACCGATGGCGCCAATGCGGGAAAACCGGTGCCGTGCCGCGCCCGCCAGCGGCGGATGACCCGCATTTCCCGCTGCCCCCCACCAATCCGCTGCCGCGCCAGAAACAGAAGACCCGCATCGCTGCGGGTCCCGTGTGTGGTCCTCAGGTCGCCGCCGCGCGGGGCCCCGGGCGCCAGCCCAGCAGGCGCGCCGGCAGGAACAGCACCGCCTGCAGGAAGGCGAACAGCGCGGAGAACGTGATGCCCACCAGCCGGAACGGCAGGGCGACCAGCCAGATCAGCGGCCACAGCACCAGCGCCAGCAACGCAAGCGGCCAGCACAGGACGAAGAGCACGCACCAGACCAGCAATGCCAGCAGCGCTTTCATGTCGGGCTCCCTAAGGCCAGAACGGAGGCCCTACGTTGCAATGCTGTGCAAACTCCAGCAACCGGCGCGCGACGAAACTGCCGGAATCCGGGACGGGACCGGCCCGCCAGTGACGAAAGACCGCGGAAAAACGGAAACCGATCGGGCGGTCTAGCCGGCCGCCGCCCTCAACCGCACCACTGCTGCTCGCAAGGCACGCCATCGTTGTCCCCGTCCATCTTGGTGCCGGGACAATGCTGGAGGAAGTACTGCGCTTCCCCGCAGGAGCGCATCTGCGAGCACATCGTGCGCCCGTCGCACTGGTAGGGCGATGCCGCGGCAGCCGCCGGCTGGCCGTCCCTGGGCTTGATCCACGAGCGGTCGTCCACCGGATCGGGATTGACCACGATCTTCCGCGGCTTCGGCGCGGTTTCCGGCGCCGGCGCAAGCGCCACCGCCCGCGGGCGGAAATGGTCATAGGCGGCCAGACCGCCCACAGCGATGGCCACCATCACAAGCAATGTCTGAAGCTTCATGCGCCCCCCCGCATATCGGATGTCAAAACCCCGCCCGTGCCTCTGCCAGCGGTCGCCATATCATGGGGTGAACACGGACGCGGCCTCGCCCCCTGGAGAACCCTCGCCGGCTAGAACATCCCCAACGCGTTCGGCGAATCCTTCGGAATCACCTGCCCCACGTCCCACATCTCCACGATCCTGCCGCCGGAGAACCGCAGGATATGCACCACCGCGATGTCGATGTCGGCCTGCTCGCGCCGCACATGCGACAGCACCGCCACCCGGTCGCCGCTCTCGATGGTCTGCTTGACCTCGAACGACTTGTTCGGCTCCGAGCGCGCGCTTTCCTCCATCCCCCGCAGCAGCGCTTCGCGGTCGCCCGGGAACCAGGCGTTGTGGTGGCGGAAATCCTCCGCCACGTGGCGGTCGTACGCCTCCCGCACCTGCCCGGAAGCACACAGGCACAGGAACTCGGTGGCGATTGCGGCAGGGGTTGGAGTGGACATGGTGGCTCTCATGCAAGGAAACCGGCGCTAGTCTCGCGCATCGTGCGTCATGGCAAATCCGCTGAACTCTGCAAAGAACTTTGACACCGTTCCCCACAACGATGCGGACCTTGCGCGTTACGGGAAACGATAATTAGGAAGTGAACCTGGCCCCGTTTTTACATTAATGTCGCTGCAAGACGAGGTCTTGCGCCTGCTCGCCGCGACGAATTGATAGTTTAACAAAGGAGCCGGGGGCACCTGCGAGACGGAGTGCGATTGCCTTATAGTCACCTTGGCAAAGTTCGCCGTCGATTGTAATTAGTCTATCGCCGGCAAGAAGTCCAGCTGTTTCCGCGGGCGAGCCGGGCGAAGTACCCAAGATGGTTCTCCCGTCATTTGTATCAATGACGAGTCCAGTCTTGCCCTTGTTAGCGAGGAGGGCCTTTAAGTCATACATTTCAGCAGCGGATGCAATGTCCACCCTTTGGGCGGCGCCAATTGAGCGGCGTGTCCTGCCGAAGACGGCAAATAGCGCGCCTACTAATGTGCACAACGAGCCGAGAAACAGATGATTACTTCGCTCCGCAAGAAGTCCGATGTTATGAACGCGGCCGCTTACCGTGCTAACCGTGGTGTCCATTGCTAGCGCGGCCAGTAGCCACAGAAGCCCCGTAACTACTAGGAATATTCCGAGTCGCTTCACGTAGCCTCCTGTGCACCTAACGCTTGAGTTAAGCCGGACCGCAGCCGGCGAGTGAATCACGCACGAGACCGCGAAGCGGTCTCGGCTTGAACGAATTATTAGCGCTCGCTTTTGAACTTGGCCCTTGGCGCAGATACGGAGGCTGCTCTTGGATCGAACGCGGGGCCGGCGTCTGTTTCATAAAGTGCATCTACAGGCAAAGATTGTGCGAGTGCTAATACCGCGCTCTGCTCGATCTCCGACTCTGCGGCAATAATTGCTGTCAGTGCCTTCGCGAGGTCACGAAGGCCTGTCATGTCGTAAGGCGCAAGCATCATTACACGCCCGTGCTGGACCGAGATACTTGCCACGGCACGAGGACCTCGTTCTTCTGGAACGAGATATGCAACGACAGCATTCTCCTCAAGTGCGTTCACAGAGTGTGCAATGAACTTGTCCCGGAAATCTTTGAAGTATTGGTGGGCATCTTGGAGATGGGCCGGAAGTTCTCGAATTTGCTCCAGGGTGATCCCACTTCTAACGCCAGTTGTCATGGTTCGGCCATACGTGACCACTGCCGCGACGCAGACAGCAGTCATTACTCGAGATTCCTCAATTGATGGGGCTGGGTATTCTTTGGATAAAAATAGGTCGCAGTATTCCACGACGCTTTGCAGATCAAAGTCGATACCATTTAGGTCAGCCAAGCGCTGCGCTTCAGGTCTGGAAAAATCTACATATCGCCAAGTCGCCATAGAGCGCTAACCCCTGATTTAAGCCGGGCCGCTTTGCGGCCACGGCAGAGTGACAATCCTACGGCACGCTGCCGAGGCCGCGAAGCGGGCTCGGCTTGAACGAATTGTCAGCCGCCTGCTGCTGGGTAGAGCGCAGTGTTGTTCTTGACCAGAACGAACACGATAAAGAGAGCTGCGGCGGCAAGGAACAAGACGCCTTGCCAAAAGAGAAGGCTACGAGATATGGCACCCAATGATCGAACCTTGCGGCGCAGCGCGGCGAGCTGAGGCGAGCGCGGGTTCTTTGACCGAATTCGCGCGATTTTAGCGGTAAGCGCAAAATCACGCGATCGGTTCACGGCGAACCAGACCCCAACAAACATTGTGAGTAGTTGCAGGCCGCCGTGAAGATGAAAAAGTACCGAAGAATTGTAGCCAATGTAGCTCGTCGCGCCATCGACTAGGGATGCGGAGTAAGCGAGCGCACCTCCGCTGAGGCCGAGCATGGCCGTTGATGAAGCTTGGCGCTGCCCAATTGATCTAGCTTGCCAATTGCGAAAAGCATCATTCGACATAGCGGCTAACGCTTGAATTAAGCCGCGCCGCGAAGCGGCGTCGGCTTGAATGAATTGTTAGGCTTCACTGAGCTTGCCCCCGTTCAGCGCCTTATCCATGTCCATGACCATGCATTTGAAGCGGCGAACTTCCTCGACATGGGCATGCAAGTACCCAATGGATCCAGCTATAGCAAGCATGCACACAGCGGTGTCTTTTGGCATCTCTGCTAGGCCTTCCGGAACTCCGTCAGGAAACTGCTGGGAGAACGTGGCACTCAATGCATCTACGCGCTTATGTCTATCGTCTGGGTCTAGCGAATGAGATAGCTGGTTACGCAAGGAGTTGATTGAGGCGATTAGCGCCCACATTTCATTCTTGTGGCCTGAGACCGACATTGCTTTGCAAAGCTGGAGCTTCTGGTGAAACTGTAGGCGACCCTGCTCGACGAACTCTCCGTGCAGCAGGAAAGTTTTTATGGCGTCGGTCATGAGCTCTTCTATGACCAAGTGCCCTTTAAGTATTACTTGCGCCACATCATCAACTTGCTGAAGTTGGTCGGTAAAACGCGCTCGGATTTCGTCCAGAGTTGTCATGTGAAGCCTAACGCCTGATTAGCCCTCAAGAGTGAGGCCTAACCCAGATGATGAAATTCCCCACCCGCCCCGCCAACGCAAAGCAGGCATCCGCCGCCAGATCGCCCTGAACGCAGCGCCGCGACCCTCTCAAACGCGCACGCGCCAAAATCCTCGGCAGCGCAACTCCCCATTCGCGGAACATATCGCCCCAACCAGTCCCCTGCAAATCCCCGGGCTATTTCTTCTTCGCCTTCCCGGCCGCCTTCGCCTTCTTCACCTTCGGCGCCGGCATCAGGACCGCTGTTTCCAGCAGCAATTCCCGCAGGCGCTCGCCGTCGTCCAGCAGCTCGTCGGCCACCGGGTAATCCTTGGCGCCGGGGTACGGCGGGCGCTGCGGCAGGTCCGGGGCCAGGCGGGTGGCGGCGGCGGAGGGTTTGACGAACAGGCTGTTGTCGCAGGCGAAGGCCACCACCTTCTCGTCCACGTACAGGGCGTATTCCCCGAACATGCGGCGGTGGGTCAGGCGGGCGCCGAGGCCGGCCTGTTCTTCGAGATAGGCGATGAAATCGGTGTCGGTGGCCATGGCGCGGGGCATGCGGCCGGGCTGGCCGGCGGGGCCCCACGATAGCGCCGGACGGCGGGTGCCGTCCGGGTTGCGCGGCGGGATCAGCCGCAGCCGTCCAGCGTCAGGGTCTGGCCGGGCTTGATGGCGTACTGCGGCTTCTTCAGGCGGTTGGCCTTGGCCAGATCACCGATGTCGCAGCGCAGCTTGCGGGCGATGCCGCCGAGGGTGTCGCCGCGCTGCACCTTGTAGGTCTTGGGCTTGGCCGGGGCGCGAACGGGGGCCACGGGTGCGGCCGGCTGGGCAACGGCGGCGGGCATGGGGTCGCCCACGCGCACCAGCGCCGAGCGCACGTCGCTGACCATCAGCTGCTGGGCCAGCTCCAGCCGCTTGCCGCGGGTGCAGTTGAAGCGGTACAGCCAGGCGATGCGCGTGGTGGCGTTCAGCGCGGTGCCGGCCGGCAGGGTCTGGCCGGGCTCCCAGCGCGGGTTGAGGTTGCGCAGCGCGCGCAGGTAGCCGTCGCGCGAGCCCCAGTTGCCCAGGCAGATGGTGAGCTGGTACAGCGAGGCCGGCTGCGACAGGGTGACGGTGGCCGGGCGCACGCTGACCCGCGGCCAGCGGATGCCGTAGTCCTTCGGGTGCAGGAACAACCACGCCGCGGCGATCACCATCGGCACGTAGTCCTTGGTTTCGGCCGGGAACTGGTTGTACACGTCCATGTCCCAGAAGCTGCGCCCGCCGGTCTCGCGGAATACGCGCAGGGCACGGCCCTCGCCGCCGTTGTAGCCGGCCAGCGACAGCTCGATGCTGTTGTTGAGCTGGGCCATGCGTTCCTGCAGGTACTGCGCGGCGGCATCGGCGGAGGCGCGCGGGTCGTAGCGGGTGTCGAAGCCGCTGCCGTCGTTGCCCAGGCCGAAGCGGCGGCCGGTGGCCGGCATGAACTGCAGCGGCCCCACCGCGCCGGCGCGCGAGCCGGCGTGCACCTTGCCGTTGGACTCCTTCGCCATGATCCCGAACAGCAGCGCTTCCGGCAGGCCGTGCTGCTTGAACGCCGGCGACATCAGGTGCTGCATGTAGCGGTAGTTCTCGTAGCTGTCCATCAGCGACGGCCGCATGTCGGTGAGCCAGCGGCGGATACCGGCCTGCACCGCTGGGTTGAACTGCACCATCTTCACGAAGCGCTGGCCTTCCTCGCTGAGCAGCGAGGCGGCGTTGGCGGAATCGGGCACGTCCACGTCGTCCAGGTCGGACTCGTCGATGGGGTCGGCGTTGCCGTCCTCGGCGGTGGCGTCGTCGAACTGCGGAGTGGCCAGCAGCAGCCGCTCGTAGGTGGCCAGCATGGTTTCCACCGAGCAGCCGCGCTGCTTCGCGCAGGCGTCCACCACGCCCTTCATTTCCGCCAGCGCGGCCTTGGTGGCGTTGGCCGCCGCTTCCTCGTCCACCGCCAGCATGGCGTCGCGGTAGCGCTTCTCGGCCGCGTCCATGCGCTGCTGCAACACCGCCACCGCGGCCTGGTCGCGTTTGGACTCCGCCTGCGCGGCGGGCGCGCACAGCCCTGCCAGCAGGGTGAGGGAAAGCGCGGCGATCACGGGCAACGGGCGAAGAGACATCAGGCGTGGTCTTGCGAAGGGGGCTGGCAGGGTAGCCGCGCCCGCTGCGCGGGGGCAACCCGCGCCATCCATGAATGCGCACGCGTTCGCATAGAATCCGGCGACCCTCCCGGATGAAGCGCGCCATGGACCCCATTTTCGTCGGCAAGGCCATCACCACCGACACCAGCGGCAACGTGGTGCTGCTGCCGAAGTACGGCAACCGCCACGGGCTGGTAGCCGGCGCCACCGGCACCGGCAAGACGGTGACGCTGATGACGCTGGCCGAAGGCTTCAGCCGGATCGGCGTGCCGGTCTTCCTGGCCGACGTGAAGGGCGACGTGGCCGGGCTGGCGGTGGCGGGCACCACCAGCGAGAAACTGCAGGCGCGCATCGACCAGATGGGCATTGCCGACTACCGCAACGAAGCGGCGCCGGTGGTGTTCTGGGACCTGTGGGGCAAGTCCGGGCATCCCGTGCGCACCACAGTCAGCGAGATGGGCCCCACCCTGCTGGGCCGCATCCTGGAGTTGAACGACACCCAGAGCGGCGTGCTGGACATCGTGTTCAAGCTGGCCGACGACCGCGGCCTGCTGCTGCTCGATCTGGAAGACCTGCGCGCGCTGCTGGGCCTGATCGCCGACGAGCGCAAGGACATCAGCACCTCCTACGGGCTGGTCAGCGCGCCGTCGATCGGCGCCATCCAGCGCGCGCTGCTGCGGCTGGAACAGGAAGGCGCTGAGCTGTTCTTCGGCGAACCGGCGCTGGAGCTGGCCGACCTGATGCGCACCACCCCCGACGGCCGCGGCGTGGTCAACATCCTGGCCGCCGACCAGCTGATCCTGAAGCCGCGGCTGTATTCCAGCTTCCTGCTGTGGCTGCTGTCCGAGCTGTTCGAGAACCTGCCGGAAGTGGGCGACCTGGACAAGCCCAAGCTCGTCTTCGTATTCGACGAGGCGCACCTGCTGTTCGACGACGCCCCGCCCGCGCTGCAGCAGCGCATCGAGCAGGTGGTGCGGCTGATCCGCTCGAAGGGCGTGGGCGTGTACTTCTGCTCGCAGTTCCCCGACGACGTGCCGGCCAACGTGCTGGGCCAGCTGGGCAACCGCGTGCAGCACGCGCTGCGCGCCTACACCCCGCGCGACCAGAAGGCGGTCAAGACCGCCGCCGAAACCTTCGTCAGCAACCCGGACCTGGACGTGGCGCAGGCCATCGGCCAGCTGGGCACGGGCGAGGCGCTGGTGTCGATGCTGCTGGACAAGGGCGTGCCGATGCCGGTGGAGAAGACCCTGATCGCGCCGCCGCGCTGCCGGATGGGCGCCATCACCGATGCCGAGCGCATGCAGGTGCGCGCCGGCAGCCCGGTGGGCATGAAGTACGACAACCGCATCGACCGCGATTCCGCCGCCGAACTGCTGGCGCAGAAGGCCGAGGCCAAGGCGGTGCAGGCGCAGGCCCCGGCCGCCAAGACCGCCGACGCCGAAGCAGCGGAGGACGGCAACGGCTTTGGCCAGACGGTGAAGGACGCGCTGTTCGGCACCAAGCGCCGCCAGGGCATGATCGAGACCATGGCCAAGCAGACCGCGCGCACAGTGGGTAGCCAGGTGGGCCGGCAGATCCTGCGCGGCCTGCTGGGTGGCATCTTCGGCGGCAAGCGCTGAGCGCATGGGCCGCTGGCGTCCCCCCGCCGAGAAAAGCACGGCGCTGATCACCCGCGAAGGCCACGACCGGCTGAAGGCCGAGCTGGACGAACTGTGGCGGGTGAAGCGGCCGGAAGTGGTCAGGGCGCTGGCAGCAGCCGCCGCCGAGGGCGACCGCTCCGAGAACGCGGAATACACCTATCGCAAGAAGCAGCTGGGCGAGATCGACCGCCGCGTGCGCTACCTCAGCAAGCGGCTGGAGGTGCTGAAGGTGGTGGACGCCGCGCCGTCCGACCGCGAGGCGGTGTTCTTCGGCGCACAGGTCGAACTGGAAAACATCGCCAGCGGCGAGCTGGTGCGCTACCGCATCGTCGGCCCGGACGAGACCGACGCCAAGCTGGGCTGGGTCAGCATCGACGCGCCGCTGGCGCGGGCGATGCTGAAGAAGCGCGTCGACGACGAGTTCGAAGCACCGCTGCCGGGGGGCACCGTGCGTTACGCGATCATCGAAGTGGCCTACCCGTCCGCGTAGGCGGGCGACACGCACCCGCCGCGCACGGAACCCGCGTCAGCGCCGCTTGGCGCCGCCGGCGCCGGACAGCAGCACCAGCCCGCCCACCAGCCCCATGTTCTTCATGAACTGCAGCAGCTGCGCCACCTGGGCGCCACCGGCCAGCCGCCAGAACGGGTGCGACAGCGCGGCATCGGCCAGCAGCAGGGCGGCGGCCAGCAGCGCCACCGCGCGCAGCTGCCAACCGGCGGCCAGCAGCACGCCCAGCAGCATTTCGGCGGTGCTCAGCAGCAGGGTGTCGTTGCCGGTGGGCACGCCGCGCAGCGCCTGCCACAGGCGGAAACCACCGGCGACGAGGAAGACGGCGGCCAGCAGCCACTGGGCAAGGCGGACTTCAAGCTTCATGCGTTGATCGGACTTTGCGGGAAGCCGGAAGAGTGGCATGCCAACCTGAACGACGGAAGAGGCCGAGCGGCGCGATGGGGCTTTTCGCGTACAATGCCCGCTGTTCTGCGCACGGCTGATCTCCTTTCCTCCGCGAAAGGTGCGTTTTTCCTGATCGAGCCGGCCGCCCCTAGCGGCTTTCTTCCCGTACGCCTTTCGTCGCGCAGACACGGCCCGGATCACCGGCGTCGTGCCATCTGCCTGCGGCGCGGTTCAACAGGAACGCCCGGGCCGCCCCGTATCCGTACGGGGCACCAAAGGAGTTCCTCCATGTCGTTCGAATCCTTGGGCCTTGCGCCCGCGTTGCTGCGCGCGCTTGCCGACAACAACTACACCACCCCGACCCCCATCCAGCAGCAGGCGATCCCGCTGATCCTGGCCGGCCATGACGTGCTGGGCGGCGCCCAGACCGGCACCGGCAAGACCGCCGCGTTCGGCCTGCCGATGCTGCAGAAGCTGGCCGAGATGCCCAAGCCCGAGGGCCTGCACCGCCCGCGCGTGCTGGTGCTCACCCCCACCCGCGAGCTGGCCGTGCAGGTCAGCGAGAACCTGCGCAGCTACGCCAAGCACCTGCGCCTCAACGTCACCGCGCTGTTCGGCGGCGTCGGCATGCAGCCGCAGGTGGAAGCGTTCCGCCGCGGCGTGGACGTGCTGGTGGCCTGCCCGGGCCGCCTGATCGACCACCTCGAGCGCGGCACCTGCAAGCTCGGCAACGTGCAGATGCTGGTGCTGGACGAAGCCGACCGCATGCTCGACATGGGCTTCCTGCCGTCGATCAAGCGGGTCATGAAGCACGTGCCCGCGCAGCGCCAGACCCTGCTGTTCTCGGCCACCTTCGAGCCGCGCATCAAGGCGCTGGCGCTGGAGTTCATGAAGGACCCGCAGCAGGTGCAGGTGGCCGCGCAGAACACCGTGATCGAGACCATCAGCCACCACGCCCACCCGGTCGACGGGTCGAAGAAGCGCGACCTGCTGATCGACATCCTGGCCCGCCGCCACACCGAGCAGGTGCTGGTGTTCGGCAAGACCAAGCACGGCTGCAACCGCCTGGCCGAGCAGCTGGAAAGTGCCGGCCTGCCGGCGCTGGCGATCCACGGCAACAAGAGCCAGGCCGCCCGCCAGAAGGCGCTGAACGAGTTCAAGTCGGGCAAGACCCGGATCCTGGTGGCCACCGACGTGGCCGCGCGCGGACTCGACATCCCGGACCTGCCGCTGGTGATCAACCACGACCTGCCGATGGTGGCCGAGGATTACGTCCACCGCATCGGCCGCACCGGCCGCAACGGCGCAACCGGCGAAGCGATTTCGCTGGTGTCGCCGGACGAGGCCAACCTGCTGCGCCAGATCCAGAAGCTGCTGGGCCGTGAGATCGCGATGGAAGTCGTGCCGGGCTTCGAGCCCTCGCGTTCGATCCGCAGCGATGCCAAGCCGTTCGACAACGCGCCGCGCAGCCCGCGTCCCGCCCGCAACCGCCGTCCGCACGGCAAGCCGCGTACCGCCGAGGCGCATGCGCACGCCGGCCCCAAGCAGCCGCGTGACGGCCGCCGCGGCAACGCGCCGGGCGCCGGCCGCCGCGATTCGCGACAGGGCTGATCCGGCCCCAGCGCAGCACCATCACCGCCGGCACGGCAGACGCCTGCCGGCGGGTTCCTGCGGGCGCGTCGCGGGTGTATGTTCGCCACTTCCTCTGGGGAGCCCCGCATGGACATCCACGACATCGCCCTGACCCTGTTCGCCCAGCTGGTGGGTGCCCATCGCGGCGCCCCGCTGGATGCCGATGCGCGCATGGAACTGGGCCGCGAAGCCTACCGCTGCGCCGAGGCCTTCATCGCCGCCAAGGACCTGTACATCCGCGAACTGCCCGTTCCCGGCGGCGAGCAGATCTACTGATGCCGGCGACACGCGCGGGTATGCTGCGGCCTTCCTCCCACGGAGCCTCCGCATGATCCGCCGGCTTGCCTGTTTCGCCACCCTCGCCCTGCTGCTGGCCGGTTGCGGCAGCGGACCGGTGCGGCGCGTCTCCGAACCCGCGGCCAGCATCCAGCAGCTCACCGTGCGTGCCGATGGCCGCTGGGACGTGGCGCTGCGGCTCAACAACTTCAGCAGCGTGGCGATGCGTTTCGACAGCACCGCGCTGGAAATCGCCTTCGACAACGGCGCCGCGGCGCGGCTGGACCTGCAACCGCAGCTGGAAGTGGCGCCCGAATCCGCCGACGTGCACACCGCCGTGGTCACCCCCACGCCGGCCGGGCGCGCCCGCCTGGCCACCGCGCTGGCCGATGGCCGCGGGCTGTCCTACAGCCTGCGCGGCACGCTCCAGGCCGGCCCTCTGGACGGCAAGCCGCGCAGCTACGAGATCAAGCGCGAAAGCGCGCTGTCACCGGTGCCCGGACTGCCCGGCGCGCTGCGCTGAGCCTGCCCCGGCGGGCATTTCACCGACACCATACGCTGTAGTATGCTCAAGGTTCCCGCGGGCCGGATGGCGGCCCGCCCATGCCAGGAACCGCACGCATGAGCACCTACAAGGCCCCTCTCGACGATCTCCGCTTCGCCCTTTACGACGTGCTGGGCGCCGAAGCGCTGTTCGCCCGGCTCGGCCATGCCGACGCCAACCGCGAGCTGGTGGACGCGGTGCTGGATGAAGCCGCGCGCTTCAGCGAAACCGTGCTGGCCCCGCTCAACCGGATCGGCGACGAGATCGGCTGCAGCTACGACAAGGCCACCGGCAACGTCACCCCGCCGCCGGGCTTCAAGGACGCCTTCGACAAGTTCGTCGAGGGCGGCTGGACGGGACTGACCAACGCGCCGGAGCACGGCGGCCAGGGCATGCCCGCGCTGCTGGGCGGCGTGCTCACCGAGATGGTGGACAGCGCCAACCTGGCCTGGGGCAACTTCCCGATGCTCAGCCACGGTGCGGTCAAGGCGCTGGAGACCTACGGCGAGGACTGGCAGAAGACCGTGTTCCTGGAGCCGCTGGTGGCCGGCAAGTGGACCGGCACCATGTGCCTGACCGAGCCGCACTGCGGCACCGACCTCGGCCTGCTCAAGACCCGCGCCGAACCGATTGCCGACGGCAAGTACGCGATCACCGGCACCAAGATCTTCATCACCGCGGGCGAACACGACCTCGTCCCGAACATCGTCCACCTGGTGCTGGCCAAGCTGCCGGACGCGCCCCCCGGCGCCAAGGGCATCTCGCTGTTCGTGGTGCCGAAGTTCAAGGTGGCGCGCGACGGCACCGTCGGCGAGCGCAACGCCGTCCGCTGCGGCGCGATCGAACACAAGATGGGCATCCACGGCTCCGCCACCTGCGTGATGAACTTCGACGGCGCCGAGGGCTATCTGCTGGGCCAGCCGCACAAGGGCCTGCAGGCGATGTTCGTGATGATGAACTCGGCCCGCCTGGGCGTGGGCGTGCAGGGCCTGGGGCTGTCCGAGCGCGCTTACCAGAACGCGCTGCGCTATGCCCGCGAGCGCCTGCAGTCGCGTTCGCTGTCCGGCCCGAAGAACCCCGACAAGCCGGCCGACCCGCTGCTGGTGCACCCTGACGTGCGCCGCATGCTGCTGACCCAGAAGGCGCTGATCGAAGGCGGCCGCCTGCTGTCGATGCAGGCCTACGCGCTGCTGGACCAGGCCGAGAAAGCCGCCGATCCCGCCGAGCGCGAGCGCGCCGAGACCCTGGTCAGCTTCCTCACCCCGATCTCCAAGGCCTGCCTGACCGAATGGAGCATCGAGAACACCTACAACGCCCTGCAGTGCTTCGGCGGCCACGGCTACATCCATGAGCACGGCATGGAGCAGTACGCCCGCGACGCCCGCATCACCACGCTGTACGAAGGCACCACCGGTATCCAGTCGCTGGACCTGATCGGCCGCAAGACCGCGGCGACGCAGGGCGCGGGGCTGAAGCTGTTCATCGCCGAGGTGGAAGCCTTCGCCAAGCAGCACGAAGGCGACGCCGCGCTTGCCGAATTCATCGCACCGCTGCGCGCCAAGTGCGGCGAGTGGGGCAAGCTCACCATCGAGACGCTGACCCGCGCGGCCACAAATCCGGAAGAGCTGGGCGCGGCGAGCACCGACTACCTGTTCTATTCGGGCTACGTGGTGCTGGCCTACTGGTGGGCACGCAGCGTCGCGGCCGCGAATGCATCCGACCGCCCGCAGGCGTTCAAGGACGCCAAGCGCGACACCGCGCGCTTCTACTTCGGCCGCATCCTGCCGCGCACGCTGGCGCACAAGGCCGCCATCGAAGCCGGCGCCGGCACGCTGATGGCGATGCCGGACGAGGGCTTCGGCGCCTACTGACCCCCAACACGCGCCCGGCACCCGCCGGGCGCGTCGTCTGCGCCTCCGGTACACAAACCGTCATCGAAGGCGTATAAGCTGGTTTCCCGATGGAGACCGATACAGCGACATATCGCACGGCCCATACCGGCGACCCGACCGCTGCACTGCACGCGGACAGCTTCGTTTCCTCCGACGCCAACGGTTTCTCCCCGCATTTGCGCCTGCTCGGGCTCGACGCCCACGGCCGCGCGCTGGACTGGCTGAGCTGGCAGGACGCAACCTGCCTGTATGCCCGCGGCGCGGTGGCATGGACGATGGGCGACCCCTGCCTCAGCATCCACGGCGGCATCAGCCGCCGCAGCGGCGAGCGCAGCGTCCTGCACCTGCATCCCATCATCGCCGCGCGCGGCCACGTCCGTCCGGCGGCGATCGACCCCACGCCCACGCTCACCAACCAGGCGCTGTTCGCCCGCGACCAGCAGCTGTGCCTGTACTGCGGCCGCCAGTACCACCGCGGCACGCTCACCCGGGACCATGTGCAGCCGGTGTCCAAGGGCGGCCTCGACATCTGGGAGAACGTCGTCACCGCCTGCTTCCCGTGCAATTCGCGCAAGGGCAACCGCACCCCCCAACAGGCTGGCATGCCGCTGCTGGCCGTGCCCTACCGGCCCAGCTGGGTGGAGCACCTGATCCTCTCCAACCGCAACATCCTGGCCGACCAGATGGCTTTCCTGCGCGCGCAGCTGCCGAAGAATCCGCGCCGCGGCCCGTGAACCGCCACGCGGCCAGAAACCCGCCCGCCAAGCGAGCGCATCCCGCCGTCCCGGCGCAAACACCACTCCGCCCGCCCCCATGCCCCGCTGACGGCGCCGCTGCCTTCACGGGCGCCATGCAGGCGGCGCGTGAATGATTCCGCATTGACGCACGCGCCGCGCTTGGCAACACTCGAACCGGGTTTACCGGCTGTGGGGACGGGGATGGCACTGACGCTTGGCACTACGGGAATGGATCGCGCGACCGAAGCGGAGGTTGCCGCCGCGTTCAAGATCGCCAATGCGGAAACCGGCCATCGCTGGAGCTTCGTCGAAGGCGACGCGGCCGATTACGTGATCATCGACATGGACAGCCTGTATGGCCCGATGAGCTGGCTGCGCCTGCACGGCCTGGGCCGCAAGGTGATCGCGCTGACCTCGGCGGACCGCCAGCAGACCGACTACCGCCTGCCGCAACCGGTCAGCGCCACCGACCTTGCGGTGCTGCTCAGCGAGATCGCGGGCGATGCGGACGCTGCGCCCGCCGGCATCCCGTCCGAGCCCGCGCCCGCCCCCGAGCCCGAACCGGCCGCAGCACCGGAACCCGC
>JAANMY010001900.1_pt1 | contig 21408 bp, 22 predicted proteins | sample 7279691 | NCBI WGS metagenome assembly JAANMY01 (sample SAMN14094543, study PRJNA606508) | bioreactor metagenome | isolation source: A lab-scale SPAN reactor treating ammonium-rich wastewater day 388 | place: Ireland: Galway | collected 2018-02-07
TCCTCGCCGCTCACGCGCAGCGGCTGGCGTTGGGGTTCGTTCGTGCTGCCCGCCCAGCGCGGGTGCCAGTATTCGAGTTCGTACTCGCCCGCCGCCACGCCGTCGATGCGCATCTGGCCCGCGGCATCGCTGACGCCCACCCAGGGCGTATCGGACACCACCACGTAGGCCACCATCGGGTCATGGATGTTGCAGCCCATCACCACCACCCCGGGCTTGTCGAACACCACGGGCGCGGCCGGCGTACCGATGTACAGCTTCAACTCGAAAGACTTGGCCGGCGAGAACGAATAGACGTGGTGGCGCACGGTGTCGAGGTTGGGAAAGCGGACCGCCGTGCCGGTCGGCACTGCCGTCATCAGCGGGATGAAGCGCTTGCCCTGCTGGACGATCTCGGCCGTGCCCGGCTCGAGCGGCGGCATGGCACCCACCGGCTTGAGCGCCACCGCCGCGTTCTCCACCGCGGCGCCCTGCTCGTCGACGACCTGTAGCGCAAGGCTCGCAGCCATCGCCATCTCGCATGCCAACGCACCCAACATCGCGGCCAGAACATGCCGCAGTCGACCCGACTCCAATGCCAACTTGATCACGCTCCGAAAGTGCAGGACCGGTTTATCTTCGGCGGCGATCGTTCACGAACCTGTCAAAGGACACCCGATGCCGCACTCGATTACCCGCCTGGCGCGCCCGATCCTGGGTTTGTGCGCCGCCGCTTTCACCCTGCCGGCGGTCGCGCAGACGACGCTCGACAAGATCAGGCTGTATGCCGTAAGCGAGTCGCATCAGCTTATCGCCGTTTCTGCGGCCGACCCGCAGAAAATCACCCGCAGCGTGACGCTTTACGGACTCGCGCCCAATGAGCGCATCCTCGGCATCGACTACCGCGTGGCCTACGGGGTCATGTTCGCGCTCGGCAGCAGCGGGCGCGTGTTCGCCGTCGACGTGAACAGCGGTGCGCTGAAGCCGGTGGGCGACGCGCCGTTCGCGCTCGCGCTCGAGGGCACGCGCTTCGGCTTCGACTTCAACCCGGCGGCCGACCGCATCCGCATCGTGTCCGACCGCGGCCAGAATCTGCGCGCCCATCCCGAGACCGGCGCGCTGGTGGATTTCAAAGCGGATGCCCAAGGCCTGCAGCCTGACGGGGCGCTCGCCTTCCGCAGCGACGATGCCAACGCCGGACGCACGCCGCGCGTGATCGCCGCGGCCTACACGTACAACAATGACAACGAAAAGCTCACCACCAATTTCGCCATCGACGGAGAGCTCGGCGCCCTGTTACGCCAGGGGTCGGTGGAAGGCGCCGAGCCGGTGGTGTCGCCCAACAGCGGGCAACTGACGACGGTCGGCATGCTCGGCGTGGCTGCGATCAGCGACGCCCACTTCGACATCGCGGACGTCACCAACACCGCACTTGTCGCGCTCAGCACCCGCGAGGCGCCCACCCCCACGCTCTACCGCATCGACCTCGCGACCGGCCAGGCGAGCATGATCGGGGCCATCGGCACGGGCGAGCCACTGCGCGGGATCGCGATCGAGCCCTGAGGCTGCAAGCGCGTATCGAGCCGTAGCGCCGCGCGCCGCGAGCCTGCTGCGCCGCGCCACGGTCCTGATGCGGTGGCTGTGCGTCTGACCGCGAAGGCTGCGCTCGGGCACCGGATGCTGGCGGGGAAATTCGTCGCTACGGGTTCGCTCGCCCCTGCTCCACCTCAGCGGATGAAGTCGCGGTTGACCTCGCGGAACAACTCGGTGCCGCCGCGCTGCAGCCACTCGAAGGCCACCATCTCGCGCGACACGATCTCGATGCCGTGGCTGCGCATGCGCGCAAACGCCAGGTCGCGGTTGGCCGGCTCGCGCGAGCCCGAGGCCTCGGCGACGATGAAGACCTCCTTGCCCGCCCAGCGCAGGTCGAGCGCGGTCTGCTGCACACACACATGCGCCTCGGTGCCGCACACGATCACCTGCCGGCGCTGCTCCACCGCCGTCCCCGCGAGGCAGCCGTCGGCCTGCGCCGAGAAGCATTGCTTGCCGACGTACTGCGCGTTGGTGGTCACCTCGCGCACCAGATCGAGCGTGCCGCCGATCTTCTCCGGGAAGTGCTCGGTCACCACCACCGGCACGCCCACCCGCTCGGCCACCTGCGCCAGCCAGGCGCAATGCTCCGCCACCTGCTGGCCGTCGTGGATGTAGGGCGCGAGCCGCGCCTGCACGTCCACGATCAGCAGCACCGACTTGTCGCGATTCATCAGCATCGTCATTGCTCCTCAGCCTGCAAGTTCGGCACGGTCGCGAAAGTGCGCCAGCGCCTCGGGGTTGGCGAGCGCCTCCTGGTTCTTCACCGGACGGCCGTGAACCACGTTGCGGACGGCCAACTCGACGATCTTGCCGCTCTTGGTGCGCGGGATGTCGGCCACCTGCAGCACCTTGGCCGGCACGTGGCGCGGCGTGGTGTTGTCGCGGATGGTCTGGCGGATGCGTTTCGTGAGGTCGTCGTCGAGGGTCAGCCCTTCGCGCAGCTTCACGAACAGCACCACGCGCACGTCGTTCGGGTTCTGCGGCGGCCAGTCCTGGCCGATCACGAGCGACTCGACAACCTCGTGCAGCTTCTCGACCTGGCGGTAGATCTCCGCGGTGCCGATGCGCACCCCGCCCGGATTGAGCGTGGCGTCCGAGCGGCCGTAGATGATCAGCCCGCCGTGCGCGGTGATTTCGCAGAAGTCGCCGTGGCACCAGACATTGTCGAAGCGCTCGAAGTAGGCGGCGCGATACTTGCTGCCGTCGGTGTCGCCCCAGAAGCCGATCGGCATCACCGGGAAGGGCCTGGAGCAAACCAGCTCGCCCTTTTCGCCGCGCACCGGGCGGCCGTCGTCGTCCCACACGTCCACCGCCATCCCCAGGCCGCGGCACTGGATCTCGCCGCGCCACACCGGCAGCACCGGGCTGCCGAGCACGAAGCAGGAGATGATGTCGGTGCCGCCCGAGATGGATGAGAGCTGCAGGTCGGACTTGATGTCGCGATACACGTAGTCGAAGCCTTCGGCCACCAGCGGGCTGCCGGTGCTCATCATGGCGCGCACCGTATCGAGCCGGTGGGTTTCCCGGGGCTTCAACCCGAACTTCGCCGCAGCATCGAGGAACTTGGCCGAGGTGCCGAAGTGCGTCATGTGCTCGGCGTCCGCGTAGTCGAACAGGATCTGGTTGTCGCCGGCGAAGGGCGAGCCGTCGTAGAGCAGCAGCGTGGCCTCGGCGGCGAGTGCGGACACCAGCCAGTTCCACATCATCCAGCCGCAGGTGGTGAAGTAGAACACGCGGTCGCCGGGCTTCACGTCGCCGTGCAGCTTGTGCTCCTTCAGGTGCTGCAGCAGCGCGCCGCCGGCGCAATGCACGATGCACTTGGGCACGCCGGTGGTGCCCGAGGAATACATGATGTACAGCGGGTGATCGAAGGGCAGCTCGGCGAACTCGATGTCGTCGACGAAGTGGAAGGGCGCGATGAAGTCGGCGACCATGCGCGCGTGCGGCACGTGCGAAAGGTCATGTTCGGCATGCACGTAGGGCACCACGACCACGCGTTTCACCGAGGGCAACTGGCCGACGATCTCGCCGAGCTTGCCGAGCACATCCACCGTCTTGCCGCCGTAATAGTAGCCGTCGCAGGCGATCAGGACCTTGGGCTCGGTCTGGCCGAAGCGGTCGAGCACGCCCTGCACGCCGAAGTCGGGCGAGGCCGAGGTGAAGATGGCGCCGATGCTCGCCGCGGCCAGCATGGCGATCACGGTCTCGGGCATGTTGGGCATGTAGGCGGCGATGCGGTCGCCCTCGCCCACGCCCATCTCGCGCAGCGCGGCGACGAAGTGGGCCACGGCGCGGTACAGCTCGCCGTGGCTCATGCGGTTCATCACCCGGTCCTCGCCCCAGAACACGATCGCGTCGTGCGCATCGCGCGAGCGCAGCAGGTTGCGGGCGAAGTTGAGCTTTGCATCGGGGAACCACTTTGCGCCGGGCATCCTGTCGCCATCGACCAGCACGCGCTCGCCACGGTGGCCGATGACGCCGCTGCCGATGCCATCGCCCTCCCACACGCTCACCCAGAACTGCTCCGGGTGCGCCACCGACCAGTCGTACAGTGCGTCGTAGTCGGGCAGGCTCAGGCCCCAGCGCTTCTCGGCGGCGAGCCGGAAGGCGGTCACGTTGGCGCCGGCGACGCGCTCGGCCGAGGGCGCCCATAAGGGCTTGTCTTCATGCAGATTCATGATGTCTCCTCACCATCAATCGAAACTTCGGTTTGTTCTTTCGGGCCGCACTCGTCCTGGTGCGCTACCCGGCGACGCCATCCTCGTGGCGTCGGCAGTGCGCTGGCGGTTCAGTCGAACAAGGCGCGCACCACATCGGGAATCGGCGCGGATTTTCCGCTGCGCATGTCCGTCCACACGGTCTTCGCCGAGCCCTCGCAATAGACGCGGTCCTCACCTTCGACGAAGAGTTCGTACCAGGTCATCACGCTCGAGCGCCCCGGCTCGCCCGCGTACATCTTGATGACGACGGTCGCAGGATAATTCACCGGCGCAAAGAAGGTGCACGCCGCGTTGATGATGACCGGGCCGATCGATTCATCGGGGCTGACCCGGCAGCCCATCTGCTCGAGCCATTCAACCCGCGTCTGCTCGAAGTAGCGGAAGTACACCGTGTTGTTCACATGGCCATAGGCATCCATGTCGCCCCAGCGCACCGGCATGCGGGTGGTGTAGATCAGCTTGGCCTGCTCGTTCATCCTGCGCTCTCCACTTTGTACTTGATGAGCAGGCTAATGTAACATACGCACCCGTATGTTTTGCAACGCCCGGGATTCATGCGTGGCGTGGGCGGTCCGAGCCCGCGCGAGGGGTTAAACTGACGGCACCGATGTGCCGCGAGAAGGGAACAGGAGAACAGGATGGAACGCGAATCGATGGAGTTCGACGTGCTGGTCGTCGGCGGCGGCCCTGCGGGGCTGTCGGCGGCGATCAAGCTCAAGCAGCTGGCCGCCGCCAAGGGCCAGGAGATTTCGGTGTGCCTGATCGAGAAGGCCGCCGAGATCGGCGCCCACATCCTGTCGGGGGCGGTGATGGACCCGCAGGCGCTGACCGAGCTCTTTCCCGACTGGAAGGAACGCGGCGCCCCGCTCAACACCGCAGTCACCGAGGACAAGGTGCTGTTCCTGTCCGAGACCGGCGCCCGCCAGGCGCCCAACGGCCTGCTGCCCGACTGCCTGGTGAACCACGGCAACTACATCGTGCGCCTGGGCAACGTGGTGAAGTGGCTCGGCGAGCAGGCCGAGGCGCTGGGCGTGGAAGTCTATCCGGGCTTTGCCGGCGCTGAGATCCTCTTTGATGAGGCGGGCGCGGTTAAGGGCGTCGCCACCGGCGACATGGGCCTCAATCGCAACGGCACCCCGGGCCCGCACCACCAGCCCGGCATGGAGCTGCACGCCAAATACACGCTGTTCGCCGAAGGCTGCCGCGGCCACCTCGGCAAGCAGCTCGAGGCGAAGTTCAAGCTGCGCGACGGCGTCGACCCGCAGACCTACGGCATCGGCATCAAGGAGCTGTGGGAGGTCAAGCCCGAGCACCACCGCCCCGGCCTGGTGGTGCACACCGCCGGCTGGCCGATGGACAAGGCCACCTATGGCGGCGGCTTCGTCTATCACCTCGAGGACAACCTGGTGGCGGTCGGTTTCGTGGTCGGCCTCAACTACGAGAACCCGCACCTGTCGCCGTTCGAGGAGATGCAGCGTTACAAGACCCACCCCGAGATCCGCAAGTATCTCGAGGGCGGCAAGCGCCTGCAGTACGGCGCACGCGCGATCGCCGCCGGCGGCCTGCAGAGCCTGCCGCGGCTGATCTTCCCGGGCGGCGGGCTGATCGGCGACGACGCGGGCTTCTTGAACGCCGCGCGCATCAAGGGCAGCCACGCCGCGATCAAGTCCGGCATGCTCGCCGCGGAGGCGGCGTTCGAGGCGCTCGCGCACGAGCGCCAGCGCGACGCGCTCACCGCCTACCCGAGCGCCTTCCGCGACTCGTGGCTGTACACCGAACTGCACAAGACGCGCAACTTCAAGCCCTACATGAAGAAGGGGCTTTACCTGGGCTCGATCCTGTTCGGCATCGACCAGGTGCTGTTCAAGGGCAAGGTGCCGTGGACGCTGCACAACACGTCCGACCACGACAAGCTCAAGCCGGCGGCCGAGTGCGCGAAGATCGCCTACCCCAAGCCCGACGGCGTGCTCACGTTCGATCGGCTGTCGTCGGTGTTCCTGTCGAACACCAACCACGAGGAAGAACAGCCCTGCCACCTGCAGTTGAAGGACGCCTCGGTGCCGATCGCGATCAACCTCGCCAAGTACGACGCCCCCGAGCAGCGCTACTGCCCGGCCGGGGTGTACGAGATCGTGCGCGACGAATCCGGCGCCAACCCGCGCCTGCAGATCAACGCGCAGAACTGCGTGCACTGCAAGACCTGCGACATCAAGGACCCGACGCAGAACATCAACTGGGTGGTCCCGCAGGGTGGCGAAGGGCCGATCTACCAGGGGATGTGAGGACCGCGCAATCGCGACTTGCGTCGCTCCTATAAGCGGACCGGAAACACCGTGGTCCTGTAGGAGCGACGCAAGTCGCGATCACCGCGTTCAGCAGACCGGAAGCCCGGTGGCCCTGTAGGAGCGACGCAAGTCGCGATCGCACCGCAGCGAACCGGCGCCAGCACGACGGCAACGCCGTGATCGCTCATCCCCGCCGCGCCGCCCGCACCGCCGCAGCGATGAAGTCCGTCTTGGCCTTCGCATACGCCACGCGGTCGTCCGGGTGCTCGGCGGCAATGCGCTGCTTCAGTTCGCCGTAAGAACGCGCCGCCGCTGGATGGGCACGCAGGTAGTCGCGGAACAGCAAACGCTCCCACTCCGCCGAACCTGGCTCGAGGCAATGGATGTGATGCGTGCGCCGCCCGGCCGCGTCGCGCTTGATGAACCACGCATAGGCGATGCCGGGCAGCCCGCGCTCGCGGTCGCGCCAGAAGAACTCATAGCCCTCGCGCTTCAGGATCGGCGCGATGTGCTGCACCACCCCCTCCATCGTGCGCACCTCGAGCAGCATGTCCACGATCGGCTTCGCCGCCAGGCCGGGCACCGCGGTACTGCCGAAGTGCTCGATGCGGCCGATCAACACCGCCGGCAACAGCGCACGCAGATGCGCCGCCTCCGCGGCGAACAGCACCGGCCAGGCCGGATCGTAGGGCACGATCTCGACCGGCTCCTGCAGCGCGCGCTCGACGTGGCGGGGAGTGGCGTTCATGCACGGGACTATAATCCCCGCATCACGTCATCGCGCGATGGAACCGGTCATGGCCCAGCCCCCACCCGTGCTCCCCTTCACTGCCGACGACTACCTGCGCTGGGAAGCCGGGCAGCCCGAGAAGCATGAGTACGTGCGCGGCGAGACCTTCGCCATGGGTGGCGCCAGTCGCCGGCACGTGACGATCTCGCTCAACGTCGCCTCTGCGCTAGACGAAGCCCTCGACGGCACCCCATGCCGCGCCTACATGGCCGACATGAAGGTGCAGGCCGCCGAAGACGAGGCCTACTTCTACCCCGACGTCCTCGTCACCTGCGACCCCGCTGACCACCGCGCCGACCAGTTCAAGCGCGCACCCAAGCTCATCGTCGAGGTGCTCTCTCCAGCAACCGCCGCCTACGACCGCGGCGACAAATTCGCCGCGTGCCGCCGCATCGCCTCGCTGCAGGAGTTCGTCCTCATCGACCCCGACACGCGACGCATCGAGCACTACCAGCGCACGCAAGGCAACCGCTCCCCCTGCCAAGCGCTGGACGGAATATCGCGAGCATCGGCGAAAAGAAGAAAGACGACCTCGCGGAACTGTGGGTCTACAAGCTCCACTGCCTCGGCCAGTTATACCTGCTGGGCTACACCCGCGATGACGGCCTTCGATTGGTCTATCTGGAAGCTGTCGGTCCCCACGAGAACTTCTACCGCGACTTGAAGCGCTAACCCGGCCCTGGCGATGCAGCCGGGGGAGGCTCGCGTCCAACGCGCAGTGCCGGGCGGTCCTCGCGTCGGTGGTCGTGGCGTTTCGGACGGAGTCGCCGGGGCGAAGGCCGGCTCTATAATCATCGGCACACGGCGCACGAGATGAGGACGGCACGATGCAATCCCAACCCTACCGACTTCTGGACGAATCCGAGTACCTCACCCTGGAGGCCCGCTCCCCCGTTCGCCACGAATACGTCGCCGGCGAAATCTTCGCCATGACCGGGGCGAGCGTCCGCCACAACATCATCGCACTCAATCTGGCAACCGCCCTTCGTACCCACCTGCGCGGCACGCCCTGCCGCGCCCTCATGGAAGGCGTGAAGCTGTACCTGAAGAAGGAGCGCAGCTACTTCTACCCCGACGTAATGGTCACCTGCGAGTCGCGGCTGCTCGAGCTCGACGCCGAGACACAACTGGTCGACAGCCCGGCGCTCATCATCGAAGTGCTCTCGCCCTCCACCGAGGGCATCGACCGCCGCGAAAAGCTTCGCGCCTACCGCACGCTCCCCAGCCTCAAGGAGTACGCCCTGGTCAGCCAGGACGAATGCAAGGTCGAGCTCTACCGCCGCCGCGGCGACATCGGCTGGGACATCATCACCTTCGAGCCCGGTGACGCCGTCGAATTCGCCAGCGTGGAGCTGCAGATGCCGATCGCAGACGTCTATTTCGAGGCCGGGGTGGCGTGCTCGGGGTAGCCATGGCCGATGACCCATCGAGCCGCACGACACACGACCGCCGCGCGACACCGCCGGCGGTCGTGGCTTTTCAGCGGGGGGCGAAGCCGGTAGCGCCGGGGTAGGCGATGCGCAGATGAAAGACCTGCTCCCGCAAGGTGAGCCAGGGCCTTGTCCTGCGTAGCGCCCAGCGCTACAGTCCACCGATGATCAAGCACTTCAAGCACAAGGGCCTCCAGTCATTCTTCGAGACCGGTAGCAGATCCGGTATCAGGCCAGATCACGCGCCCCGCTTGGCACGGCAACTACGGCAATTGAACGACGCATCAAGCGCGCGCGAGATGAACATGCCCGGCTGGCGTCTGCATCCGCTTTCGGGCGATCTGGCGGGCCATTGGTCGGTCACCGTCAATGGCAACTGGCGTATGACATTTGTGTTCGAAGGCGAAGATGCAATCCTGGTCGACTACCAGGACTACCACTGAGAAGGAGAGCATATGGCCAGAATGTACAACCCACCCCACCCTGGCGAAACCCTCAGGGAAGATGTCCTGCCGGCACTGGGATTGACGGTGACCAAGGCGGCACAGGAACTTGGCATCAACCGCGTGACACTCTCCCGCGTACTGAACGGCAAGGCCGGCATCAGTGTCGATCTCGCCTTGCGCCTCGAGGCTTGGCTCGACGGGCCGAGCGCCGAAAGCTGGTTGAAGGGCCAGCTTGCATTCGATCTGTGGCATGCCGAGCAGCGAGGCAAAACGAAAGTAGTCGTGCGCCACGTTGCGACGGCATGAGATGCGTGTCCGCGCTTCCGCAGCCACAATGCCAAACAAGGATGTCACCGCCCTCGCCGCCGCCAATCTGACCGGCGTCCTCGGCCCGCCGCCGACCGATCACTGACACCTGCCGAGCCTCACCCCACCACGACCGCCGCGCGACACCGCCGGCGGTCGTGTCGCTTACGGGGACTGGAAATCGTGGCCTGTCCCCGATTTCCCGATTTCGAAAGACCTGACTCTCGCTCCCCGCGAGCCCCGAACGAGAAGCATGACTACAATCGCCTCACTGCACGCAATATCCAATCGACCTCGTGGGCGCGCGTGCTCCCACACCATCAGGATGCCCCGCCGTGGCCAAACTACACCTCACACGCTCGCACCGCAGCCTCACCCCCGACTACGTCACCCACTTCCGCTGCACCGGCCCCGACTGCCCGGACAACTGCTGCACGGGATGGCGCGTGACCCTCGACAAGAAGACTTTTGTCGCCTACCGGCAAGTCAAGCAGCCCGGCCTGGCCGAACTGCTCCCCGCCCACATCAAGCGCATCCGCAGCAATCCAACGGATGCCAGCTACGCATCGATCCAGCTCGATCCCGGCAGCGGTGAATGCCCCTTCATGCAGGACCGGCTGTGCGCAGTCCAGCGCGACCTGGGGGAGGACTACCTCTCCAATACCTGCAACGACTATCCGCGCCACACACGCCGGTTTGCAGATCAGATCGAGCAATCGCTGACGCTGTCGTGTCCCGAAGCAGCACGTCTCGCGCTTCTATCGCCCAATGCCTTCGATTTCGTGGAGACAACGCTCACACTGCGCGAAGAGACGATTTCGACCACAAGGCCCCCAAAGGGGCTAACGCTCGATCAGATGAATGAGGTCCGACTGTTCTGCATGCAAGTCATCCGTACAGAGGCGCTGGAGCTTTGGCAAAGGCTGGCCGTGCTCGGCCTGTTCTGCGAACAGCTTTCCGCGATCCTTGCCGCCCCAACCGACGCGAAGCTGCGCGAACTGATCTCCAACTTCACCGAGATGATCGAGCGCGGGTGGGTGATCGAAGCTCTTGGAGACATGAAACCCGATCACACCACACAGGCGCAGATCTTCGCCATGCTCTGGCAGACGAAGAACACCAGGACGCATTCGGAGCTTCAACGCAAGACGATGGAGCAGATCGCAAAAGGCCTCGGTGCAGTGGATGAGAGCGGCATCGTCGGGGTAGACACGCTGACGGATGCCTACACCGTGGGTGTAGCCAGGCTGCCGGACGCCCTCCGCCAGGCTCCCCGCCTCCTGGACCACTACCTCCTCAACGAGATGTTCCGCGAGTTGTTCCCGTTCGGCGATAGCAGTCCCTATCAACACTACCTTCGTCTGGTGACTCGCTACGGCCTCGTCCGACTGATGCTCGCAGCCCTTTGCAACGGGGCAGAACGCCTACCCACCCCAGACGAGTCGATCAACGTGGTGCACATCTTCTGCCGCCGCTACCAGCACGACCAGCACTTCGCATCCCATGTGAACACGGCGCTCAAGAACTCGGGGTGGGACAAACTGGAGAAGGTCTATCGCTTTCTGAGGGCCTGACCGCCGTCGGGCTGCACACGCCTGCGTGCGACTGAAAGCAGCGTGATCCGCGGCGCGTGTTGCGCTCAAGTTTGTCGATCCGAACCCGTAGATGCTCCCAAGCGCAGGAAACGCGCGGGGCATCGGGAAAATGCTAAAGAGTTCGTTCCCCGGGTCGTAAAAGCAACCAAGAGCACAAACAAACGCTCCGCACCCGCCAAGGCAAGCGATGCAGACACGGGTGTATGACCAACCTGACCTACCAGGAGAAACATCATGGCCCAGACGATCAACACCAACGTTGCCTCGCTCAACGCTCAGCGCAACCTGAACTCTTCGCAGTCCTCCCTCGGCACGACCCTGCAGCGCCTGTCCTCCGGCCTGCGCATCAACAGCGCCAAAGACGATGCCGCCGGCTTGGCGATCGCCGAACGCATGAACACTCAGGTTCGCGGCTTCAATGTTGCGATCCGTAACGCCAGCGACGGCATTTCGCTCGGCCAGACGGCAGAAGGTTCAATCGGCAAGATCGGCGATTCACTGCAGCGTATGCGCGAATTGGCCGTCCAATCCAAGAACGGGACCAACAAAGCAGAGGACCGCACGGCCCTCAACACGGAATACACGGAACTGGCTGCCGAAGTGACCCGCCTGGTCGACGGCACGACCTTCAACGGGCAGAAGTTGCTCGACGGGAGTGTTGGTACCTTCAAGTTCCAGGTCGGCGCGGGCAACGCGGGTGAAGACACAATTACGGTCACGTCCTCCGACCTGTCGTCGCTCAAAGCGGCTTTCGCTGCCGGCATCGACGGGGCCGACGACACCAAGGCGGCTGCGCAGATTACCGCACTGGACACCGCGCTAACGACCGTGGCAACGGCCCGCTCGAACTATGGCGCAGTGCAAAACCGCTTCGAAAGCGTCGTCAGTAATCTGCAGGTTTCGTCCGAAAACCTCTCGGCAGCCCGTGGCCGCATTATGGACGCCGACTTCGCCACCGAAACCGCCAACCTGTCCCGCACGCAGATCCTGCAGCAGGCTGGTACCGCGATGCTGGCCCAGGCGAACTCGCTGCCGCAGAACGTGCTGTCCCTGCTCCGCTAAGCCCGAGCGGGCGCCTTAAACCGACCGGCGCGGAGCGTACAATACGCCCCGCGCCGTTGGCCCATCAGGAGGTCGCATCATGTCAATTCAATCGATCGGCAACGCGTCGATGTCGATGCAGGCGATGTCCGCCGCGCCGGCGCGCGATGCCCAGGCGGCGCGCAACCAGACGGAGTCCGCCGCCGGCGTGGAGACGCGTGCGGAAAACGTGCAGCAGAACGCCAACGCCCAGGAGCAGGCGCAGCGCGTGCCGAGCGCTGGCGAGCTGCAAAAGGCGCTCGAGGAAGTCGAGAAGGCCGTCGCCCCCATGGCGCAGAGCTTGCAGTTCTCGCTCGATAAGGATTCCGGCAAGACCGTGGTGAAGGTGATGGACACCGACACCAACGAGGTCATCCGTCAGATTCCGTCCGAAGAAGTGCTCGCCATCTCGAAGGCGGTCGACAAGCTCAAGGGTTTGCTCATCAAGCAGCAGGCCTGAGCGCCAGGAGGGTAGCAGCATGGCAGTCAGCGCAGCAGGGGTAGGGTCCGGCCTGGACGTCGGTGGCATCATCAGCCAGTTGATGGCGGTCGAGCGCCAACCGCTGTCCCGCCTGCAAACCCAGCAGAAGAGTTATCAGTCCAAGCTCTCGGCCTTTGGCCAGTTGCAAAGCGCCATGTCCAAGCTGCAGGACGCGGCCGCGACGCTTGCCAAGTCCACCACCTTCTCGGCCACCACAGCGAGCGCGGGTGACACCAAGGCGTTCACCGTCAGCTCGACCACCTCGGCGCAGACCGGCAGCTACAACATCGAAGTGCAGCAGCTCGCGCGTGCGCAACGCGTGGCGACCAGCGCCACCACTGCGCCCACCGTCGGCGAAGGCACGCTGACCATCGACCTTGGCCGCTACACCGACGCTGGTTTTGTCGCCGCAGACAGCGGCAAGGCGATCAAGATCGACATCGCCGGCGGATCGATCACGACCCAGGTCGGCGAGTACGACACAGAAGGCACCTTCGTCCCTGACGAAGGCAGCGCAAAGACGATCACGCTGAGCGGCGAGCCCAAGCTCTCCGACCTGCGCACCGCGATCAACAACGCCAACGCCGGCGTCTCGGCGCAGATCATCAACAACGGCACCGTCGACCAGCTCGTCATCAGCAGCAAGGAAACCGGCGCGGCCCAAGCCTTCAAGCTCAGCGGCACGGGAGGCCTGGCGGACTTCAGCTATGACGCGGGCAGCGCGACCCCGGGATTGACGACTGTGCAGCAGGCGAAGGATGCCCGGCTGTCCATCGACGGACTCGCGATCACCCGCGGCAGCAACACCATCGCCGATGCGATCGAAGGCGTCACACTCACGCTGGCGAAGCCCACTGAGGGCGAAACCGCGGTGACCGTCAACCGTGACGACGAGACCGCCAAGAAGGCGATCGACGAATTCGCCAAGGCCTGGAACGAACTCAACTCGCTGATCCGCACCCAGACCAGCTACGACCCCGCCACCAAGAAGGCCGGCACGCTCAATGGCGACGCCAGCGTGCGCTCCATCCAGGGCCAGCTGCGCAGCGTGCTCGCCAACCCGCTTGCAGGCCTGGGCGGTGCGACGATGCTGTCGGATGCCGGCGTCAGCTTCAAGACCGACGGCAGCATGTCGGTCGACAGCAAGAAGCTAGCCGAGGCGCTCGCCGACCCGTCGAAGAAGATCGGCGAGCTGTTCGCCGGCAACGGCACCATCGACGGCTTCGCCAAGACGCTCGAGACGCGCGTGAAGGACATGCTCGGCACCGATGGTCTGATGTCGGCGCGCACGGACGGCATCAACCGTTCGATCAAGTCCTTCGACTCCCGCATCGAGTCGCTCGAAGCGCGGCTGGTCAGGGTCGAGGCGCGTTATAGCGCCCAGTTCACTGCGCTCGACGCAGCGATGTCGAGCATGAACACCACCAGCGCCTATCTGACTCAGCAATTCGCCAACCTCTAAGCCCGCGGCGCCAGCCCAGCATTTCCCAGGAGACACGACACGATGTTCGGAGGTTTTGGTAACCGTGCCGCCGCCTACGCCAAGGTCGGCGTCGAAACCGGCGTCAACACCGCCGACCCGCACAAGCTGATCCTGATGCTGTTCGACGGTGCGCTGCTGCAGGTGCGCACCGCCGGCATCGCGATCGGCAACAAGGACATCCCGGCCAAGGGCACGGCGATCTCCAAGGCGGTCGAGATCATCATCAACGGCCTCAAGGTCAGCCTGGACCTGAGCGCCGGCGGCGAACTGGCGCAGCGCCTGGCCGCGCTCTACGACTACATGAGCGATCGCCTGCTCTACGCCAACCTGCACAACAGCCAGCCGGCGCTCGACGAAGTGGCCGGGCTGCTGGCCACGCTGCGCGAAGCCTGGGCGGAGATCCGCAGCCAGGTGCAGCCGGCGGTGGCTTGAGCCAGGCGACTGCTCTCTCGGTCAGTTCGGGCAAGTCTGCGTAGGTACCCGGCCGAGCCCCAACTACGGGGAGGCTCGGTTGTGCAAGTTCCGAACCCGGCCCGAATTCTGCTTGTCTCAGTAGCGTCCAGCCAGCGCTCTTTCACGCCCCCCGCTCTTTCACGCCCCCCGCTCTTTCACGCCCCCCGCTCTTTCACGCCCCTTTTACCCACCATGCTTACACGCCTTCTCCTCGACGCCCTGCTCGCCCGCTACGAAGCCATGGCCGAGGCCGCGTGCGCCAATGACTGGGACCGCCTGTCGGCCCTGGAGCGCGAGGCGGCCGAGCTACGCGAGACCGCGCGCACCGGCGCCGACGCGGGCGCGGACGCTGCCACCCTGGCCACCCTCCCCGCCGCCGAGGCCGAATCACTGCGCGCTGACATCGAACGCCTCCTCGCCCTGGACGCCGAGATCCGCACCCACGCCGACCCTTTCCTCGCCAGCGTACGCAAGCTGCTCTCCGCCGGTCGCCAGGAACGAACGGTGCGCAACGCCTACGGCGCGCTCGCGCCCTGAGCCTCGCACGGGCTAGCCGGCCGGGCCTGATGGAGCGCATGCGATGATCCCCGCCGACCTCGCCGCCCGCCTGCGCCTCATCAACGAAGCCAGCTTCTTCAACACCGAGCCGCCGGTCGCGGGCCTGCAGCGCGCGCGCGAGATCCAGGCGCAACTGCCCGAGCTCGTCCCCGGTCAGCGCTTCTTCGCCACGCTGCAGCGCACGCTGCCCGACGGCACCTTCCGCGCGCTGGTCGCCGGGCAGCAGATGACGCTGTCGCTCAACACCGCGGCCAAGTCCGGCGACACGCTGGAGCTGGAGGTCTCGCAGGTCACGCCGCGTGCGGTGCTGGCACGCATCGTGGGCGCCGAGACGATCGCGAGCAACACCGCATCGGCCCAGCCGGCGCTGAGCCAGACCGGGCGGCTGATCAGCTTTCTGCTCACCGGCCAGCCCACGCCACAGCCCGCAAGCCTTGCCGGCAACCAGCCGCTGTTGAACGCGCCGCCGGCCAGCGGCACACAGCTCGTGCCGCTGTTGCGCCAGGCGCTCGGCCAGAGCGGGCTGTTCTATGAATCGCACCAGGCGCAGTGGGTGCTCGGCAAGCTCGACACCGCCGCGCTGCTGCGCGAACCGCAGGGCCAGCAGTCGGCACCGGGCGCGGGCGCCGGCCAGCCCGGCACGGGCGCCGGCCAGCCCGGCACGGGCGCCGGCCAGCCCGGCACGGGCGCTTCGACAAACGCCACCGGGCAGGCTGGGGCCGCAACGGCCAGCGCCACGCCTTCGACCCCCGCCGCACCGGCTGCACAATCCGCCGCCACTGCAGCCGCACGTATTGCCGGTGGCGCCGACGATGCCGCACAAGTGGACGCCACCCGCAGCCCCGCCTCCCTGCGCGCCGGCGTGGAAGAAGCCGCGCCCGTACGCGCCCAGCCCATTCCCGAGCGCCTGATGCCGGTCGTCCACCAGCAGCTCGACGCGCTGGCCACCCAGCAATACGTGTGGCAAGGCCAGGCCTGGCCGGGGCAGCCGATCGAGTGGGTGATCGAAGACCCGCAAGGCGAAGGCAGCCGCGAGGGCGAGGACGCCGAGCCCACCTGGAACACCACCCTGCGCCTGACCATGCCGCGCCTCGGCGGCGTCGAGGCGCAATTGCACCTGACCCCCGCCGGCGTCGCGCTGCGCCTGCGCGCCGACGACCCGGCGACGATCCGCGCGCTCGATGCCGGCGGCGCCGCGCTGGCCTCGGCGCTGGAAGCTGCCAACCTCAAGCTCACCGGCCTCGTGGTGGAACCACGCCCTGCCGCCCCGGGCGCCCCTGCCACCTCTACCCCCAGCGCCCCTGCCGCTGCCATCCTCGGCGTCCCTCCCGCTGCTGCCGCCAGCGCGCTGGATGCCGCCGCTCGCGTGACCGACCGCAGCGCACGCCCACATGGCTGACCCCCGCCCGCCCCTGCGCAACGAAGCCGTCGCCCTCGCCTACACCGCCGGCGAGGCCGCGCCGCGTGTGGTCGCCAAGGGCAAGGGCGTGCTGGCGCGCGAGATCATCGAGCGCGCAAACGAGGCCGGCGTCTTCGTGCACGAATCGCCCGAGCTGGTGAGCCTGCTGATGCAGGTCGACCTCGACGCCCGCATCCCGCCCCAGCTCTACGTCGCGGTGGCCGAGTTGCTCGCCTGGCTGTACCGCATCGAGCAGGGCGCCGACGCCGGCGCCGCGCCGGTCGCGCGCGACCTGCCCGAATCCTTGCGGCCACGCCCCGCGCCCGACACACAAGAAGGTGAAACCACCCCTTGAACGATGCGGCGGGCGGCGGCAGCGTGAGAGAAGCCTGCTGCGAAGGAGAGCCTCGTGGGACGCTTGAATGTGAGACCTATTCGCGGGCAAGCCCGCTCCCACGGGCGGCGAGGGACTTTTGAAGGGGGCACGGCGCCGCATCTCGTGATATAAGCGGGAGCAACACACGCCGGCATCCCGGGCACGCACGCATGTCGATCGACCAAGAAGACACCCGCATCGAACTCATCCACGCCGAGGACGAGGCCAAGTACCTGCTGCGCGACAGTCGCGAGATTCTCGCGATCCTCAAGCACGTCGTCACCGCCCGTGCGCTGGTCAGCGCGCGGCTAGCGCCCGGGCGCGAGTCCTACCTTTCAGCGCTGATCGAGGTGGACGACGGCGAAGACGGCGTGCTGCTCGACGCCAGCGCCGATCCGGCGCAAAACGCGCGCATCCTGCGTGCCGACGCCCTCGACTGCGTGACCCAGCTCGACAAGGTGCGCATCCAGTTCCTGCTCAAGGGCGCGCGTCTGGTCGAGGAAGGCGGCAACGCCGGCTTTCGCTGCAATCTGCCCGACAGTCTGCTGCGCCTGCAGCGGCGCGAGTTCTACCGCCTGCAGACGCCGCTGTCGCACTCGGTCAGTTGCACCATCGCCCTGCCCCAGGCCGACGGCAGTCGCCGCAACACCGATCTGCGCATCCTCGACATCAGCGGCGGCGGCGTGGCCATTGCCGTGCCGCCGGTGGGCGTGCGCTTCGAGCAGGGCACCGAATTCGCGAACTGCCTGCTCAACCTGCCCGACGGAGCCCCGATTCCGGCGCGGCTGATCGTGCGCAACCTGTTCCGCATCACCAACCGCAGCGGCGTCGAAGTGCTGCGCGCCGGCTGTGAATTCGCCGACATGCCGCGCGGCGCCGAAGACGCCATCCAGCGCTACATCCTCAAGGTCGAACGCGAGCGCAACGCGCGCGAGCGCGGCCGGCTCTGATTCATCCCCCGCCCACTCCGCCGCCCCTACTCACCCACCATGGCCGACGCTTCCACGCCGCCCCCGATCGAGCTCGCCCGCGACGACGGGCTGGAGAAATTCATGCTGCGCGGCAAGCGCCAGATCGCGCAGTTGTTGCAGGAACTGATCGACAACCGTTGCCTGATCTCCGCCCACAGCGGCGGCGGGCACTCGTTCATGACCGCGGTGCTGCGCATCGACGAAGGCAACGAACGCGTGGTGCTCGACGCCAGCCCGGACTCCGAAGCCAACCGCCGCGCGCTAGCCGCCGAGCGTGTGCAGTGCGTCACATTGCTCGACCACATCCGCATCCAGTTCGCGCTCGGCGGGCTGTCGAGCACGCAGGAGCAATCCCATCCGGCCCTGAGCGCGCCCATCCCGAAGGAGATGCTGCGCCTGCAGCGCCGCGAATTTTTCCGTCTGAAGGTGCCGCTCTCGCACCAAGTGAATTGCGTGCTCGCCGCCGAAGACCTGGCGCGCAAGCCGGTGCAGGTGTCGACCCGGGTCATCGACATCGGCGGCGGCGGGATTGCGGTGATGGTGGCGCCGACCGCGGCCGAGCTGGTGATCGGCAGCACGTTGCCCGGGTGCCGGCTGAGCCTGCCCGACGGCGACCCGATCGAGCTGACGCTCGAAGTCCGCAACATCACCCGCCAGACCCAACGCAACGGCACCGAACTGCTGCGCGTAGGCCTGCGCTTTGCCGATATGCCACGCCCTGCCGAAGCGCGCATCCAGCGCTACATCTTCAACACCGAACGCGAGCGCAACGCAAAGGAGCGCGGCGGGCTGTGACTCCCGTCGCGCTCGAGACCGCTGTATCCCGCGCTTACCGTGGGAGCGGACTTGGCCGCGAATGCCGCCAGACCCAACCCGCGGCGCCGGATCAGACCGGCATGTTCATAATATCTTGGTAGGCGGTAACCAGCCGGTTGCGCACCTGCACCATCTGCTGGAACGAGAGGTTGGCCTTTTGCAGGTTGACCATCACGTCCTGCAGATTGACGTTGGGGTCGCCGGCCGAGAAGTTCCGCGCCATTTCCCGTGCTTCGCCCTGCGCGGCGCTGACGTCCTTGAGTGCGTTGTTGAGCACGTCGGCAAAGTTGACGCCGCCCGCGGGCGCGTCTGCGGGCGACACGGCCTTGCCTTGCGCAAGCTGCGACACCGAGCGCAGCTCGCTCAGCATCTGGTCTATTCCACGGGTTTCCATGCGTTAGCCCCCCGGCTTCAGGGTGTTCAGTGACGTCACGTCTTTATAGCAAAGCGCGTGCCAAATCTCACGCTTTGTCAGGATCGGCGTGCTCGTCCTGAGGTGCTGGCCCTGCCGAGCAGGCCGGCAGCGCATATCAGCAGTCGTGCCCTTCCTCGCGATACTGCTGCAGCTTGTAGCGCAGCGTGCGTTCGGAAATGCCAAGCTTTTCAACGGTCTTCTTGCGCGAGCCGGCGAACTCACGCAGTGTGGAGAGGATGTGTTCACGCTCGAGATCCTTCATGTTCGCCGGACGTTCGCTGGATGCGGCAGCGAAACCGGGCTGTGCTGCCGCTGGGGGAACCGGTGCGGAAGCAGGCCACGCCGCGCGCGCAGCGGGGTCCGCTGGCGGCGTGAAACGCCCCTGCGCATCCGCAAAACCGGCAGATATTGCCGGTGCAGCGGCAGCGGTTGCCGCTTCCGGGTTCCAGTGCGGCAGGCACAGGCGGATGGTCTCGGCGCTTACCGTGCCACCCTGGGTCAGGATCAGCACGCGGTGCATGGTGTTTTCCAACTCGCGCACGTTGCCGGGCCAGCCGTAGCGCGCCAGCAGCGCTTCGGCTTCGGGCGCAAAGCGCACCTGGCGCTGCAGGCGGGCAGCGTGGCGGGCGAGGAAGTGGCGTGCCAGCGGCAGGATGTCACCCGCACGTTCGCGCAGCGCGGGGATGGCGATCGGGAACACGTTGAGGCGGTAGTACAGGTCCTCGCGGAAGCGGCCTGCGGCAACCTCTTTCAGCATGTCGCGGTTGCTGGTGGCGAGCACGCGGATGTCGAGCGCCACCGGCTTCTTGCCGCCGACGCGTTCGACCTCGCGCTCCTGCAGCACGCGCAGCAGCTTGGCCTGCAGGCCGAGCGGCATCTCGGAGATCTCGTCGAGCAGGATGGTGCCGCCCTGGGCCTGTTCGAACTTGCCCGGCTGCGCCGCCTGTGCGCCGGTGAAGGCGCCCTTTTCGTAGCCGAACAGCGTGGCTTCGAGCAGGTTCTCGGGGATGGCCGCGCAGTTGATGGCGATGAAGGGCTTGCCGGCGCGCGGCGAGTGCTGGTGGATGTAGCGCGCGAAGACCTCCTTGCCGGTGCCCGATTCGCCCGACAGCATCACGGTGGCGTCGGATTCGGCCACGCGCGCGGCGAGCGCGAGCAGGTTGCGGGTGTGCGGGTCTTCGGCGACGGTGTCTTCGGCCGCGGGCGGTACGGCGGCGTAGCGGCGCACGTTCTCAAGCAGCACCTCGGGCTCGAAGGGCTTCATCAGGAAGTCGCAGGCGCCGCCGCGCATCGCCGCCACCGCCTTGTCGACGTCGCCGTAGGCGGTCATCAGCAGCACCGGCAGTTGCGGGTAGCGGCTGCGCACCTCGTGCAGCAGTTGCAGGCCGTCCATGGGCTGCATGCGCAGGTCGGTGACGACGAGGTTGAAGACGTCGTTCTCCAGCGCGGCGAGCGCGCTCGGACCGCCATCGACGCCGGTGACGCGGTGGCGCGCCATCTCGAGCGTGAAGCACACCGCGTCGCGCAGCGCGGCATCGTCCTCGACGACGAGGATGTTGAGCGATTCGATCATGGGGTTCCGTTCCCGGCGGTGGCGCCGGCTGCAGCCAGCGGCACGGTGAGGATGAATTCGGCGCCCTGCCCCGGCGCCGAGCGCAGCGTGATGTCGCCGCCGTGGGCGCGCGCGACGCCGCGGGCGATGGCCAGGCCGAGGCCGGTGCCTTCGGCGCGGGTGGTGAAGAAGGGCTCGAACAGGCGCTCCTGCAGTTCGGGCACGATGCCGCGGCCGCTGTCGCGCACGATGAAGCGCACGGCGCGCACGCCGATGCCGCTGTCGGGCGCGTCGCGCAACTCGACCTCGCAATCCAGCCGGCCACCGGCTGCGCAGGCCTGGATGCCGTTCTCGAGCAGATTGGTGAGCGCGCCGCCGAGCGCCTTGCGGTCGCCGACGACTTCGGCCGTGTCGCACGTGCAGTCGGCGGCAAACGTGACCTGGCGTGCGCGCGCCAGCGGTTCCAGCGTGTGCGCCAGCTCGGCGACCAGCTCGCACACCGCGAAGCGCTGGCGCCCGGCACTGTCGCCGCGGGCGAAGAGCAGCATGTCGCGGATCAGGCGCTCGAGGTAGTCAACCGCATAAAAAATTCCAAGCTCATCATCATATAATCTTGCTCTAAAGTTGTATAAGCCAAACTCGCTGTCGTACTCCTGTCCGGTAAATTTATAAACTACATC
>JAANMY010001902.1_pt1 | contig 21372 bp, 16 predicted proteins | sample 7279691 | NCBI WGS metagenome assembly JAANMY01 (sample SAMN14094543, study PRJNA606508) | bioreactor metagenome | isolation source: A lab-scale SPAN reactor treating ammonium-rich wastewater day 388 | place: Ireland: Galway | collected 2018-02-07
TTGTTTACTAAATCTTAAAATGCTTAATTTTAACATTTATAATTTTAATTAAAATATGCAATGAATAACAAATTCATTCCTATAATCTCTGTTTTTATGACAATTTCATTAATTGTCTTTGTCACTCTGCAGTTTTATTGGCTTAAAGGTTACTATGTAGCTTTAGAGCAGGAATTTTCCAACAAAGTGTATTCCGCATTAGAAAATACAGCAGATAATGTTGCAAAAATAGAAGCTGATAAATTGTTGAATGAATATTATGCAAACTTTGGTAATACGATCAAAGCCAATTCAGATAAACCTTCGCTTACTACCATTCAGCAGACTCAGGATTCGGGTACACAAAAATCAATCATTTATTACAGAAACATCATCGAAACCAAACAGCTCCCTCTTTCTTCTTTGGGAGACTCTATACGTCTTACCACAATGTATTCGGATGACGCCGCTTACAAAGTAAAAAAAGACACAACCAAAAGAGAGATTCTTACTTCGGAAATCAACAGTGATATTGAAAGTGGCGACTACGAGCTTAAAGAATTCGTAAGAGTAGCCGGCACCAATCGTCCCATCAGCAAAAGGGTAGATTTGAAAACTCTAGATTCTGTCATCACCAAAGAACTTCGAATGAAAGGGATTAACTCGGATTTCGGATATGGAGTGTCTGACCGAAACAATAAACTAACGAATATTGCCAATAAAATATTTAAAGAAAAAAAGGACAGCAACTCGTATTCCTATCCACTTTTTACCGATACAAAAGACAGAACACTTTATACATTGGCTTTGGTCTTTCCTAAAAAAGAGTACTCTCTTGCAATGAATAACTGGCCAATGCTTTTGGGAACTTTTTTATCGCTTCTTACCATTTTGGGAATTTATATCATTTCCATCAATTACATGATGAGACAGAAAAAACTGGCAGAGGTAAAAACAGATTTTATCAACAATATGTCTCACGAGTTCAAAACTCCTCTGGCAACAATTTCTGTAGCTACAGACTCTCTTGCTAATGATAAAATCGCAACCAACCCTGAAAAGGTAAAGTACTATTCAAACCTCATCAAACAGGAAAACCTAAGAATGAAAAAACAGGTTGAAAATGTTCTTAACATGTCTAAGCTTGAACGAAATGAGGTGAAATTATTTTTAAAAGAAACAAACGTACGGGAATTAATAAAGAAAACAACAGAATCTTTCGGACTGATTGTCGCGCAACGGAATGGAATTCTTACCCAGAATTTCCATGCTGAAAAATATCAGTTTAAAATAGATGAATTTCATATCTCCAATATGCTGGTCAATCTTCTGGATAATGCCAACAAATATTCACCCAACACACCGGAAATAAAAATAGAAACGAGAAACGAAGGCAACTTCTACGTTCTTGAAGTTTCAGATAAAGGAATGGGAATGGAAACCCAAAATAAAACCAAGATTTTTGAAAAATTTTTCCGTGAAGAAACAGGAAACATCCACAATGTAAAAGGTCAGGGATTAGGTTTATCTTATGTGAAAAAAATCGTAGAACTTCATAAAGGTCAGATTATTGTAGAATCTCAGAAAGATAAAGGAAGCAAGTTTATCATAAAACTTCCAATGGCTTAAAATCAAATAATAAATTAAAAAATATAAATATGAGCAACAGAATATTATTAGTAGAAGACGATCAGAGTTTCGGTGCAGTACTGAAAGATTATCTCACGATCAATAACTTTGAAGTTACCCTTGCCGTAGACGGAGAACAGGGTTTGAAAGAATTTACTGAAAATGAGTTCGACATCTGCATTTTCGATGTAATGATGCCTAAAAAAGATGGATTTTCTTTAGCAGAAGACGTAAAAAAAATTGATAAAAATACACCCATCATTTTCCTTACTGCAAGAAATATGAGGGAAGATATACTGAAAGGTTATCAGCTCGGAGCAGATGATTACATCACAAAACCGTTTGATACTGAGTTGCTTTTGTATAAAATAAAGGCAATCCTTCAAAGAAGTTCTACTCTTGAAAATGAAGAGCAGGAGCAGTTTAAAATCAGCAATATTTTCTTTGATTCTATGCTGAGGCAGCTAAGAGTAGGTGATAAAGAATACAAACTTTCTCCGAAAGAAAATGAGCTTTTAAAATTGCTTTGTCTCCACAGAAATGACTTTATGCCAAGAGATCTCGCATTGAGAAAAATCTGGAAAAAAGAAAATTATTTTACCGCAAGAAGCATGGATGTTTACATTGCCAAACTGCGTAAGCTTCTGAAAGATGATGAAGGGTTGGAAATCATCAACGTTCACGGAGAAGGTTTTAGACTTTTGGTGAAAAATTAAAGTAAAAACTATATAAATTCTAAATTAGCAAAACAATTCAAAATGTTTTGCTAATTTTGTTTTTATGAAGAGATTTGATATGAGAAATTTACTTTTAGGAATTTTGGCAGCTTCGTTTGTTGCTGTTTCATGTAAAAAAGACGAAAAGCCAACTTATATAAAAGAAGACGGAGTTGCACAACAGCCTAATGTAGCGTTCAGCAAGCCTCAGACAACGTTGATGGATCAGGCAGGTATAAAATCTAATACTCAAGCCGGATCAACCATGGTTACAGCTCCCGGAATGAATCCTCCACACGGAGAACCTGGTCACCGATGTGACATTCCTGTAGGACAGCCACTCAATGGAAGCGCAGCTCAGCCTGCAAATTCTTCAGCACAAAATATTAATGTTTCCCCTAATGGCTCGGTACAAATAGATCCCAATGCCGTAAGTCCGGGGAAAATTGCCATAGACAATAATGGAAAACAGGTAAAAACAGCGCCGGGAATGAATCCGCCTCACGGACAACCGGGACACCGATGTGATATTCCTGTCGGTCAGCCTTTAAACAGCAAGCCTGCTGCTCAGCCTGCACCAAGCAACACGCCTGTACAAAATGCTCCGCAAGTAGTTCCCGTTCCTGCTCCGCAACCTGCTGTTGCCAATACAGGACCAAAACCAAAACTCAATCCTGCGCACGGTGAGCCTTGGCATGACTGTGCTAAAAAAGTTGGTGAAGCACTTTAAACAATTTTTCTTAAATTTGCACTGTGAAACCCATCCGTTTTTTATTCATTATCTTATGTTTAGGAATTTTTCTGATTCCTAAAGATAATTTCTACGCGCAGGTTTCGCAGGAAAATTGCTGTAAAACAGAATCGAAGGCAAAATCATGCTGCGATACAGAAGGTGACCATTCTAAGGAATCAAAAAAAGAACATCAATCCTGCAATGATGACTGCTGTTCTTTTTGTATGACCTGTCATACATTTCTGGAAAATAATTTCACCAAAGACAACTTCGGAGAATTTACTTCTTTTCCTACCATTACCAAAATACAGGTTCAGTATATTGACCCTTTTATTTCAGACAGTTTAAAAGAAATCTGGCAGCCGCCTAAATTAGCTTAAATACAATTCACAGGTTTATTACGCATGTAATGAACAGCTATTTTATTTAATCTAATTTTAGAAAACTTATGAAATCATATATTACCCGGACATTTCTGGGAACATTCCTGTTATTCTTATCCATATCTATTTCTGCACAAAATCTTACCAAACATCAGTTTATGGTGAAAGGAAACTGTGGAATGTGTAAAGAAAGAATTGAAAGTACTGCAAAAAAAGCCGGCGCCAAATCGGCTGTATACTCAATAGATTCGCAAACGTTGAGTTTTGAAACCAAAGAAAATATTTCAGCAGACCAGATTCTGTCAAAAGTAGCAGAAGCCGGTCACGACAACGAAAAATATAAGGCTGATGATAACGTTTACAAAAATCTTCCTGCATGTTGTCATTATGAGAGATCTTCACAATCTTCCGTTTCGGAAATGCCGCATTCTGACCACAAAAAAAGTGAGAACGAATTTTTCGTAAAAGGGAACTGCGGTTCTTGTAAAGCAAGAATTGAAAAAGCCGCTCAGGATGCCGGAGCCGATTCAGCCGAATGGAATGCTGAAAAGCAAAGCATTGCCTTACATTTTGATTCATCAAAAACCTCAGCAGACAAAATTTTAAAGAAAATTGCCGAGGTGGGACATGACAACGAGATGTACAAAACGACAGATGAAGTCTATAAAAAACTTCCCGGCTGCTGTCTTTATGACCGCGATATTGCTTTTGGGGAGACCAATCCTAAAGTTCATTTTGAAGAAGAATCCCAAAAACAAAATCACATCAATCATAATAATTCAGAAGATCACACCGCACATTCCGGTTTAGAAAAAAGCATTGAGCAAGTGAATATTACAGGCTCAAAAGCAGCCACTTCAATTAATAAAAAGGACGCCGGACTGGTTTTTAATATTGATAAAAAAGAACTGCTGAAAGCAGCCTGCTGCAATTTGTCTGAAAGCTTTGAAACCAACGCAACGGTTGATGTATCTTTCAGCAATGCAGTAACACGAAACAGCTCAAAATGCTGGGTTTAGATCAGAAATACACAAGCCTGACTAAAGAGCTGCTTCCAGAAATCAGAGGACTGGCTTCTGCTTACGGACTGAATTTTATTCCCGGAAGGTGGATTGAAAGTATTCAGCTTACCAAAGGCGGAAGCACCGTTACCAATGGCTATGAAAGTATTACAGGTCAGATCAATACTGAACTAATCAAGCATTCTGAAAAATCGGAAACTTCGCTCAACCTTTTTGCGGATTTCAACGGAAGAGCAGAAGCCAACATTACCCATGTGGAACCCATTAACGATCACTGGACTCAGACTTTCCTTCTTCATGGAAACGGAACTTTCGGAGATACCGATATGAATAACGACAGTTTTCTGGACAGACCCAAAGGAACTCAGATCAATGCTGCTTATTTATTAAATTTCAATGATTTAGAACACTCAGGTTTTGGCTCACATTTCGGAATCAACTTTATTAAGGATGAAAGAACTGCGGGACAAATCGGCTTTGACAAAAAAATACCGCAAAGTCAACAAAATCTTTATGGTGTTGGAATAGACATTTCCAGATTTCAGGTCTGGAACAAAACCGGCTATGTTTTTAAAGGGAAACCTTATCAGAGTTTAGGCTGGATGAATCAATACACTTATCATCAGCAGGACAGCTTTTTCGGATTGAGAAATTATTCGGGAAATCAGCATACGTATTATTCTAACTTAATTTTTGAAAGCATTATCGGCAACACCAATCATAAATATAAAGCAGGAGCAAGTTTCCTGTATGACGGATATGACGAAACTTATCTGATGAATCGCTTTAAAAGAACAGAAACTGTTCCCGGAATTTTTGCTGAATATACTTTAACCGGTTTAAAATATACATTGGTTGCCGGAGCCAGAGCAGATTTCCATAATTTAGCAGGAACTCAGTTTACACCGAGATTAAATTTCAAATATGATTTTACTCCACAGACTATTGTAAGACTTTCCGCCGGCAGAGGTTTCCGGACAGCCAATATATTTGCAGAAAACCAACAGTATTTCGCCTCAAACAGAAACATTCAGATCCTGCAGAACAATGGAAGTATATATGGCTTAAAACCCGAAATTGCATGGAACTACGGGGCAAGCTTACAACAGGAGTTTAAAATTTTCGGAAGGAAATCTACAGTCGTTGCAGATTTTTTCAGAACAGATTTTCAGGATCAGGTAGTGGTAGATCTGGATCGTTCGCCTCAGCAGCTGACATTCTATAATCTGGACGGAAAATCTTTCGCTAACTCATTTCAGACACAGTGGGATTTCACTCCGCTGAAGAATTTTGATGTAAGATTAGCATATAAATATTATGATGTTCAGGCAGATTATATGGAGGGAAGAAGACAAGTTCCGTTTATGGCGAAACATCGTGGGTTTGTAAATTTAGCGTATTCAACCAATAAAAATACTAAAGAAGGTTTCTGGAGTTTTGATACAACATTAAATCTGGTTGGAAAACAGCGATTACCTATCACCTCAACCAATCCTGCTGAATTTCAAATTCCTGCTTATTCAGAATCTTACGCTGTACTCAATGCACAGATTTCGAGAAATTTCAACAAAAAAATCAGAGCTTATCTGGGAGGAGAAAATTTAACATCTTATTCACAGAAAAATGCGATTGTTGATTTCAGAAATCCTTTTGGGAATTATTTTGATGGCGGAATGGTATATGCTCCGATTATGAAAGCTAATTTTTATGTCGGCTTTGATGTAACATTTTAAGGTTGAGACTAGGATTTAAGTTTAAAATTCTGTATAAATTTCAAATTAAAAAGGCATGGTTTCAATAATTTAATAATAATGAAATCATGCTTTTTCGTATCTTAGTTTAATTTTAAACCTAAATATTATATATGAAACGCAATGCAACAGCCGTTTGGAACGGTACCGTAAAAGAAGGAAAAGGCCATTTAACTACTCAAAGCACAACTTTGAATCAGACGCAGTACTCATTCAGCAGCAGATTTGAGGAAGGTGTAGGAACCAATCCTGAAGAGCTTCTTGCAGCAGCCCACGCCGGATGTTTTACCATGAAACTAAGTGCAGAACTTTCTCAGGCAGGTTTTACTCCGGAAGAACTAACGACAAAATCCGTTATTACTTTAGATCCGAGTGTTGGGAAAATTACAAAATCTGAACTGACTTTAACCGCAAAAGTTCCGGGAATTACAGAGGAAGAGTTTCAAAAATATGCGAAAATTGCAGAAGAAGGCTGCCCTGTGAGTGCTGCTTTTAATTTTGAGATTACTTTGAATGCTGCTTTAGCTTAAATATTAATTGAACTCTTTCGGAGTTCTTTTTCAAATTATTATTCCAGACAAATCCCACTTCATCCGGAGTGGGATTTTTTATCCTATTCATCAACATTTTTCTATAAAATGATCCGAATTCTATCTTTCAGATTTATTTGAAATAAAAAATACCGATTGGTATATTTTTGTATCTTTGCATCAGTTCAGCAAAAATGTCAAAAGCAGAAAAGACCAAACAGTTCATCATTGAAAAAACATCCACTTTGTTTAATATCAAAGGATATGCTTCTACATCCCTTTCAGACATTAGTACTGCGACCGGTCTAACCAAGGGAAGTATCTACGGTAATTTTAAAAATAAAGATCAGGTTGCCCTTGAAGTCTATCATTATAATGCTTCTAATCTTAAAAAAAATGTAGCTCAGTCTCTGGATAAAGAATTTCTGAACATGACAGAAAAACTTAACGCTTTTCTATCCTTTTACCGAAACAACTGGACAACAGTTTTTCAAAATGGTGGCTGTCCTTTACTGAATGCTGCTACGGAATGTGACGACACCTTTCCAGAATTGAAAAAGCAGGTACAGATTTCATTTAGCGACTGGATAGGAACCATTTCAGAGATCATCAAAAAAGGGCAGAACATCCATGAATTTAATTCTGAAATCGTTGCTGAAGAATATGCAGCTCAATTTATAATGATGATTGAAGGCGGTATTCTTTTAGCCAAAACAATGGATGACGAAAAATACCTTCATCTTGCGTTAGACAAAATTTCTCAAATTACAGAACAGGAACTCAAAATACACTCATAAAATACATGGATAAATTAAAAATATTAAAACAGCATATCGGAAAAGAGTTTACAGAATCTCCTTCCCCATTTATGAAATGGCTGAATCCTGTTGTGATTTTGGCTGAAGAAGGGCATCTGGAATTTCGCTATACCGTAAGACATGAATGGCTAAATCCGATGGGAAATCTTCACGGCGGAGTTACAGCGGCAATTTTTGACGATGTTATCGGAGCCACTATGTTTTCACTTAACGAAAAAAACTTTATTGTAACCATCAACAACAATATAGATTATTTCTCAACAGCCAAAGAACATGATCATATTATAGCAGAAACAAAAATCATCAAAAGAGGCAAACAGTTTGTAAATGCCGAATGTGAAATCTGGAATGCAGATAAAACACGCATCATTGCAAGAGGAACCTCAAATTTATTTAAAATCAATAATTAATGAAAAGAGTTGTCATTACAGGTTTGGGCGCAGTAACGCCTTTAGGAAACAATGTAGAAGAATTTTGGCAAAACAGTATTAACGGGGTAAGCGGTGCCAATACAATAACCCATTTCGATACCGAAAAATTTAAAGTAAAATTTGCCTGTGAAGTTAAAAATTTTGATCCGAAAGTTCATTTAACTCATCAGGAGATCAAAAGAAGTGATCTTTTTTCACAATACGCTATGTACTCTACTGCTGAAGCCTTGAAAGATTCCGGTCTTGAAGTTGAAAAGATGGATCCTTTTGATATTGGAGTTATCTGGGGAACCGGACAGGGAGGAATGTGGACTTTTGAAAGCGAGGTAATGGAATTCACTAAAGGAGATGGAACCCCAAGGTTTAATCCGTTTTTTGTCCCTAAGTTTATTGCCAATATGGCTTCGGGAATGATTTCTATGAAATTCGGGCTTCAGGGAATCAATTATACAACCATTTCAGCCTGCGCAACGGGAAATACTTCTCTGATGGATGCCTTCAATTACATCAGATTAGGAAAAGCTAAAGTGATTGTAAGCGGAGGATCTGAAGCAGCGATTACTCCTGCTTCTGTGGGTGGTTTTTCAGTAATGAAGGCGATGTCTGTAAGAAACGATGATTTTGCCACAGCAAGCCGGCCTTATGATAAAGACAGAGACGGTTTTGTAATGGGAGAAGGCGCAGGAGCATTAATTTTGGAAGAATACGAACACGCAAAAGCAAGAGGTGCAAAAATTTATGCAGAATTGGCAGGTGCGGCGATGACCGCCGATGCGTATCACATGACAGCACCTCATCCTGAAGGAACCGGAGCCATCAAAGCAATGCAGCTAGCCCTGAAAGAAGCGCAAATTAATACTGAAGATATTGACTATATAAACCCTCATGCTACCTCTACTCCATTAGGAGATCTGGTTGAGCTGAATGGAATAAATAAATTATTCAAAGGAAGTAAAAATCTTGACATCAGTGCTACGAAATCTATGACCGGACATTTATTAGGAGCAGCCGGAGCAGCTGAAGCTATCCTTTCTATTAAAGCTATTGAAAACGGAATTATTCCGCCAACCATAAATCTTCATACAATAGACGAAAATATCCCTAAAGATATTCATATTGTTTTTGGTGAAGCGAAAGAAAAAAACATTAATTATGCCTTAAGCAATGCCTTTGGATTTGGCGGACATAATGCAACACTCATCTTTAAGAAATTTTCTTAAAACCTCCACACAACCCTCTCACAGACAATTAATTGATCTTTAAGAGGGTTTCTTTTTATTTTTCGAAATTATTTTAAACACGTCAAGTTTTGTCGCTTCACGCTCCTACTTTTGCTTTACCAAAAAGTAGAAAAAATGAAAAAGACAACATTACTTTCATTAGACGGCGGCGGCATTCGGGGAATTATAACATGCATCATTCTGCGTTATATCGAAGAGCAGCTTCAGATATACGACAAACCAGGCGCAAAACTCGGTGATTACTTTGATCTTGTTGCAGGAAGCAGTACCGGAGCACTGATTGCCTCCATTATTCTTTGTCCTGATGAACATAGAAAAGCGAAATATTCCATCCAGAAAGGATTGGAACTTTACTCCGAAAAAGGCGGCGACATATTTCAGGTTTCCTTTTGGGAAAAACTGGTAAATCCTTTTGGTCTTTTAAACGAAAAAATTTCTCAGGAAGCTTTAGAAAAAAACCTTAATGATTTTTTTGGAAATCTGGAACTAAAGGAATTAATAAAGCCCTGCTTAATTACAAGTTACGATATTGAAAACCGGAGAGCCAAACTTTTCAATTCCTGGAAAGCAAGGGTAAATACTGATAATTTTTATGTAAAAGATGTTTGCAGGGCTACTTCAGCAGCTCCTACTTACTTCACGCCAGTACAGATCAAATCAATGTACGGACAAATTTTCAGTCTCATTGACGGCGGAATGTTTGCCAATAATCCTGCTTTGTGTGCTTATGCTGAAGCAAGAAAAATTCCTTTTGCAGAAGTTCTGAAAAATCATCAAAAGGCTAATTATCCGACCGTAAAAGACATGATTATCGTTTCAATAGGAACTGGAATTGAAGCAAAATCCTATTCATTTAAAAAACTAGAGAAAGCCGGAAAAATTGGCTGGGTAAACCCTATCATTGACATTCTGATGTCTGCGAACGCTGAAACGGTAGATTATCAGCTTACACAAATGTTTCAGACATTAGGATTGAGAAACCAAAAAAATTATTACCGACTAAATCCTTCGTTGAAGAACGCTTCACCTGCTATGGATAATGTAAGGAGATCAAATATAGAAAGCCTTGTACAGGCAGGATTGAGCTATATAGATGATCATAAAGAAACCTTAAATCAAATTGTACAAAAACTGATTAAAAACAAAATATAATCTTTTTTGCTTATAATACACTTAAATAAGGCAAAAGACTTATACATGAGAATCTAAAATTTTTCTACAAATAAATTATAACAAGTCAAGTTTTGTCGTATTGCCATTTTACTTTTGAAACCAACAGTTTAAACACAAACAATCTATTAAACTGACGAAAAAATATTTTCAAAAAAACTTATCAAATATGGAAAACAATAATTACAATCCTGAAGTGTCGATAGAAGATACTTCCTACACTATTACCTGGAACGAGATTGAAAATGAAGAACCGGATTATGAAAATTATCTGAGCGAGATTGAAAGTTTTTTCAAAGAGGATTTTGAAAATGATATTCTTGAAGATGACGATTAATCCAGCCTGATTCATAATGAAATAATTACAGCTAAATTTTTTGATATTTTTTTTAACTCAGCATCCTTTTATATGCCGGGCAGAAATAAATACGTCTAATCCTAAACGATTTTACAATGATTTTACTCATTAAAAATAAAGGTGGATATCCTTTGCCGGACACCACCTTAAAAAATAAAGGCTAAAATATGAAGCTTTCTACTAAAAAGAAACTTCAAAAATTTTAATCTTAAAAACCTTAACAAAAATAATAAAAAATGGCAGAAAATGAAGAACTTAATTTCGATTTCGATCCAGACAACATTCCGGACACGGATACGTTCTGGAACGGACTGGACGCTTACTGGCATACAAACAGGCAGTTTCCCCAAGGTACAGATCAAAAGCTAAGTAAGAAAGCAGATCTCATTGATGGTAAAATCCCGTCTTCTCAACTCCCAAGTTATGTGGATGATGTTTTAGAATTTAATTCTTTGGAAAGTTTACCCAATCCCGGAGAAAAAAGCAAAATTTATATCACTACCAGCGATAATTCTCAATACAGATGGAGTGGTTCTGAGTATATCCGGCTAAATGCTGATGAGAATCTGATGAATCTGAATGATAATCAATTTATCAACGGCAAAAAATCTTTTTTTACTATCGGCGGAAGCGGATACAATAATCATAGCTTGAGATTATATTCAAATGATGGATCTAATCCGGGAGTAACTTTTTACAAAGCAGGAACGGACGTTGCAACAATGCACTTTGATGGGGTTGGTAATTTCAGATTCAGAAATTCTGATAATACTGCTTCACGATATGTATTTGCTCAAGGCTTTAAAAAGGATGGTTCAAATGGTAGCAGAATACTTTTAGGTGATGGAACAGATAGACCAGTAACAGATTTTGCCACTGTTACTGGTGCTGATGCAAAGTATATTCCATATACAGGAGCAAATACAAATGTAAATCTGAATACTAAAAATATTGCTAATGTAGGAACAATAGATGCAACTGCATTTAGAAATACATCAAGTTCTTCCTTAGTAAAAACATATGCAGTACACGCTAACATTACAGTTACAAGTTTTGGTATTAAACTAACAAATCCCGGATCATCAACTATGATGGGTTCATTTACTGTAACAATATTTGGTTATACCGGTCAGACTATTTCATTTAGAGTTACTATGTATAAGTATAACCATAATTGGTATGTTCCATCAATAACATGGTTACATGGTGATAGCACAAAAATCATTAATGTTGAATTTTACAAAGAAGATGATGCTAATTTACATTTAAAAGTTAATTTTACTACTAATTTTGGTTCATATCATAAATCTGTTATTACGGATGTTTTAGCGTTACAAAATGACCCATTACATAACCCTGATACTTATACTTTAAATATTAATCCTGATAATTCAAGTCATACGTTAGTAACTACCATAGTAAATGATAATTTTGTTAGAGATTTAGGGCAAAACCCTAAAAATCCTGTTAGTTTATTAACATCAGACTTAAATACAATTACATCCGCAGGGTTTTATAATCAAACATCAGATTTAAATGCGACGGCTGTAAGAAATTATCCTGTTAATTTTGCTGGTTCATTAAATGTATTGAAAACAACTGGAAATGCTGTAATACAAGAATATACCACATATAATATTGGTATTACTTATAAGAGAATTTATAATGGAAGCTCATGGTCTACATGGAGAAAGATCTTAACTGACAAGGAAGGTACTTCATCTCAATTTCTAAAAGCTGATGGTTCTACAGATTCAAATACTTACGCATTAAACAATCACAGTCATACATTTGCATCCATAACTGAAAAACCAACTACCGCATCAGAGTATGGTATTACTGATGTTCCGAGACAAGGTTTACTCGGTGGTAATGTAAATTCATTACGAATTTCTGATACAAGAAATTCAAACCCATTGCCTTCAACAGATTTAAAATCAGGTGTATGGTTTGATTTTAAAAATAATTCTGCAATTGGTTTAACTGACCCATCAGTAGGTTTATATAGTTCAGTAATGACTGTAGTACCGTATGTCGATAATTCAGGAAATAATAATACATCATATAGACTGGCTCAACATGGTAATAATTTATTTTTTCAAAATTATAATAATAGTTGGGGTACATGGAATAAAATCTGGCATTCAAATAATTTCAATCCTTCTAATTACCTTCCATTATCTGGTGGTACTATGACTGGTTCAATAAGATTAGGTAATTTTTCATCTTCAATAACAAGAGATTATTCTACAACTAACGGTAATAGTGGATTTGGAGTAGACTTCATAAAACTTATAGGGAGTAATGGTACAGTAGACGCATTTGGTCATTATGGTAATTATAGTAACGCAACTACACTTGGGACTGTTACTTTGACTTATGGTTATTTAGGTGGTGCAACATATAATACTAAAAATGCTATACGATGGACATCTGATGGTAGAGTGGGCATCGGACTCAGTGGTGTTTCTACACCATCTACAGATCATGCCTTACACGTATCTGGTAATCAATTTGTTTTTGGCAATTTAGATGTAACCGACAGTATAAGTTCTGTCAGTGGAGAACTTGTAATTAAAAGATTCAATGTTAATAGAATTAGAACTGGAGGTACTAATGGTAATTCATTAATATTATCAGGTGAAGGGTCTACTGGATACTTATATTTTAGACCACAAGGAGATGCAGTAACATCTAGCCAAGCTTACATAGATAATACAGGTAAATTTACGGCTGAGTCAATTGCAAAGGCAGGAGGTACTTCATCACAATTTTTAAAAGCTGACGGTTCTGTAGATAGCAATAGTTATGCATTAACTAATCACATTCACACTTTTTCTTCAATAACTTCCAAACCTACAACTCTATCAGGTTATGGGATAACTGATGCATTTAATAGAGAATATTTAATAGGTAAAAATGTTAATACTGGCTGGGTAACTACTTTAGATAGTTATTTACCTAATGGTGGTATTATAATGGGGTATAGTCAACCTACTTGGGGAGGTTCAGATGCACCAGTTGGAGCAAGCTATGGGGGTTATATTAAATTTTCAAACCAAGGAGATGTAAATAATCTTGACTTTTATTTTAATAATGGTCACAATTCATCAATAGCTCATAGGCTTTGGTTTAGAACAAAAAATACTTCTAATGGAACAACAAATTGGTTGGAAATTGCTACAAGAGAATGGTCTAATACGCAATTCGCATTAAGTAATCACACTCATACATTTGCATCAATAACTTCCAAACCTACAACTCTAGCGGGGTACGGAATAACTGATGCAATACCAATAAGTCATCCTGTTAATGGAGTTAATACTACACAAATCAACAGCTGGAACTCTGCTTTCGGATGGGGCAATCACGCTGCAGCAGGTTATGCAACTTCTGATTTCGTAAATGAAAGCATGGCACAAATCACCGCAGAATTCATCAATCCCGACTATCCTATAAGTGCTTCGTGTAAAATAAACACTGTAATTATTACAGAAGAATATACAAAAGAATATCTGGAACTTGAAGCCGAACTCATCCCTGAAAGACAGATAACTGTAACCAATCTCGCTCCTTTTGAGATTAATGTAAAAAGAGAGGATCATTCTATTGATACAATACGTACAGGAGAAACCACAGAATATTACATTACTGCTGAAAGGAGATTAATTAAAAAAGGCTCTTATCATTCTGCAGCTTTTTTAAATTAAAAAAAATTAATTCGGAATTATAATGCGTCAAGTTTTGTCGCATCACCCCCTTATTATTGCAATAACAAAACTTACAGATGAATAAGAAAATGAGTGGATATCCTGTCGCTTGAAACCACTTAAAAAAATAAGGCTGCAATTCGGAAACGCTCTACTAAAAAGAACTTTCCAAAAATTTTAATCTTAAAAACCAAAACAATTTTAAAATGTCAACAAATTTAAATACAAACAACTCTTCACAAACACTTTTCAGGTTTGCCGCAATGAGAAACCCGGAATTATCCGATCCTAAAAACAAAAAAAGAAGATTTGTATTCAGAAAAGAAATTCATAAAGGAGTTTTCAATGAGCACATCTCAACAGACAAAACATTACAGGCTGTCTGCAGAAGAATAGATGAGCAACAGCTTATCACGATGTATTCAGAAGATAATTTAATATCAATCAATCCCGCTTTTCACGATCTGGCTGTATGGGTTGCAAGAAATAAATCAACAGTATCAAAAACTGAATTTGACACTAAAATCAATGATTACAAAGCTTCAAATACGTTCCCTTATATTGCCGATATGAAACTGATTTGGGATAATTTAATTTATCAGGTAGTTACACAAAAAGATTTTTATGCAAAAGAAACATTGATGCAGTTTCTTCATGTGAATCATATTCTTGAAAGTTATGACGGCACAGAAGAAGCATTTGAAGACCTAAGGAAAGCAAAAGTTGTTTTACCAAAAGAATTATTTACAATTCCTTCCACAAATTCTACAGGAATTTCCACAAATTACTCTCAGAGAACCACCTTCAACAGCACTGCAATGAAATTTGCTGAAGCTACACAGCAACTGAAGGAAACTCAAAAACTCGCCGATTCTATATCTAAGCTGGAAAAAAAATACAGAACACAATATGATGAAGCCCAAAAGTCAGCCTATAAAGATTATCAGCGGAACATAAAACCTCTTTTGAGAGAAATACAAAAGGAAGCGACTGAAGCCGACAGAAGAAAACAGATCCTGGAAAACAGAATCAATTATCTTACACAGCTGAGCGTAGCCGATCCGGAAAAGTTCTATGCCAACAGCGAGCTTGAAATGGAACTTCACCGCATCAAGGAAGAAATCATGGAAATTACCGTGTCTGATACTGAAATCCCTGAATTTGAATTTAATTATGAAACTCCGCAAATTGATCCCTCTGAAATAGGAATAGCGCTCGGTCAGCAAGAGCAGAATGCTTTATGCAGAGTATTCGGAACTTCTACAGTAGCGCAAGCTTTATCAGGAATTAGTACATTTCAGGAGCTTCATGATAACATCCATCAGAATAATCAGGTTTTACAGCAGACTATACTGAACAATACGGTGATCAATCAACAGGTTTCTGCCAAAGTCGGAGGTGTTGTAATTCCGGTTACTGCCAATTCATCCTCATCAGGATATATTCCTTTCAGTATTAAAACATTTGCCAGAAGTGCAACTGAATGGAGTCTTATATTGGCATTTAACGACCATATAGACCTGGTTTCCGCACAATATAAAGCCACGGTGAACAATACTGAAATTTCCTCAACAAGTTTTTCTTCTTTAGGCGGAGGATCATATCTTTTATTTGATATACCTAAAATTTTAGTTTCTCAAACTACAGTAGTTGAGCAGTTTGTTGTAGAAGGGAAGTTTACATCAGCCAATGGCACTGTGTACGATTTTAATGTTACTCTGTTTGTTGATCCTAATGATTTAGACAGAATGACCAAACAGTATCAATTCCGTGGCGCAGACGGATGCCTCCCTCCCGAAAATCCACCTAAAGGAAATCCGGGTGAAACAGAAAATCCGCCTGTAGATCCGACTATTGAAACTTTTATCCCTTCCGGATTCGGAATGAAAAATATCGGAGTTGCAGACTATCTAAAGGTTGAGCAAAGCACCTATTGCTATGTAGAAGGAGACGTTGCTCATATTGAAAATATCATGGCGCGCGAATACAAAGAACGTGCAACCAGAAGATTAAAGAGAAGCGAATCTCAAACCACAAAATCTTCAGAGTCTGAAAAAGAAAAACTGACAGACACCACCACGACCGAAAGGCATGAAATGCAAAGTGAGATTTCTAAAATTTTACAGGAATCTAAAGACTTTGCTGCGCAAACAGGATTTCAAGCAAGCTGGGGACCAGAGAAAGCAAGATTTATAGCAAATGCTAACGCAAGTTACGCTACTCACAATTCAAAAGAAGAAAGTAACCGACAGGCGGTAACAGAAGCCAAAGACATTACAGCAAGAGCTTTAGACAGAATCGTTACCAAAGTAAAAGAAGAGCGTATCGACAAGATTCTTGAAGAATACGAAGAAAACAATAAACATGGTTTCGATAATACGAAAGGAAGCAATCACGTTGTCGGAGTTTACCGATGGGTAGATAAGGTGGTAAAAAACCAAATCTACAATTATGGTAAGCGTATGATGTTTGAGTTTATGATTCCTGAACCTGCCAAGCTTCACAATTTAGGAATCAAAATGATTGATGAATCAGAAAAATTGGTTAAACCCGTAGATCCGAGAGAAGAATCGTCAATGCAAATCAAAGATTACATTGCGTTATCTGATGAAACCAAACTAAAATACTGGATCAGTAAGTATAATGTTGAGATAGATGATAAAAAACCAGAGTTTATAAATGTTGGTAAAACATTAGATCACTCCTCTACAGAAAGTAACACAGCATCTTCAAAATCTTCATCAATAAAAATTCCTGAAAACTATAAAGCAGTTAGTGCTGGTGCACATTGTGTGGGAGCAGCTCCAGGGGGAAATAATGGATGGGGAAGACAAATTTATGCTCAAGTGGGACATAGAACTTTTTACATAACACCATCGCAATATACTTTGGTTAATCCAGACGGAGGATTTTTTAGCAGCTACATTGAAGAAATTCCAGTGTCATTAGGAATTACAAATTATCATACTGTAGTAGTGTCGTTTGATGTAAAATGCCAATTAACTACGGAAGCCAAAAACGCATGGCTTCAAAAAACCTTCAATAAAATCATTGAAGCCTACGAGATTGAATTAGACAAATACAACCAAGCTTTAGCAGAAGCAAAAGCTTTAGATGTACAGATTAAAGATTCAAACCCAGACTTCTACAGAAAGATTGAGAATACCATTTTAAGAAAGAATTGTATTTCTTACATGATCAGTCAGAACCCTTTTACAGAACTTACTTTCGGTAAAAGAAAATATCACAATAACGGGTTTACTTCCGGAGCTGAAACCTTCCTAAACACCGATATAAAAGTAGATTCTTCCTTAGATCAGTACGCCGCATTCGTGAAATTCATGGAACAAGCTTTTGAATGGGACATTATGAGCTATTACTTCTACCCTTTTTATTGGGGAGACAGAAACAAATGGTCAGATATGTATCAGTTTGATGATAACGATCCTACCTTCAGAGCGTTTATGCAATCTGGTATGGCGAGAGTAATCGTTACGGTAAGACCCGGTTTTGAAGAAGCTGTAAGACACTTCATGGCAACCGGACAAATCTGGAACGGCGGTGAAGTTCCGGTGATTGACGATCCGTTATTCTTATCTATTGTAGACGAAATGCGTGCTGCAGTCGGCAAAAAACAGGGTGAACCATGGAGAGAGAAAATCCCGACTTCGCTTACTATTCTTCAGGCAGATTCTATCGGCTTAAAAGTAGAAAAGGCTTTGCCTTGCCATTGCGAACCAGGAGTGAAATTTGACGATCAGTTGGGTGAAATGTGCGGAACTAATTTTGCACTGAACAACAATCAGCTTGGTCAGTCTTCAGATAAGTGGATAGAGATTAGCTTTAATGAAATGGATGATGTTTCGTTTACGACAATTCAGGATTTTAAAAACGCGGGAGTTTATCCTAAAACATTTGAATGTTTAGGCAATTCATTTGAAATAGATGATGAATTGACAGGATCTGATTCTTCAATAAAACTTTACAAACGTATTGCCGAAGAAGTTTCACAAATTGAAGGTGTAGAAGCCTATCCTACCGGAGAAAACGGAATTACATTTAAAGTAAATGCGAGACTCATTAAGAATTTTGATTTTAAAGAAGTTAGCATTAATTCTGATGACCGAAAATTTGTCTTTACAACAGATGCAGATTCTTATTTAAAAATAACTTACCCTCTTCCTGATTTTGGAATTTCAAGAATTTTAGATAAACAAGGACAGCCATTACTACCTGAAGAATACGAGATTCAGGCTCCGTTTTCTAAGTTTTTAGTGTAATATTTTTAAAATTTTTCATGATGAATCGGGCAAAACCCGAGATTATTGGGCAGCACTTTATCGTGCTGCCTTATAATCCTCATGAAGTTTTTGAAAGCAAATAATGAATTTTTTAACCACTAAAAACAAAGAAAATGGAAAATAATATAAACCGTCCTTCATTTAATAAATTTTCGAAAAATAAATGGAAGGAATTATCAAAAAACCAAGAAGAAAATATCTTCACCACTTATTCCGAGAGAGAATTAGCGGATAAATTTTATGGTGGAGTTCCAGATATTTCTACAAATAATTATAATGTTTACACTGACGACGAAACTCTACAGATTGATGAGAAAAAGATCGACCCAGTCATTATTCCTAACTATAAGTCTAAGTTCGATGATATTGTAGTAAATATTTATATGTCCAAAAATGGTTTACAACTTCTTAGTATGTACAACTCGTTTGTTCCTACAGAAGAATCTGTAAATATTTTTCTAGAAATTCATAGTGACTCTAATGTAAATACCATAATGCGGGTAAAAGTATCTCCGCAAATTAAGGATGCATCTAAAATTCCAATTGTTAAGCTGCAGTACCTTGTCAATATGCGTAATGTACGAATTACAGCAGAAAACTTTAAAGATCTTATTGAAAAAGAAGTGTTGGCAAATAGAGAATCATTTTTAAGCTGGTTATTACAGGTGAAAGATTCTACCTTTAAAAACATAGTTGAATTTTTTCAGGATGTGCTATTCGATGGTTTAGGAGACTTTTTTGAAGAAGGAATAGCAAAAAACATTCAAAAACTGAGAGTTGAGGAAGTAGATTGGAATCCAGCAGTCGAAAACTACAAACCATTTATTGTTCCTCCAATAGTTTGGAACAATCTAAAACCTTTCTATAATCACTCTGTTTATGATGAACCTCAAAAAAACTTTAATGCCGGTGAAAATATTATAAAAGGAGTATTCGATAAATTCTTTGAGATTGTGGATATTAAAAAGGCAGAGTTTACGAAAGTTATTTCCACAATAAATGGTAAACTTCCTGAAAGTTTTTCCACTACGCTTCATAAAATTTCACAAAAATTTCTTAGTGGATTAGATTCTCTAAAAGGACAACTTCAGCAATACACACCATATTTACAGTTTTTAGCAGCCAAATCTATCAGTTGTGTGAATGCATTGCTATGTGGGATTTATAATAGCTTGATAGATATTATTGCGGGTATTTTTTCAATCATAGCTTTACTCTTTAAAGGTTTAGCCGCTTTACAAGACATTCATAAAGACCCATCAATAGTAGCAGATTATGTATTAGAATTTTTTGAGCAATTTTCTGAAGCAATTGAAAAATTTGAGATTGATAAATTTCTGTTTGAGTGGATAAGTTTTCAGATAACTACAACCAAAAAAATATATCAGTGGATCACTACACAGAAACCTAATATCTCTCTTGAGCAGGTATATTATTATGCAGGATATATTATAGGTTTAATTATAGAGATCATCCTTGAAACCTTACTTACCGGAGGTACTGCAGCGGTCGTTAGAATAATCGATAAAACACTTGATTTTATGAGAAGTCCCCTTAAAAAAATGAAGGAAGCGATGTTTACGGGAGTCAGTTTTACCGGAGGATTATTGGTTTCTTTTATTGATTTTGTAAGTGAGATTTTTATCAAATTGAAAAAGGGTGCTAAAGCACTTTTTGATGAATTAAAAATCTGGATAGAAGAAATTTTTAATGTAGGAAAAAAACTGAGAGATTTTCTTAAAGAAGCCTACGAAGATTTCTTTAGTCCCAAGGTACGAGAATACTTAGAGAAAATAGGTCTTCATCCTACGAAGTACGAAAACGGTGTATTTAATATGTGTCCAATAAAATAAATGAAGCTATGGGAAATATGTGGAATTGTATTATATTAGATACCAAATTAAAAGATGGTAAGAAGGTCTGTTCTATTAAAAATAAAGAAGGAAATATTACTTATTTTGATGATATACCAGAAGAAAGTTTGGATGATTTTGTCAAAGATATTGAGGCAAAAGCAAAAAAAGAGGGAAAAACGGCGAATGAGTATTTAGATGATTTGGTTATACCTAAAACTCGGAATCCTACACAGTTAGATATTGATGAGTTAGCAAAAATTAGAAACCGGTTTGGTGCGGGTAAAAGTAAAAATGTAGCTTTCACTAAAGGTGAAATCGGAGGTAAAAAAATAGATTTATATTCTCGTAGTGGAGAACCAAAAGGAACTCCAAAGAATTTTGATAATTTCACACAACTAAAGCCTGAAAATTATCATTATAAAAATGGTCCTATTCCTTATTATGAATACCATACTGAGCAAAAACAAATTGAATATTTGTACAATATATTTAAACATGATAAGCATGTAAAAGGTAAAATAGAAATTGTTTCAGATTTAAAAATTTGTGATAATTGTGCTGATATTATTCTTAGGTTTAAAAAAGACTTTCCTAATATTGAGATAGTTAAAATTTGGGTAAAAGAAAAGTTATAATTTAAAAAAATTAAAAGATGAGGCCCACCTCAAGTGGGCGGGCGCCTCCCGACCTGTGTTTCCCAGGGAGATCGCCCAGGAGATCCATCGGCGCTGCCAGGGTCTTCCC
>JAANMY010001909.1_pt1 | contig 21307 bp, 19 predicted proteins | sample 7279691 | NCBI WGS metagenome assembly JAANMY01 (sample SAMN14094543, study PRJNA606508) | bioreactor metagenome | isolation source: A lab-scale SPAN reactor treating ammonium-rich wastewater day 388 | place: Ireland: Galway | collected 2018-02-07
GCCGAGGGCCGGGTTTCCGGTCCGGGGCCTGCCCCGGACGCAAGGCTCCGGTGGAGCCTTGCGAGGCGCGAACGCCCGAGGCGCGAGCCGAGGGCCGGGCCAGCCGAGGACTTTTTATGTCTGACATTCAGCGTGCGCCGGGCCGGGGGGCGCAGTCCTCTGATCTCAGAATGTCGAAAAAGTGAAACTTACCCTCTCAAAACTGGCGCCAGCCGCCCGGAAATGACGAATACTGAAAAACCCGCGCCTCTTTGCTCTGGAAATATCCACGAGGTTTCGCAAGGGGGGCGTGCCCCCCTTGCGCGGGGTGCGGGGCTGGCCCCGCGCGGCGCGAGGCCCCTCGACGGGGCCGAGCGCCGCCCTCACCCCATCGGCACCAGCCGCGCCAGCCCGGCCACCTTGCTCGCCGCCGCCCCCGACAGGATGCTCTCGCGTGCCAGCGCCACGCCCGATTTCAGATCCGCCGCGCGGTCGGCCACCACCAGCGCCGCCGCCGCGTTCAGCAGCACCGCATCGCGGTAGGCCGGGCGGCCGCTGCCGGCCAGCACCGCTTTCAGTTCGGCGGCATTGGCCGCCGGATCGCCGCCCAGCAGATCCTCGAACCGGTGCAGCGGCAGGCCCGCGTCCTCGGGGTGCAGGGTGAATTCGCGCAGCGCGCCGTTTTCCAGCGCCACCACCCGCGAGGGCGCGGCGATCGACACTTCGTCGGTGCCGTCGCCGCCATGCACCAGCCAGGCCTTTTCCGACCCCAGCGCCTGCAGCACCTCGGCCATCGGCCGCACCAGCGCGGGCGAGAACACCCCGGTCAACTGCCGCTTCACCCCGGCCGGATTGGTCAGCGGCCCGAGGATGTTGAAGATCGTCCGCGTCCCCAGTTCGGTGCGCACCGGCCCGACATGGCGCATCGCCGGGTGGTGCATCGGCGCCATCATGAAGCCGATGCCGACGTCGCGCAGCGCCCGTTCCACCTCGGCGGCGCCGACCATGACGTTGATCCCCAGCGCCCCCAGCGCATCCGCCGCCCCCGATTTCGACGACAGGTTGCGGTTGCCGTGTTTGGCCACCGGCACCCCGGCGCCCGCCACCACGAAGGCGGTCGCGGTCGAGATGTTCAGCGTGCCCTTGCCGTCGCCGCCGGTGCCGACGATGTCCATCGCCCCCTCGGGGGCGCGGACCCGCACGCAGCGCGCCCGCATCACATGCGCGGCGGCGGCGTATTCATCGACCGTCTCGCCCCTTGTGCGCAGGGTCATCAGCAGGCCGCCCATCTGCGCCGGCGTGGCATCGCCCGCGAACAGGATGGAGAACGCCATCTCGGCCTCGGCCCGGGTCAGCGGGCGCTCAGTGGCGATGGCGATCAGCGTCTTGATCGCGCTCATGCCGCCACCCCCGCCCGGTCGAGGAAGTTCCTGAGCATGGCGTGGCCGTGCTGCGAGGCGATGCTTTCGGGGTGGAACTGCACGCCCTCGATCGGCAGGTCGCGGTGTCTGAGCCCCATGATCATGCCGCTGTCGAGCCAGGCGGTGATCTCCAGGCTGTCGGGCAGGGATGCCCGTTCGACGATCAGCGAATGATAGCGCGTCGCCTCCAGCGGCGAGGGCAACCCGGCAAAGACCCCGGCCCCGGCGTGGTGGATGGTGCCCATCTTGCCGTGCACGATCTCGCCCGCGCGCACCACCTTGCCGCCAAAGGCCTGGCCGATGGTCTGGTGCCCCAGGCAGACCCCCAGCAGCGGCGTGCGGGTTTCCGCGGCTGCCGCGACCAGCGGCAGGCAGATCCCCGCCTGATCGGGGTCGCAGGGCCCGGGGCTGAGGACGATGGCCGCAGGGTTCAGCGCCAGCGCCTGCTGCACGTCCAGCGCGTCGTTGCGCCTGACCACCACCTCGGCACCGAGTTCGCCGAAATAATGCACGAGGTTGTAGGTGAAGCTGTCGTAATTGTCGATCAGGAGCAACATGGCGGGGTCCGGGGCTGGGGCAAAGCGGGTCGCCTTTACATGCAACCGGGGGCGCGACAGGGTCAAGCCCGCGTGAACCGCGGGCCCGGGTGCGCGGGGCAGGGGGTGCAAGCCCGCCGCGGGCGCGGTATAGGGTAGAAAACACCGGGCAAGCGAGGGGCAGATGGGCGGGTTCATCAAGGGGATCGTCGTGGGCGTCACCAGCTTCGTGCTCGGTTTCGCGGTGCTGTCGGTCGTCCTGCCGCCCGAAGGCGCCGAGCCCGAGGCCACCCCCGCCGCAACCGACCTGACCGCCGGTTCCGGCTTCGCGCCGGTGGGCGAGCCCGCGCCCGCCGCCGACCCGGCACCCGCCACACCGGACAGCACCGCCACCGGGGCAGTGCCCGCGCCGCAATCCGCCGCCGACCCGGCGCCTGCCGCCCCGGATAGCACCGCCACCGGGGAAGCGCCCGCGCCGCAGCCCGCTGCCGACCTGGCCCTTGCCGCCCCCGAGGGCAACACCGTCGCCGAGCGGCCCGCGCCGCCGCTTCCCGCCGATCCCACCTCGACACCCATCGCAACCGAGAGCGCCGTCACCGGGGAGCCAACTGCGCCACAGCCGACCGCCGACACCGCCCCGACAACGGCCCCCGACACCGCCGCCACCGAGGCCCCCGCCGCCCCGCAACCCGATCCCGCCTCGGCCCCTGCTGCCGCCGAGAGCACCGTCACCGGGGAAGTGCCTGCCCCTCAGCCCGCCGCCGATCCGGTCCTTGCTGACGCTGCGGGCACCACCCCCGAGGCCCCCGCCGCGCCTCAACCCGATGCTGACCCGGCCCCTGTCGCCACCGAGCGCGTCGTCGCCGAGGAACCGGCTGCTCCTCAGCCCGCCGTCGGCCCGGCGCCCGCCGTCGCTGCGGGCACTACCCCCGAAACCCCCGCCGCGCCTCAACCCGATGCTGACCCGGCCCCTGCTGCCACCCAGCGCGTCGTCGCCGAGGAACCGGCTGCGCTTCAGTCCGATGCAGAAACGGCCCCGGCAATGGCCCCCGACGCCACCCCCGGGGCCGCCGTCGCGCCGCAGCCCGCCGTCGATCCCGAACCTGTCGCCGTCGACACCGCCGCGACCGAGGCGCCCGCCCCGCCTCAAGCCGGTGCCAATCCGGCACCTGCTCTCACCGGAGCCGCCACCCCCGAAGCCCCCGCCGCGCCGCAACCCGTTGCTGAACCGGAATCTGGTGTCACCGGCAATGCCGTCATCGGGGAGCCGCCAGCGCCACAGCCCGCCGCCGATCCGGCGCCTGCTGCCCCTGAGGGCGCCACCCCTACCGGGGAGCCCGCTGCGCCACAGCCCGCCGCCGGGGTTGAACCGGCGGCGCCCTCCATCGCGTCCAACCCGGCCGCCGCCGCGCCGCAGCCTGCGGTCGGGTCCGGCGCGGCGGCCATGGCTGACGCCGCCGCCGCCGGCGACTTGCCTGCGCCGTTGCCGCAGCCCGAGGCGTCTGACCCGGCGCCCGCCGTTGAGCCTGCCGGGGCGGGGGCCCCGCTAGCGCCCGCTGCGACCGAGGCGGCGCTTGCGGATGGCGGGGCGTCGGGGCAGGCCGTGGCGGTCCGGCCTGACGGCGAGACCGGTGAGACCCCTCCGGCCCCCCGGACTGTGGCGCCCGGCACTGGGGCCCCCGACACCCGGGCCCCCGACACCCGGGCCCCCGACACCCGGGCCGCCGACACCCGGGCCCCCGGCGTTCCGGCGATGACCGCTCCGGCTCCCTCCGCGCCGGTGCTGTCGCCGGTTCCCGCCCGTGTCACGCCGCGCTCCGAGCCGCTGTTGCCGGTGCGCCCCGCCGAACCGGAGCCCGCCCCGGCCCCCGCCGCCGCCGTCGAGCCGCGGCCGCCGGTGCAGATCCTGCCCACGGGTACGCCGGGCGTGGTGGTGCGCCGGGGCGCCGCCGCGGCGGACGAGGGGGCGATGAGCAGCCGCCTGCCGCGCATCGGCACGCCGGACACCACCGTGGAAACCGCCGAAACCCCTGAAATCGCGCCGCAAACCCCGGCGGATGATCCCGGCCTGCCGGCGCTGCGGCGCTTTGCGGCGCAACCGGCGATGGCGCCGGGCGAGCGGCCGCTGGGCGTGGTGCTGACCGACGCAGCCGGTGGCGAAACGGCGATTCTGGCGCTGCCGGTGCCGGTGACGGTGGCGCTCGACCCGTTCGACCCCGACGCGCCGCGCCGCGCCGCCGCCTACCGCGCCGCCGGGCACGAGATCGCGCTGCAGGCCGCCGGGCTGCCCGCGCTGGCCACGCCGTCGGATCTGGCGCTGACCCTCGATTCCTGGGCGCGCAGCTTCCCCGAGACGGTGGCGCTGATCGACGTGCCGGTGAACGGGCTGGGCGCCAACCCGACGCTGGCGCGCGACTTTGCGGCGATGCTGGAACCGGGCGGCTATGGCGCCATCGCCCTGCGCGGCGGCTCGGACGCCTGGCTGCAGGCGGCGCGGGCCTCGGGGCTGGCGGTCGCGCCGGTCTACCGGCTGCTCGACGGCGACGCGGTGGGGGCGATCACGCTGAACCGGCTGATCGACCGCGCCGCTTTCGAGGCGCTGCGTCAGGAGGGAATCCTGATTTCCGGCGCCGCCGACAGCGCCGAGATCATGCGCGCGCTGGCCGATTTCGCCCGGGGCGGCGGCAGGGCCGGGGTGGCGCTGGTCCCGGCCTCGGCGGTGCTGCAGGGCGACTGAGATGCACGATTCCAGCCTGTCCTTCGTCTTTTTCGAAATCTCGTCGCTGGTGCTGCTGGCCTCGGCCATCGGCCTCGCCGGATTGCTGCTGCGCCAGCCGCTGGTGGTGTCGTTCATCGCCGCCGGGATTCTGGCCGGGCCGGGGGCGCTGGGGCTGGTGCAATCGGCGGAGCTGATCGACCTGCTGGGCCAGATCGCCGTGGCGGTGCTGCTGTTCCTGGTCGGGCTGAAGCTGGACGTGACGCTGGTGCGCAACCTCGGCACGGTGGCGGTGGCGACCGGGCTGGGGCAAGTGGGCTTTACCGCGGTGATCGGCTTTGCCCTGTGCCTGGCGATGGGGATCGAGCCGCTGGCGGCGCTCTATATCGCCGTGGCGCTGACGTTTTCCTCGACCATCATCATCGTCAAGCTGCTGTCGGACAAGCGCGAGATCGATTCGCTGCATGGCCAGATCGCGCTGGGCTTCCTGATCGTGCAGGACATCTTTGTCGTGGTGGCGATGGTGATCGTCTCGGCGCTGGGGCTGGGGGGCGAGGCGGCGGGCGGCGGCGGCGAGGCGGCGGGTGGCGGGGCGGGCTGGCAGGATTTCGCCCTGCTCAGCGGCGGGGCGCTGGCGCTGATGGGCTTTGTCTGGGCCTTCGTGCGCTGGCTGGCCAATCCGCTGATGGCGCTGATCGCCCGGTCGCAGGAATTGCTGGTGATCTTTGCCGTCGGCTGGGCGGCGGGGCTGGCGGCGCTGGCCGATACCATCGGGCTGGGGCAGGAACTGGGCGGGCTGATGGCCGGGGTCTCATTGGCCTCGACGCCGATCCGCGACGCGATCGGCGCGCGGCTGGCGCCGCTGCGGGATTTCCTGCTGCTGTTCTTCTTCATCGGCCTCGGTGCCGGGCTGGACCTGAGCACGCTGGGGGCGCAGGTCGCCCCGGCGCTGGTGCTGTCGCTGTTTGTTCTGATCGGCAACCCGTTGATCGTGCTGGCGATTCTGGGGTACATGGGCTATCGCAAACGCACCGGCTTTCTGGCCGGGCTGACGGTGGCGCAGATTTCGGAATTCTCGCTGATCTTCATGGCGATGGGCATCGCGCTGGGCCATGTGGACGAGAATGCGCTGGGGCTGGTCACGCTGGTCGGCCTCGTGACCATCGCGCTGTCGGTCTACATGATTACCTGGTCGCACAAGCTCTATGCGCTGTGCGAGCCGTTCCTGGGCCTGTTCGAGCGCCGCCTGCCATTCAGGGAAAACGCCGATGCCGGGGCGCCCGAGGCCGCGCGCTTTGACGTGGTGATCCTGGGTCTGGGGCGCTATGGCTGCCGGATCGGCCAGGGGCTGACGTCGCAGGGCATCCGGGTGCTGGGCGTCGATTTCGACCCCGAGGCGCTGCGCCACTGGCGCGGCCTCGGCATGGCGGCGCAGTTCGGCGATGCGACCGACCCGGAATTCGTGGCGCATCTGCCGCTGCGCGAGGTGCGGGCGGTCATCTCGGCCGTGCCGCCGGGGCGCAGCGGGCTGAGCGAGGCCGATACCCATCCGGCGCTGCTGCATGCCTTGCGCGTGGCGGGCTATCAGGGCGCGGTGGCGGTGACGATCAACCGGCGCGACGAGAGCGACAAGGTGCGCGATCTGGGCGCGACGCTGGTGCTGTCGCCGTTCGAGGATGCGGCCGAGCGGGCGGTGGAAAAGATCGTCGAGGCCTGCCGGTAGGGGGGCGGCGCTCGGGGGGCATCGAGCCCCCCTCGCGCCGGGCGGGGGCCAGCCCCCGCACCCCCGCCGGGGGACGCACGCGCCCCCCGGGCCCCCCGTGGATATTTCCAGAGCAAAGACGGGTTTGCGGAGGGGGGCGGCAGCGCCTGCGTTACATCGAGAAGCTGAGGCCGCAGCCGCAGCTCGAGGCGGCGTTGGGGTTGAGGATCACGAAGCGCGCGCCGATCAGCTCGTCGGTGAAATCGATCACCGCATTCGACAGGAACGGCAGCGAGACCGGATCGACGACCACCTGCTGGCCCTTGGCGGCCAGCACCAGATCGTCGCCCGCCGGGGCATCGAGGGTGATCTCGTATTGAAAGCCCGAGCAGCCGCCGCCCGAGACGGCGACGCGCAGAACCTGATCGGTCCCGGCGCTGGCGGCGATCTGGGCGAGGCGCTCGAAGGCGCGGTCGGTGACGCGGGGCGGCAGATTCATGGCGTTACGGCGTTTTCCTGCGGGGTGAAGCCAGATATAAGCAGCGCAGGCGCCCCCGACAAGCGCCCCGACCCGCCCCTCGGCAGACAGGATGCAATGACCGACCCGGCCCCCTTCGCCGCCGACCCCGCGCAAAGCCGCGGACGGCTCCATTCCGAGCGCATCTCGACCTTTCGCTCGCCGTTTCAGCGTGACCGCGACCGGATCATCCATTCCTCGGCCTTCCGGCGCCTCAAGCACAAGACCCAGGTGTTCATCGAGCATGAGGGCGATTATTACCGCACGCGGCTGACCCATTCCATCGAGGTGGCGCAGGTGGCGCGCACCCTGGCGGGCGCGCTGGGGCTGAACACCGATCTGGCCGAGGCGATCGCCCTGGCGCATGATCTGGGCCATACGCCCTTTGGCCATACCGGCGAGGAGGCGATGGCCGATCTGATGGCGCCCTACGGCGGCTTCGACCACAACGCCCAGGCGCTGCGGATCGTCACCGCGCTGGAACGCCATTATGCCGATTTCGACGGGCTGAACCTGACCTGGGAGACGCTGGAGGGCATCGCCAAGCACAACGGCCCGGTGGTGCTGGCCGATGGCACGCCCAAAAAGGGGCCGCTGCCCGCGGCGCTGGTGGAATACAACCGCCAGCACGACCTGTGGCTGCACACCCACGCCAGCGCCGAGGCGCAGGTGGCGGCGATCGCCGATGACGTGGCCTATAACCATCACGACCTGCATGACGGGCTCAGATCCGGGCTGTTCACCGAGGATGACCTGATGGAACTGCCGATCACCGGCCCGGCCTTTGCCGAGGTGGATGCGATGTATCCGGGGCTCGAGAAGATGCGGCGCCGCCACGAGGCGCTGCGCCGGGTGTTCGGGGTGATGGTCGAGGATGTGATCGCCGTGGCCCAGCACCGGCTGCAATCGGCCGAACCCGCCGATGCCGATGCGATCCGGCATCTGGGGGTGACGATCATCCGCTTTTCCGACCGGCTGTTCCGCGAGCTGAAGGTGATCCGCCAGTTCCTGTTCACCCGCATGTACCGCGCCGAACGGGTGGTGGCGATGCGCGCCGAGGTGACGGAGGTGGTGCGCGACCTGTTCACGCTGTTCCTGAACCGGCCCGACACCTTGCCCGGCGAATGGCGCGGCGACATTGCCCGGGCCGGGGACGAGGCGGCGCTGGCGCGGATCGTTGCCGATTACGTCGCCGGGATGACCGACCGTTTCGCGCTGCAGGAGCATGCGCGGCTGCTGGGCTCGGATTCGGCGCGGTTCACGCGCTATATCGTCAGCGGTTGAGGTCGGCGGTTGAGGTCGGGGGGGGCGGCGCGGCTCGGGCGCCCCGCAGGGGGGCGCCGCTCGCCGCGCCGGTGGGGCAGGGCCCCACGTCCCGCCCCTGACCGGCCGGGGGCCGCGGGGCCCGCGTATTGGGGACACGATGAAGGGCTGCGTTGACCTTGGCGCTTGCCGTGGTAGTGCAGGGGCAGCAGAGGATAGTGAGATGAACCTGTTCAACGACATTCGGGCGCTGGTGGTGGATTGCCTTGGCGCGATGGCCGCCGAGGGGCTGATCCCGGCGGGGCTGGAGACCGGCGCGGTGACGGTGGAGCCGCCGCGCGACGCGGCGCATGGCGACATGGCGACCAATGCGGCGATGGTGCTGGCCAAGCCCTCGGGGCTGAAACCGCGCGATATCGCCGAGGCGCTGGCGGCCCGGCTGGCCGCCGATCCGCGCATCGCCGCCGCCGAGGTGGCGGGGCCGGGGTTCCTGAACCTGCGGCTGGTGCCCTCGGCCTGGCAGGCGGCGGTGCGGGCGGCGCTGGTGGCGGGTCCGGCCTTCGGGCGGGCCAATGTCGGCGCCGGGCAGAAGGTCAATGTCGAATTCGTCAGCGCCAATCCGACCGGACCGATGCATGTCGGCCACACCCGGGGCGCCGTGGTCGGCGATGCGCTGGCCAATCTGCTGGCCTTTGGCGGCTGGGAGGTGACGCGGGAATATTACATCAACGACGGCGGCGCGCAGGTCGATGTGCTGGCGCGCTCGGCGTTTGAACGCTACCGCGAGGCGCATGGGCTGAGCCCGGAAATCGCCGAGGGGCTCTATCCCGGCGATTACCTGATCCCGGTGGGCGAGGCGCTGAAGGCCACCTACGGCGACCGGTTCCTGAACGCGCCCGAGGCCGACTGGCTGCCGCTGATCCGCGATTTCGCCATCGAGGCGATGATGGGGATGATCCGCGAGGATCTGGCCGTGCTGGGCGTGCGCATGGATGTCTATTCCAGCGAGAAGGCGCTCTATGGCACCGGCGAGATCGAGGCGGCGATCGCCCAGTTGCGCGGCATGGACCTGATCTATGAGGGCGTGCTGGAGCCGCCCAAGGGCAAGACCCCCGAGGATTGGGAGCCGCGCGAGCAGACGCTGTTCCGCAGCACCGCGCATGGCGACGACGTGGACCGGCCGGTGAAGAAATCCGATGGAAGCTGGACCTATTTCGCGCCCGATATTGCCTATCATTACAACAAGGTACGGCGCGGGTTCGATCAGTTGATCGACATTTTCGGCGCCGATCACGGCGGCTATGTCAAGCGCATGAAGGCGGCGGTTTCGGCGCTGTCCAATGGCCGCGTGCCGCTGGACATCAAGCTGGTGCAGCTCGTCAAGCTCTACAAGAACGGCGAGCCGTTCAAGATGTCCAAGCGTGCCGGAACCTTTGTCACCCTGCGCGATGTGGTGGATATGGTGGGCGCGGATGTGACCCGTTTCGTCATGCTGACCCGCAAGAACGACGCCGCGCTCGATTTCGATTTCGACAAGGTGCTGGAGCAATCGCGCGACAATCCGGTCTGGTATGTGCAATACGCGCATGCGCGGATCGCCAGCGTGCTGCGCAAGGCGGCCGCCGCCGGGCTCGATATTTCGGATGCGGCGCTGGCGGCGGTGGATCTGGCGGCGCTGGATCATCCGGCCGAACTGGCGCTGATGCGCAAGCTGGCCGACTGGCCGCGGCAGGTGGAAATCGCCGCCCGCGCCAACGAGCCGCACCGCATCGCCGGCTATCTGGGCGAGCTGGCGGCGGACCTGCACGGCCATTGGAACAAGGGCAACGACGACCAGAGCCTGCGCTTCGTGCAGGACGATCCGGCGGTGACGGCGCGCAAAATCGCCCTGGCGCGCGCCGTAGGCGTTGTCATTTCCGCAGGTCTTGCTATCCTTGGCGTCACTCCTGTCGAAGAAATGCGCTGATTATCAGGCCGGCGCCGGACAGGGGGGCCGCACACGCGGTCGATACGGGACGTGGGCCAAGACCGGGAAAAACCCGGCGGGTTTGTGAGGCGAGCATGGCACAGGGTTATTACGAGGGGTATTCCCCCCCGACGTCCGGGCGGATTCCGCCTGAGCCAGGGGTTGCGGGCCCGGGGCGGGTGGCGCGGCTGGTCAGCCTGACCGGCGCGGTGCTGTCGGTTGCTCTGCTGGCCGGGGTCGGCGTCTGGTCCTACCGGCTGATGGTGCGCGATGTGACCGGCGTGCCGGTGATCCGCGCGCTGGCCGGTCCGCTGCGCGAAAGCCCCGACGATCCCGGCGGGCGGCAGGCGGCCTATCAGGGCCTCGCCGTCAACACCGTCGCCGCCGAGGGCGGCGCGGCGGGCGCGGCGCAGAGCATCGCCCTGGCCCCGCTGCCGCAGGAATTGAGCGACGAGGACCGCTCGTCAGGGGTGCTGGCCGCGCGGGGCGCGCCGATCACCGCCCCCGGTTCGCTGGCGCTGGCCGCCCCGGTGGCCGAGGTGGCGCCAGCCCCCGCCGCCCCGCAAACCGCGTCGGCCGGTCCCGGATCGCTGCAGATCCTGCCCGCCTCGGTGCCGGGGATTTCCCGCTCGCCGCGGCCGCGCGCGCGCAATGCCACGCTGGCCGTGGCCCGCCCGGCCGCCGTCGCGGCGACCACCCTCGCCGCCGCCCCGGCGGTTCCCGGTGCCGCCGATGCGCAGGCCGAGGCCCTGCTGCAGGAGTTGGTGACGCGGCTGGGCGCGCCGCAGGTGGTCGATGTCGATCCGGCCTCGCTGACGCCGGGCACGCGGCTGGTGCAACTGGGCGCCTATGACGACGAGGCCGCCGCCCGCGACGCCTGGCAGGCGCTGACCGCGCGCTTCCCCTCGTATCTGGAAAACCGCGGCCGGATCGTCGAATCCGCCTCGGCGGGCGGGCGGGTGTTTTACCGCCTGCGCGCCGCCGGTTTCGCCGACGAGCCCGAGGCGCGGCGCTTTTGCTCGGTGCTGCTGGCCGATAACGTCGATTGCATCCCCGTCCTGATCCGTTGAGCGGGCCCATGACCGGGGCGACCATCCTGGGCCTCGCCGGGCCGGACCTGAGCCCCGGCGAGGCCCGGTTCTTTCGGGCCGCCGATCCCTGGGGTTTCATCCTGTTTCGCCGCAATGTCGGGGATGGCGCGCAACTGCGCCGCCTGACCGCGGCCCTGCGCGAGGCGGTGGGCCGCGAGGCGCCGGTGTTCGTGGATCAGGAGGGCGGCAGCGTGCAGCGCCTGCGCCCGCCGCTGGCGCGCGACTGGCCCGATGCCGAGGCGCAGCCCGGCGGCGTCGCCGCGGTGCGGCTCAGGCATCGGCTGATGGCGGCGGAACTGCGCGCCTGCGGCATCGACGGCAATTGCGCCCCGGTGGTGGATGTCGCCGGGCCCGAGACGCATCCGTTCCTCAGGCGGCGCATCTGGTCGGGCGATCCGCAGCAGGTCGCCGCGCTGGCCCGGGCCGCCGCCGAGGGGTTGCTGGCGGGCGGCGTGTTGCCGGTCATCAAGCACCTGCCCGGCCACGGCGCCGCCAATGCCGACAGCCACCATGGCCTCGCCCGCTGTACGCTGACGCTGAAAGACCTGGAATCGCGCGATTTCCTGCCGGTGCGGGCGCTGGCCGACCTGCCGCTGGGCATGACCGGCCATGTGATCTATGACGCGCTCGACCCCGGGACGCCCGCCACGCTGTCGCCGGTGGTGCTGGGCTATCTGCGGGGAACGCTGGGCTTTCAGGGCCTGCTGATGACCGACGATCTGGGCATGAAGGCGCTGGGCGGCTCGCTGGCCGACAGCGCGGCGCGCGCGATCGGGGCGGGCTGCGATCTGGTGCTGCATTGCTCGGGCGACAGGGCCGAGATGGAGGCGGTCGTCGCCGCCTCGGGCCGCCTGACCCCCGCCGCCGTCGACCGCGCCCGCCGGGCGCTGGCCGCCCGCCGTGCCCCCGGTGCGATTGACATTGCCGCCGCCGCCGCCGAACTTGAACGCCTCAGCAACGCGGGGGCCTGACGCCGGATGACCGATGCCGAAGCGCAGCAAGGCGACGGCAGCCTCGCCGCCCGTCTCGATGACGAGGCGCTGATCGTCGATGTGGACGGCTATGAAGGGCCGCTCGATCTGCTGTTGACGCTGTCGCGGCGCCAGAAAGTCGATCTGCGGCGCATTTCGGTGCTGCATCTGGCCGAGCAATACCTGCGCTTTGTCGAGGCGGCGCGCGCGCTCAGGATCGAACTGGCCGCCGATTATCTGGTGATGGCGGCCTGGCTGGCCTTTCTCAAGTCGCGGCTGCTGCTGCCGCCCGATCCCACCGAGGAAGGCCCCAGCGCCGAGGATCTCGCCCAGCATCTGGCGTTTCAGCTCGAACGGCTGGAGGCCATGCGCGAGGCGGCCGGGCGGCTGATGGGCCGCGACCGGCTGGGGCGCGAATTCTTTGCCCGGGGGGCGCCCGAAACGCAAAGCATCGAGAAACGCACCCGCCACACCGCGACGCTGCTGGAGCTGGTGCAGGCCTATGCCCGGCTGCGCACGCGCGACGAATTCCGCCCCTATGCCTTTGACCGCACGGATGTCTATCCGCTGGAAACCGCGCTGGAACGCCTGCGCGGCATGATCGGCGAGGCGGTGCAATGGTCCGATCTGGCCGGGTTTCTGCCGCCCGGCTGGCGGGCTGCCGGGGCGCGGCGGCGCTCGGCGCTGGCCTCGACCTTTGCCGCTTCGCTGGAAATGGCCAAGCAGGGGCAACTGGAGATCCAGCAAGGCGACACCTTCGCGCCGATCCGCCTCCGCCACCGCCCGCAGGAGCCCCGATGAGCGACAGCCCCCCTCGCGCCGTGGACACGCCCGGCCTGTTCCCGGTGCCGCCGATGGCCGAACAGGAACGGATGATCGAGGCGATTCTCTTTGCCAGCGCCGAGCCCGTCTCCAGCGCCGAACTGACCCGCCGCCTGCCCGATGGCTGCGACGTGGCCGAGGCGCTGATGCATCTGCGCAGCCGCTACGCCGGGCGCGGCGTGCATCTGGTCCGCGCGGGCGAGGGCTGGGCGCTGCGCACCGCGCCCGATCTGGCCTGGCTGATGCACACCGAACAGGTCGAGACCCGCCGCCTGAGCCGCGCCGCCATCGAAACCCTGGCGATCATCGCCTATCACCAGCCGGTCACGCGGGCGGAAATCGAGGAAATCCGCGGCGTTACCCTGTCGCGCGGCACCATCGACCAGTTGATGGAACTCGACTGGATCCGCTTTGGCCGCCGCCGGATGACCCCGGGCCGCCCGCTGACCTTCGTGGTGACGGATGGGTTCCTCGATCATTTCGGGCTGGAAACCCCGCGCGATCTGCCGGGGCTGAAGGAATTGCGCGATGCCGGGCTGCTGGACAGCCGCGGCCTGCCGGGCGGTCTGCAACAGCCCGGCGCCGAGGACGAGGCCGAAGAGGCCGGACAGACCGAGCTGTTCGAGGATTGACCCCGCCCCAAGTGGCGCCCCAGTCGGCGCCCCAGTCGGCGCCCCGGTGGACGCCGCGTCATGCGCGGCTTTCCGCCCGCTGACATTTCCGTGTGTCGCCAATCGGCGGCTTTCGTGGAACTTCTCGCCGCGCCGGGCGTTTCAACCCCGGAACCTGAACGGAGTTTATTCCATGAAATCCTTGATGCTCGCTGCTGTCATCGGCACCCTCACCCTGGGCGCCTGCACCATGTCGCAAAACGAACGCACGGCGGTCGGCGGCCTTGCCGGGGCGGCTGGCGGTCTGGTGCTGGCCGATGCCTTTGGCGCCAACCCGAACTGGACCATCGTTGCCGCGCTGGGCGGCGCCGCTGCCGGGGCGCTGGTCGCGCGCAACACCTCGGCCGGCACCTGTGCCTATGCCGACGGTCGCGGCGGCTATTACGAAGCGCCCTGCCGCTGAGCCAAGGTCGGCTGAGTCCTGTCCGGCGCGTCCCTCGTCACCACAGGCTCAGTTGATCTCCCGCGCGCGGCGGCTTGCGGAACAATCCGCAGTCGAGCGGCCTTTCGGCCCCGGCATAGCCCAGCCGCGCGCGGGCCTTGCGCACCCGCTGCGCCAGCAGGTCCGCATAGGGCCCGGTGCCGCGAAACCGCGTGTGGAAATCCGGGTCGTTGTCGCGCCCCTCGCGCATCTCGCGGATCAGCCGCATGACCTTGGCGGCGTGATTGGGCCGGTGCCGCGCCAGCCAGTCCTGAAACAGCGCGCTGACTTCCAGCGGCAGCCGCAGCAGGCTCCACCAGGCGGTCTGCGCCCCGGCCTCGCGCCCGGCCTGCAAGATCGACTCGATCTCGTGATCGGACAGGCCCGGGATGATCGGCCCCATCATCAACCGCACCGGCACCCCGGCACCGCTGAGCGCCCGGATCATCGCCAGCCGCCGTTCGGGCGTCGGCGCGCGCGGTTCCATCGCCCGGGCCAGATCGCGGTCGAGCGTGGTCAGGCTGATGCCGACGCTGCACAGCCCCTGCGCCGCCATGCCTGACAGGATGTCGATGTCGCGCTCGATCAGCGCGCCGCGGGTGGTGATCGTCACCGGATGCCGCCAGTCGCGCAGCACCTCCAGCAGCGAGCGGGCGATGCGATAGCGCGATTCGATCGGCTGCCAGAGGTCGGTATTGGTGCCCAGCGCCATCGGCGCCACTGTATAGCCCTTCTTGCCCAGTTCCCGCTCCAGCACCCGCGCCGCATCGGGCCGCGCCACCAGCCTGGTTTCGAAGTCCAGCCCCGGCGACAGGCCCAGCCAGGCATGGGTCGGGCGGGCATAGCAATAGATGCAGCCGTGTTCGCAGCCGCGGTAGGCGTTCACCGCCCGGTCAAAGCCCAGATCCGGCGATTCGTTCCACGAGATGACGCTGCGCGGCACCTCGATCGACACCTCGCGCAGCGCCAGCCGCTCTTCCTCGGGCAGATCCCAGCCGTCATGCTCCCAGACCCGGGCCTGCGTGTCATAGCGCGGCGCGGGCTGTGCGGTGGTGCCGCGCGCGGGGGCGCGCAGCGCGGGATCGACGGGCGGCAGGGGCGGGGTGGGGCGCGACATGAGTCGAACCTTGAACAGATCATGAACAAACTTCAAGATACTCTGGCGCACAATGGCTTGCTGTCGCCTTTCAATCGGCGCATGTCGGGATTGGAGAAGTGGCAGCCCGCCATCTGCCGCATTGACGATACAGGACACTCTTGCAGGGAACGCGCCATGGCCGAGGACGACGACATCATCCTGTCCGAACTCAACGACGACGAACTCGTCGCGCAGATGGGGGATGACCTCTATGACGGTCTCAAGGAAGAGATCGAAGAGGGCGTGAACATCCTGCTGGAACGCGGTTGGACCCCTTACGACGTGCTGACCAAATCGCTGGTCGCGGGGATGAAGATCGTCGGCGACGATTTCCGCGACGGCATCCTGTTCGTGCCCGAGGTGCTGCTGGCCGCCAACGCCATGAAAGCCGGGATGTTCATCCTGAAACCGCTGCTGGCCGAAACCGGCGCGCCGCGCATGGGCAAGATGGTGATCGGCACCGTCAAGGGCGACATCCACGACATCGGCAAGAACCTGGTGGCGATGATGATGGAGGGCGCCGGGTTCGAGGTGGTCGATCTGGGCATCAACAACCCGGTCGAGAAATACATCGACACCGCGCTGGCCGAAGGCGCCGACATCCTCGGCATGTCGGCCCTGCTGACGACGACCATGCCCTATATGAAGGTCGTGATCGACACGCTCAAGGAAAAGGGCCTGCGCGACGATTTCATCATTCTGGTCGGCGGCGCCCCCCTGAACGAGGAATTCGGCCGTGCCATCGGCGCCGACGCCTATTGCCGCGACGCGGCGGTGGCGGTGGAAACCGCCAAGACGCTGGTGGCGCGCAAGCACAATCAGGGCACGGCGCGCGTCTGACCGGTTTGCCCCGGCAAGGACAAAGGCCCCCACCCGGCGGTGGGGGCCTTTGTCGTTCGCAGGCTAGCGCGGGAAATGCTCGACATGGGTTTCGGCGCTGCGCCCCAGATACAGCACACGCCGCCCCGGCATCGAAACGATATACCCGGCGCAACCGGCCCGCGTCACCTGCGCGCTGAACCCGGCATAGCTGTAGCCCGGCGCGTTGGTTTGCGCGGCATGGATCGCGGCCCTGATCGCGGTGGCGTCGAAATCCGCGGCGACAGCGCCGGGGGTGCCGGGCATCGGCAGGTCGAGCCACTGGCCGTCAGGGCGGTGATAGGTGGTGACATGGCGGCGGTAATCGACGGCATAGCCTTCGAACCCGGCGCGGGCCAAGGCGCCCAGAATGGCGGGAAAATCCATCGTGCCGTCATGGGCGGCATCCAGGCAGGTCTGGGCAATACGGCGCGGGTCTGCGTCCATCGCGCAGCTCCTTTCGTGGCGGGGGTTGGGGGGCGTCAGTCGATCGGGGTTCCGGTCAGGCCCTGCCGGGTGACGAGCGCCTTGATCAGATGGTCGAGCGTCGATTTTTCAGCAGCATCCAGAACGCTGAAAAACGCGCGGTCATTGGCGTCGGCGATGGCGGCGAGGCGCGGCACCAGGGCCCGCCCGGTCGCGGTCAGCGCCAGCAGATGCCCGCGCCGGTCGTCGGGATGATCGGCGCGGGCCAGCAAGCCCTTGGCCTGCAGGCGTTCGGCCAGCTTGCTGATCGCGCCCTTGGTCAGACCCATCCGCGCCGCCAGATCCGAGGGGGCAATGGCGTGCCCGTCATAGACGACGCGCAGGACCGCCCATTCGGCGACCGTCACCCCCTGATCCGCAAGCCTGCGGGCAAAACCCTGCGAGACCGCGTTCGACGCGGCGCGCATCCAATAGCCGAGGTGATCGTCGAGCGCGGAGACCGGCATGGGGGTGTCCTTTGGTTGACTAGGAAACTAATGTGAATTGGTTTCCTAGTCAACCCTGATCGCGGCACCCGGAAACGAAAAGGCCCCCGCCGGGGGCGGGGGCCTGTCGCGCCGGGTCTGCCGGGTCAGTCGTCGCGGGCCGCGACGGCGGGCCGGCCGTTCAGCGCGCTGTCGGCCAGGCCCGAGATCCCGCCCTCCATCGACAGGCCCAGTTCCTCGCCCAGCTTGCGCAGCGCGGGCATCTGCACCGCCATGCCCATGATGGAATCGAGCGCCTGATTGACCACCGGCTTGTCGCCCGCGGCGCCGTTGCCCGCCAGCCCGCCATTGGCCTGACCGCCCAGCCCGCCGACGTAATGGATCTTGATCGATTCGATCTTTTCCACCGGCTTGACCATCTGCGCCATGATCTCGGGGAAGGCCTCCAGCCGGGCCAGATCCAGCTTCATCGCCACGATGGCCGGGGAAATCGCGTTGTCGGCCTCGGTGATCGCCCGCTTGCCCTCGGCCTCGGCCAGCATGTCCTGCTTCTTGGCCTCGGCGCGGATGGTGATGGCGTCGGCCTCGGCGCGGGCTTCCTCGCGGCGGGCATCGGCGCGGTCCTGCGCCGCATCCTTTTCCGCGGCGGCGGCCAGCCGGATGCGCGTCGCCTCGCGCTCGGCCTCGCGCTGGGCGTCGATCAGGGCGATCTGCTTGACGCGCTCGGCCTCGGCCACCTGCCGCGCCGTCGTCACCGCCTCCATCGCCTTGGTCGCCTCGGCCCGCGCCAGATCGGCCGAGGCCCGGGCGCGGCTTTCCTCTTCGGATTTCTTGGCGACGATGATCTGGCGCTCCTGATCGGCCACTTCCAGCTCGCGCTCCTTGGCGATCTCGGCCTCGCGCACATGGCGCTCGCGTTCGATTTCCGAACTGCGGATCGCCTGTTCACGGGCGATCCGGGCATTTTCCCGCTCGCGCGCCGAGTTTTCATTGTCGATGGCGATCTGGGTCTGCTGCGCGGCGCGCAGGGTGGCGATGCGCTGGACCTGTTCGATCTCGGCCTGCTGTTCGTCCTGCTCGATCATCAGCTTCTGGCGCTGGCCTTCCATCGCGGCGCGGCGCACGGCGACATCGGCCTCGGCGTCGATCTGCGCGCGCTCTTTCTTCGAAGTGGCGATCACCTCGGCCAGCCGCCGCATGCCGACCGCGTTGAAGGCGTTGTTTTCATCCAGCGCCTCGAACGGGGTCTGGTCCAGCGCGGTCAGCGACACCGATTCCAGCGACAGCCCGTTCTTGAGCAGATCCTCGGACACGGCATTCTGCACCTCCTGCACGAATTCCGAGCGGTTCTCGTGCAGTTCATCCATGGTCATCTGCGCCGCGACCGAGCGCAGACCGTCGATCAGCTTGCCCTCGATCATCTCGCGCAGTTGCGAGACGTCAAAGGTCTTGGCCCCCAGCGTCTGCGCGGCGCGGGCGATGCCCTCGTCGGTTGGGCTGACCGAGACATAGAATTCCACCCCCACATCGACGCGCATGCGGTCCTTGGTGATCATCGCCGCCTCGTTGTTGCGCTGCACCTCCAGCCGCAGGGTCTTCATGTTGACCGGGCTGACCTCGTGCAGCAGCGGAATGACGATGGTGCCGCCGTCCATGATGACCTTCTTGCCCCCGGCGCCGGTCTTGACCAGGCTGACCTCGCGGGTGGCGCGGCGGTACAGGCGCCCCAGCACCAGCCCCAGCAACACCAGAAAGACAAGAATCGCACCGACAATCATCAGAAGGGATGAGATGGCCATGATAACTCCTTTGGTTTCAATGAAAATTCACTCGATGGGAAACAGGCGGTAAACCCCCTGCCGCGGATCGCGCAGCACCAGAACCCGGCTGCCCTGCGGGATGCGCACCCCGTCCTGCAACGGTTCGGCGCGCAGATAATGCACATTGCCGTGCCGGTCGGTGACGCGCACCTCGGCCGGGCGCCCGCGTTCGGCCATGCCCTGCGTCACCACGCCCGCGCGGCGGCCCAGATGCTTTTCGGAAACCGATTGCGTCTCGTCCGCAGGGATCAGCCGGGCAAAGACCCCGCCAAAGCCGCGCGCCACCGCCCAGCCGCCGACCAGCGCGGGCAGGCTGGCCAGCCAGCCGGGCAGGGGGCCGCCCAGCAGCGCCCCGGCCCCGGCCTGCACCACCAGCCCGCTGACGCCAAAGCCCAGCAGCAGCGAGGCCAGCCAGATCATGAACGGCGTCTTGCCCAGCCCCAGCAGCGAGGCGGCACCGCTGGGCCCGGGCGCGGCATCGCCGTCGAACGGCGCCAGCGCCCCGGCATCCGCGCCCCCGGCGTCGAAATCCGCCGCCTCCAGATCGGGCAGGTCGAACTCGGCCAGATCCAGCTCGGCCAGATCCAGCTCGGGCGCATCGATCCCGGGCGCCTCGGCCCCGGCGCCCAGCAGCGAACCGCCCAGCAGCCCCAGCACCAGTTCCAGCGCCAGCAGCCCCAGCAAGATCGCCAGCGCCAGACTGAAGGGCGCAAGCGCCGCCGACAGCAGATATTCCAGCACGGCCACCCCCCTGACGCGAACCCGGTCCTCCGAGAATAGGCAGCCCCGCGCCCGGTACAAGCCCCGGTTGCCCCCGCTCACGCCGCTTTCATCGCCGCAGCCCCCTTTCGCCCGCGCCCGCCGGGGCCTATCCTGCCCGGGCAAGAACCCGGAGACAGACATGACCGACCTTCCCGCCGCCGCCGCGATCCTCACCGCCTGCGGGCTCGATGCCAGCCTGCTGACCGGCGGCAGCCTGGCGGTGCACAGCCCGATCGACGGCAGCGAACTGGCCCGGCTGACCGAGACACCGGCCGCCGCGATGCCCGCGGTGATCGCCCGCGCCCAATCCGCCTTCGCGGTCTGGCGCCATGTCCCGGCGCCCCGGCGCGGCGAACTGGTGCGGCTGCTGGGCGAGGAATTGCGCGCCGCCAAGGCCGATCTCGGCGCGCTGGTGACGCTGGAGGCGGGCAAGATCCTGTCCGAGGGTCTGGGCGAAGTGCAGGAAATGATCGACATCTGCGACTTCGCGGTCGGCCTGTCGCGCCAGCTCTACGGGCTGACCATCGCCTCGGAGCGCCCCGGCCATGTGATGCGCGAAACCTGGCACCCGCTGGGCCCCTGCGCGGTCATCACCGCCTTCAACTTTCCGGTCGCGGTCTGGTCATGGAACGCGGCGCTGGCGCTGGTCTGCGGCGATCCGGTGATCTGGAAACCCTCGGAAAAAACCCCGCTGACCGCGCTGGCCTGCATGAAGATCTTCGAGCGCGCCGTGGCGCGGTTCGGCGACGCGCCCGAAGGGCTGGCGCAACTGGTGATCGGCGGCGCCGATCTGGGCGCGGCGCTGAGCGCCTCGCCGGATGTGCCGCTGGTCTCGGCCACCGGCTCGACCCGCATGGGGCGGATCGTCGGCCCCGAAGTGGCGAAACGCTTCGGCAAGTCGATCCTGGAACTGGGCGGCAACAACGCGATGATCGTCGCCCCCTCGGCCGATCTCGACATGGCGGTGCGCGCCATCGTCTTTTCGGCGGTCGGCACGGCGGGCCAGCGTTGCACCTCGCTGCGCCGGCTGATCGTGCATCATTCGGTCAAGGACCAACTGGTCGAACGGCTGATCCGCGCCTATGCCACGCTGCCGGTCGGCGACCCGCGCGCCGCGACCACCCTGGTCGGCCCGCTGATCGACGCGGGCTCGCTGGCCCGGATGCAGACGGCACTGGAACGGGCGCGCGCCGATGGCGGGCTGGTGCACGGCGGCCGCACGGCGAGCGGCGCCCCGCAGGGCGGCGCCTATGTCGAACCGGCGATCGTCGAGATGCCCGGCCAGACCGCCGTGGTGCGCGAGGAAACCTTCGCGCCGATCCTCTATGCGATGGGCTACGAGACCCTGGACGAGGCCATCGCCCTGCAAAACGACGTGCCGCAGGGCCTGTCGTCGTGCATCTTCACGCTGAACCTGCGCGAGGCCGAGGAATTCCTGCAACGCTCGGATTGCGGCATCGCCAATGTCAACATCGGCCCCTCGGGCGCCGAGATCGGCGGCGCCTTCGGCGGCGAAAAGGAAACCGGCGGCGGGCGCGAGAGCGGGTCGGACGCCTGGAAAGCCTATATGCGCCGGGCCACCAATACCGTGAACTATTCCGCCAGATTGCCGCTGGCCCAGGGGGTGCGCTTCGACGTGTGAAGGGGGGCGGCGCTCGGGGGCATCGAGCCCCCTCGCGCCGCGGCGGGGGCCAGCCCCCGCACCCCCGCCAAGGGGGTTTTCCACCCCCTTGGAACCCCCG
>JAANMY010001917.1_pt1 | contig 21256 bp, 15 predicted proteins | sample 7279691 | NCBI WGS metagenome assembly JAANMY01 (sample SAMN14094543, study PRJNA606508) | bioreactor metagenome | isolation source: A lab-scale SPAN reactor treating ammonium-rich wastewater day 388 | place: Ireland: Galway | collected 2018-02-07
TAGCCGTAACTGCCTCTGTCACCGAATCAAAAGCGCTGTCTGACGCGGCCAACGCCGCGCCCGTGCCGCTGACTCCGATTGAATTGATGAAGTATTCGGCTTGGTCCACGTTGTTCCCGCCTGTGGACAGGTCGCTGATCGTGGCATTGAAGGCGATGAGGCTCGATCCATTGGACGGATTGGGCGCCAGCGATAACCCGCTGGCAACTGGTCCGGTTGAGTCGCCGGAGCCGGGCGTGCCGGTCACTTGAATGAATGTGAGCATTCCGCCAAAACGTGTGCTGTTATTGATGAGGCGCAGGCTCGAATCATAGACCGCATACATCTGATTCGCCGGGGCGCTGGCCGGGATGCGGATGAGCACATCCGCGGTTTGACCGGCGCCCAGCGTTTCTGCGGCGGCGTAGTGAGGCTTGCCGAAGGGTTTGCCATCCATCGAAATGACCGAGTAGCGAAGACCCAGCACGCCGAGCGAACGGCTCTTGATCCCGGCATTGACGAGGCGCAGGAGGACCGTGTTCCCCGCCGCGGTGTCTATGTTGTCCGTCTCCGGGTATGCCTTGCCGTTGAACAGGAAGTAACGCGGGGTGTATTCGCGCATATTGTAGGTGGACGGGCTGGCGTTCAGAAGGGGATCAATCTCGCTCATGACGAGAACAGCCTCATCGTCGAAGGCTGAGTCGGGACCGTAGGTTTCGAGAGGCGCACCAGCCGGACGAACGATCAAGACACCGTACATGCCCATTGCCACCTGTCGTTCTCCATTGGCCGTTGGACCTGCCTGGTAGATGTAAGTTCCGGGTTGTAAGCCTGAATAGGTATAAGCCTTGGCGCCGCCACTCGCCACACCGGCAATATCCGACATGCCGGATAAACCGGGGATGGAAAGTGAAGTGGCTTCGGTCAGGTTGTTATTAAGGTTGATGACCAGGGTCTCGCCCGCATTGGCAATCAACGTGGGGCCGGGTAGCCCGGCAGGACTGACGTTGTCTGCTGCGTAGCCCCAGATGTTCACAACCACACTGTTGGGGAGGGTCAATGTTCCGGTCGTGGCCCACAGGTCACAAGTGCGGACGCCGCCGGCTTCCGTGCAGGTGGAGGCGGGCATGCCCGCGTTCGACGTGTTCGTCTGCGGGCTGAGTCCGGGTGCGATGAGCGGGCCGGAGATGCTGGCGCGGGTTGCAGCGCTGTACCCGCAGGCGGTCCGCATCCTGCTGCTGGACCAGTCGCCGGACCAGGACAGCGTGGACATCGCGCAGGGCCTGGAATGCGCGCATCGCGTACTCGCCCGTCCGCTGGATCCGGGCGAGCTGGTGGCCGCAGTGGAGAGCGTCATCGAACTGCGTGAGCTGCTCGACAACGAGGCGCTCAAGCAGACGTTGGGCCGGATCAGCTCGCTGCCGCCGCCACCGCGGCTGTATTTGCAGCTGACCCGCCTTCTGCGCGATCCGGATGCGAGCAACCAGGCGATCTCGCAGGCGCTGTCGCAAGACCCGGCGATCGCGGCCAAGGTGCTGCGACTGTGCAATTCCGCCTACTTCTCCGGGGGGCGCGAGATCAGCGACATGCGCGCGGCGGTGCTGCGGCTGGGCCATCAGGCGCTGCTGCGGATGGTGCTGACCATCGAGGCGTTTGGTGGCAGCGGCTTCGGCAGCGGCAAGCAGCGCGAGGAAGTGCAGGACCGCGCGCTGCGCGCGTCCAACCTGGCACGGCGTCTGCTGCCTGGCCCCAGCGCAGAGCTGGCGGCCACCGCCAGCCTGCTGGCCGAGGTGGGCCGGCTGCTGCCGGGCGTGGCCGCCGGCGAGGAGGAGGAAACCAACGACCTGGGCGAGCCGAAGCCGCACTATGCCGAAGCGGGTGCCTATCTGCTCGGCCTGTGGGGCCTGCCGATGCCGATCGTCGAAGCAGTGGCCTACCAGCGCCGGCCGGGGCAGATGCGTTCCGGCGGCTTCTGGGTGACCGGCGCCGTGCACGTGGCCAGCGCACTGGTGGCCGGCAATGAGCCGGACGAGGCCTACCTGCGGTCGGTCGGCATGCTGGACAAGCTGCCGCAGTGGCGCGAACTGGTCGAACCGTCGACGCTCGACGAAGAAGTGGCCTGAGCCGCTCCGGGTGCATCCGCGCCCGGATCTGCGGAGGGCATGCGGAACGCGATTGTTTCCAGTTGCATGCCCCGGTTGACCTGCACCGCGAAATGCAGGTGCGGCGCAGTGCTGTAGCCGGTGTTGCCGGACAGCCCGATGCGCTGCCCGGCTTCCACCCGCTGGCCGATGCTCACCAGTACGCCCCCTTCGGCAAGATGCGCGTACAGCGCCATGCTGCCGTCGTCGTGCAGGATGCGGATGTAGTTGGCGCGGCCGGCATCGCGCGCCCGGTCCAGGCCGTGGTCGCGGAACCCGCCCTGCGTCTGCATCACCACCCCGCCGCGCGCGGCCAGGACGGGCGTGCCCACCGGCACCGCGAAATCCAGCGCATGGCGGTTTTCCGCGTCGTGGTGGCTGAATCCGCCATCGAAGCCCTGGTCGATGCAGGCCTGTGCCTGCGCCACGGGCAGGGCGTAGATCACGTCGCGGGGCCGCGCGTTGGAGCTGCCGGGGATCCCCTGCAGGCGCAGCCGCAGCCAGCCGTTGCGTCCAGGAGGCGCCTGCAGCCGCGCCACCAGAGCGCTGCCTGCCGCGGGCACGCCGGCGCGTGCGGGCAACAGCGGCTGGCTGGGCGGCGGGGTGCCCCCGGCCACATCCAGCCGTACCTCGATCGGTCCGGCCAGCAGATTGTCGGCCCACGCCAGATAGCCATCGTCGCTGGGCTCGATGCGCAGCCTCGCCACGGCTGGCGTATCGGCCGCCGGCGCGGCGGCGTTGGAGGCGCTGCACAGGCAGGCCAGCAGGAGGAGGAGAAGCGGACGCATCGCCGGAGTATGCCGGCCGGGCGGCAACCTGTCCCTGCAGGGTGCGGGCGCGGCAGCGCGGGAGGCTGCCACGCCGGCTCATGATGTTTGGTTATTAACATCGCTTCATCCGAATGAAGAGATTGATACGGTGGCGAGGCACCTCCAGACTGGACGCATCCATCGAGACCGGCGGAGGGACAGGCCCTTTGATGCCGGGGCAACCAGACGGCGCGCGCAGGCGCGTTGGCGAGGTGCCAAATCCTGCGGGGACCTGAGCGTCTGCCGGAAGATGGTTGCGAAGCCGCCCACTGCGGTTCGCGACGCCGACGCGTTCGGCCTTCCCGCATCCCCGCGCGACTCCGATGGGCTGTCCATCGCCGGAGTCCGCCGTGAACCTTGCCAACCGCCTCGCCCCGTCCTGCCATCCCCTTCCCCGGGCGGCGGAGCCGATGCCTGCGGTTCCGGCGGACGCCGCCGATGCTCGCCTTGGAAGCGTGGACGCGGTGCTGGCCAGCCGTCATGCCGGCACCCGCAGGCTGCGCCTGGACTACGAACTGGTGGGCCCCGCCGGTGCGCCGGTGGTGTTCGTGGCCGGCGGGATTTCCGCGCATCGCCACGTCGCCGCCAATGCGCTGGACGCCGCCCCCGGCTGGGCCGAGGGCCTGCTGGGGGCCGGCCGCGCACTGGATCCGTCGCGGCTGCGCATCCTCGCCTTCGACTACGTCGGCGCCGACGGCAGCCTGGACGCGCCCATCGACACCGCCGATCAGGCCGATGCGGTGGCGCTGCTGCTGGACGCATTGGGCATCGACGCGCTGGCCGGTTGCGTGGGCTATTCCTACGGTGCGCTGGTGGGCCTGCAGCTGGCGGTGCGGCATGCGGCGCGGCTGCGCAAGCTGGTGGCGGTGAGCGGCGTGCATCGCCCGCATCCGTATGCCGCGGCATGGCGCGCGCTGCAGCGCAAGGCGGTGGCGCTGGGGCGGCTGCAGTGCGCCGACGAGCAGGGCCTGTCGCTGGCGCGCCAGTTCGCGATGCTGAGCTACCGCACCCCGGAGGAATTCGCCGAGCGCTTCGACGCGCTGCCGCGGATCTGCAACGGCCAGGTGCGGGTTGCGGCCGAGGATTACCTGGACGCGGCCGGGGCGAAGTTCGTCGCCCGCGTCTCGCCCACCGCCTGGCTGCGGCTGTCCGAGTCCATCGACCTGCACCGCATTGATCCCGCGCAGGTGGGCGTGCCGGTGTCGGTGATCGCGGTCGAAGGCGACCGGCTGGTGCCGATGGCCGACGCGGTGGAGCTGATCGAAGGCCTCGGCGGCCGCGGCCGCCTGCGCGTGCTGCGCTCGCCCTACGGCCACGACGCCTTCCTCAAGGAAACCGACCGCATCGACGCGCTGCTGGCCAGCGAACTGTTCGGCCCTGCCTCCCGCATTCCCCTTCCCGCATCCACCGGAGTTCCTGCATGAGTACTGGCATCCCCGCCGCGGACAGCCGCGCCGCCACCCGCGCGGTGCGCGCCGGCATCGACCGCGACACCGCCTTCGGCGCGGTCACCCCGCCGCTGGTGCTGTCGTCGAACTTCAGCTTCGCCGGCTTCAACGACAAGCGTACCTATGACTACACCCGCAGCGGCAATCCCACCCGCGACCTGCTGGGCGAGGCGCTGGCCGAACTGGAAGGCGGCGCCGGCGGCGTCGTCACCGCCACCGGGATGGGCGCGATCACCCTGGTGCTGCACGCGCTGCTGCAACCCGGCGACGTGCTGGTGGTGCCGCACGATTGCTATGGCGGCAGCTGGCGGCTGTTCAACGCACTGGCGAAGAAGGGCGCGTTCGAACTGGTCACCTGCAACCTCACCGATCCGCAGGCGGTGGCCGCGGCGCTGGCGCGCAACCCCCGGCTGGTGTGGATAGAAACCCCGTCGAACCCGCTGCTGCGGATCACCGACCTGCACGCGGTGATCGAGGCCGCGCACGCCGCGGGCGCGCTGGCGGTGGCCGACAACACCTTCCTGTCGCCGGCGCTGCAGCGACCGATCGCCGACTTCGGCGCCGACGTGGTGGTGCATTCCACCACCAAGTACATCAACGGCCACAGCGACGTGGTCGGTGGTGCGGCGGTGGCGAAGGACGCCGAGGTGCATGCGCAGCTGGCGTGGTGGGCGAACGCGCTGGGCCTGACCGGCTCGCCGTTCGACAGCTTCCTGACCCTGCGCGGCCTGCGCACGCTGGACGCGCGCCTGCGCGTGCACCAGGAGAACACCCGGGCGCTGGTGGCGCTGCTGGATGGCCACCCGGCGGTGCGCGTCGTGCATTACCCGGGACTGGAAAGCCACCCCGGTCACGCGCTGGCGGCGCGGCAGCAGCATGGCTTCGGCGCGATGCTCAGCGTGGAACTGGACGGCGGCGAGGCGGCGGTGCGCGCATTCGTCGATGGCCTGCGCTACTTCACCCTGGCCGAGTCGCTGGGCGGGGTGGAGAGCCTGGTCGCGCACCCGGCCACCATGACCCACGCGGCGATGAGCGCCGAGGCGCGCGTCGCCGCCGGTATCGGTGATGGGCTGCTGCGGCTGTCGGTGGGCATCGAGCACGTCGACGATCTGCTGGCCGACCTGTCCGATGCGCTTGCGCGCGCACAGGCTGCGGGCGCGGACAAACGCCAGGCTGCACGGTGAGCGCGCGCATCGCGGCGCTGCGCACGGCGCAGGTCGCGCCGGCGCGGGTGGCACTGCTGGGCACCGGTACTGTCGGCAGCGCGGTGTGGGCGCGGTTGGCCGGTTGGCAGGGCACCCCGCTGGGGCAGCGGTTGTCGCTGGTGCACGCGGCCAATTCGCGCTACGCGCTCGGCAATCCCGCCGGCATTCCCAGCGACGCCGGCGAGTTGCTGCTCCAGCATGCGCCGCAGGCCAGTTCGCTGGCCGCGGTGGAAGACGCGCTGACGGGAACCAGCACCCGCATCGTCATCGACGCCACCGCCTCGGAAGCGGTGGCGGCGCAGCATGCCCACTGGCTGGCGCGCGGCATCCACGTGGTCACCGCCTGCAAGCTGGGGCAGGGCACTGCACTGTCGCGCTGGCAGGCGATCCAGGCCGCGCAGCGGGCGGGCGGCACCCGCTACGGCGACAGCGCCACGGTCGGCGCCGGGCTGCCGCTGCTGCGTTCGCTGCGTGCGCTGCAGGCCGGTGGCGACCGCATCCACGCGATCGCCGGGGTGCTGTCCGGTTCGCTGGCGTGGCTGTTCAACCACTACGACGGCATGCAGCCGTTTTCCGGTTTCGTCCGGCAGGCGCGCGACGCCGGCTACAGCGAACCGGATCCGCGCGAAGACCTGTCCGGCGAGGACGTGCGCCGCAAGCTGCTGATCCTGGCGCGCGCCTCCGGCTTCGCACTGGAGGCCGAGGCGGTGCGGGTGCAGTCGCTGGTGCCGCCGTCCCTGGCGGCGCTGCCGCGTGAGGCGCTGGATGCGGCGCTGACGGGGCTGGACGCGCCGCTACGCGAGCGCTACGCCGGCGCCTATAAAAACGGCGAGGAGCTGCGCTTTGTCGCCCGGCTGGGTGCCGGCGGGCGCGCCACGGTGGGTCTGGAGGCCCTGCCTGCAGGGCACCCGCTGGTGGGCGGTAGCGGGACCGACAACCGGGTGGCGATCTGGTCGGATCGCTATCGCGAGCAGCCACTGGTGATCCAGGGGCCGGGTGCCGGCGCGGCGGTCACCGCAGCGGCGCTGCTGGACGATGCGCTGGCGATCCAGGCAGAAGCAGCTCAGCCGCCAGGCAGGCCGAAGAAGTCGGTGATCGGCACCGGCCGCTGGAACACGTAACCCTGGGCGTAGTCGACCTCCAGCGCCTGCAGGCGGACCAGTTGTGCCTCGGTCTCCACCTGTTCACCCACCGCGCGCATGTCCAGCAGATGGGCGATCTCCGTGATCGAGCGCACCACCGCTTCCGACAGCCGGGATTCGGCGAGGTCGCGGACGAAGCCGCCATCGATCTTGAGGTAGTCCACCTGCAGGTCGCGCAGATAGCCGAACGAGCAGAAGCCGGTGCCGAAATCATCCAGCGCAAACCGGCAGCCCAGGTCCCGCATGCGGTAGATGAAACGGCGCGTGCGGGTTAGGTCGCGGACCACGCTGTTCTCGGTGATTTCCAGGCACAACCGCCCCGGCCCCAGTGGACTGCGGCGCAGGCGGCTGGCGGCGTACTCGGCGAACTCATCGTCGGCCAGGGTGGTGGCGCCGAGGTTGATGTTGCACTGGCCGATTTGCGCAGCTGCCGCGCGATGCTCGTCCAGCCAGTCCAGCACTGCATCAAGCACGTGACGGTCCAGCCGCGGGCCCAGGCGGTAGCGCTCGGCGGCGGCGATCATGTCGGCCGGCGCGCGCAGGCGGCCGTCGCCGTCGCGCCAGCGCAGCAGCACCTCGAAATGCGTCTGCACCGCGCCCGGCGCGCGCAGGTTCACGATCGGCTGGCACCACAGTTCGAAGCGTCGATGGTCCAGCGCTTCGCGCGCATCCAGCGCGTGGCGCATCATCCGGCTGCGCGAGCGCAGGCTTTCGACGTTCTGGCCGGCGACCAGCAGGCGGTTGCCGCCCAGGTCCTTGGCCTCGTGGCAGGCGGTATCGACCTGCGACAGCAGTTCGTCGAAGCTGGCGTGCGGCGGCACGCTGGCGGCGATGCCGATGCTGGCGGTGGCGCGCAGGGTGCCGCCCTGCCAGACCACCCGCAGATCCTCCACCGCGGTCAGCAGGCGGCGCCCCGCGGCGGTCGCCATGGCCGCGTCCTGCGGCGCCAGGATGGTGAATTCGTCGCCGCTGCTGTGGGCAACCAGCGCATCGTCGTCGAAGGCCGCGCGCACCAGCCCGGCCACGTGGCGCAGCGCCTCGTCGCCGGCGGCGTGGCTGGCGGCGTCGTTGACCAGCTTGAAGTTGTCCAGGTCCACGTACAACAGGGTCTGCGCCTCGTTCGACCTTGCCAGCCGCGCACGCGCCAGCTCCTCGAAGGCGTCGCGGTTGAGCAGACCGGTCAGCGGGTCGGTGGTGGCGCGGATGCGCAGCGCCTCCATGGTGTCGGCGCGCTCGTTGTAGGACGCCACCAGCAGGATCGGGACCACCGAGTTGATCACCAGCGTGCCCATCATCAACGCGGTGTCGTGCAGCAGCTCCGGTCGGTCGGTGCCGCCCAGCCCCAGCCCCAGCACCAGCGCCAGCAGCAGGGTGACCAGCATGGTCGCGCCCGCGGTGAACAGGGGCGGGTAGCGCGCGGCCGACCACAACAGCAGTGCCATCGGCAGGGTTGCCAGCGATAGCGGGTAGAGGCTGCCGTCGCGGGTGATGGAAAAACCGCCGGCCAGCGCCAGCAGCATCGCGATGATCCAGGCCAGGCGTTCGCGGCGGCTGGCGCCGCTGGGTGCGGGCAGGGTCACCGGCAGGTTGCGGGCGAAGAACAGCAGCAGGAAGGGGACGATCGCGGTCACCCCCAGCAGGTCACCCAGTGTCCACTGCAGCAGCACCCGCGGCAGTTCCGTCGCCGGCGCCATCCCTGCGAGCAGCATGCCGGTGGAGCCGACCAGTGCGCTCACGATGGACAGCAGGATGCCGCCGCGAAGCAGTAGGAAGCCGTCGCCGATCCGCAGCTGCAGGCGCATCTGGCGGCTTGCCACGTAGGCGCAGGCCACCACGGTGCCGACGTAGTTGCTGGCCAGCGAGAACGGCAGGAAGGACGCCGGTACCGGCACCACCAGCAGGTGCAGCAGCAACTGCGCCAGCGGGATCACCAGCGCGTAGCGCAGGCCGTAACGCAGCACCAGCGCGTAGCCGATACCGGCGGCCGGCCAGAACAGGGTGACGTCGGCCGGCGTGCGCAGGTACAGCACAGCGACCACCGCGCCGGCGAAGTAGAGGGCGGTCAGCAGGGCGCCACGCAGCGCGGTTGCGAGGAGGTTCCGCATGGCGTCATCCCTCTGCCGGAGAACCGCTGGAAGGCGGCGTGGCGTCCGCCGCGGGCGGGGAGTGGCCGGACGCACCACAGGGGGCGCCGAACAGTTCCAGCAGGCCGCTGTCGAGCAGCTGGCGCGGGTTGTCGCGGTAGGCCGAGGGATCCTCGGGCAGCCGAGCCTGCGGCAACGGGCGATAGGCCATCCAGCCATTGCGCCCGGAATTCTTGACCGCGTACATGGCGCGATCGGCCAGGGTGACCAGCTGTTCCCAGCCGAGCAGGTCCGGATGGTCGCGGAACAGCGGGCATTCGACCAGGCCGATCGAAACGGTCAGACGATGCTCGGCACCGTTGCCCAGGTCGAACCGGTGCGCGGCGATGCGCGAGCGCAGGCGCTCGCCGATATTGGCCATGCTGCCGCGCGGCAGCGGCCGCAGCACCAGCAGGAATTCCTCGCCGCCCCAGCGCGCCACGTAGTCGCCGCTGCGCTTGAGTTCCCCCAGCAGCTGGCCAAGCTGCTCCAGCACACGGTCGCCCGCGGCGTGGCCCCAGGTATCGTTGATGACCTTGAAGTGGTCGACGTCGAGCAGCGCGATCACCAGCGCGTCGCGGCCTTCGCGGTAGGCGGCGTCGCGCTGGTAGAACGACAGGTCGACGGGAATCTGCTGGGCCAGGTAGCGGCGGTTGTGCAGGCCGGTCAGCGGGTCGGTGAAACTGATCTCCTTCAGCCTGGCGTTGGCGGCCTGCAGGTCGCGGGTGCGCTCCTGCACCAGCTGCTCCAGCACCATCCGCTGGCGCGCGTAGCGTTGTCGCAGGCCGAGATATCCGAGCCACAGCAGTGCCAGCCCCAGCAGCCCCGCGAGGACGCGGAAGATCAGGGTTTCGTGCAGGTGGGGCGGCACCGTGACGTCCACCCGCGCGCCGCTGGCCAGGGCATCGGCGCGACTGAAATCGGCCACTTCGAAACGGTACCGCCCTGGCGGCAGGTTGACGTAGCTGGCCGAGCGTAGCGACGGATTTTCCAGATCCCGCCAGCGCTGGTCCAAGCCGCTGAGCCGGTAGCGCAGTCGGGGCAACTGGGTCGGTTGGAATGCGGGCACGGTGAAGTCGAAGCGCAGGTCGCGCGCATCCATCGGCAGGCGCAGTGCGCCCTTGCCGGGGGCGTAGGCGCGGCCCTGCGCCGCCACGCTTTCGATCCTTACCGGCCTGGGCGTGCCGGTCTCCACGGCGGCCAGCCGCACCAGCAGCGCTCCGTTGCGGGTGGGAAGCCACAGTTGGCCTTCGCGCAGCAGACCACGGCCGTTGCCAGCGCCGTTGCAGCACTTGTCCTGCTGGCCACCGGGCCGGTCGAAGCCGGAATTGATCACCAGCTGTGGATCCAGCTGCAGCACCGGGGACCGCAGCGCGCGCTCGAGCTGTTCCAGCGGCAGGCGATACACGCCCTGCATGCCGGCCACCCACAGGCTGCCGGCGTCCTCGGCGAGGTGGAAGGGGATGTTGATGGGCAGGCCCCGGCCACTGCCGAAGGCCTGCCAGCGCTTGCCGTCGAACACGTGCAGGCTGTCGCCGTTGCTGCTGCCCACCACCCAGTACCCGTTGGCGAGCTCGAGCAGGGCGGTGACGGCGATCTCGTCGTCGAGGCCAGTCTGCCGTCCCAACGGAAGGATGCGGCCATTGCGCCACTCGTACAGGCCGCGGGTGGAGCCGACCAGCAGGCGGCCGTCGCGGGTTTCGTGAACGATCCGGATGCGGGCGTCGGCAAGGCCTTCGGACGGGCCGTAGCGGACCAGACGCTGGCTGCGACCGAGCGCGAACAGCCCGCTGCTGCTGGCGAACCACACCCGCCCGCCGCGATCACGGACGATGCCGTTGATCTGCAGGTTGCGCAGTGGCTCCAGCGCGGCCGGGGTGTCCAGCCGGCCATTGCGCAACAGTGCGACGCCCGCGCGGGTGCCGATCCAGACCTGGTCGGGTTCCACCAGCAGGCTGTAGGCCTCCGGGTGCGGCAACCGCATGCCGGCCACGACCTGCTGGACCCGGCCGCCCCGCCAGACCTCCACGCCATCGGCGGTGCCCAGCCAGACGCTGCCGTCGGGCGCGCCGGAGATCGCCCACAGCAGCGGGTTGGTGAGACCGTGGGACTGGTCGACGCGACGGGTATAGCCGTTCCAGGCCCGCGCCACGCCTTCGGCCTGGCTGCCCAGCCACAGATTGCCGTCGTGATCCTCGTAGATCGAACGGATGGCGACGGTCCCGGGCCTGCCCTGGATGCGCTCGACCGGATGCCCGTCGCGCAGCCGCTCCAGGTATTGCGAGGTCGAAATCCACAGGTTGTCGTCACGGTCGCTGGCCATCGCTTCGATGGTGGGCGCGCTGCCGTTGCCCGCGCGCAGCCACGTGCCCTCCTGCTGGCGGTACAGGCCGCGGTTGGTGGCGGCCCACAGGCTGCCGTGGTGCCAGGCCAGCGCGGTGACCGGCTCCCCCTGCGCTGCGGTCAGCGGGAACGCTTCGGTTACGCCCGGACGGATCCGGTAAATCCGTCCGGCGCCGCCGGCCCACAGCCCATCGGGGCGGGGCAGCAGGCTCAGGGCCGGTTCGGGCAGGGCATGCAGGCGACGCAACCGGCCACTTTCCGGGGTGTAGACGCCGTCGGCGCCGGCCACCAGCACGCGACCGCCGTCCATCGCCAGGGCTGGCACCGGGAAGGCCAGCGTCGGAGCGCCGCTGCGGTCAACCGGCAATACCCGCCGGAAACGGCCGTTCTCCAGCACCAGCAGGCCCAGCGCAGTGCCGATCCAGAGACGGCGGCGGTCGTCGGCCAGCAGCGCCTGGATGTTGCTGTTCACGCCGAGGGTGTCGCGCGGGTTGTAGCGATGGAAGCGTACCCCGTCGAAGCGGGCCAGCCCGGCCTGGGTACCGAACCACAGGTAACCATCCGCGTCCTGGGTCATGGCCAGCACGCTGATCTGCGGCAACCCCTGCTTCACGTCCCAGCTGTCGACGACGTAGTCGGCGAACGGCTTGTCGGCTTCCAGGGCGACGGCGGCCATCGGCACGGCCAGCGCCAGCAACAGCAGCCACCGCCGCAGCAGGCCCTCGCAGGCCCGGCGGAGCGCCGAGACATGACCATTGGCGGATGGACAGGCGATCGAGATTTCCCCCTGGAACCCGTGCGGCCGAGATTACCTCTAAACCGGTAGCGGCTCGCAGGGGGAAGACTTGACCGCGGTCTCCGCGGTCAGCACTCGATGACGTTGACCGCCAGCCCGCCGCGGCTGGTTTCCTTGTACTTGTCCTGCATGTCGCGGCCGGTGTCGCGCATGGTCCTGATCACCTTGTCCAGCGACACCTTGTGCTGGCCGTCGCCGCGCAGGGCCATGCGGCTGGCGTTGATCGCCTTCACCGAGCCCATCGCGTTGCGTTCGATGCAGGGGATCTGCACCAGCCCGCCGATCGGGTCGCAGGTCAGGCCGAGGTTGTGCTCCATGCCGATCTCGGCGGCATTCTCGATCTGCCCGGGGCTGCCGCCCAGCGCCGCGGTCAGGCCGGCGGCGGCCATCGAGCAGGCCACGCCCACCTCGCCCTGGCAGCCGACTTCGGCGCCGCTGATCGAGGCGTTTTCCTTGTACAGGATGCCGATCGCGGCGGCGGTGAGCAGGAAGGTGAAGATGCCCTGCTCGCGCGCGGCGGCGTCTTTCTCGCTGGCGCAGAAGCGCTCGTAGTAGTGCAGCACCGACGGCAGGATGCCGGCCGCGCCGTTGGTGGGCGCGGTGACCACGCGGCCGCCGGCGGCGTTTTCCTCGTTGACGGCGAGCGCGTACAGGTTGACCCAGTCCAGCACGGTCAGCGGGTCGCGCATTGCGGCTTCTGGCTTCGACGCCAGCTCCGCATGCAGGGCCGGCGCCCGCCGCACCACGTGCAGGCCACCGGGGAGCGTGCCGCCAGCGCGCATGCCGCGCGCCACGCAGCCCTGCATCGCCTGCCACAGCTCGCGCAGGCCTTCGCGGATCTGGTCCTCGCTGCGCCAGGCCTTTTCGTTCTCGAACATCATCTGCGCGATCGACAGCCCGCTGCGCTCGCATTCGGCCAGCAGTTCGGCGCCGCTGTTGAACGGATGCGGCAGCGGGGTGGTGTCGGCGACGATGCGGTCCTCCGCGGCTTCGTCCTGGTTGACCACGAAGCCACCGCCGACCGAGTAGTAGTCGCGGGTGGCCAGCTCGACGCCATCGGCATCGAAGGCGGTGAAGCGCATGCCGTTGGTGTGGAAGGGCAGCTTCTGGCGCTTGTTCATCACCAGGTCGCGCTTCTCGTCAAAAGCGATCTCGTGCTGCCCGCCCAGGCGCAGGCGCCTGCTGGCGCGGATGCGCTCCAGCGCGGGCGGGATGATGTCGGGGTCGATCTCGTTCGGCCAATGGCCCTCCAGCCCCATCAGCACGGCCTTGTCGGTGCCGTGGCCGCGGCCGGTCAGCGCCAGCGAGCCGAACACCTCGGCGCGGATCCGCGCGGTGCGGGCCAGCACGTCGTTCTCCAGCAGCCAGTGGCTGACGAAGCGCGCGGCGGCGCGCATCGGGCCGACCGTGTGGGAGGAGCTGGGACCGATGCCGATCTTGTAGAGGTCGAACGTGGAGACGGCCATGTGCGTGGGGATTGCCGGGCGGGGGGAGGCCGCTATTCTAGGCCGGCAATCCCCGCCATAAGGACGCGAGCGTATGGCCCTGATCCTCTACCAGCGCGACCGCTGCCACCTGTGCGACCTGGCACTGGACGTGCTGGCGGTGGCGCGCACGCCGGAGTTCGACACCGTGTTCGTCGACGACGATGAGGCACTGGAGGCGCGCTATGGGTTGCGCTTGCCGGTGCTGTGCGACGACGACAGCGGCGCCGAGCTGGACTGGCCGTTCGACGCCGAGCGCGTGCGCGCGTTCTGCAGCGGCGCGTAGCCGGGCAAGGGGCGCGTTTACGGCGCCGGCTTCAGCACCACCCGCGTGCTCACCGCGATGGCATTGGGGATCAGCCCGGTGTCCGCCCATTGCCCGCCGCCCACCCCGAAATCCAGCCGCTGCACCGCGGCGCGGCCGAACAGCACCGGGTTCGCGCCCTGCGTCCACTCGAAGGTCAGCGTCACCGGCTTGCTGGCGCCGCGCAGGGTCAGGGTGCCGTCGGCGGCGTATCGGTTGCCGCCGAGTGCGCGGAACTTCGTGGCCACGTAGGTGGCCTGGGGAAACTTCGTCGCGTCGAAGAACGCGGTGCCGCGCATCTCGCCGTCGTAGTCGGCGTTGCGGGTGGTGGCGGTGGCCATCGGGATGGTCACCTCCAGCCGCGAAGCGTCCAGCTTGCGCGGGTCGAACGACAGCCTGGTGGAAAAGCCGGGGAAGCGGCCGACGAAGACTTCGCCCTGGTACTTGCCGGCGAACGCCAGCGTCGAGCCGGGCGCCTGCACGTAATCGGCGGCGACGGCGGGGATGGACAGGGCCAGCAGCGCCGGCAGCAGCAACTTACGCATCGTGGTTCTCCGTCTTGGGGGCGGCGCCGGCGCGCAGCCAGCCGCGCGGCAGCATGCGGGCGAGGGTGGCATCGCCCAGGAACAGGTGGTGGTGGAGCGCGGCCGCGGCATGCAGCACCACCAGCCCGGCCAGCGCCCAGAACAGCAGTTCGTGCATTTGCACGGCCAGCGCGTGCAGGCCCTCGTCGCGACCGGCCAGCGCCGGCAGGTTGAACAGGCCGAACCATTGCAGCGGGAAGCCGGCCGCGGAGTTCAGCAGCCAGCCGCTCAGCGGCAACGCCAGCAGCAGCGCGTACAGGACCACGTGCGTCACGCCGGCGATGCGTGCCTGCCAGCGCGGCGTGCCCGCCACCGGCGCCGGCGCGCCGGCGTACAGGCGCCACGACAGCCGCAGCGCCGCCAGCGCGAGGATGCCCAGGCCGATCGACTTGTGCAGCGCATAGGTGGCGATCTTGTCCGGGCCGTTGGGCAGGTCGCCCATGGTCAGGCCGAGCCAGGCCATCACCAGGACCAGCGCGGCGACCAGCCAGTGCAGCACCTTGCTCAGGGCGGGCCAATCGCTGCGCGGGGAGGTCTTGGGCATCGGGTTTTCGCCACGGTGTCGGATGGTGCTGGGATTCTAGGCGGCGGCCGGTCGTGCCGGCGTGCTTGCAAGTGCAACGTTGCGTTGCCAGCATCAGTGCCGGGGAGGGGACATGACGCATCGATTCCGGTTCGTGCTGCTACTGCTGTGGCTGGCCTGCGCCTGCGCGCTGGCGGGGGTGCCCGAGCGCCCGCGTTTCCGCGTGGCGGGCCCAGCGCAAGGCCTGCCATCCTCGGAGATCAAGGCGCTGGCACGCGATGCCGACGGCTACCTGTGGATCGGCACGGTGGATGGACTGGCCCGTTTCGACGGCGTGGACATGCGGGTCTGGCGCTATGCGCCTGGAATCGACGGCGGCCTGCCGGGCAATCACGTGCAGGCGCTGCTGGTGGACGCGGCGGACCGGGTGTGGGTGGCGGTGGAAGGCGAGGGCGTCAGCGTGCTCGACGCCAGCCGACAGCGGTTCACCCACTATCGCAAGGCCACCCACCCATCGCTGGCCAGCGATGACGTGTGGGCGCTGGCGCGGCAGGGCGACGCGGCTTGGCTGGGTACCTACGATGGCGGCCTGACCCGGATCGACGCCAACGGCGCGATGCAGCATTTCTCCGCGGATCGCGATGGCCTGCCCTCGGACACCATCCTGGCGCTGGCCACCGATGCCGACGGCGTGCTGTGGGTGGGCACGACCGCCGGTCTCGCCCGTCGTGGCGGTGACGGTGTGTTCGAGCGGGTGGGGTTGCCTGGTGCCGAAGGCGAGCCGATGGTGTACGCGCTGGCCATTCAGCCCGACGGGCTGTGGGTGGGCACTTCGGCCGGCATCTGGCGGCATGTGCGCGGTGGCTGGGTGCAACCGCCGTGGTCGCCGATGTTCCATCGTCCCAATGCGATGATGGCGCTGGCCACCGATCCGCGCGGCGACCGCTGGATCGGCAGCCAGCGCGGTTTGTGGCACCAGCGTGGCGATGCGCCGCCGGTGCCGGTGCCGCTGGGCGGCCCGGATATCCCGCGCGCGGTCAGCACGCTGTCGACCGAGCGCGACGGTGCACTGTGGGTGCCGCTGATGGGCCTGGGCCTGGGCTACTTGCGCTCGGACTGGCGCCAATTGGCGGAATTCCACGGCGCCGTGGACGGCTTGCAGGGTGGGATCTACCGCGCGCTGGGCAAGGCTGGCGACGGCGGCGCCTGGCTGGGCGGGCTGGGCGGGATGGTCGAACACATGGACGCGGACGGCGTGGTCACCGCGCTGGATGAGGACGCGCTGACCCGCCTGCGCAACATCAAACTGGCGGCGATCGCCGAGGATGCGGCGCGGCGGCTGTGGGTATCGCATCGTGGTGGCCTGATCCGGATCGGCGCGGACGGTGCCATCGACGAATGGACGGCGGGCGACGCGGAGGCGCCCGCCCCATCCAGCCTGATCACCCGCCTCCTGCCCGGCGCCGACGGCAGCCTGTGGCTGGCGGCGCCCGGTGCCGGGGTGCAGCAGCGCGATACGGCTACCGGGGCGATCCTGCGGGACATACCTGCCGGCGCTGCCAGTGGGCTGGGTGATGCCGACATCGAAGACATGGCGCTGGCCCCCGGCGGCGAGCCTTGGCTCGCCACCAGCGCCGGCCTGCTGCGTTTCGATGCCGCCGGCAGGCGGTTCCAGCCGCAGCCGGGGTTGGGCAGTGAACGCGCGTTCGCGCTCGCCTTCGACGGGGCCGACACCCTGTGGGTGCAGCGCCTCGCCGGCCTGGAACGCTACCGGCGCGGCGCCGCCGGCTGGACACAGGTGGAGCGCATCGGCGCGCGCTCCGGCATGCCGGCGGTGGCGGCGGCGGCGCTGCTGGTGGATGCCCGCGCGCGGGTCTGGGTCACCACCTCACGTGGCCTGTACCGCTGGGAACCCGCGTGCCGCAACCTGCGGCGCATCGGCACGCACGATGCCGGTGGCAGCGAGGAATACCTGGACCGCGCGGCGCTGCTGCGCGACGACGGCGTGCTGGTCGCGGCCACCGCGGATGGCGGATTGCGGCTGGTCGACACCGGGGCCGCGGACCCCCTCCCGATGCGTCCGGTCCTGCGCATCGACGGATTTGCGGTGCGCCGCGAGGGGGAATGGCAGGCCCTGCCGCCCGGCCCGGGCCTGGCGCTGCGCAGCGATGATCGCGAGTTCCGCATCCGGGCGCGCCTGCTGGCCTATGACGACCCGGCCGCGAACCGCTACTGGTCGCGACTGGATGGTTTCGACCACGGCTGGGTGGCGCTGGACGGCAGCGGCGAGCGCGTCCTGACGGGGCTGGCACCCGGTCGCTACGTGCTGCGCATCCGCGGCCAGGACGCCGCCGGCAACGCAGCAGCGGAGCAGCAGCTGGCCTTCGCCGTCCCGCCGCCATGGTGGCGCAGCGGCTGGGCGCTGGCGGCGTGGACGCTGCTGGCGCTGTCGCTGCTGGCCGGGGTGGCGCTGGGGTATCGCGAGCGCCTGAAGCGTCGCCATGCCTGGCAGCTGGCCGAACACAAGCGCACGCTGGCCGAACAGGCGTCGCAGGCCAAGTCACGCTTCCTTGCCACCCTTGGCCACGAAGTGCGCACGCCGATGACCGGCGTGCTGGGCATGGCCGAGCTGTTGCGGGGCACGCCGCTGGACACGCAGCAACGTGGCCACGTCGATGCCATTCGCCGCGCCGGCGAGCACCTGCTGCGGCTGGTCAACGACGCGCTGGACATGGCGCGCATCGAGGCCGGCAGGTTGGAGCTGGTGGACGCGGCGTTCGCGCTGAAGCCGCTGCTTGGCGAGGTGGCGGAGCTGATGGCGCCGCTGGCCGAGCGCAAGGGGCTGGTGTTCGCCGAGCACGTCGATGCCGACGCGCCGCGCGCGCTGCAGGGCGACCGTACCCGCGTGCAGCAGATCCTGCTCAACCTGATCGGCAATGCGGTCAAATTCACCGAGGCTGGGCACGTATCGCTGGAGGTGGCTGCGCTGCAGCCGCAGGGCGTGCGCTTCGTGGTCGCCGACAGCGGCCCGGGGCTCAATCCGGAGCAGCGCGAGCGGCTGTTCCGCCGCTTCGAGCAGGCCGACGGCGCGCGCACTGCCGCGCGCTACGGCGGCAGCGGTCTGGGGCTGGCGATCTCGCAGGAACTGGCGGCAGCGATGGGTGGCCGCATCACGGTGGAAAGCGCGCCGGGGCAGGGCGCCCGCTTCATCGTGGAGCTGCCGTTGCCGGTGGTGGAGCCTCCGGCCGCACGCGCAGCATCGACCCCGTCGGCATCGACCTCCGCAGGCCGCGCGCTGTTGCTGGTCGAGGACGACGCCATCGTGGCGCAAGCCATCGCCGGCCTGCTGCGGGCGCAGGGCCACGCGGTGACGCACGTCGGTCATGGCCTCGGCGCGCTGACCGAAGCGGCCACCGGTCGCTTCGATGTCGCGCTGCTGGATCTGGACCTGCCGGGGATGGATGGCCTGGCGCTGGCGCGCGCACTTCGCGCCAGCGGATTCTCGGCGCCGCTTCTGGCGGTCACCGCACGCTCCGATGCCGACGCGGAGGCGCAGGCGCGCCTGGCCGGGTTCGATGGCTTCCTGCGCAAGCCGGTGACCGGGGAGATGCTGGGGCAGGCGTTGGAGTCGCTGCTGGCGGCAGCGGTTTAGCGCGTTCGAGGTTCGCTTCGTTGTGACAGCGCACCCGGCGCGGCCGGGACAGCGCAAGTCGCTCCCCGGTACTCGCTTGGTTGCGCTGTCCCGGCCGCGCCGGGTGCTTGTCGCTACTTGCGGCTGCCTTTGTTCCGGAGGCGTCAGCGCGCGCTGTAGGCGTGCACTTCGTCCACCAGCGCGGCGACGTGGTCGGGATTCATGTCCGGCGACATGCCGTGACCGAGGTTGAAGACGTGGCCTTCCCGGCTGCCGCCGTTGCCGTCGCGGTAGCTGTCCAGCACCGCGCGTGCCTGCGCGCGCACCGCGTCGGGGCTGCCGTACAGCATCGCCGGGTCCATGTTGCCCTGCAGCGCCACCCGGCCGCCGTTGCGGCGCGCGGCGTCCTCCAGCGTCACTGTCCAGTCCACGCCGATGGCGTCCGCGCCACTGGTGAATAGCGCATCGAGGTGCGGGGCGTTGCCCTTGCCGAACAGGATCACCGGCACCCCGAGCGGCTTCAGCGCAGCGGCGATACGGGTGAGGTAGGGCAGCGAGAACTCGCGGTACATCGCCGGGCCCAGCGTGCCGCCCCAGGTGTCGAACACCTGCAGCGCCTGCGCGCCCGCCGCGTGCTGCGCGGTGAGATAGGCGATCACCGCGTCGGTGATGGTGCCCAGCAGCTTGTGCATGGCGGACGGCTCGTTCAGCGCCAGCGCCTTGACCTTGCCCCAGTCCTTGCTGCCGCCGCCTTCCACCATGTAGCAGGCCAGCGTCCACGGGCTGCCGGAGAAGCCGATCAGCGGCACGCTGCCGTCCAGCTCGTGGCGGATCAGGCTGACCGCGTCCATCACGTAGCGCAGGCTGCTGCCCATGTCAGGCACGGCCAGCGCGTCGATATCGGCCACGCTGCGCAGCGGACGCTCGAACTTCGGGCCTTCGCCTTCGACGAAATACAGGCCCAGGCCCATCGCGTCGGGCACGGTGAGGATGTCGGAAAACAGGATCGCCGCGTCCAGCGGAAACCGGCGCAGCGGCTGCAGGGTGACTTCGCAGGCGATCTCGGGATTCTTGGCCATGCCCAGGAAGCTGCCGGCGGCCTTGCGGGTGGCGCGGTACTCCGGCAGGTAGCGGCCGGCCTGGCGCATCAGCCAGACGGGGGTGCAGTCCACCGGTTCGCGGCGCAGCGCGCGCAGGAAGCGATCGTTCTTCAGGGTCGTGGACAAGGGCGTTGCTCCATGGGGGTGTGCTTGCCGGTGCGCGATGCGGCGGCGGAAACGGTCATGCAGGCCGGCGCTGGCTGGCCACGGCGGCGGTCATCTCGGCGCGTCCGCGCCCTGCGCGAACACCAGCTGGAAACCTTTTCTCAGCTGCGCGTCGCGTTCCTTTTCCAGTGCCGCAAGGGCACTGGGCTGGTCGCTGTACAGGGTCTTGCGCAGGGTGCTGCGGCCACCGGTCTGGCCGGTCTCGCGCAGCAGCTCCCAGCCGCCCAGCAGGTCGGGCTGGAGCTGGAGCTGGACGAAGCGCGGGGCTTCGCGGCCATCGGGACGTTGTTGCAGCAGCAGGCGCATGGGGCGGCATTGTAAGGTGCGGGACCGGCGCCCGCGCGTCCCGGCGCCCTGCCGGCCCCGCGGAGCGGATGCGGGCTACAACCTTCGGGAGAACGACATGCAGCGCGTGACGGGCATCGGCGGCATTTTCTTCAAGTCACCCGACCCCAAGCGCCTCGGTGCCTGGTACCGGGAGCATCTGGGTCTGGACGTCACCGACTGGGGCGGCGTGGTGTTCCAGTGGGGCGGTCCGGACAGTCCCCCGGGGACGACGCTGTGGAGCCCGTTTGCCGAGGACACCGACTACATGGCGCCCAGCACCGCGCCGTTCATGGTCAATTTCCGGGTAGCGGACCTCGACGCGCTGCTGGCCGCGCTGCGCGAGGAAGGCTGCGAGGTGCTCGACAAGCGCGAGGATTCCGAACACGGTCGGTTCGGCTGGGTGATCGACCCGGACGGCAACAAGATCGAGTTGTGGGAGCCGCCGCCGGGGCAGTGAGTCGCGGCCGTCAGCCGGCGTCGCGCAGCACCGCCAGCACCGCGGCCTCGTCCACGTCGGCAACGATCCGCGCGGCGCCGGGGCCGTCCCACAGGATGAAGCGCAGCCCGCTGGCCTGGACCTTCTTGTCCAGCCGCATCCGCGCCAGCAGCGCTTCCGGCGCCAGCCCGGCGGGCACGTCCACCGGCAGGCCGAAGCGCAGCAGCAGCGCGCGCAGCGCTTCCGCATCGGCCCAGGAGGCCAGCCCCAGCGCGGCCGACAGGCGGGCGGCCAGCAGCATGCCCACCGCCACCGCCTCGCCGTGGTTGAGGCCGTCGGCATAGCCTTGCTCGGCCTCGATCGCGTGGCCGAAGGTGTGGCCGAAGTTGAGCAGCGCGCGCTCGCCCTGCTCCAGCGGGTCGCGCGCGGTGATCGCTGCCTTGTGCGCGCAGCTGCGGGCGATCGCTTCGGCCAGCGCGGCGTCGTCGCCGGCCAGCAGGGCGGCGTGGCGCGCGTCCAGCCAGGTCAGGAAACCAGCGTCCATGATCGCGCCGTACTTGATGACTTCGGCCAGGCCGGCGCGCAGCTCGCGCGGCGGCAGCGTGCGCAGGCTGGCGGTATCGGCCAGCACCGCGCGTGGGACGTGGAAGGCGCCCACCAGGTTCTTGCCCTGCGGGATGTCCACGGCGGTCTTGCCGCCGACCGAGGAATCCACC
>JAANMY010001919.1_pt1 | contig 21241 bp, 16 predicted proteins | sample 7279691 | NCBI WGS metagenome assembly JAANMY01 (sample SAMN14094543, study PRJNA606508) | bioreactor metagenome | isolation source: A lab-scale SPAN reactor treating ammonium-rich wastewater day 388 | place: Ireland: Galway | collected 2018-02-07
GCCTACCGCGAGGCGGCCACCCAGCGCGACCTGGCATACGACCAGATGCGCCACCTGGAGCGTGCTTTGCTGGATGACATACCCGGCGCAACGACGGGCGTCTTCAAGCGCCCCAGGCGCGGCAAGCCAAAACGTTAGCGGTGCCGCGCATGATGATTTGCGTCGGCTTAATCAACATATCTAACCAGGAGTGAAACTTCGACATGACCACCCAACCCACACCAAAACTCATGACTGGCCCGACGTTCGACGAGATGCTGCACCCGGAGAAGATCACTAGTCCGATGCAGAACACCAGCGAACAAAAGCGTGACATCTTGAACACCAGCCCGTGGTCGCCTCATTGCCAAACAGGGACCGATAGCCCCCGTCCCCGCGAGGGATGTCTTCGGACTGTTCGGCTTAAAAGCATCGATCGATCTAAGCCGGTCCGCGCAATCGTCACACGCGGATGAGTCCTAACGAATAGTGCCGTAGAATTGAAAAAAACGCTTGACCGGAACGTGCGTGACGAGCATCGCAAAACGGTTCGCTCGAATGTCGCAAGTGGTCGCAATGACAAGCGTTTGTGGCGCAAAGTGGTTGTGCCTGTCGCCTGTTACGGTGGTTCGTTTCGTTCCGATTTGCGAAGGCGTTTGCGAACGAACCTTCGCCCGTACATTCGATACAGCCGATTCGGCTGGCACTTCCCCCCGCTCACTTCGATTGCTTTTGAGCGCCACAAATCAACACCTTGTTACGGTTGTGACAGCCAGGCGGACTTGGCGGGCGATACTGGGATGCCCGGGAGCGAACACTTCCTTCGAGCGAGATCGAGATCAGCTTCTGAGCCTCGACCGCGAACTCCATCGGCAACTGCTGCAGCACGTCTCTCACGAAGCCGTTGACGACGAGGCCGACGGCTTCTTCCTGCGACAGTCCGCGCTGGACGCAATAGAACAGCACGTCTTCCGAAATCTTCGAGGTCGTCGCCTCGTGCTCGAACAGCGCCGAGGTGTTCTTGGCCTCGATGTACGGCACCGTGTGGGCGCCGCACTTGTCGCCGATCAGAAGCGAGTCGCAGGCGGTGAAGTTGCGCGCATTGGTCGCCTTGCGATGCGCGGTGACAAGGCCGCGATAGGTGTTCTGCGACTTTCCTGCCGCGATGCCCTTGGAGATGATCCGGCTCGTGGTGTTCTTACCGAGATGCAGCATCTTGGTGCCGCTGTCGACCTGCTGGTAGCCGTTGGAAATGGCGATCGAGTAGAATTCGCCGCGCGAGTTGTCGCCGCGCAGGATGCAGCTCGGATATTTCCAGGTGATGGCCGAGCCGGTCTCGACCTGAGTCCACGAGATCTTCGAATTCGCGCCGCGGCAATCGCCGCGCTTGGTGACGAAGTTGAAGATGCCGCCCTTGCCCTCGGAATTGCCGGGGTACCAGTTCTGCACCGTGGAATACTTGATCTCGGCGTCGTCGAGCGTGACCAGTTCAACGACGGCGGCGTGCAACTGGTTCTCGTCACGCTGCGGCGCGGTGCAGCCCTCGAGATAGCTGACGTAGGAGCCCTTGTCGGCGATGATGAGCGTGCGCTCGAACTGGCCGGTGTTGCGCTCGTTGATGCGGAAGTAGGTCGACAGCTCCATCGGACAGCGAACGCCGGGCGGGACATAGACGAACGAGCCGTCGGAGAACACCGCCGAGTTCAGCGTCGCGAAGAAATTGTCGGAGGTCGGCACCACGCTGCCGAGATACTGCTTCACGAGTTCCGGATGCTGCTGGATGGCGTGCGAGATCGGCATGAAGATCACGCCCGCTTTCTTCAACTCCTCCTGGAACGTGGTCGCCACGGACACCGAGTCGAACACGGCATCGACCGCGACTTTGCGCTCCCCCTCGGGGCGAACGACGCCTTCGAGCACCTCGACCTCGCGCAAGGGAATGCCGAGCTTCTCGTAGGTCTTGAGGATTTCCGGATCGATCTCGTCGAGCGAGGCGATCTCTTTCTTCGGCTTCGGCGCGGAATAATAATAAAGATCCTGATAGTCGATCTTCGGATAGTCCACCCGCGCCCAGGTCGGCTCCTGCATGGTAAGCCAGCGGCGGTAGGCTTCAAGCCTCCACTCAAGCATCCATGCGGGCTCGTTCTTCTTCGCGGAAATAAACCGGATGGTGTCTTCGGAGAGTCCCTTAGGGGCCTTCTCGGACTCGATAATGGTCTCGAATCCATACCGGTATTGATCGACGTCGATCTGGCGAACCCGATCGACCGTCTCTTGTACGGCTGCCATTCCTACCTCCGCTCGCGGTTTCAAGGACCACGGTGGATTGAAGTCTTGGTGCCTGCTCCAATTCTAAGGAAGAAGCTGTCTTAGAATGGTTCAAGCCCTGTTTCGTTCCCCCTTAGTAGTGCACCTGAAAGCTTTCGCCAAGTCTTAATAGCCCGATCCACGTCTGCGTCCGTGGTCTCCCAGCCCAGCGAAAATCGTATCGCGCTCCTGGTTATTTCCGGGCCGTACCCCATGGCCGCCAGCACATGCGAAGCCTGCACTTTGCCCGACGAGCATGCGGAACCCGATGAGACGGCCACCCCTTCAAGGTCGAATCTGACCACGGCCGTCTCCGCTTTCAAGGTGGGAACACCGAAAAGTGTCGTATTTGGCAGGCGCGCGACCTCCTGGGAGAAGATCACGCCGCCCCGCGTCTGTCTTAAGCCATCCTCCAGCCTGTCGCGCAGGGACTTAACCCGAGCCATATCAATGTCGCGGGACGTTTCGGTCGCCCTCACGGCCGCCCCGAAGCCCGCAATTCCCGGTACATTCTCGGTGCCGGCTCGGCCGCCCCGCTCCTGACCGCCTCCCCGCATCAAGGCAATCGGATGGCGCCGGTTTTCCGCGATGACCAATGCGCCCGTCCCTTTCGGACCGCCGATCTTGTGTGCAGAAAGAGATACAAAATCGGCATTCAATTCGTTGATATCAATGTGAATTTTTCCGAATGCCTGCACCGCGTCGACATGAAGCAGGCCGCCTGCCTCGTGGACCAGCCCTGCGGCTTCGGCCACCGGCTGAATGGCGCCGGTTTCGTTATTGGCGAGCATGATCGAGACCAGCGTGGGAGGTTGCCGTGCGAGCATCGTCCGCAAGGCGTCGAGATCGATCAATCCCGAGCGATCGACCGGCAAACGCGTCATCCGGTCCGGCGGAAACCGCCCTCCGGCCAGAACCGAAGCATGTTCTATTGACGAAACTATAATATTATCAATATTTTGTTTTGGTTTGCAGCTAACAGGAGTTAACGCCAGGGTATTGGCCTCTGTTCCCCCTGACGTGAAAATCACGTTGCGCGGTTCGCCTCCCACGGCTTCCGCGACGATCGCCCGCGCATCCTCGATCAGTCCTCGCCCCCGCCTGCCTTCCGCGTGGATGGACGACGGATTGCCGAAGAGATCCCAGGCCGCGGCCATTGCTGCCCGCGCCTCTTGCCGAAGCGGCGTGGTTGCGTTCCAGTCAAGGTAGGTTCGTTCCTGCATGTGATTGCGACTATACGGCATTTTCGGCGGATGAGGTCACAGCCGCGCAAGATGCTTGCTTTTCGCCCCTCGCCCTATGCTAGAAGGCGGCGGTGTTCACCGGCACTTTCTGTTACCGCCATTGCGGCGGCCTGATCGCCCTCGTCGTCGAGCCGCGAACAGAAACCGATCCTGTGAGCGGCCGATTTACCAAGGATTCCGATGCCTGAAGTTATTTTTACCGGTCCCGCTGGCCGTCTCGAAGGCCGCTATCATCCAGCGAAGCAGAAAAATGCCCCGATAGCGATGGTGCTGCATCCGCACCCGCAGTTTCGCGGCAGCATGAACCATCCGATCGTCTATCAGGTTTACTATGCTTTCGTGGCGCGCGGCTTTTCGGTGCTGCGTTTCAATTTTCGCGGCGTCGGCCGCAGTCAGGGTTCGTTCGACCACGGCACTGGCGAATTGTCGGACGCCGCGGCGGCGCTCGACTGGGCGCAGACCATCAACCCGGAAGCGCGCGCCTGCTGGGTCGCAGGGTTTTCGTTTGGCGCCTGGATCGGAATGCAGTTGCTGATGCGGCGGCCCGAGGTGGAAGGCTTCATCTCGATCGCGCCTGAGCCGAACCGCTACGATTTCTCGTTTCTGGCGCCATGCCCGTCGTCGGGGCTCATCGTCCATGGCGAGAAGGATATCGTCGCGCCCGCCAAGGATGTCACGACGCTGGTCGAGAAACTGAAGACCCAGAAGGGAATCGTGATCGATCAGCAGACCATTCCGGGTGCTAACCACTTCTTCGAGGACAGGATGGAACCGTTGATGGAAACGGTCACCAGCTATCTCGATATGAGGCTTGCCAATATCCGGTAGCCGCATCGCTTGTGAGGTTGCCACAGCATCGCAAACGGCGGCCAGAGCATTCTCCGGCTAAGAAATCCTCTCGACCAATAACTAGCGCGTACTCCGATCGCAAAACCGGCATCCACTTTGCGGAGTACGCGTTAGGGCCGCGCGACCACGCCGCCGGTCATCGGTACCGGCACCCCGGTGGTCGCCGGATAGCTCAGGGGCAAGCCTTTCAGGCCACGCGCCGCGAGATAGCCGAAGGCCTGCGCCTCCATCGCGTCAATCGACCAGCCGAGCGCATCGGCCCGCTCGACAGCCGCAGGGGCACATTTTTCCCGCAGCATCTCGAGCATGATCGGGTTGCGGGCTCCGCCGCCTGCCACGATCCATCTTTCCGGCGCTTTCGGCAGCAGCGGAACGATCCGCGCGATGGCGGCCGCGGTAAACGCCGTCAGGGTGGCGGCGCCATCGGCTGGCGGCCTATCGGGCAGGACGAGAGAGGCGAAATCGTTGCGGTCGAGAGATTTGGGTGGCGGCAGCGCGAAAAACGGGTGTTTCAGGGCGCTTGCGATCCAGTTCGCATCGGGATGGCCCTGTTCCGCCAGCCTGCCGTCGCGGTCGAACGGCTCGCCCGTCGCGCGAAGCATGAAATCATCGAGCAGCGCATTACCCGGTCCGGTGTCGCAGGCGATCAAGGTGTCCGCGCCGTCGATATAGGTGACATTGGAGATGCCGCCGATATTGACCACGCAGGTCGGACCGTCGCGGCCGAGCGACTGCGCCAGCGCGCGATGATAGGCGGGAACGAACGGCGCGCCCTGCCCGCCGGCGGCGACGTCGGCCGCGCGGAAATCATGCATCACCGGAACGCGGATCGCTTTCGCCAGTGCGTCCGCGTCGCCGATCTGCACGGTCAGCCGCTGCGCCGGCCGATGCAGAACGGTCTGGCCGTGAAAACCGACGATATCGATATCCTCGCGCCCGACGCCGTTCCGCGCGAGGAAGGATGTGACGGCGTCGGCGTGCGCCATGGTCACGGCGTGCTCGGCCTTGCCGATCACGCCCGGCCGTGCGTCGCGCCGCGTCAGATTGACCGCCTCCGCCAGCGCCTCCCGCAACAGGCCGCGCTCGTCATCCGTGTAAGGGCGATAGCCTGTCGGCCCGAACGCCGTCACGCGCTCACCGTCGGTTTCGATCAAGGCGACATCAACGCCGTCAAGCGAGGTGCCGCTCATCATGCCGATCGCCGTCATCATCGCCCTGTGGTCTCCAGTGGCCGGCTTGTGCCGAAGGCGCGCTTCTTATAATGGCACACATCTGACAAGCAGTATAACCGGGCGGCGGCTGACAGCTATCCTGTGCCGAATTTGAGCTGCGTGTTCAGTTGAACAAGAGATTAGAGTTATAGTGCCATGGTCGCTTTCAAGTCCGATTTTCTCAACACGCTTCAGGAGCGTGGCTTCATCCACCAATGCTCCGATTTCGAAGGCCTTGATGCGCTGGCGTCCAAAAATCAGGTGACGGCCTACACCGGCTATGACTGCACCGCGCCGTCGCTGCATGTCGGCCACCTGCTCTCGATCATGATGATGCACTGGCTGCAACAGACCGGAAACAAGCCGATCGCCCTGATGGGCGGCGGCACCACGCGCGTGGGGGATCCGTCGGGCCGCGACGAAACGCGCAAAATTCTGAGCTACGACCAGATCGACGCCAACAAGGAGTCGATCAAGGGCACGTTTTCGAAGTTCCTCGTTTTCGGCGATGGCAAGAACGACGCCATCATGACGGACAATGCCGAGTGGCTCACCAGGCTCAACTATATCGAGATGCTGCGCGACGTCGGCCGGCATTTTTCCATCAACCGCATGCTCACGATGGATAGCGTGAAGGTGCGGCTCGAGCGCGAGCAGGAGCTTTCGTTCATCGAGTTCAATTACATGATCCTTCAGTCCTACGATTATGTGGAACTGGCGCGCCGCCACGGCTGCAACCTGCAAATGGGCGGTTCGGATCAATGGGGCAACATCGTCAACGGCGTCGATCTCGGCCGCCGCATGGGCACGCATCAGCTCTACGCGCTGACCTGCCCGCTGCTCACAACGTCGTCGGGCGCCAAGATGGGCAAGACCGCGGCGGGCGCGGTCTGGCTCAACGCCGCCATGCTGCCGGTCTACGATTACTGGCAGTACTGGCGCAACGTCGAGGACGCCGACGTCGGCAGATTCCTGAAACTGTTCACGATCCTGCCGATGGGTGAGATCGCGAAGCTGGCCGCGTTGCAGGGCGCCGAGATCAACGAGGCCAAAAAGGTGCTCGCGACCGAGGCGACCGCGCTTCTGCATGGTCGCGACGAAGCCGGGAAAGCCGCCGACACCGCGCGCACGACGTTCGAGCAAGGCGCTATTTCCGAAAGTCTTCCCACGCTGGATATTCCGCGGAGCGAGCTTGCGAACGGCGCAGGTGTGCTCGCGCTGTTCGTGAAGGCGGGCCTTGTCGCCTCGAACGGCGAAGCGCGCCGCCAGATCAAGGGTGGTGGCCTTCGCGTCAACGATGTCGCCGTGGCCGACGAAAAGATGATGCTGACGCCGGATCATCTTACGCCCGAGGGTGTGATCAAGCTTTCGATGGGCAAGAAACGCCACGTCCTGCTGCGGCCCGCATAGCACGTCCGGAGAACGCTATGGCGTTCAGTTCCCGCTCGTTGCCGGAAACTCTATCTGGTTGGCTGTTCGTCCCGTCTGGAACTCAAAAATCTTGCGCACCAGTCCGGGAGCCATGGCCGAGATCGGGTTGATGCGCAGTCGCGGTTGTCCCGGTGTTCCCACCACCTCATAAGTCACGCCGATCAATCCCTCGTCGCTGCCGCCCCCAAGGATGAGTCCGACAACCGGAAGCTGTCCAAAGATATTGTTGAGCCCGTACATCGGAACGAAGGTGCCGCTCATGCGAACCTCGTTGGCGGGATAGTCGATCCGCCCCTCAATGGTCGCGCCGATCGTCGGACCCTTGACGACGCCATCGCGGACCGTGAGTTGCCCGTTCTGCCGGCTGAATTCCGCGCGCAGACGCGAGAATGAAATACCGTTCTGTGCGGTTCGGGGCCCGCCCGCCGCGGCGCGATCCAGAGCGGATTCTCCCTTGATGGTGAAATCCCGAACATTGATCAATCCCTGCTTGGCCCGCGCCTCGGCGGTCGGCGGGTCCATGGCCAGCACGAGCTGACCGCCAAACATCTTTCCGTAGGTATCGGTAAAGCGGAAGAATGCGCCCGCGTCGTCGGTCTCGATCAGAACCACGTCGCGACCCTGCGGACGGCCGCGCAGATTGCCTGTCAGGGGTGTATTGCGGCCGATCTTGCCGGTCATGGCGAGGCTGCGAACCGACCCGTTACGCTGGGCCATCTTCACATCCGCGCTGCGGATGGCTTCGCCGTAAAATCCGGCGACGGCTCCGATCTTCAGGTCGATGTCGAAATCGATGCTCTTAGACTTGCTTCTGGCGTCGGCCTGCTTGCCCGAGATCGCCGATTTGAGAAAGCCGCGACCGTCGAACACGTCGCCGCGCATGATGACCTTCAATACGCCGTCAGCGTTTCGCTCGGCCTTCAGAGAAGCCCGGTCACCTTCCGACGGCGCGTAAACCGGGAAATTCACATTCACCAGATCGCCGTTCTGATCGAGTTCCAGAGATCCCTTTATCGTCACGCCGCTGCCATCGACGATGATGTCTTCCAGGCGCGTGGATTGCGCTTTCTGCACCACATTGAACGTCGCGTGCCCTGACTTTCCCGGCAGCTTGACCCAGCCGGGCAAAACGTTGTCGAGTTTCAAGGATGTGAGATCGGCATCGACGGCGAATTTATTATCCCTGTTGCTGCCGATCTTCCCGGCCAGCTTGACGGGAATCGAACCGGTCGCACCCGCGCCGAGATCGATGCCGAGTTTCGCGCGGCTCGCATCATCCAGCGTGGCCTGCAACTTGATGTCCGCATCGCCATTCGCCGGCTTGCGGTAGTCCAGCGATGCCGGCTGGCCGTTGATCTTGACGTCGCCCTTGACGTGATACCCCTCGTTGTTTGCGGTGACCTTCAGCGCGCTCGCTTCAAGCTTCTGATTCATGACCAGCCGGTCGGCGGCAAAACCCGTGAGATCGGCGGTGATGGAATAGGTAGTGTCCTCCTTGGTGATCTGTCGCGTGAGCGGCAGCCCCAAGGCGATCTGTGCCGCGACTGTTCCCTTGCTGGAGTTGGGATCGATCAGATTATCGGTGAATTCGTTGAGGCGATCCGAGACGAGAATCTCGGCGGCTGCGGGAACCGGACCGTCTATTCTGAATCTCACCTTTGCCGGTGAGGGTTTGGGCGCCATATCGGGCACTTCGAAAACGACGTCGGAAATGTTGAGCCTTCGGCCCGACGGAGTGTCGGTGACGGCCTGCTCGATCGTTACCGTAGCCGTTCTTCCTGTCACCCGCGCCTTCAAGCCGGCGTCGTGGACCAGGGGTAATTCATCAACGGGATAGAGCGTCACATTGTCAGCGACGATATCAACCGAAAGCCCGTCATCCGGCATCGGCGGTCCGCGACGCGACAGATTGTGAAGCGGCGAATTCACGCCGATTTCAATGCGCTTGAGAAAGCCTCGTTTAATTCGCCCGATAACCCATTCACGCAACTCCGGCACGATCACAACCGGCCATATGCTCTTGAGGGCGGCGGCGGACATCGGCGTCCCGGCGAAGCCCAGTTTCAGGCGCGGCGCATCCGAATAGTCGATGCTGCCGGTGCCCGCGATGCCGATCTCGCCGTTGCTGATATCAGCCTGGGTCAGAATGGCCTGCCTGTGCTCGGTGTCGAAACGCAGGCCGACCGCAATGCGGTTGAAGATCAGAGGCGCTTCGCCATCGGAGCCGGCGAGCACGATGGTGCCGCCGCTCAAACCCATCTGCCAGTCAGGAACATTGCCATTCGGAGGCTGGAGACGGGCGAGCAGCGTAATTCGGTTCTCGCCGGACACGATCTTGAACGGCACCAGGAGCACCCGCCGTCCCGAATCCCATTCCAGGTTCATCTCGATCTGATCGATCGCCATGGGATAATCCGGCGTGTCGGAATCGATGATCGTGCCCTTGCCCGCGAAGAGATTGCCGCGGAGATACGTAGGCAGGCCGTCGCGGCCGATCTCGCCCTTCAGTTCGCCGCTAAGCGGCATGTCGGCGCTGTAAGTGAGATCCTTGATGCGAAGGGCCAGCAAAACGGTCTTCGCCGGAATTCCGGCGGCGCGGAGTTCAATCGGACGGACACCATTCGCGGGCGGCCCGACCGCGACATGAAGCGACCATTCCTTGCTGCCGCCTTCGCTAACGGTGAACGCAACCCCGCCCGCGCTCGGCCGGCGAAGGCTCAGGCTGATGTTGCTAAAGCTCCAACGGTTGCCGCGCTGCTGGTCGTCAACCACCAGCCTTCCGTTCTTCAGACCGATCTCATTGAGATTTTGGCCATCGAGTCCCCTTACGCCGAGGCCGTCGAGCCATTCCAGCCCCGCCAACAAGGCGCCTGCGTTGCCGCCGCCTTCCGAGATCGCCGGCGCCGCGGCCGGGGAGTCGGAGAGTTGCTGCGTCGCTTGTGGGGGGGACGACGTTTCCGAGGGAACGACCGTCGATGGCAGGCCGGATCGCAGGGGCGGCGCGACGCCTGTGGCAAGCGGCTTGGCGTTGTCGCCCGTGGAAACGGTGACCTGGCCGTCCGGCGTAATCCGGACCGCAAGCTCGGCGTCGACCAGATCCAGACTTTCCGCGCGCAGCCGGCCGGTCAGCAGCGCTATGCCGGACAGCTTGACTTCGGCCTTGGGGGCGCTCGCGATGACGACACGATCGCGATCGCGGACGACGACGTCACGAATACGGACCGCGATACGAATTCTGCCGGCGCGCTCGATCTGAGTGCCGCCGATTTCCACCGTGTTGTCGTGACCGATGTTTCCCTCGATCGCGCTGACAAGCCATGGCGTCATCATGTCGAGATTGAGGGGGCCAGCGCCGAGGCGCCACCAGAGCGCACCGAACCCCCCTGCGAACGTGACCGACAGAACCAGAAAGGCGACCGCCAGCCGTTTGACCCAGCGTTCTCCCGTCAGCCAGTTTTTGAACCTTACGAATCGGTCGCCGGCCCTGTGGAACCTCGAATCCGATCGCGACAGTAACCGACGTACGCGGCGGCTGTGGAGTTCGTCGTCGTCCTCATCCCATCCGGCGACCTCTCTCTGCGAGACATGACGGCCGCCGTGCAGATTTGGATCTCGTGTCGGCGTGCTTTTAGTCATTGCCTCTCGGTGCCGGCTTGGTCCGGAGCTTTCGCTCTCATCGGTCCGCACGCCGCGTCCGGACGAACGTTCCTGTGATGCGGGGCGGACAATCCGTCGAATCCCTTGTAACCGTACCCGCGGCCGCAATCATGGCGGCGGCAGTCTGACCGATTCGTCCTCGGCATCCGCAGCAATCATAACGGATAATGAGCGTTGGAAAACGACGAAAGGAAGGCGTATGTCCAAGAAGATACGCAAGAAATCCTCGAAAACCGACAGTTCGGGAACGGTACGGGCTCCAACCGTCAGTCACACGGAACGGGCTCGCGAGACCGGCCCGTCACCCTCTCTGGCAGCGACCGGAAAATCCAAACCGCGCCCCGCTTCGCCGGCCTCTCAAGCCGCCGGGCTCGTGGAAGGCTCCCCGGCCCCGCCCTTCAGCCTTCCCAGGGAAGACGGCGCGCTGGTTTCGCTTGCTGATCTCGCGGGAAGAAAGCTCGTGATCTTTTTCTATCCGCGCGCGGGCACGCCGGGCTGCACCAGGGAGGCGATAGACTTCACCCGGCTGGCGACAGATTTCGCAGCCAGTGGAACGGCGGTGATCGGCGTATCGGCCGATCCCTTAAAGGCACAGCAATCGTTCCGAAACAAGCACAAGCTGTCCATTCCTCTGATATCGGACGAAAAGCACGACATGCTGGAGGCGTATGGTGCGTGGGGTGAAAAATCCATGTACGGCAAGACTTTCCTTGGCGTTCTTCGCACAACGGTACTGGTGGATGAGGCCGGACGGATCGCTCGCATCTGGCGCAAGGTCAAGGTTGAAGGTCACGCCGACGAGGTGCTCTCGGCCGCGCGCGAACTGTGAAGCCGCATGGCCGTTTTCCGAAAATTAACCATGAACGGTTCCAATCAGCATCGAAGTTGAGCCGCCTGGAACTCGGTTTTCGGTCGGCACAGGAGTGTCGATGTCGTACCGTTCCAGTCAGTGTATCGAGTATCCGCCGCAGCGCGCTCACGCTCACAAACACGATCGAAGTCCGTCCCGCCGTGCCGCGGCAGGCTTGTCGTCGGGCGTGCCGGAGAAACGGAGCGGCTACACCTTCGCCCATGGCGGCCGACAGGTTCGGTTTGGCCCGGTCGTGTTCTGGATCGCGGTCGGAACGGTCACGCTGCTCGGCGTCTGGTCGGCCGCGACGGCGACGTATTTTGCCTTTCGCGATGATGTGCTGACGCGGCTCCTCGCGCGGCAGGCTGAAATGCAATACGCCTACGAGGATCGCATTGCCGAATTGCGCTCGCGTGTCGACCGCACCACCAGCCGTCAATTGCTCGATCAGGAACAGTTCGAAAGAAAGCTCGACGGGATCATGCGCCGTCAGGCGTTGCTTGAATCCCGCGCCGGTGCCCTGAATGCCATATCCGATGTTTCAGTGACGGGTTCGATCAAAGGGACGGCGCAAAAAACGGGAAACGACACTGATACAGGCCCGTCGCGGGCCGACAAGCCATCTCCGATCAACGACGCCGCCGGCTTCGAGATGCCCGATCGCGGCGCGGCCCTCGACTCTCGTGATCCGGCCAACGCCCGTCCCAAACCGGTTCCGCTCATGAACCTCACCGGCGAGGTCAACAGGCTGATGCGACTGGAATCCTCGCTCGATCGGGTCGAAAGCTGGCAGGTCGCCGAGTTGAACGCGATCGCGGACGGCATGGATTCCCGCCTGCGGCGGATGCGTAGCGTGTTTTCCGATCTCGGACTGAGTGTCGCGAGAATGGCGGCCGCGTCGAATCCCGGCACGGGCGGGCCCTATGTGCCGGTCAGGCTACGATCCGATGCCGATCCCTTTGAGCGCCAGCTTCACCGCGTCAACCTGACACGGGCGCAGATCGATCGGTTCGACCGGGCTCTCGCCCTTGTTCCCTATCGCAAGCCGGTCACGGGCGAGCTTGAATTCACCTCCGGTTTCGGTGTTCGCGTCGATCCGTTCGTTGGACGGCCGGCGATGCATACCGGGCTCGATTTTCGCGCGGCAACGGGAGCGGCCGCGCGTGCGACGGCGAACGGAAAGGTCACCACCGCGAACTGGACGGGTGGTTATGGCCGGATGGTCGAGGTGGATCATGGCAATGGCCTGTCCACCCGCTACGGGCATCTTTCCGCGATCAATGTGAAGGTTGGCCAGTCCGTCAAGGCCGGACAGATGGTCGGCGAGGTCGGCTCGACGGGCCGTTCGACGGGCCCGCACCTGCATTATGAAACAAGGATCGACGGGGAAGCTGTCGATCCGCAGAAGTTTTTGCGAGCGGGCACCCGCTTGAACAATGGCTGACTGAAATGACCTGCGCGGCCCCCACCCCAAGCCTGCTCGATGTCAAAGACCCCCGCCCGTTGAATGACTGATTTCCACACCGGCCGCGATCTTCGGACTTGAAGATTCCGCACCCGAGAGGCATACCCCGAAACAATTTTCCGCTCCGGGACTTAACAACCCAGAGCAGTTTCGCTTCTGCCTGGATCAGAAGTGAAACACCCGACTCACGTCCGTAGGACACGGAACTGAAATGCACGACCGAACCACCGAAAGCGCCGACCGGATTGATCCGCAGACCAGCAAGATGGTCGCGAGAGCGATCAGCGAACGGTTGCGGACGGACATGCGGCCGGAGGAATCGGAACTCCCTCTCCGGCTTCAGTTGCTGGTGCAACGGCTTCGCGCGCAGGATCAGCATAGCTGAGGCTCTGACGCCGGGCTCGGTCGGCTGTGAACTCTTCTTTGGTCAGGCCCCGCCTCCCTCCCGCCTTCATTCACAAACGGGTTGCGTTCGGCTGCGCGGCGGTGAAAAACAAAGCATGCTTTCCATCACCGATATTTCGATCCGCATCGCCGGACGCCTGCTGATCGACCATAGCTCCGTTCAGATCGTGCCAGGCGCGCGTGTTGGCTTCGTCGGACGTAACGGCGTCGGTAAATCGACGCTGTTCCACGCGATACGCGGTGAACTGCCGACGGAAACGGGCACCATCGCCATTCCACCGCGCTGGCGGGTGGGCAGCCTCGCACAGGAAGCTCCCGACGGACCGGAAAGCCTGATCGAGGTCGTGCTCAAGGCCGATACCGAACGTCATGCGTTGCTGCATGAAGCCGAAACGGCCCGCGATCCGGAACGTATCGCGGACATCCAGACGCGTCTGGTCGATATCGACGCTCATTCCGCGCCCGCGCGGGCGGCATCGATTCTGAGCGGCCTCGGATTTTCAACGGCGGACCAGGCCCGCCCCTGCTCGGAATTCTCAGGTGGCTGGCGCATGCGCGTCGCGCTCGCGGCAACGCTTTTCGCGTCACCCGATCTGTTGCTGCTGGATGAGCCGACCAACTACCTCGATCTTGAAGGAACGCTCTGGCTGGAAGATCACCTCGCGCACTACCCGCGCACGGTCATCATCATCAGTCACGACCGCGACCTCCTCGACACCTCCGTCGATCAGATTCTGCACCTCGATCGCGGCAAGCTCTCGCTCTACAAGGGAACCTATTCTGCCTTCGAAGAGCAACGCGCAACCCGCGAGCTGCTCGACGCCAAGCACGCCAGACGGCAAGCCGATGAGCGCAAGCGGCTCCAGGCTTTCGTCGATCGCTTCAAGGCCAAGGCCTCGAAGGCGCGTCAGGCGCAGTCACGCGTGAAGATGCTCGAACGCATGAAGCCCGTGACCGCGCTGGTCACACAGGATGTGCGCGAAATTTCCTTTCCCGTGCCGGACAAGCTGCTGTCGCCGCCGATCATCGCCGTTGACGAGGCCGTCGTCGGTTACGATCCGCAATCGCCTGTTCTCAAGCGCGTGACGTTGCGGGTCGATGAGGACGATCGCATCGCCCTGCTCGGCGCCAACGGCAACGGCAAGTCCACCCTCGTCAAGCTGCTGGCCGGCAAGCTGCAACCGTTCGCCGGCAGGGTGGTCCGCGCCGACAAGCTCTCGATCGGCTATTTCGCCCAGCATCAGACCGACGAGCTGGATCTCGACGGCTCGCCCTACGATCATGTGCGGCGCCTGATGCAGGATGCTCCGGAAACGAAAATCCGCGCCCGCGTGGGGGGCATCGGCTTTTCCGGCAAGGCGGGCGATACGCTCGTTCGAAGCCTTTCGGGCGGCGAGAAAGCGCGCCTTCTGCTCGGGCTCGCGACGTTCTATGCTCCCAACATGATCATCCTTGACGAGCCGACCAACCATCTCGATATCGACAGCCGCGCCGCGCTTGCCGAAGCCATCAACGAGTATCCCGGCGCTGTCATCATGGTGTCGCACGACCGTTATCTGATCGAGGCCTGCGCCGACCAGCTATGGGTGGTGGCGGACCATACCGTCACTCCTTACGACGGCGATCTCGAGGATTACCGCCGCGCGGTTTTGTCGGCACGGGGTCTCCGCACGAACGGCCGCGACCGGGTGTCTGGCCAGCGCGACGATAGCCGAGACAAGCCGCGGCGCGAGAAAACCGAACGACGCTCGCCGCTCAAACAGAAGATCACGGCCGCCGAGGCCGAGATCGAGCGAATTACTGGAATCATCGCAAAAATCGATGTCGCCCTTGCGCTGCCGGACCTGTTCAAGCGTGAGCCCAAACAGGCGGCGCAACTCACCAAGGCGCGCGCCAGCGCGGCCGATGCGCTGCGGCGGGCGGAAGAGGCATGGCTGGAGGCCAGTTCGTCTTACGATAACGCACCAGGCTGACGGAAAGCCGTCTTCATAACTGGAGCGTCTTCCAGAACCAAGGCTCCAGGATGTTGTTTTGAGGCGGGTATCTTGACGCGAACAGGTCGTCCACTCGCTGGCAACCGCTATAACTTACCCGGTTACCGTCGTTTGGCTCGTCGCTCCGGCTTCTGACGGACGGCTGATTCGGGCGCCTGCTCGATGGAAGACAGGCGTCCCGCCGTAAACGTGTAGATTCCGGCACGCGGTCCCTTCAGGAACGTCAAGACTGCAACACGATCGCCGCTAGGATTGCTGGATAGGCTGACATTGTCTGGCGCGGCGCCAAGACCGCGCGTTACGTCGCACTCGGTATGGCCTAACGCCACCGTACCCGAAGCCGCGAGCGCCGGGGCTGTCGCAGTATCTCCCGCGCTATCAGCGAGCGCGCTGGATTCACCCGTACCGATCGGCGGCGCCATTCCCGGGCAAAGTCCGTCGGCGCTGATGAGATCGTCCGGCGAGACTGGCTTGTCCGGCGTCAGCGGCGGCGCCTCAACCGAAACGTTCTTGATGAACAACCTGCCGGATCGCGAAAACCAGTCCGCATCCTTCGAGAGCAGGCCGGTCGAAAACATATCCGACGCGGTGCCGCAGCCCGAGACGAGCGGCGCCATCAAAAGCAGCGGTATCAGGGCCCTTCGGCAAAATCTGGGCTGTCTCACGACGAATTCTGTCCCGGCGGATCGTAGCGGAAGGCCTGTCCCAACACCGATTTGCGGCGCGACCATGGCTGGACCCTAGTGTTTGATCAGAAAGCTTCAAGTCTCATCAAATTAAAATCGCTCTATCTGGCTACCCGCGACGCTGCCAGCGCCCCGTTTCGTCAGGCTGCCAGTAGGTCGCCTCACATCCCCGCGACTTGCATTCCGTCCAGATGGCTCTCGCGGCATCCAGCGCGGCTCCGTCGTCGCCATCGAATATCAGCACCAGCCGCTCATAGGTATCAAGACTTTCCGGGAGCGGGGCGCTGTCGACCAGAAATCTGACGGTGGCCCGGTTTGGATTGCGGCCATCGATCGTCAGCACGATCGGCTGTTCGCTTGCATCCTCGATCCGCCACGTCGCATGCGGCAGGAAAGAATCGTCGCGATAGGACCACAGATGCGCGTCGAGCGCATCGGCACGCTCTTCAGACGTCGTGTGGACCACCGCGCGCCATCCGCGCTCGAAAGTCTTTTCGAGCAGCGGCGGCAGAACCTTTTCAAGCGACATGTTCTGCAAATGATAGAACAGGACTTCCGTCATCGCTTCGTTTCGTAATGCTCCGCGACGAGGCGGTCCAGCAGCCGCACGCCGAACCCGGATCCCCAACTCTGATTGATGTCGGATTTGGGAGCGCCCATCGCCGTTCCCGCGATGTCGAGATGCGCCCACGGGGTATCGTCAACAAACCGCTGCAAGAATTGCGCGGCCGTGATCGAACCGCCATGGCGTCCGCCCGTGTTCTTCATGTCGGCGAACTTCGAGTCGATCAGCTTGTCGTATTCCGGCGCAAGCGGCATCCGCCAGACCCGCTCACCGGTCTCCAGGCCCACCCTGGTAAGGCGCTCCGACAACTCGTCGTTATTGGAGAACAGGCCGGCGTGCTCGGTGCCAAGCGCGACCATGATCGCGCCGGTCAGCGTTGCGAGATCGACCATGACCTTCGGCTTGAATTTGCGGACGACATGCCAGAGCACGTCCGCAAGAACGAGCCGGCCCTCGGCGTCGGTGTTGATGATCTCGATGGTTTGTCCCGACATGGACGTCACGATATCGCCGGGCCGCTGCGCGCTGCCGTCCGGCATGTTCTCGACAAGGCCGATTGCGCCGATGGCGTTCACCTTCGCCTTGCGCGCTGCGAGCGCGTGCATCAGCCCGACCACGCAGGCGGCTCCGCCCATGTCGCCCTTCATCTCTTCCATGCCGCCGGCGGGTTTGATCGAGATTCCGCCGGTGTCGAAGCAGACGCCCTTGCCGACGAAAGCAACAGGCGGCGCGCCCTTCTTGCCGCCATTCCAGCGCATGATGACCGTCCGGCTGGGCCGTGCCGACCCCTGCCCCACGCCCAGCAGCGCGCCCATGCCGAGTTTCGTCATCGCCTTGACGTCAAGAACCTCGATGCCGACTCCCATCGCGCGCAACCGGCTCGCGCGCCGCGCGAATTCCTCCGGATAGAGGACATTCGGCGGTTCGTTGACCAGGTCGCGCGCGATAATGACACCGTTGACAACGTGATTGACCGGCGCGAACGCCTTCTTCGCCGCGGCGGCATCGGCGACCGCGATCGATACATCGGCGCGAATGACCGCGTCATCGCCGTCCTTCTTCCGCGTCTTGTAACGATCGAATTTGTAAGCGCGCAACCGGATGCCGGAAGCCAGTGAAGCCGACTGATCCGGCTCCATCGCCGCGGATGGCAGTTCCGCAATGACAGTAACGCCGTTGTTGTCGCTGCGAACCTTTCCCGCGATAACGCCGCCGAGTTTCAGGAAATCGCTGCTCTTGAGAGCCGGCGTCTTGCCGGTGCCCACGACGATCAGACGATTGGCCTTGAGCCCTTCCGGAGCGAGAATATCCAGCGTCGCCGCGCTTTTGCCCTTGAACTGATTGGCTGCGGCCGCGCGTTTGACCAGTCCGGCCGACGAACCGAGTGCCTTGCTTGCGGCCCGGCCGAACTTCAGTGCCTCATCGCAGAATACCACGAGGGTCCCGCGCGAGGCGGTCGAAAAGGGAACAAAGCCGACCTTGACGGCGTCGGGCATCGGAAACCTCCAGAATTCAGGGTAGCGCGGCGTCGGAATCGGGCCAGCGCGTGTGACTTACCGACTATGACCTGTCAAAGGCAACGCTGCCAAGCTCCGCCACGGGATCAGTTCCCGGCGCCGTTACCGTGAACTTCGCTTTGCAGCGCGATCGCCCCGGCTGTCGTGGCCGCCGGGTCACATATTCCGGATTTTAACTATAATCGCCGGGCTTTGAGCCCCAGCCATTTTATTGACAGATCAAGGGGATGGTACTGGGCCACGAGTCAGGTAAGAACATGGTGGGACATTGGGGTTGTCCCGGCTGCGGTTCGGCCTTGCCGGATGTTTCCGCCTGAAGGGATCGGGGATCGTTCAGACCGATGGGGTCGATCGACAAGTATATTTTCCGGACGACGCTGGCGTCGTTTGTCGTGGTTCTGGTCAGCCTGACGGGGGTGATCTGGATTACGCAGGCGTTGCGCGGGATCGACCTGATGACAAGTCAGGGGCAGACCATCCTGACGTTCCTGGGAATCACCAGCCTCGCGATCCCGGTGCTGGTGCTGATCATCTCTCCGATCGCGCTGATGATCGCGGTCTCGCACACGCTTCACAAGCTGGCGACGGATTCGGAAATCATCGTGATGAACGCCGCCGGCCTCTCACCGTTCCGGCTCTTCCGGCCGTTCCTTTATGCAACCGTGGTCGTGGCCCTGCTGGTGGCATTCATTGCGGCTTACCTCGCGCCTGACGGCATGCGCCGGTTGAAGGAATGGGACGCCGAGATCACCGCCGACGTTCTGGCGAACGTTCTGCAACCGGGCCGATTTGCGCAGCTCGATCCAAATCTGACAATCCGCATTCGGGAACGACAGCCGGGTGGTCAGCTCGCCGGAATCTTCATCGATGACCGCCGTAATTCAAAAGAACGCCTCAGTATCATCGCCGACCACGGAACGGTGATGAAGAACGACCAGGGATCGTTCCTCATCCTGGAAGACGGACACCTGGAGCGATTCGAAACCGGCAAGCGCGAGCCGGCCATGGTCGCGTTCGACCGCTATGCTTTCGACATGTCGAAGTTTTCCAATCGGGGGCATGATGTCGTTTATGGCATTCGCGAACGCTACCTCTGGGAGCTGATTGCTCCCGATGAGAAAGACCCGCTGGTTCAGCAACTGCGCGGTCAGTTCCGCGCCGAACTTCACGATCGATTCACCGCGCCGATCTATCCGTTTGCCTTTGCCGCGCTGACCTTCGCGTTCCTCGGATCACCGCGCACCACGCGGCAGAGTCGTAATTTCTCCATGGGAGCGGCAATCGCGGCTGTGTTCAGCCTTCGTATGGCAGGCTTCGCGCTTTCGGTGATGACTGTGAAATCGCCGATGGCGGCGCTCCTGCAGTATCTGCTTCTTTTCGGCGCGATCGGTATCAGCCTATGGGTGATCACGGCGGGAATCGTGCTTGAACCACCAGCCGCGTTGATGGAAGCGATCAACAGATCGAACGCGCGGATCCTTCGCCTGCTCGGGAAAAGGCCGGCTTTCGGATGAGCATGCTGACGAACACGTTGGGGCGTTATTTTGCCGGCCGTTTCATGGTGGCGGCGCTCGGCGTGTTCGCCAGCATCTTCCTGCTGCTCGTTCTCGTCGATTACATTGAAATGGTCCGGAGAACATCAGGACTTGCGTCTGCATCGGCGCTCATGGTGGCGGAAACGTCGCTGTTCAGGGTGCCTCAACTCCTTGAGAAACTGACTCCGTTCTGTGTTCTGATCGGCGCCATGACCTGCTATCTCGCATTGTCGCGGAAGCTTGAACTGGTGGTGGCCCGCGCCGCCGGCGTTTCGGCGTGGCAGTTCATCTCGCCGACGCTGGCGTGCGCGATCGCGCTCGGCGTTTTCGCGACCACGGTTTACAATCCCTTGTCTTCCAACCTGCGGGAATTGTCGAAGCGGATGGAGGCCGAACTGTTCGGCGGCGTCTCGGGCGGAGGTCTCCATGACGCATCGGGCTTCTGGATCAACCAGGTGACCGACGAAGGCCAGGCGATCATCAACGCCGCGCTCAGTGAGCAGCAGGGCGTGCGCTTGACGGGACTCACGGTATTCCGGTTCGATCCCGATTCTAAGTTCAGGGAACGTATCGAGGCGCGGGAAGCCGCCCTGGAGAACGGCCGCTGGCTGTTCAAAGGCGTCCGCCGATTCACGCTCGATAACCCTCCGGTCGAGCAGGAAACTTTTGTGCTCCCGACCAGCCTGACGCCGGCGCAGGTTCAGAACAGTTTCTCCACGCCCGAAACTGTGTCATTTTGGCAACTGCCGGACTATATCCGATCCTCTGAAAGTTCGGGGTTTGCCACCGCGGGATACCGGCTACAGTACCACAAACTCATCGCACAGCCGTTTTTGCTGGCTGCCATGGTGATGCTGGCGGCCTCGGTAAGCCTCAGGTTCTTCCGCTTCGGCGGGGTGCAAAAGATGGTTTTAAGTGGCGTGGGTTCCGGCTTTCTGCTCTATGTCCTATCCAAGGTAACTGAGGATCTGAGCAAGGCCGAATTGATGAATCCAATCGCCGCGGCGTGGCTGCCCGTTTGCGTCGGCGGTCTCACCGGTTTTTTGGTCTTGCTGCACCAGGAGGACGGATAGTGGCCCCCATCGCCACCCTCCGTAAACGATCGGCTATTCGCGAGCAGCGCAGCCCACTGCGCCGCTATCGGTCTGGTGCGTCCGTGATTCCGGCCTCGCTGACGGCGGCCGTTCTCGGTCTGATCGCCGCCGCCGTGATGGATGTCGTCGCGACCACTCCGGCTGCCGCGCAAAGCTTCACTTACAACCCTCGCCCACCCAAGCCCGCGCCGCCGCCAAGGCAGAACGATGGGCAGATGCTCGTTCAAGCCACCGAGCTTGACTACGACTACAACAGTTCCCGCGTGTCGGCCGTGGGCAATGTGCAGATGTTCTACAATGGCACGAGCGTCGAGGCGGATCGGGTCATCTACGATCAGAAAACCAAGCGGCTCCATGCCGAGGGCAACATCCGCATGACCGATGCGGACGGCAAGGTCACCTATGCCAACATTCTCGATCTGAGCGACGACTATCGCGACGGCTTCGTCGAC
>JAANMY010001920.1_pt1 | contig 21224 bp, 18 predicted proteins | sample 7279691 | NCBI WGS metagenome assembly JAANMY01 (sample SAMN14094543, study PRJNA606508) | bioreactor metagenome | isolation source: A lab-scale SPAN reactor treating ammonium-rich wastewater day 388 | place: Ireland: Galway | collected 2018-02-07
AGCTGAAATCCACGGCGCGTCCTCGTCCTGACCGGAAAGACGCGATTGTAGTACGCCGCATCGCCGAGGCCCACGCTGCTTGACCGTATGGGCCATGCGTCCCACAATTATCTCTGAATCCGGATAAAGAGATGAATATGGATCTCGAAGCCTGGTCGACCCGGCTCAAGGTATTTGCCGATGCGACCCGCGTGCGTCTCCTGGCCCTGCTTGCGCGCGAGGAACTCACCGTGGCCGAACTGGCTTCGGTGACCGGCCTCGCGCAGCCGCGCGTCTCGACCCACCTGGCCAAACTGAAGGAAGCCGGGCTGGTCCGCGACCGTCGCTCGGGCGTCTCGGCCTATTACCGTTTCGACGAGGATGCGCTCGACCCTGCGCAGCTCACGCTCTGGCACGCCCTGCGCGATGGCAGCCACGACCCCTTGCTGGAGCAGGATGCCACGCGCCTGCCGTCCGTCCTCGCCGCCCGCGCCAACGACCAGAACTGGGCCGACAGCGTGGCCGGCGACATGGAACGCCACTACTCGCCCGGTCGCACCTGGGAGGCGCTGGCCCGCACCGCCGTGCCCTTGCTCGACCCGGGCGACGTACTCGACATCGCGTCCGGCGACGGCGTGCTGGCGGAATTGCTGGCGCCGCATTCCGGCCGCTATGTCTGCCTGGATGCCAGCCGCCGCGTGGTCAACGCCGCCAGCGAACGCCTGCGTCCGCATCCCAATGTCGAAGTCCACGAAGGCGACATGCACGCCCTGCCCTTCGACGACGGCAGCTTCGACCTCGTCGTGATGATGCATGCGCTCACCTATTCGGCGAAGCCGGCGCAGGCGGTCGCCGAAGCGGCGCGCGTGCTGCGTCCCGGCGGACGCCTGCTGCTGTCGAGCCTGGGCAAGCACGCGCATGCCGCCGCCGTTGAGCCTTTCGGCCACGTCAACCTCGGCTTCGCGCACAAGGAGCTGCAGAAGTTCATCGAGAAGGCCGGCATGAAGCTGCTCGATGCCGGCACCGTGACCCGCGAACGCCGCCCGCCCCATTTCGAAGTCATCTCGCTCATCGGAATCAAATGACATGAACCCCCTTCCCTCCTGGCACAACCCGGCACGCGCCGCGGCACTGGTCGATGCGCTCGAGCAGCGCATCCTCGTCCTCGACGGCGCGATGGGCACGATGATCCAGCGCTTCGAACTGGCCGAAGCCGATTACCGCGGCGAGCGCTTCGCGCAGGGCTACGACAGCCTGTTCGCGCCGGAAGCCACGCACGCGCACGGCGCCGGCTGCGGCTGCGAAGGCCACGACCAGCGCGGCAACAACGACCTGCTCACGCTGACCCGGCCCGACATCATCCGCGGCATCCACGCCGAATACCTGGAGGCCGGCGCCGACCTCATCGAGACCAACACCTTCAATTCCACATCGGTGTCGCTGGCCGATTACCGCCTCACCCACCTGGTGCGCGAACTCAACCGCGAAGGCGCGCGTCTTGCACGCGCCGCCTGCGATGCCGCCGAAGCGAAGACACCGGGCAAACCGCGCTTCGTCGTGGGCGTGCTCGGGCCGACCAGCAAGACCGCGTCGTTGTCACCGGACGTGAATCGGCCCGGTTACCGCGCCACCTCTTTCGATGAGTTGAAGAATGCCTACCACGAAGCCGCGGACGGCCTGATCGAGGGTGGCGCCGACATCCTGATGGTCGAGACCGTGTTCGACACGCTCAACGCCAAGGCCGCCGTGTTCGCCATCGAGGAAGCGTTCGACGCGCTCGGCGCACGCTTGCCGGTGATGATCTCCGGCACCATCACCGATGCCTCGGGCCGTACGCTCTCCGGCCAGACCGCCGAAGCGTTCTGGTATTCGCTGCGCCACGTGCAGCCGCTGGCGATCGGCCTCAACTGCGCGCTCGGTGCGAAGGAACTGCGTCCGCATGTCGAAGCGATTTCGCTGATCGCCGATGCCTACGTCACCGCGCATCCCAACGCAGGCCTGCCGAATGCCTTCGGTGGCTACGACGAGACACCGGAGGACATGGCCGAGGTCGTCGGCGAATTCGCCACGTCCGGACTGGTGAACGTGCTCGGCGGTTGCTGCGGCACCACGCCCGCGCACATCGCGGCGATCGCGCAGGCGGTGGAAGGCGTCATGCCGCGACGACGGGCGGCGCTGGAGGACGCGGCATGAATCATCCCGCATGCCGATGGGGCTTGTGCACGCACGACCATACGTGGCACGGATTCCGCGTACGAGCCTACATGGATGTATTCACGGCGTGTCGTGTGGGGACAAGCCCCTTCGGCATGCCTCCGCGCAAGTGCGCGCATGGGGAGGCCGCATGACCAAGTTCACCCGCCATACGCGCCTCTCCGGCCTCGAGCCGCTGGTGATCACGCCGCAGCTGAACTTCATCAACGTCGGCGAGCGCACCAACGTCACCGGCAGCGCGCAGTTCAAGAAGATGATCCTCGAAGGCCGCTATGACGACGCGCTGGTCGTCGCGCGGCAACAGGTGGAGAACGGCGCGCAGGTCATCGACGTCAACATGGACGAAGGCCTGCTCGATTCCGAGAAGGCGATGGTCACCTTCCTCAACCTGATGGCCGCCGAGCCCGACATCGCCCGCATCCCGGTGATGGTGGATTCGTCGAAGTGGAGCGTGATCGAGGCCGGGTTGAAATGCCTGCAGGGCAAGGGCATCGTCAATTCCATCTCGATGAAGGAAGGCGAGGAGGAATTCCTGCGCCAGGCGCGACTGGTGCGGCGGTACGGCGCGGCGGTCGTGGTCATGGCCTTCGACGAAGTCGGCCAGGCCGATACGACCGAGCGCAAGATCGAGATCTCGTCGCGTGCGTACAAGCTGCTGACCGAGGAGATCGGCTTCCCGCCGGAAGACATCATCTTCGACCCCAACTGCTTCGCCATCGCCACCGGCATCGAGGAACATGACAACTACGCCGTGGACTTCATCGAGGCCGCGCGCGAGCTGCGCAAGCGCTTCCCGCACAGCCACATCTCCGGCGGCGTGTCGAACGTGAGCTTCAGCTTCCGCGGCAACGAGCCGGTGCGCCAGGCGATCCACGTCGTCTTCCTTTACCACGCGATCAAGGCCGGCATGGACATGGGCATCGTCAACGCCGGCGCGCTGCCGATCTACGACGACCTCGATCCAGAATTGCGCGAACGCGTCGAGGACGTGGTGCTCAACCGCCGCAGCGACGCCACCGAACGCCTGCTGGAGATCGCCGACCGGTTCAAGGGCAAAAAAGGCGAGAAGAAGGTCGAGGACCTGCGCTGGCGCGAACAGCCGGTCGCCGCGCGCCTGTCGCACGCGTTGGTGCATGGCATCGACCAGTACGTGGTGGACGACACCGAGGAAGCCCGGCTGCAGGCCACTCGACCACTGGACGTGATAGAAGGCCCGCTGATGGATGGCATGAACGTGGTCGGCGACCTGTTCGGCGCCGGCAAGATGTTCCTGCCGCAGGTGGTGAAGTCCGCGCGGGTGATGAAGAAGGCGGTCGCGCACCTGCTGCCCTTCATCGAGGCCGAGAAGCTCAAGACCGGCGATGTCGGCAAGTCCAACGGCAAGATCGTGATGGCGACGGTCAAGGGCGACGTGCACGACATCGGCAAGAACATCGTCGGCGTGGTGCTGGCCTGCAACAACTTCGACGTGGTCGACCTGGGCGTGATGGTGCCGGCGCAGAAGATCCTGGACACCGCCATCGCCGAGAACGCCGACATGATCGGCCTGTCCGGCCTGATCACCCCGTCCTTGGAGGAAATGAGCCACGTCGCCAAGGAGATGCAGCGACAGGGCTTCACGATGCCGTTGATGATCGGCGGCGCGACGACCTCGCGCGCGCATACGGCGTTGAAGATCGACCCGCACTACAAGTCGGCGACCGTCTGGGTCAAGGACGCTTCGCGCGCGGTGAACGTGGCGCAGTCGCTGGTATCGCCGGAATTGCGTGCGCCCTTCGTGGCCGCCAACGAGAGCGACTACGCGGAGATCCGCGAGCGCCATCGCAACCGCGGCGACGCCAAACGGCTGGTGTCGCTTGCGAAGGCGCGCGGACAGAAGTTCGACGGCGAATGGGCCGACTACACGCCGCCGACGCCGGCGCAAGCCGGCATCCACGTCTTCGAGGACTATCCGCTGGACGAGCTGGTCGGGCTGATCGACTGGGGTCCGTTCTTCAACGCATGGGAACTGGCCGGGCGCTATCCCGCCATCCTCACCGACGAGATCGTCGGCTCGCAGGCCACCGATCTCTTCAACGATGCGAAGGCGATGCTGAAGCGCATCGTCGACGAGAAGTGGCTGAAGGCCAGCGCCGTGATCGGCCTGTGGCCGGCATGGTCGGTGGGTGACGATGTCGTCGCCCTGGTCGATGGCAAGGAGGAAGTGCTGCACCACCTGCGCCAGCAGGTCGACAAGCCGGTGGAGCGCCCGGACTTCTGCCTGGCCGATTTCATTGCGCCCAAGGACAGCGGCAAGCCGGACTGGATCGGCGGCTTCGCCTGCACCGCGGGCATCGGCATCGATGAACGGGTCGCCGCCTTCGAGGCCGACCACGACGACTACAACGCCATCCTGCTGAAATCGCTGGCCGACCGCTTGGCCGAAACGCTGGCCGAACGCCTGCACCAGCGCGTGCGCAAGGAGTTCTGGGGCTACGCGGCGGACGAATCGCTCGGCGTCGAGGACCTCATCGGCGAGAAATACCGCGGCATCCGCCCCGCCCCCGGCTACCCGGCCTGCCCCGAACACAGCGAGAAGGCCACGCTGTTCCGGCTGCTCGGCGCCACCGAACGTGCCGGGATGGTGCTGACCGACCACTTCGCGATGCTGCCGGCGGCTTCGGTGTCCGGCTGGTATTTCAGCCATCCGGGCAGCCAGTATTTCGTGGTCGGGCGCGTGTCGAAGGAACAGGCCGAGGACTACGCGCGGCGCAAGGGCATCACGCTCGCGCAGGCCGAACGGTTGCTCGCATCCAACCTGGATTACGACCCGGAATAACCGGGTCCGCCGCGTTCACCAGACCAGGTCGTCCGGCACCTGGTACTGCGGGTCGGCGTAGGGATCGTCCTGCGCCGGCGCATTCGGGTCGACCTTGAGCGCGACGGCTTCGGCGAAGATCGCTTCGGCCGCGGACAGCGTGGCCGCATCCACCAGCAGGTAGCGGCCGTTCTGCTGGATGACGCCCAGTTCGCCGCCGTTGAGCGCGGCCAGCTGCGGCGCGGTGACGTAGATGCGCTTGATCTTGCCGCCGTATTCGAAGTGGCGGGCGATGTCGGCGTCGTCGGCGTTCAGTGCCCTGCCGTCGAGGAACTCCACCAGCTTCGCGCGGGCCTCTCGGCGCAGGCGCGCGGCCTCCTGCTTCTGGCGTTCGGCTTCGATGCGCTCTTCCTTCTCGCGCTGGGCACGGATCGCATAGGCCTTGGCCAGGTCCATCTCGCCACTGCCCTTGCGGCCCTCCGGCTTGCGGGCATGGGGGGACGAAGGTGCCTGTCCACGCGCCGGCGCGGGCTTGCCCTTCCCCGCCTTGCCGTCACGGCGCTGGGCATCGGCAGGCTTGTGCGCCGGCTTGCGGTCGGGCTTGGGCGCAGGCTTGAAACCGAGGCCAAGGAGTTGGTCGCGCAGGGTGTCGGACATGTCGGTGCGGGATCAGTAATGCGGGGGCGGCGGTTCGTCGGCGGCGTCGATGCTGACGCCGGCGCCGCGCGCGTTCTTCAGTTCATCCACCACGCGGGCGAGCACCACGGCATGGCGCGCGATTTCCGCGCGGGCGTCGGCGAGTGCATCGCTCAGTTCGTTGAGGGCGTGCTCCTGGAAGGCCACCCGGGTCTCCAGTTCCTCGATGCGCGCTTGGTCGTTCATGCGGGGATTTTGACAGATCGGCCGCGCCCGATGCCCCAGTACGCCAGTCCGTGCGCCTCGACGTCCGCCGGTTCGTAGAGGTTGCGGCCGTCGAAGACCACCGCATCGGCCAACGCGCCGCGCAGCCGCGCGAAATCCGGGCTGCGGAACTGCTTCCACTCGGTGACGACCGCCAGCGCATCGGCACCGGCCAGCGCGTCCTCGGCGGATTCGCAGAGCACCAGATCATCGCGTTCGCCGAAGATGCGGCGGGCTTCGGCCTGCGCCTCGGGGTCGAACGCGTGCACGCGGGCGCCGGCCTCCCACAGCTGCGCCAGCAGGCGACGGCTGGACGCTTCGCGCATGTCGTCGGTATTGGGCTTGAAGGCGAGGCCCCAGACCGCGACGGTCTTGCCGGCCAGCGCCTCGCCACCCCCGTAATGGCGCGTCATCAATTCGAAGAGATGGCCCTTCTGCGCCTCGTTCACCGCTTCCACGGCATCCAGGATGCGGGCGCCGTGGCCGTGCTGGCTCGCCGTGCGCGCCAGCGCCTGCACGTCCTTGGGGAAACAGGAGCCGCCGTAACCGGCGCCGGGATAGATGAAATGCCAGCCGATGCGCGGGTCGGAGCCGATGCCCTTGCGGACGTGCTCGATGTCGGCGCCCACCTGCTCGGCGATGCGCGACATCTCGTTCATGAAGGAGATCTTGGTGGCCAGCATCGCGTTGGCGGCGTACTTGGTGAGCTCCGCCGAGCGCACGTCCATCGTCACCATGCGGTCGTGGTTGCGGTTGAACGGCGCGTAGAGGCGGCGCATGGTCGCGATGGCCGCGTCGCTGGACGCGCCCACGACGATGCGGTCTGGGCGCATGCAGTCGTTGACCGCATCGCCCTCCTTCAGGAATTCGGGGTTGGAGGCGACTTCGAAATCGATCGCCGCGCCGCGTACGGCGAGCCGTTCCGCGATGACGGCGCGGACCTTGTCGGCGGTGCCCACCGGCACGGTGGACTTGTTGACGATGAGCGTCGGGCGTTCGAGGTGGTCGCCGATGCCGCGCGCCACGGCCAGCACGTATTGCAGGTCGGCGCTGCCATCCTCGTCGGGCGGGGTGCCGACGGCGATGAAGACGATCTCGCCCGAGGCGATGGCCGAAGCCGCATCGGTGGTGAAACGCAGCCGGCCGGCGGCGTGGTTGGCCTTCACCATCGGCGTCAGGCCCGGCTCGTAGATCGGCACGATGCCCTGTTCGAGCCCGGCGATCTTGGCCGCATCCACGTCCACGCAGGTGACCTGGTGACCGGTTTCCGCCAGGCAGGTGCCGGTGACCAGGCCCACGTAGCCGGTCCCGAAGATCGTCACGCGCATCGCGCTCTCCCTTGAAACGACGACTGCCGCTTCGCGCGGCAGTCGCAGTGTGGATCAGGGCGATGACGTTTTCATGGAAGTGTCATCGCCATTCCCTCCATCAGCCCTTGGGCGGCTTGACGATGTCGAGCAGCTCGACCTCGAACACCAGGGTGGCGTTGGCCGGGAACGGCGCGCCCGGCGGCACCTGCTCGCCATAGCCCAGGTTGCCCGGGATCCACAGCTTGTACTTGCTGCCGACCGGCATCAGGCGGATGCCTTCCGACCAGCCCGGGATGACGCGGTCCAGCGGCAACACCGCCGGCTCGCCGCCATGGGCGTCGGTGCTGTCGAATTCCTTGCCGTCCAGCAGGGTGCCCTTGTACTTGACCTTGACCGCGTCGCCGGCGCCCGGCTTCGGCCCCTTGCCGTCGCTGATCACCTGGTACTGCAGGCCGGAAGCGGTGGTCTGCACGCCGGGCTTCTTGGCGTTCTCGGCCAGGAACTTCTTGCCCTCGTCCAGGTTCTTCTTGGCCTCGGCCATCGACTCGGCGATCTTCTTGGCCTGCATCTTCTGCGCGAAGGTCTCGCGGATCGTGTTGGCCTGCTCCTCGGTCAGCAACACCTTCTTGCCTTCCATCGAATCCTTGAGCGCCTTGATGACGGTGTCCATGTCGACTTCGTCCTTGGCCGGCTTCAGCAGGTTGGCGACATCCATGCCGACCATGTAGCTGATCTGGTCCTTCTCGGTCGGCAGGCCGGCGATCTTGGTGGAGGCGGCGGCCTCCTCCGACTTGGCGCCATCGGCCTTGGCGGGCTTGTCGGCGGGCTTGTTGCAGCCGGCCAGGGCGATGGCCGCGGCCAGCGCGGTGATGGCGAGGGTGGAACGCGATTTCATTCGGGAACTCCGTCGGAGGAAAGCTTGCGGGTCCGGCTGCGCCGGGAAGGGGCGCCTGCGCGGCGGCAGGCGGGACAACGTGACCGGTGAGACTACTTCAGGATGTCCATGAGTTCGACATCGAACACCAGCGGTTGGTTCGGGCCGATCAGCGGCGGCGAACCGCGCTTGCCGTAGGCCAGCTCGCCCGGGATCCAGAAGCGGTACTTGGCGCCGACCGGCATCAGCGCCACGCCTTCGCGCCAGCCGGGAATGACATTGGCCAGTTGGAATTCAAGGGGTTGGCCGGTACGGTACGAGCTGTCGAACACCTTGCCGTCCGGCAGGCGGCCTTCGTAGTTCACCCGGACCGTGCCGCCGGGCATGGGACGGGCGCCGGCACCGGCGCGCAGCACCTGGTACTGCAGGCCGGAACGGGTGGTGATGACACCCTTCTTCGTCTTGTTCGCGGCCAGGAACTTCTCGCCTTCCGCGGCGGCGCGTTCGGCGGCGAGGGCCTGGCGCTCCTGCCGGCGTTTCACGAACGCGTCCTTCAGCGCCTGCGCTTCTTCGTCGCCGATCAGCGGCTTGCCCTGCTCCAGCACCACGCGCACGCCGCGCATGAAACTGGGCATGTCGATCTCGTCATGGATCGGCGCCAGGTTGCGCCCGACATCCGCGCCCACCAGCAAACCGACCTGGTCACGGGCGATCGGCGGCAGCTTGTCGGCGGCGGTGCCCGACTTGCGCGCCTGCATGCGCGCCACCAGCGCGACGGCGGTCGCCTTGGCCTGCTCGTCGCCCATCAGCGGCTCGCCGCCGGACAGTCCGTTGCGCACGGCTTTCTCGAAGCCCGCCAGATCCACCTCGGCAGAGACCGGCTGCAGCGAACGACCGACATCCATGCCGATCATGTAGCTGGTTTTCTCGCGCTCGCCGGCCAGCGGCTTGGCCGCCTGTGCCTGGACCGGGAGTGGCAGGGAAAGTGCCAGCGGCGCGGCGACCGCGGCAGTGAGCAGGCACAGCATCGACATATTGAAGAGACGGGGGGTATTCGGATTCATCCCGGCATTGTCGCGGCCGCGGCAGCCGTGGGCAATCACGGCACGTCGGCGGGTTCAGCTGGCAGGCCGCCCGACGAAGCGCCTTCGCCCCCCTGTCTTTAGTTGGGTCTGCCGGGGATTGACGGGTGCTGATCTAGTGTTATAGTTGAATACAACACCAATCACCCACCACACGGAGACCGCCATGCGACGCCATCGTCCCGCCCAGGTCATCCTGCCGATGCTGGCCCTGCCCCTGCTGCTCGCGGGGCTGGCCATCCTCGCGCTGCCGGAGCCGGCCGCCATGGCCAGCCCGATCCCCGGCCACGGCACGGCCAAGTCCGCGTCCGCCGCCCATCGCGCCCACGCCCGCCGCCACCACGCCAGCTATTTCAACCTGGTGCCGAGGAGCCTGATGCCATGACCGCAGTGCAATGGAGTGATGGCAGCCCCATCTACCGCCAGCTGAAGGAGCGCGTCGTGGCGATGATCATCGACGGCGAGCTCAAGCCCGGCGACGCCCTGCCCTCGGTGCGCACGGTGGCCGCCGAGTACCAGCTCAACCCGATCACCGTGTCCCGCGCCTTCCAGGAACTGGCCGACGAGGGCTTGGTGGAGAAGCGCCGCGGCCTGGGCATGTTCGTGCTGGACGGTGCGCCGCAGCAGCTGCTCGCCAGCGAGCGCCAGCGCTTCCTGACCGAGGAATGGCCGCTGGTCATCGAGCGCATCGAACGCCTGGGCCTGGACCCGGCCGAACTGATCGATCCATCAAGGAAATGGGGAGCGAAATGAACGCTGTCGTCAACGCAAACGGCCTGGTCAAGGCCTACCGGAACAAGCGTGCGCTGGATGGCGCCGCCTTCACCATCCCCGCCGGCCGCATCGTCGGGCTGATCGGGCCCAACGGTGCCGGCAAGACCACGGCGCTCAAGGCGATCCTGGGCCTCATCCCCTTCCAGGGCGAGCTGAAGGTGCTGGGCAAGGACCCGCGCAGCGAGCGCGACGCGCTGATGAACGACATCTGCTTCATCGCCGACGTGGCCGTGCTGCCGCGCTGGATGCGGGTGCGCGAGGCGGCGGATTTCGTCGAAGGCGTGCACCCGCGGTTCTCGCGCGAACGCTTCGAGCGCTTCATCCACGGCACCCAGCTGCGCCCGGACATGAAGGTCAAGGAGATGTCCAAGGGCATGATCGTGCAGCTGCACCTGGCGCTGGTGATGGCGATCGACGCCCGCCTGCTGGTGCTGGACGAGCCGACACTCGGCCTGGACATCCTCTACCGCAAGCAGTTCTACCAGCGCCTGCTGGAGGATTATTTCGACGAGGACAAGACCATCCTCATCACCACCCACCAGGTGGAGGAAGTCGAGCACATCCTGACCGACGTGATGTTCATCCGCGACGGCAAGGTGGTGCTGGACGCGCCGATGGAGGAAGTCGGCGAGCGTTACGTCGAGGTGCTGGTGGATGGCGCCAAGCTCGAGGCCGCCCGCGCGCTCAAGCCCATCGACGAGCGCAGCCTGGCCTTCGGCAAGACGGTGATGCTGTTCGACGGCGTCCCGCAAGCGCAACTCCGGGAACTGGGCGAAACCCGCATCCCGGGCCTCGCCGACCTGTTCGTCGCCACCATGAAGGGGACCTACGCATGAACGCCATCGCCCATGACACGACCATCGCAACGCGAAGCACGCCTCATCCCACCCACAAGCTCAAGTGGCTGCTGAAGCGCGAGTTCTGGGAGCACAAGGGGGGCTTCCTCTGGGCGCCGCTGATCTCCGGCGCGGTGTTCCTGTTCTTCACCCTGCTGGGTGGCGGTACCGGGCAGGTGATGTTCAGCCGCCACGGCGGCAAGGTGGTCAATTTCGATGGCAAGGAGGTGCCGCTGTCGCAGGTGGACTGGGACAAGCTGATGGCGTCGGCCTCGCCCGATGACCTGCGCCAGATGGCCCAGGCGATCAACGGCGTCACCCTGATGTCGGCGTTCTGGCCGCTGGTGGTGTTCGGCTTCGTGGTGTTCTTCTACCTGCTCGGCAGCCTGTACGACGAGCGCAAGGACCGCAGCGTGCTGTTCTGGAAGTCGATGCCGGTCTCCGACGGCCTGACCGTGCTCAGCAAGGTGCTGACCGCGCTGGTGGTCGCCCCGGCGATCGCCTCGGTGATCGCGCTGGCGGTGATGCTCGGCTTCGGGCTGATCGCCACTCTGTTCATCGCGCTCAACGGCGGCAACCCTTTCACCCTGTACTGGGGCAACCTTGAGCCGGTCAAGCTCATCAGCATGGTGTTCGGCTGGATCCCGATCTACGCTTTCTGGGCGCTGCCGACCGCGGGCTGGCTCATGCTCTGCTCGGCGTGGGCCAAGTCGAAGCCCTTCCTGTGGGCGGTGCTGCTGCCTGTCCTGACGGGCATCCTGGTCACCTGGTTCGGCTTCTTCAGCAACTTCAAGGGCGACAACGAATCGTGGATCTGGCAGCACGTTGTCTCGCGCGCCCTGACCAGCGCCTGGCCGGGCAGCCATCTGCTGGGCTTCGCCGGCACGCCCTACCTGGACCGCCTGGATGACAGCCCGAATGCGCTCTACGGCGTGGACGGCGTGATCGGTGGCCTGCCCCTGTTCGCCACGCCCTCGCTGTGGATCGGCGCGGTCGCGGGCATCCTGATGATCCTCGCCGCCATCCGCCTGCGCCGCTGGCGCGACGACGCCTGACCTTCGACCCCACCTACGGGAAGCATGACCATGAACATCCGCATCCTCGCCCCCGGCCTGCTGGTCCTGGCGCTGGCCGCCTGCAACAACGCCCCGCCGCCGCCCTCCCCGCCCCATGCACCGGGTTCGTCGACCGGCGCGCAGACCGCGATCGGCCGCAAGGTGGAACAGGCGATGGCCGAGGCCCGCCGCAAGCTGGCCACCGAGAACATCACCCTCAACGGCAAGGACGGCGGCATGCTGATCGGCCGCCACACCATCGGCAGCCATGACCCCAACCTGCCCAAGGCCGAGATCACCCCGCAGGGCGATTTCCTGGTCGATGGCAAGGCGGTGACGATCGACGATGCCCAGCGCAGGCTGCTTCTGGACTACCGCGGCCACATCATCGCGGTCGCCAGCACCGGCATGTCCCTGGGCGCGAAGGGCGCAGACCTCGGCATGCGCGCCGCCGGCGAGGCGGTCAAGGGCATCTTCACCGGCCATGCCGACCAGGTCGGCCAGAAGATCGAGGCCGAAGCCGAGAAGCTGAAGGTCGAGGCCATGGCCATCTGCACGGAGCTCAAGCCGCTGCTCGCCACCCAGGACGCGCTGGCCGCCTCCCTGCCCGAGTTCAAGCCCTACGCGAAGATGGAACAGGCCGACATCGACGACTGCATGAAGGACGGTGACAACAATAACAACGATGCCGCCAGCGCCGCCGAGCGCGCGCAGGTCCGGTCCGACATCCGCGACGGCATCCGCCAGTCCATCCGCAGCGCCGTGCAGGGCGCGGGCATGGCCGCGTCCGGCACGGGCGATGTCGCCACGGTCAATGGCGTGCGCTTCCTGCTGCCGCCCGGCGGCGTGGACACCACGACCGTCAACGGCGAGACCACCATCAAGGTCAGCAATGGCCTGCGCGTGCGGATGGACGGCAAGGGGCTGTGGATCAACGGCGAGCGCTACCCGGCGCCGCGCGCCGATGGCGAAGTCGACCTGCGCGAAGGCGGCACCGTGCGCGTGGACGGGCAGGCCGTCGACGCGCTCCGCTAACCGGGCCGCATGGCCTCAGCCGCCGGCAGAGGATCCCGCGTGGATCCCGCCGGCGGTCAGCGCCTGCGGGTCCAGCAACGTGCGCAGTTCCGCTTCGGGCAGGCCGCTGTCCTCGATGGCGATCTCCAGCACCGGCCGCCCTTCCCTGTACGCACGCTTGGCGATCGCCGCCGCCTTCTCGTAGCCGATCACCGGGTTCAGCGCCGTCACCAGGATCGGGTTGCGCGCCAGCGCCGCATCGACCACCTCCCGCCGCACCTTGAGCCCGGCGATGGCGTTGTCGGCCAGCAGGCGCATCCCGTTCGACAGCCATTCCATCGCGTCCAACAGGTTGCCGGCGATCAGCGGCAGCATGACGTTGAGTTGGAAGTTGCCGCTGGCGCCCGCCACGGTATTCGCGGTGTGCAGGCCCATCACCTGCGCGCAGACCATGGCCAGCGACTCGCAGGCGACCGGGTTCACCTTGCCCGGCATGATCGAACTGCCGGGCTGCAGCGCCGGCAACTCGATCTCGCCCAGCCCCGCCAGCGGCCCGGAATTCATCCAGCGCAGGTCGTTGGCGATCTTGGTCAGCGCCACCGCCAGCGCGTTCAACTGGCCCGACAACTCCACCAGGTCATCCTGCGCGGCGATGCCCTCGAACTTGTCGGTTGCCGATTCGAACTTCGCGCCGGTCGCCTTCGACAACGCCTGCGCCATCTTCGCGCCGAACCTGGGATGGGCGTTGATGCCGCTGCCGATCGCGGTACCGCCGACCGGCAGCCTGCGCACCCGCTTCAGCGCATCGTCGATGCGCGCTTCCGCCGAGGCCAGCTGAGCCGACCACGCCCCGAACTCCTGCGCGAAGGTCAGCGGCATCGCGTCCATGAGATGCGTGCGGCCGGTCTTCACCACCTTCCCCAGCCCTTTCGCGCGCTTGTCGATGGCCTTGCGCAGGTGCGCGAGCGCCGGCAACAGTTCGGTCCGCGCCGCCATCACCGATGACACCCGCATCGCGGTCGGGATCACGTCGTTCGAGCTCTGGCCCAGGTTGACGTGGTCATTCGGATGCACCACCAGCTTCGCCGTCGACGCCAGCCGCGCGATGACCTCGTTGGCATTCATGTTGGTCGAGGTGCCGGAGCCGGTCTGGAAGCGGTCGAGCGGGAAAGCGTCATCGAACTCGCCATCGGCCACCAACGCGGCGGCCCGCGTGATGGCAGTCGCCCGCTTGTCGTCCAGCAGGCCCAGCCCGCCATTGACCTCGGCGGCGGCGGCCTTGATCGCGCCGAGCGCATGGATGAAACCCGGATGCATGGGGATGCCCGACACCGGGAAGTTCTGCAGCGCCCGTTGCGTCTGCGCGCTCCACAACGCGTCGGCGGGCACCTGCAGCTCGCCCATGCTGTCGTGTTCGGTACGGGTCGGGGTCGGTGCGGCCATGGCGTTTCCTCAAGGGGTTTGGGCAAGCCTAGCGCCGCGCCCGTTTAGAATTGGCAAATCCCCACGAGCCTTTCCGCCATGTCCGACGCCCTGACCGCCCTGTCCCCGCTCGATGGCCGCTATGCCGGCAAGGTCGACGCACTGCGCCCGATCTTCTCCGAGTACGGCCTGATCAAGGCACGGGTGAAGGTGGAAGTGGAATGGCTGCTGGCCTTGGCGGCGGAACCCGGCATCGCCGAGCTCAAGCCGTTTTCCGAGGCGGCGAAGGCAAAATTGCACGCGCTGGCCGACGGCCTGTCGGTGGCCGTCGCGCAACGCGTCAAGGACATCGAGGCGACCACCAACCACGACGTCAAGGCGGTCGAGTACCTGATCAAGGAACGCCTGAAGGACGATGCCGAACTCGGCCCGGCGCTGGAATTCGTGCATTTCGCCTGCACCAGCGAGGACATCAACAACCTGAGTTACGCGCTGATGCTGCGCGAGGCCCGCGCCACCGTGCTGCTGCCGAAGCTCGACGCCGTCATCGACCGCCTGCGCGCGATGGCCCACCAGCACGCCGACCTGCCGATGCTCTCGCGCACCCACGGCCAGACCGCCTCGCCCACCACGGTCGGCAAGGAGATCGCCAACGTCGTCGCCCGCCTGCTGCGCCAGCGCGAAGTGCTGGCCGCGCTGCCGATGCCCGGCAAGATCAACGGCGCGGTCGGCAACTACAACGCGCACGTCGCCAGCTACCCGGACATCGACTGGCCGGCGTTCTCCAAGGCCTTCGTCGAGTCGCTGAGGCTGGACTGGCAGCCCTACACCACCCAGATCGAGCCGCATGACGGCGTCGCCGAACTGTCCGATGCGATGAAGCGCATCGACACCATCTGCATCGACCTGTCCCGCGACATCTGGGGCTACATCTCGCAGGGCTACTTCAAGCAGAAATTGAAGGAAGGCGAAGTCGGTTCCTCGACCATGCCGCACAAGGTCAACCCGATCGACTTCGAGAACGCGGAAGGCAACTTCGGCATCGCCAACGCGCTGTTCGAGCACTTCGCCGCCAAGCTGCCGGTCAGCCGCTGGCAGCGCGACCTGACCGATTCGACCGTGCTGCGCGCGCTCGGCACCGCCTTCGGCCACGCGCTGATCGGCTTCGATGCACTGCTGCGCGGCCTCGGCAAGCTGGAAGTGAACCCGGAACGCCTCGCCGCCGACCTCGACGCCAACTGGGAAGTGCTGGGCGAAGCCGTGCAGACGGTGATGCGCCGCCACGGGCTGCCGAATCCGTACGAACAGCTCAAGGCGCTGACCCGCGGCCAGGGCATCACCGCCGAGTCGATGCGCGTCTTCATCGAGCAACTCGACCTGCCTGCCGCCGACAAGCAGCGCCTGATCGGGATGACGCCGGGCCGCTACACCGGCCTCGCCGCCCGCCTCGCCCAGGACATCTGAGCCATGTCGACGCGCGGCGCTGCATCCTGCCTGCTCGCCGCGCTCGCACTGACCGGCGCCAAACGACTGGCCAAAGAACGCACACGGAGCACGCCATGATCGAAGTCGACGCCACCGGCAAGGGCATCCTGGGCATGCCGCCCGTGCAGTTCCTGCGCGAGTACTGGCAGAAGAAGCCGCTGCTGATCCGCAACGCCTTCCCCGGTTTCGAATCACCGATCCAGCCGGAAGACCTCGCCGGCCTGGCCTGCGAGGAAGGCGCACTGGCCCGCATCGTCCGCCACGACCATGCCTCCGACACCTGGCAGATCGAGAACGGCCCGTTCCCGGAGGAGAAGTTCCCGGACATGCCCCACCACGACTGGACCCTGCTGGTGCAGGACGTGGACAAATGGGATGCCGACGTCCGCGCGCTGCTCGGGCACTTCCCCTTCCTGCCGCGCTGGCGGATGGACGACATCATGGTGTCGTTCGCCGCGCCGGGCGGATCGGTCGGTGCCCACATCGACAATTACGACGTGTTCCTGCTGCAGGGCGTCGGCCACCGGCGCTGGCAGATCGACAGCCGTGCCAACCCGGATGAAACCTACCGCGACGACGTCCCGTTGCGCCTGCTCAAGCACTTCAATCCCAACCACGACTGGGTGCTGGCGCCGGGCGACATGCTCTACCTGCCGCCGGGTGTGCCGCACCACGGCACTGCCGAGGACGCCTGCCTGACGATCTCGGTCGGCCTGCGCGCGCCGTCCAGCGCCGAGCTGCTGGAGCACTACGCCGACAGCCTGACCTTCGACGCCGACGAGCGCATCCGCTACGCCGATGGCGACATCCAGCCGCCGAAGGACCCGAACGAGATCGACGAAGCCGCGCTGGACCGCGCGTTGGCCGCGCTCAACCAGTTGCGCCTGTCCGGCCGCGACGAACTGGGCGAATGGTTCGGGCGCTTCGTGTCCGCCTACCGGGTGGCCGAGGGCCAGGCCCCTTCGCCGGCCGATGCCGCCGGCCTCGACCTCGCCGCCAGCGTGGACGAAGGCGCGACGTGGCTCCGCCATCCCTACGCGCGCATGGCTTGGCGCAGGATGGGCGAAGGCGCGCTGCTGTTCGCCAACGGCGCGGCCTTCCCCGCCTCGGTCGCCGATGCCCGTCTGATCGCGGCGATGGAACAGGTCGATGCCGATGCCCTCGCCGCGCTGACCGCGAAGGGCCGCGCGCTGCTGCAGCAACTCGCGGACGCCGGCCACTACCAGCCGATGGACGATGACGGGGAGGACTGAGATGGACACGCAACGGTTCGAAACCGGCGAGGCGCTCGCCTCGGGCATCGCGGATCTCACCGGCGGCGCCCTGCGCAGCGTGATGCTCTACGTGCCTCGGCCCGACGCCGCGCTCTGGTCCAGCCCCGCCCTCCTCGACACCGTTCGCGGCTTCCTCACTTCCCACGCCCGGCGCGAAGTGCGATGGCTGTTCGGCTCGGTGGATGGCCTGGCACGGGACCATGGCGCCCTCGTCGCGCTGGCGCAGCGCCTGCCGAGCCTGCTGCAGCTGCGCCAGGTCGATCCGGATTTCGCCGTGCCCGCCGCGCAGGCGTTCATCGCCAACGACCGTGGCCAGATGCTGCTGTTCGACAGCGGCGAGCGACTCGCCGCCGCCTTCACCGACGCCGGAGACCGCGTGCGGCCCCTGCTCTCGCGCTTCGACGATGCGTGGGACCGCGCCCGCCCGTTGAGCGAATTGCGCGCGCTCGGCATCTAGACTTTGGTGGTGCATCCCCGCTTCGTGATGCAGCGCAACGTGGTCCGGCTTATACTTTCAGGCCCTTCCAACCGGCCATTCAGCTTGTTTCCCGGGGCGGCACGCCCAACCCCGGCATTCCGGCCCACTGGCCCCTTCGCAGAAGCAATCGACCTGACATGGCGGATAGCCTCCTGAAGCAGTTTGCCCGGTCTTCCCAACTCGGCGCCAACGCGGCGTACATCGAAGACCTCTACGAGCAGTACCTCGCCGCCCCCGACAGCGTGGGTCCGAAATGGAAGCAGTATTTCGATGACTTCAAGGGCCGCGAGGCCGGCGACGTCCCGCATTCGGTGGTCGCCGATGCCGTGGCCGCCGCGGGCCGCCAGGCCAAGCGCGGCCAGCTGGCTGCCGCCACGGGCACCGGCGACGAGCGCGAACGCAACGTCGGCCGCCTGATCACCGCCTACCGTTCGCGCGGCCACCTGGCCGCCGCGATCGACCCGCTCGAGATGCTGGAGCATCCCGACGCACCGGACCTGACCCTCGGCTTCCACCGCCTGTCCGACGCCGACCTCGGCAGCGAGTTCAGCACCGGCGGCGTGGGCGGCAAGGAACGGATGAAGCTGGCCGACCTGCTGGCCACGCTGAAGGCGACCTACACCGGCCCGATCGGCGCCGAGTTCATGCACATCGCCGATGCCGAGCAGCGCCGCTTCATGTACGAGCGCCTCGAAGCCGCCGCCGGCAAGTTCGGCCGCAGTGCCGATGACAAGAAGCGCATCCTCGAGCGCCTGACCGCCGCCGAAGGCCTGGAGCGCTACCTCGGCACCAAGTACGTCGGCCAGAAGCGCTTCTCGCTGGAAGGCGGCGATTCGCTGATCCCGATGATGGACCAGCTGATCCGCTATTCCGGCGCCGCCGGCGTCAAGGAGATGGTCATCGGCATGGCCCACCGCGGCCGCCTCAACGTCCTCGTCAACACACTCGGCAAGCCGCCGCGCGTCCTGTTCGACGAATTCGAGGGCAAGTTCGAGCAGCATTCCGGCGACCGCGCCCACACCGGCGACGTGAAGTACCACATGGGCTTCTCCGCCGACGTCGCCACGCCCGGCGGCCCGATGCACCTGGCCTTGGCCTTCAATCCCTCGCACTTGGAAATCGTCAACCCGGTCGTCGCCGGCTCGGTGCGTTCGCGCCAGCTGCGCCGCAACGACAAGGAACGCAAGCAGGTGCTACCGGTGCTGCTGCACGGCGATGCCGCCTTCGCCGGCCAGGGCGTGGGGATGGAGCTGCTGCAGATGTCGCAGGCGCGCGGGTTCGCGGTCGGCGGCACCGTGCACATCGTCATCAACAACCAGGTGGGCTTCACCACCAGCGAGCGCCAGGACGCGCGTTCCACGCTGTACTGCACCGATGTCGCCAAGATGGTCGGCGCGCCGATCCTGCACGTGAACGGCGACGATCCGGAGGCCGTGGTGTTCTGCGCCGAGCTGGCTTTCGATTTCCGCCAGCGCTTCGGCCGCGACGTCGTCATCGACTTGGTCTGCTACCGTCGCAACGGCCACAACGAGGCCGACGAACCGGCCGCGACCCAGCCGCTGATGTACCAGAAGATCCGCGCGATGAAGACCACGCGCGAGAAGTACGGCGACGCGCTGGCTGCCGAGGGCGTGATCGCCGCCGATGACGTCAAGGCCGCCGCCGATGCCTACCGTGACAAGCTCGACGCCGGCCAGGTCACCGCAGAGGTGGTGAAGGTGGTGCCGGACGATTTCGCGCCGGACTGGTCCAAGCTGCTCGAAGGCAAGCTGGGCGACAAGGTGGACACCACCTTCCCGCGCGCCGAGCTCGATGCGCTGGCTTCGCAGATCAACACCATTCCCGCCGACATCACCCTGCATCCGCGCGTCGCCAAGATCTACGAGGACCGCCGCAGGATGGCCGCCGGCGAGCAGCCGGCCGACTGGGGCTTCGCCGAGAACCTGGCCTACGCCACCCTGCTCAAGAAGGACTTCCGCCTGCGCCTGGTCGGCCAGGATTCCGGCCGCGGCACCTTCTTCCACCGCCACGCGGTGCTGCACGACCAGAAGACCGACACCCCTTACCTGCCGCTGCAGCAGCTGGTGAAGAACCCCGAGTACGCGACCGTCATCGACTCGCTGCTGTCGGAAGAAGCGGTGATGGCCTTCGAATACGGCTACTCCACCACCGATCCCGACACGCTCGACATCTGGGAAGGCCAGTTCGGCGACTTCGCCAACGGCGCGCAGGTGGTCATCGACCAGTTCATCACCTCGGGCGAAGCCAAGTGGGGCCGCCTCTCCGGTCTGGCGCTGTTCCTGCCGCACGGCTACGAAGGCCAGGGCCCGGAACACAGTTCGGCGCGCCTGGAGCGCTTCCTGCAGCTGTGCGCGCTCGACAACATGATGGTCTGCGTGCCGACCACGCCGGCGCAGGCCTTCCACATGATCCGCCGCCAGCTGTGCATGGATACGCGCAAGCCGCTGGTGGTGATGACGCCCAAGTCGCTGCTGCGCCACAAGCTGGCGGTGTCGTCGCTGGATGAACTCGCCGGCGGCGAATTCCAGCACCTCATCCCCGATGCCAAGGCCGACGCGAAGAAGGTCAAGCGCATCGTGCTGTGCTCCGGCAAGGTCTATTACGACCTGCTCGAAGACGCCGAGAAGCGCGGCCAGGACGACGTCGCGCTGATCCGCGTCGAGCAGCTGTATCCGTTCCCGCGCAAGCAACTGGCCGCCGAACTGGCGAAGTACCCGCAGGCCCGCGACGTGGTCTGGTGCCAGGAAGAGCCGCAGAACCAAGGCGCGTGGTTCCAGATCCGCCACCACCTCGTCGCCTGCCTGGCCAATGGCCAGTCGCTGTTCTACGCGGGCCGCGCGCGTTCGCCCTCGCCGGCCGCCGGCCACTTCAGCGACCACGTCACCGAGCAGCAGAAGCTGATCGCCGATGCGCTGGTCAACGAACCCGGCCTCGAGCCGGGCGTCGAGTAACCTTTTCCCTTCGAATCAAACAATCGGACCCCCGACATGGCCACCGAAATCAAAGTCCCGGTTCTCCCCGAATCCGTTTCCGACGCCACCATCGCCGGCTGGCACAAGAAGGTCGGCGATGCCGTCAAGCGCGACGAGAACCTGGTCGACCTGGAAACCGACAAGGTGGTGCTGGAAGTCCCCTCGCCCGCCGACGGCGTGCTGAAGGAGATCAAGTTCGACACCGGCGCCACCGTGACCAGCCAGCAGGTCATCGCGGTGATCGAGGAAGGCGCCGCGGCACCCGCCGCTGCCCCGGCAAGCGCCGACGCACCGAAGGCCGAAGCCCCCGCAGCCGGCGCGCAGGAAGTGCAGCCCAAGGCCGCGGCCGCCGCTGCCCAGGCCGCCGCGCCGTCGAGCACCACGCCGAAGCCAGCCTCCAACGACGCCACCTCGCAGCTGCCGCCGGGCGCCGCCTTCACCGCGAAGAAGGAAGGCATCGACCCGTCTCAGGTGGAAGGCACCGGCCGCCGTGGCGCGGTGACCAAGGAAGACCTGGTCAACTACGCGTCGGGCAAGACCGCCGGCGTCGGTGGCGGTGCGCGTCCGGAAGAGCGCGTGCCGATGACCCGCATCCGCAAGACCATCGCCAAGCGCCTGATGGAGTCCAAGGAGTCCATCGCCATGCTGACCTCGTTCAACGAGGTCAACCTGTCGAAGGTGATGGCGATGCGCACCGAGCTGCAGGACGACTTCGTCAAGGCCAACGGCATCAAGCT
>JAANMY010001923.1_pt1 | contig 21200 bp, 20 predicted proteins | sample 7279691 | NCBI WGS metagenome assembly JAANMY01 (sample SAMN14094543, study PRJNA606508) | bioreactor metagenome | isolation source: A lab-scale SPAN reactor treating ammonium-rich wastewater day 388 | place: Ireland: Galway | collected 2018-02-07
CGCCCGTGGGTCGGGCTTCAGCCCGACAGGCCTCGTACCGATGCGATGCAGACGCGTCGGCCTGAAGGCCGACCCACCATTCTCGCCCGTGGGTCGGGCTTCAGCCCGACGCCGTTCGTGCCGAAACGAAGGAAAGACGTCGACAACCGTTCAACGCTTCCGTGGCCGCTCGCGCTCGTCGGCGTCCACTGCCACCGGGTCGCTCGCCGGAAACGTCGCGGCGAGCGCGTCGTCGAGCTCACGATCCACCTGTTTCGTGTCGCGGCGCACGCGGCGCGGAGGCGCTGGAGGCGGTGCCGTGAAGTCGGGGCGGCGGCGTTTCGCTTCGCGTGTCATCGGGCCGTCCGACCGGTCATCGCGTCCCGCCGACCGTCATGTTCTCGATGCGCAGCGTCGGCTGCCCGACGCCCACCGGAACGCTCTGGCCGTCCTTGCCGCAGGTGCCGACACCGGTGTCGAGGCGCATGTCGTTGCCGACCATCGTCACGCGCGTCAGGCAATCCGGGCCGTTGCCGATCAGCGTCGCCCCCTTCACCGGATGGACGAGCCTGCCCTTCTCGACCTTCCACGCCTCGGAGGCGGAGAACACGAACTTGCCGCTGGTGATGTCGACCTGCCCGCCGCCGAAATTGGCCGCGTAGAGTCCGTCGTCGACCGACGCGAGCACCTCGGCCGGATCGCGGTCGCCGGCGAGCATGATCGTGTTGGTCATCCGCGGCATCGGCAGGTGCGCGAAGGACTCGCGCCGGCCGTTGCCGGTCGGCGCCGCCCGCATCAGGCGCGCGTTCATGCGGTCCTGCATGTAGCCGGTCAGCACGCCGTCCTCGATCAGCACGGTGCGCCGGGTCGCCTGCCCCTCGTCGTCGACGTTGAGCGAACCGCGGCGGCGCTCGATCGTGCCGTCGTCGACCACCGTGATCCCCTTCGCGGCGACGCGCTGGCCGACGCGGCCGGAGAATGCGCTCGTGCCCTTGCGGTTGAAGTCGCCCTCGAGCCCGTGGCCGATCGCCTCGTGCAGCAGAATGCCGGGCCAGCCGGGTCCGAGCACGACGGTCATCGGACCGGCCGGCGCGTCCTTCGCCGACAGGTTGAGGACGGCCTGGTCGACCGCCTGCTTCGCATAGTCCGCGAGCAACGCGTCGTCGAAGTACGCGTAGCCGAAGCGGCCGCCGCCGCCGGCGTGGCCCTGCTCGCGCCGGCCGTGCTCCTCGACGATCACGGTGATCGACACGCGAGCGAGCGGCCGGACGTCGGCGACGATCTCGCCGTCGCTCCGCGCGATCAGCACCGTCTCCTGCTCGCCCGCGAGCGAGGCCATCACCTGCACGACCCGCGGGTCCGCCGCGCGTGCCTTCCGTTCGAGCCGCTCGAGCAGCGCGACCTTCGACGCCTCGTCGAGGCTCGCGACCGGGTCGTCGCCGCGGTAGAGCGTGCGCGCGGCGCCGCGCCGGCCGACCGGCGCAGAGGCGCTCTGTCCCTGGCGGCCGATCGCACGCACCGCGGCCGCGGCGTCGTCGAGCGCGGAGGCCGAGATGTCGTCGGAGTAGGCGTAGGCCTGGCGCTCGCCCGACACCGCGCGTACCCCGACACCGCGGTCGATCGAGAAGCTTCCCGATTTGACGATGCCTTCCTCGAGGCTCCAGCTCTCGAAACGGGCGTGCTGGAAATAGAGGTCGGCGAAGTCGACGTCGTGGCGGTGGATCGCGCCGAGCACCCGCGTCAGCGCGTCGTGCGACAGGCCCGCGGGCGCGAGCAGGAGCGCGCTCGCATGAGCGACGAGCGATTCGCTGACCGGAGGAACGGAGAGGTCCATCAGTGGGCAGTTGACAGTTGTCAGTTGACAGTCGGCATGCGAGGCAACGCGCCCATTCTACGCCCCGTGGTCTGCGGACCCTCTGCACTTCATCCCGATGGCGCCCTGCGACCGCGCGTTGCCGACTGACAACTGACAACTGACAACTGTCAACTATCGACTGCCCGCTGCTGCCCCAGGTAGGTCGCGGCGACGCGCGGATTGGCGGCGAGTTCCGCGCTCCGACCCGAGAGCACGAGTTCCCCGGTCTCCAGCACGTAGCCCTCGTCGGACACCTGCAGCGCGGCGCGCGCGTTCTGCTCGACCAGCAGGATCGACACGCCGGCTTCGCGCAGCGCCACGACGATGCTGAAGATCTCCTTGACGACGAGCGGCGCGAGCCCGAGCGAGGGTTCGTCCAGCATCAGGAGTTTCGGTCGGCCCATCAGCGCGCGGCCGAGCGCGAGCATCTGCCGCTCGCCTCCGGACAGCGTGCCGGCGAGTTGCGTCCGTCGCTCGAGCAGCCGGGGGAAGCGGTGGAACACCTCGTCGAGCGAGCGCTTGACCGCCGCTTCGCCGTCGCGGCGGCGCGCGAACGCTCCGAGCGCCAGGTTGTCGGCCACGCTCATCGAGGCGAAGAGCTCGCGCTTCTCGGGCACGAGCACGAGACCGCGGGCGACGCGCTCCTCGACCGAGCGTCCCGCGAGCGATTCGCCGAGGTAGCGCACCTCGCCCTGCGCGGGCAGGAGGCCCATGACCGCGCCGAGCAGCGTCGTCTTGCCCGCGCCGTTCGGTCCGATCACCGTGACGATGCGACCTTCGCCGGCGACGAGCGAGACGTTGTGGACCGCTTCGACCTTCCCGTAGCGGACCGAGAGCGACCTCACTTCGAGCAGCGGAGCGCCGGACGCCGTCGTCATACGCCACCCAGGTAGGCTTCGCGCACGGCCGGGTTGCGTTGGATGTCGGCGGGCAGCCCCTCCGCGAGCTTCTCGCCGAAGTCCATGACGACCAGCCGGTCGGCGAGTCCCATCACGAACTCCATGTCGTGCTCGACGAGCAGGATCGTCATGCCCTCGCCCTTGAGCGTGCGCAGGAGCGAGGCGAGCGACTGTTTCTCGAGGTAGCGCAGGCCGGCGGCCGGCTCGTCGAGCAGGAGCAGCGTCGGATCGCAGGCGAGGGCGCGCGCGATCTCGACGATGCGCTGCTGCCCGAGCGCGAGGCTCCCGGCCGCGTCGAACGTATGCGCCGCGAGGTCGCAGCGCGCGATCTGGCGCGCCGCCTCGGCGCGCGTGCGCTCCTCCTCGCGCCGGTCGAGACGCAGCGCCGCGCGTCCGACCCCCGCGCGGCCGCGCAGGTACGCGCCGAGCGCGACGTTGTCGAGCACGCTCATTCCCGGAATCAGCTTGACGTGCTGGAAGGTGCGACCGACGCCCCGGCGCGCGATCTCGTGCGGCGGCCGGCTGCCGATCGACTCGCCGCAGAACCGGATGTCGCCGGAGGTGAGCGGCAGCGCGCCGGAGATGAGCGCGAACGTCGTGCTCTTGCCCGCGCCGTTCGGCCCGATCAACCCGACGATCTCGCCCGCGCGGATGTCGAACGAGAGATCGTTCACGGCGACGAGCCCGCCGAAGGCCTTGCGCGCCGACTTCACCTCGAGCAGCGGACCTTCGCCGGTCGCGTGATCGCGGGGCGCGAGCGGCTCGGCCTCCCGCACCGGTGCGGGCGGCGCCTTCGGCAGCAGGCGCTCGATCCACGGCCAGACCCCGTCGCGTGCGCGTTGCAGGAGCACGATCAGGAGCACGCCGAACACGACCATCTCGAAATTGCCGGTCCGCCCGAGCAGTGTGGGCAGGACGTCCTGCAGCACCTGCTTCAGCACGGTGATGAGCGTCGCGCCGACGACCGCGCCCCACACGCTGCCGGCACCGCCGACGACCGCCATGAACAGGTACTCGATGCCGGCGATGATCGAGAACGGCGTCGGGTTCACGAACCGCTGCAGGTGCGCGTAGAGCCACCCCGACAGGGCCGCGAGCAGCGCGGCGTAGACGAACACCACGATCTTGAGTCTCGCTCCGTCCACGCCGAATGCCTCGGCCATCTCGAAGCCGCCGCGCAGCGACCGGATCGCCCGACCCGGCCGGGAGTCGAGCAGGTTGTTCGTCGCCCACAGCGAGAGGAGCGTCGCGCCCCAGATCAGGTACCAGATCGCCCGCTCGTCGCGCAACTCGAATCCGGCCACCGAGATCGCCGGAATGCCGGTCATGCCGGTGTGCCCGTCGAGGAACTCCAGGTTGCCGAACAGGAAGTACAGGCTGATGCCCCACGCGATCGTGGCGAGCGGCAGGTAGTGGCCGCGCATCCGCAGCGTGATGAACCCGAGCGCGAGCGCGACCGCGCCGGTGAACGCGAGGCCCACCACGAGCGTGAGCCACGGCGAGGCGCCGTAGCGCGTGGTGAGGTACGCGGTCGTGTACGCGCCGAGCCCGACGAACGCCGCCTGTCCGAACGAGGTCTGCCCGGCCACGCCGGTCAGGAGCACGAGGCCCAGCGTGACGATGCTGTACAGGCCGATGTAGTTGCCGAGCGTGACCCAGAACGGCGGCGCGACGAGCGGCGCCACGGCCACGAGGACGACGAACACGACGACGGCGGCGGCGGACCAGGCGAGACGCATCGTGACGATCCGTTTCGCCTACTCGTCTTCGTCGTGGTGCTGCGACGTGAGACTCCGCCAGAGCAGCACCGGGATGATGAGCGTGAAGACGATCACCTCCTTGAACGCGCTCGCCCAGAACGACGAGAACGACTCCAGCAGCCCGACGAGCAGCGACCCCGCGGCGGCGACCGGATAGCTCGACAGACCGCCGATGATCGCGCCGACGAAGCCCTTGAGCGACACGAGGAATCCCGAGTCGTAGTAGACGGTCGTGATCGGCCCGATCAGCACGCCGCAGAACGCGCAGACCAGCGCGGCGAGCGTGAAGGTGAGCATGCCGGCGAAGTTGGGCGAGATGCCCGCGAGGCGCGCACCCACACGGTTGACCGCGGTGGCGCGCAGCGCCCGCCCGTAGAGCGTCCGGTTGAAGAACAGCGCGAGCGCGACGATCAGCGCGAGGCTCGTCGCGACCACCAGCACGCTCTGCCCGCTCACGATGAAGCTGCCCCAGGTGAGCGACGCCGCGGTGAACGGGGGGGTGCGCGAGCCTTCGGCCCCGAAGAACCACAGGCCCATGCCCAGCATCGCGAAATGGAGCGCCACCGAGACGATCAGGAGCACGAGCACCGACGCTTCCGCGATCGGTTGGTAGACGATCCGGTACATGAGCGGACCGAGCGCGGTGATCGCGACGAGCGTCAACAGGATCTGCACGACGAACGGCAGCGCGAGTGGCGCGGCCGCTTGCAGCAGGCCGGCGATCGCCAACGGAGCCCCCGCCCACAGGACCAGCCGGCGGACGAGGCCCCCGGCGTCGCGCTGCCGCAGCGCGCGGACGATCTCCATCGCCCCCGCGACCGCGGCCATCGCGGCCAGGAGGCCCGCGATGCCGGATGCCTTGCCGAGCTGCAATCCGGCGAGCGTCAGCGTCGAGAACGCGACGAACTCGCCCGACGGCACCCAGATCACCCGCGTGACCGCGAAGACGAGCACCAGGGAGAGCGCGAGCAGCGCATAGACCGCGCCGTTGGTGACGCCATCCTGCGCGAGCAGCGCGGCGATCGAGAGGTCCATCGCGGGAGCCTACCAGACACGCGACGGGCCGGCGGGGGTGGCCCGGCCGGCCCGTCGGGGAACGTCGAGGGCTACTTCACCAGCACCCACTTGCCGTTGTCGATCTTCACCATCACGCGCGCCCGGTTGTCGAGGCCGTTGTGATCGTGCGGGGTCATCACGAACACCCCGTGCGTCGCCACGACGTTCGCCTTCTCGAGCGCGTCGCGGAGCGCCGCCCGGAACGCCTTGGTGCCGGGCTTGCCGTGCTTGAGCGCCTCGGGGATCGCGCCGCGCAGCAACATGTAGCTGTCGTAGGCGTGCCCGCCGAAGGTCGACCGCGTGCCGAACTGCTTCTCGTAGGCGGTGACGTACTCGGCCGCGACCTTCTTGATCGGGTTGCTGTCGGGGAGTTGTTCCCAGACGAGCATCGGGCCGACCGGGAGCAGCGTGCCGTTGCCGTCCGCGCCGACGACGCGCAGGAAGTCCGGATTCGCCACCCCGTGCGTCTGGTAGACCTTGCCCTTGTAGCCGCGCGCGGCGAGTTCCTTCTGCGGCGTCGCGCCCGGCGTGCCCGCCGCGCCGATCAGGATCGCGTCCGGCTTCGCGGCGATGAGCTTCAGCACCTGACCGGTCACCGAGGTGTCGTTGCGGTTGTATTTCTCCTCGGCCACCACCTTGATGCCTGCGGTCTGGGCCGAGCGCTTGATCTCGGCGAGCCAGCCGTCGCCGTACGCATCCGCGAAGCCGATGTAGCCCATCGTCTGCACGCCGTTCGCCTTCATGCTGACCGCGATCGCGTCGGCCATCAGCGCATCGGACTGCGGCGTCTTGAACACCCAGCGCGTCTTCGGATTCGCCGGGTCGACGATGCGCGACGCGGCCGCCATCGAGATCATCGGCGTCTCGCCTTCGACCGCGGCGTCGATCATCGCGAGCGAGTTGGGCGAGGTGGTCGAGCCGACCACGACGTCGACCTTGTCCTCGGAGATGAGTTTTTTCGCGTTCTGGACCGCCTTGGTCGTGTCCGACGCGTCGTCGAGCACGATCCAGTTGATCTTCTGCCCGGCGATCGTGGTCGGCAGCAGCGTGAAGGTGTTCTTCTCCGGGATGCCGAGCGATGCGGCCGGGCCGGTCGCCGAGAGGGTGACACCGACGTTGATGTCGGCGAACGCTGCGGGGGCGACCGCCATCGAAACGGCGGTGGCGAGTGCTGTCGCGAGCTTGCGTGGAAACATGGTCCTCCTCCGGGCAATCGTGGGGAACCGGCCGGACCATGGCGGCGCTTCAACCGCGCCGGGACCGCCGGGATCGTCGTTCTCGTCCGGCCGGAGCGCGTTCGCGCTCCGCGTCGCCTGCGACGTACCGGCCGGATTCTGGCAAGGCGGCGACTCGCGGTCAATGCGGCGAACTTGACCGAAATCACGCCGCCGCGTCCCGGACACCGCCGACGGTCAGCCAGGCGAGCACATCGCGACCGCGCCGGGGCCGTAGCCCTCGGCCACGCCGCCCGCGGCCACCATTCGGTCGCGCGTGTCGGGCGACAGGGTGTACCGGTGGTTGGTATCGGGACGCCGATTCCAGATGCGATAAACCGGCAGCGTGCCCGACGGACATGCGCCGGTTGCGCGATCCGGGCTCGCGAGTTGCATCGCGGCGGGACTCTCGAGCACGAACTGCGGATAGACCGCCTGCGCGATCGCGCATTCGTCCGGATTCGCGGAGAAGAAGTGGGAACTGCCGAATCCCGGCGGCAGCCAGAAACGGCAGATCGGCACGCTGCCCGCGACCGCCGACGCGAAGGCGCGGAAGCCCTCGCCGGTGCGCCGCCACCCGGCGATCGCGCCCGAGTCGAGGCCCGCGATCTCCGCGGGATCGGAAGTGATGAAGTAGTGGTCGAGACCCGCGTGGTGATACTCGACGACCGGGACCGTGCCCGCGGGGGCGCTCCCGAGCCGGAGGATCCGGCCCCCGCCGAAATCGGCGAGGTAGATCTCGCCCGCCTCGTCGCGCCCGAACGTGCTGACCTGGAATCCCGCCGTGCCGATGAAGCGCCGCGTGTAGCCTTCGGCGTGCGAGCCGACCGCGGCCCACAGCTTGCCGTTGCAGAAATCGGCGAACAGGTACGCGCCGCGCACCTCGGGCAGCGCGCTGCCGAGGTTCACCTCGCCGCCGGTGACCGAGCAGCCCTCGTCGTGCGGGTAGCTCACCACCGGCGCCGTGTAGCCGGAAGATGCGCAGGGCGCACCGCCGCCGAGCCCGGTGCAGCGATCGCCTTCGAGCACGCGCCAGCCGAAGTTGGGCGGCTGCGCGCCGCTCGCCACGACGTCGATCTCCTCGAACGCGTCCTGTCCGACGTCGCCGATCCACAGGTCGCCGTTGCGCGGATCGAACGCGTAGCGCCAGGGGTTGCGCAGGCCGACCGCCCAGATCTCGGGCCGCCCTCCTCCGTTCGCATACGGATTGCCCGGCGGGATCGCGTAGGGCGCGCCGGCGTCGACGTCGATGCGCAGCATCTTGCCCAGCAGCGAACCCGGATCCTGCGCCCGGTTCTGCGGGTCGTTGCCGGCCCCGCCATCGCCCATCCCGATGTAGAGGAGGCCATCGGGGCCGAAGCGCAGACCGCCGCCGTTGTGGTTCGCGTACGGCTGGTCGATCACGAGCAGCACGCTCGCGGACCCGGGATCGGCGCGGTCGGGCGTCTCCGGAGGAACGAGGTAGCGCGCGATGACACTGGCGCCATCCGGCTTGCGCGTGTAGTTGACGTAGAAGAGTCGCGTCGATGCGAAGCGCGGGTGGAACGCAATGCCGAGGAGGCCGCGCTCGTCGCCGGCGATCACGACCGCGCGCAGATCGATGAAGGGCGAAGCGGCGAGCGCGCCATCACGCAGGATGCGGACGATCCCGTCCCTCTGCGCGATGAAGAGCCGCCCGCTGCCGTCGCCCGCGTGCGTGATGTCGATCGGGGACGCGAGGCCGGCGGCGACCTGGACCAGCGGCAGCGGCTGCGGTTGCGCGAGCGCGACCGGTGCGTGAGACGCGACGAGGACGGCGAGCAGGCGGAGGGTTCGGTGCATGGGCCTCTCCCGCGTGCCCGCCCCCCGGCCGGGCCCGCGTGGCGTTCGGGTCAGCGCTTCAGCAGATCGCGGATCTCGCGCAGCAGCACGACATCCTCGGGCGGGGCGGCGGGGGGCGCGGGCGGGGTCTCGCGGCGCAGGCGATTGATCGACCGCACCATCAGGAAGATGATGAACGCGAGGATCGCGAAGTTGATCGCGACGGTGAGGAAGCTGCCGTAGGCGAACAGCGGGACGCCCGCCTTGGTGAGCGCCTCGTAGGTCATCGGCCCCGAGTAGCCCGCCGGGGGATCGCGCAGCAGCACGAACCAGTTGGTGAAGTCGAGGCCGCCGAAGATCCGGCTCACGACCGGCATGATGATGTCCTTGACGAGCGAGTCGACGATCTTGCCGAAGGCCCCGCCGATGATCACGCCGACCGCGAGGTCGACCACGCTGCCCTTCAGGGCGAATTCGCGAAACTCCTTGGCGAACGCCATGGGTCCTCCCGGATTCAGATGGCCGCTTCGCCGGACTCGCCGGTGCGGATGCGGATGACCTGTTCGACCGCGGTGACGAAGATCTTGCCGTCGCCGATCTTGCCGGTGCGCGCGGCCCGCACGATCGCCTCGATCGCCTGTTCGACCAGCGCGTCCTGCAGGATCACCTCGACCTTCACCTTCGGCAGGAAATCGACGACGTATTCGGCGCCGCGGTAGAGCTCGGTGTGGCCCTTCTGGCGGCCGAAGCCCTTGACCTCGGTGACGGTGAGCCCGGTGACTCCGATCCCGGAGAGCGCCTCGCGCACCTCGTCGAGCTTGAACGGCTTCACGACCGCTTCGATCTTCTTCATGGCTTCCCCGGCTCCCGTCCGCGGCGAAAGCTTACACGACGGCCGCTGCGCCGTGCTACCCGCGCCGGTCGGGGGCGCGTTCCCATTCGCGCCACGCCGAGGTGATCGGGTAGCGCCAGTCCTTGCCGAAGCCCCGCGGCGTGATCCGGATGCCGACCGCCGACTGCCGCCGCTTGTACTCGTTCACCTTGATCAGGCGCACCACGCGGGCCACCGCGTCCGCCGGCAGGCCGAGCGCCGCGATGTCCGCGGGGCTCCTGTCCTCCTCGACGTAGGCCTCGAGGATCGCGTCGAGGATCTCGTAGGGCGGCAGCGAATCCTGGTCGGTCTGGTTCTCGCGCAACTCCGCGCTGGGCGCGCGGGTCAGGATCCGCTCGGGAATGACCCGTCCGAGTTCGTTGCGGTGGCGCGCGAGCCGGTAGACGAGCGTCTTCGCGATGTCCTTCAGCACGGCGAAGCCGCCCGCCATGTCGCCGTAGAGCGTCGCGTAGCCGACCGCCATCTCGCTCTTGTTGCCGGTGGTGAGCACGATGGCGCCGGTCTTGTTCGACAACGCCATCATCATCGTGCCGCGAATGCGCGCCTGGATGTTCTCCTCGGTCGCGTCGGGGGCGAGGCCGCGGAACTGCGGCTCGAGCGCGTCGAGGAACGCGCGAAACGGGCCCTCGATCGGGATCTCGTCGTAGCGGATGCCGAGGATGCCCGCCATCTCGCGCGAGTCCTCGAGGCTCATCGGCGACGTGTAGCGCGACGGCAGCATCACCGCCCGGACCCGGTCGCGGCCGAGCGCGTCGACCGCGATCGCGAGCGTGAGCGCCGAGTCGACGCCTCCGGAGAGCCCCAGCAGCACGCCCGGGAAGCCGTTCTTTCCGACGTAGTCGCGCACGCCCATCACGAGCGCCTGCCACACCTGCGCCTCCTGGCGCGGATCGAGTCCGCCGCGCACCGCGCGCGGGGTCGCGCCGTCGAACGCGGCGAGCGCGATCGTCTCGTGCCACGCCGGCACCTGCTGCGCGACCGAGCCGTCGGCGGCGACGACCATCGACGCGCCGTCGAACACCAGTTCGTCCTGGCCGCCGACGCGATTGACGTAGACGACCGGCAGCCGGATCTCGCGCGCGCGCGACGACGCCACCGCGAGGCGCGCCGCCTGCTGTTTCGTGTGGTACGGCGATCCGTTCGGAACGACCAGCAGTTCGGCGCCCGCTTCCTTCGCCTGCGCCGCCGGTTCGGGGAACCACAGGTCCTCGCACACGATGAAGCCGCAGCGCACGCCGGCCACGTCGACGACGCAGGGCGCGCCGCCGGGCGAGAAGTAGCGCTGCTCGTCGAAGACCGTGTAGTTCGGCAGCCGTTGCTTCCGCGCGACCGACACGACCCGGCGGTCGCGGATGACCGCGAGCGCATTGTGCCGCCGGCCGTCGCGTCGTTCGGGAAAGCCGACGACGAGCGTCGTGCCCTCGACCTCGGCGGCGAGCGAGGCGAGTTCGGACGCGCAGGCGTCGAGGAACGCGGGTCGGAGCAGCAGGTCCTCGGGCGGGTAGCCGCAGAGCGAGAGTTCCGGCGTGACCACCAGCTCCGCGCCCGAGCGCACCGACGCGCGCACCGCGTCGACGATCCGTCGCGCGTTGCCCGCGAGGTCGCCGACGACCTGGTCGAGCTGCGCGAGCGCGATATGCATGCGACGATGGTAGCAGACGGCCGATTCCCGGCACCCCCGCTCGCGGGCGCGCGACCCGAATCGGGCGACAATGGCGCCGACCATGCGCCCTCTCCCCTCGAGCGCCGCGACGCCATCGTCGGCCGGACCGCTGTCCTTGCGCGCGGACGTGTCGCTCGCGTCGATCGACGCGAGCGACTGGGACGCGCTCACCGGCGGCCACCCGTTCCTGAGCCACGCCTTCCTGAGCGCGTTGCACGAGTCCGGATGCGCGAGCCCCGCCACCGGCTGGTCGCCGCGCATCCTCACCGCATGGCGCGGCGGCACGCTCGCGGGAGCCATGCCGCTCTACGCGAAGATGCACTCCTTCGGCGAATACGTGTTCGACTGGGGCTGGGCCGACGCCTTCCGCCGCCACGGGCGGCGCTATTACCCGAAGCTCGTCGCGGCGGTGCCGTTCACGCCGGTGACCGGCCCGCGCCTCCTCGGCACCGACGCGGACGTACGGCGCGCGCTCGTCGAGTCCGCGCTCGAACGCGTGGCCGACGGCACCCATTCGTCGCTGCACGTCCTGTTCACCGACGACGACGACGCGAGCCTCCTCGACGCGATGGGCCTCGTCGTCCGCCAGGGCGTGCAATTCCACTGGACGAACGGCGGCTGGCGCGACTTCGACGACTTCCTCGCCGCGTTCACCCACGACAAGCGCAAGAAGGTCCGCCAGGAGCGCCGCCGGCTCGCCGAGCGCGGCGTCGCGTTCGAGCGCAAGCGCGGGCACGCCATCACTTCCGCCGACTGGGCGTTCTTCTTCCGCTGCTACGAGGCGACCTACCGCGCGCACCGATCGACGCCCTACCTGACGCTCGATGCCTTCGAGCGCATCGGCGCGGCGCTCGGCGACCAGGCGATCCTGGTGCTGGGCGCTCGCGAGGGCCGCCCGCTGTGCGCCGCGCTCGACGTCACCGACGGCGCCACGCTGTGGGGGCGCTACTGGGGCGCGGTCGAGGACGTGCCGGGCCTGCATTTCGAGGCCTGCTACTACCAGGCGATCGAGCACTGCCTCGCCCACGGCATCCGCAGGTTCGAAGGCGGCGCGCAGGGCGCGCACAAGCTCGCGCGCGGGCTCGAGCCGGCGGTGACGCGCTCGTCGCACGCGATCGGCGATCCCGCGTTCGCAGCCGCGATCGCGGAGTTCTGCGCGCATGAACGTTCCGGCGTGGCCGCCACGGTGGGCGAACTCCACGAGGCGCGGCCGTTCCGGCGCGTGCCGGAGCCCGGATGAACGCTGCGGCGCCGGTGCTACGATCACCGCACGGAAAACCGATGCTCCCCGACATGAACGACTCCGTCCTGCTCGCGCGCGAAGGCCCGGTCGCCACGCTGACGCTGAACCGCCCCGCCGCGCTCAACGTACTCGACCTCGCGATGGTCGACGCGCTCGTGGCCCTGACCGCCGAGGTCGCCGCCGATCGGTCGCTCCGGGTGCTCGTCGTCCGCGGCGCGGGCAGGCATTTCATGGCGGGCGGCGACATCCGCACGTTCGCGCAATCGCTCGGCCGCACGCCCGACGAGCGAGGGCGCGAGTTCGCGCACCTGCTCGAGCGCGTGCACACCGCGGTCGAGACGCTGGCGCTGATGCCGCAACCGGTCGTCGCCTGCGTGCACGGGGCCGTCGCCGGCTTCGGCCTGTCGTTGATGAACGCCTGCGACCTCGCGATCGCGTCCGACGACGCGTACTTCGCGGCCGCCTACCGGCAACTCGCGGTGACCCCCGACGGCGGCGGCACCTGGTCGCTGCCGCGCATCGTCGGGCAGCGGCGCGCGCTCGAGATCATGCTCCTCGGCGAACGCTTCGACGCGGCACGCGCCCTCGCGATCGGACTCGTGAATCGCGTCGTGCCCGCCGGTGAACTCGGTGCGGCGGTCGACGCCATGGTGCGTTCGATCGTCGAAGGTCCGCGCGACGCGCTCGCCGGGACCAAGCGCCTCCTGCGCCGCTCGTTCGACCGCGCGTTGCCGGAGCAACTCGCCGCCGAGGCCGCGAGCTTCTCCGGACTCACGATGGACGACGACTTCGTCGAGGGCGTCAGCGCGTTCCTCGAGAAGCGGCCGCCGAGATTTCGCGACTGACCATCGGCGCGCGGTGCGGCCCGCGGCCCGGGAGCGCGATCGATGCTACGTTTCGTCGTCGTCGCGCGGCAGGCCGACCCACTTCTGCTGCGGCCCCCCCTGCCCCGGACCCTTCGCCCCGCCCCCCCGTCCGCGGCGGCGGCGCTTCTTCTGCCCGGGGGCATGTCCCGGAGACCATCCGCCGGAGTCGCCGCGTGGCCGGTGCGAGGTCATCGGGCCCTCGCCCGGCCGGTAGCCGGACACCGGACCGTTCAGCACGTTGCCGTTGACCTCGCGCTCGACCCCGCGTTCGCTCGACGCACCCGCGTTCGGGCGCTGGCCTCCCGGCCCGCCGCGCTTGCGGCCGCGCCGTCGCTTGCGCCCACTGCCCGTGCGCGCGCCCTCGGCCGCGCCACCGGCCTGCGGCTGCGCATCCGCCCCGTGCGGGCGCGAGGCGTGCCGCGGCTTCTGCCCGCCCTGCGGACGCTGCCCCTGCGGCGCCGGCGCGCCGCCCTGCACCTTGAGGCCGGCGGACTTCAGCAGCGCGTGGGTCTCCTGCGGCTCGAGTTCCATCACTTCGCCGCGTTTCAATTGCGGCGGCATCGCGACGCGGCCGTAGCGCACGCGCAACAGGCGCGACACCGTGAGTCCGATCGCCTCGAACAGACGGCGCACTTCGCGGTTGCGCCCCTCCTTGACGACGACCTTGTACCAGTGGTTCGACGCGTCCTCGTCGCCGCCGGCGTCCTCGACCTTCTCGCACTTCGCCGGACCGTCGTCCAGTTCGACGCCGCGCAGGAGGCTCGCGACCTGCTCGTCGGACAATCGCCCGAGCACGCGCACCGCGTATTCGCGCTCGACCTCGTAGCGCGGGTGCATCAGCCGGTTCGCGAGTTCGCCGGAATTGGTGAAGAGCAGCAGGCCCTCGGTGTTGTAGTCGAGACGCCCGACCGCGATCCAGCGGCCGTCGCGAATCGCCGGCAGCATCCCGAACACCGTCGGACGCTCGTCGGGATCGTCGCGCGTGACGAGTTCGCCCGCCGGCTTGTGGTAGACGAGCACGCGCGCCTTCGGCTCGGCGAAGCGCACTTTCACCGGTTCGCCGTTGATGCGGACTTCGTCACCGGGACCGACCTTCTGCCCGATCTCCGCGGGCATCCGGTTCACCGTGATGCGCCCGGCGAGGATCATCTCCTCCATCGCGCGGCGCGAGCCGAAGCCGCAGCTCGCCAGCACCTTGTGCAGGCGCTGCGGCTCGGAGAAGACCTCGTCAGTGGAGCGTTTGTGTTTCGGGGGCGGGAGGCTCGCCTCGAACCCCTGCATCGCCAGGCTCGACTGGTGAGGATGCAGGCTGGTCTGCCGCATCGGGCCCGAGGATCGGGGTCGCGAGTGCGAGTGCCGCCTCGGCGGCCTTGGCTGGGGCATCGGGAATCTCCAGGAGGGTTGAGGCGTCGAGCTCGGCCAGAGGGGGCAGCTCCGCGAGGGAGCGCAGGCCGAGGTCGTCGAGGAAGGTCCGGGTCGTCGCGTAGAGCGCCGGGCGCCCCGGCGTCTCGCGGTGGCCGACCGCCTCGATCCACTGCCGGTCCTCGAGCGCCTTGACGACGTTCGTGGACACGGCGACCCCGCGGATGGCCTCGATGTCGCCGCGGGTGACGGGTTGCTGGTAGGCGATGATGGCGAGCGTCTCCATCACCGCGCGCGAATAGCGGGGCGGCTTCTCGGGCGAGAGCCGGTCGAGGTAGGTCTGCAGTCCGGGCGTCGCCTGGAAGCGCCAACCGGAGGCGACCTGGACCAGTTCGACCTTGCGTCCGGCCCACTCCTCGCGGATCTCCGAGAGGAGCTTGCGCACGGTCTCGGCGTCGAGCGGCGGATCGAAGAGCCGCGCGAGTTCGTTCGCGGCGACGGCCTCGCCGGCGACCAGGAGCGTCGCCTCCAGAACCCGCTTGACCTCCGCGAGATCGCTCGTCTCGCCTGACGTTCCGGACTCGCCCGCTTCGCTCATGTCGCCCGTGGGTCCGGCATGAGCCGGACGCTGTTCTTCGCCCGTGGGTCCGGCTTCAGTAACCGGACGCTGTTCTTCGCCTTCCGGGGTCCCGGCTTCCGCCGGACGCCTCGACCGCGTCACGACTCGTCTCCCGCGAGCGTGAATCCCGCCTCGCCCTTCGCGTGGACGTGGATCGGGGCGTAGGCCTCCGCCTGGTCGAGGTCGACCAGCTGCTCGCGCGCGAGTTCGAGCAGCGCGAGGAACGTGACGACGAGGTGCGGCACGTCGGCGTGCGCGGCGAACAGCGCGGTGAACTCGACGTAGCGCCCGGCGACGAGTGCCTTCATGATCCGGCTCATCTCGGCGCGCACCGAGAGCTGCTCGCGCGTGACGAGGTGGTGGCGGTTGACGCGCGCGCGTTGCACGAGCCCGGCCCACGCGGCGCGCAGGTCCTCCGGCACGACCTTCGCGAAGCGCTGCGTCGATACGCGCTCGAACCACACCCGCACCAGCGCGTAATCGCGGCCGGCGTGCGGCAACTCGTCGATGGCGCGCGCGGCGGCCTTCATGCGCTCGTACTCGAGGAGCCGGCGCACCAGCTCCGCGCGCGGATCCTCCGCTTCCTCTCCGGGCAGCGCCGGCGGACGCGGCAAGAGCAGCCGCGACTTGATCTCGATCAGCACCGCCGCCATCAGCAGGTACTCGGCCGCGAGTTCGAGCTGCGTGCGCCGCATCATCTCGACGTAGCCCAGATACTGGCGCGTGAGCTCGGCCATCGGGATGTCGAGCACGTTGATGTTCTGTCGCCGGATCAGGTAGAGCAGGAGATCGAGCGGCCCCTCGAAGGTCTCGAGGAACACCTCGAGCGCCTCGGGCGGGATGTACAGATCCGACGGCAGCTCGGCGAGCGGCTCGCCGTAGACGCGCGCGAGCGGCCGCGGCGAGGGCGACGGATGCGCGAGGTCGAGCGAGGCTTCGGTGGACATCGCGCCGGTCAGCCGTACCTGAGGCCCATCGCCTCGCGCACGTCGGCCATCGTTTCCTCGGCCATCTCGCGCGCCTTCTCGCAGCCGTCGGCCACGATGTTCCGCACGAGCTGGGGGTCGTCGAGGTACTTCTGCGCGCGTTCGTGGAACGGAACCTGTTCCCGGATGATCGCGTCGATCACCGGCTGCTTGCACTCCAGGCAGCCGATGCTCGCCGTCGTGCACCCCTTCCACACCCAGTCGCGCGTCGGCTGGTCGGAGTAGACCTGGTGCAGCGGCCACACCGGGCAGCGCTCCGGGTTGCCGGGGTCGCTGCGGCGCACGCGCGCCGGATCGGTCTGCATCGTGCGCACCTTGCGCGTCACTTCGGCGGGATCCTCGCGCAGGAAGATCGCGTTGCCGCGCGACTTCGACATCTTGTCGCCGTCGAGTCCGGGAACGCGCGGCGTCGCGGTCAGGAGCGGCTGCGGCTCGGGCAGGATCACGCGGCGCGCGCCCTCGAGCCAGCCGAACAGGCGCTCGCGGTCGCCGAGCGACAGGTTCTGGGTGTCCTCGAGCAGTTCGCGCGCGGCGGCGAGCGCGGCCTCGTCGCCCTTCTCCTGGAACGCGCCGCGCAGCTCGTTGTAGCGCTTGGCCTTCCGCGAACCGAGCTTCTTCACCGCCGCCTTCGCCTTCTCCTCGAACCCCGGTTCCTGGCCGTAGATGTGGTTGAAGCGCCGCGCGAGTTCGCGCGTGAACTCGATGTGCGAGACCTGGTCCTCGCCGACCGGCACCATGTTCGCGCGGTAGATCAGGATGTCCGCGCTCTGCATCACCGGGTAGCCGAGGAACCCGTAGTTCGACAGATCCCGGTCGGCCAGTTTCTGCTGCTGATCCTTGTAGGTCGGCACGCGTTCGAGCCACCCGACCGGCGCGATCATGCCGAGGAGCAGCGTCAGCTCCGCATGCTCGGGCACGCGCGACTGGATGAACAGCGTGGCGCGCGTCGGATCGAGTCCCGCGGCGAGCCAATCGATGAACATCTCCCACGTGGTGTCGGCGATCGACTCGCTCTCGTCGAAGTGCGTGGTCAGCGCGTGCCAGTCCGCGGCGAAGAACAGGCATTCGTGCTCCTCCTGCAGCCGGATCCAGTTGCGCAGCGCGCCGTGGTAGTGGCCGATGTGCATGCGCCCGGTGGGGCGCATGCCGGAGAGCACGCGGTCGGCGTACATGGCGGGCGGGTCAGAGTCCGAGTCGAAGGTCGACGCCGGTCAGCGCCCCGATCATCGACACGGCGGCACGGTACGGAGGCCCGAGGACGAGCCCCAGCGTGCCGGTCCAGGTGAGCACGACGATGAGTCCGATGACGACGAGGAAGCCGTAACGCTCGGTGTTCGAGTAGGGAATCGCGAGCGACCGGGGCAGGAGCGAGAGCAGGATGCGCCCTCCGTCGAGCGGCAGGATCGGCAGCAGGTTCACGACCATCAGCGACACGTTGATCACGACTCCGGTGAGCGCCATGTAGAGGAGCCCGTCGCTTTCGAGCGCGCCCTTCCCGGACGCGAGTCCGGCCAGCACCGCCCACAGCAACGCCATCACGAAATTCGCACCGGGACCGGCGGCGGCGACCCACAGCATGTCGCGCTTCGGCTGCCGGAGGTTCGCGAAGTTCACCGGCACCGGTTTCGCCCACCCGAACAGGAACCCGCCCAGGAGGAGCGTGGCGAACGGCACGAGCACGGTCCCCATCGGGTCGATGTGCTTCAGCGGATTTAAGGTGACACGGCCCAGCATCCATGCCGTGCCGTCGCCGAACATCCGGGCCACGTAGCCGTGGGCCGCCTCGTGCACCGTGATCGCCAGGATGATCGGAATCGCGGCCAGCGCGATCCGCTCGAGCGACAGGTCCATCGGCGGGCATTCTACCGCAGAACGCGCGAAACGGTTCTCGGAACTCAAACGAGGCCGAGCGCCGCCGGATCGCCCCGGCCACGACGGACCACCGTGCCCGGTGGCGATGCGAGATCGACGATCGTCGACGGCTCGCCCGCGCAGGGCCCCGCGTCGACGAACGCGTCGATGCGCCCGCCGACCGCGGCGACGATCTCGTCCGCGTCGTTCAACGGCGCGTCCGCTCCGGCGAGGACGAGCGAGGACGAGAGCAGCGGCTCGCCCAGTTCGGCCACGAGGGCCGCGGCGACCGGATGCGCGGGTACGCGCATGCCGATCGTGCTCCGCCTGGGATGACGCACGCGCCGCGGAACGTCGCGTGTCGCCGGCAGCAGGAACGTGTACGCGCCGGGCACGCCCTGCCGCACGAGGCGAAACTGCCAGTTGTCGAGCCGGGCGTAGCGGCCCGCCTGCGCGAGATCGCGGCAGACCAGCGTCAGATGGTGACGCTCGTCGATGCCGCGGATCGCGCGGATGCGCGCGGCAGCGTCGAAGGCGTCGAGCGCGCAGCCGAGCGCGTAGCACGAGTCGGTCGGATAGACGACGACGCCGCCCGCGCGCAATGCGGCCGCCGCCTGTCTGACGAGGCGCGGCTGCGGGTGCGTCGGGTGGATGGCGTATCGCTGGGACACGGGGCCCGTGGTCCGGGAGGCCGCGCCGGCGGCCCGGCGGGCGCGTGGCTTCCGGTTATATGATACCGTACCGCTTCATGCTGAATGGCATAAGCCGGACCGCCGCGGATCCGGTGCCGCACCCGGCTCCCCGGTGAACCTCCAGCAACTCCGCTACCTCTGCGCGGTCGTCGACCACGGACTCAACGTGTCGGAGGCCGCCGACGCGCTCGACACGTCGCAACCCGGCATCAGCAAGCAGATCCGGCACCTCGAGGACGAACTGGGCCTCAAGGTGTTCGTGCGCCAGGGCAAGCGACTGGCCACGCTCACGCCCGCCGGTTCGGTCGTGCTCGCGACCGCGCGCAAGGCACTCGCGGAAATCGGGAACCTGAAGCGCGTCGCCGACGAGTTCCGGAGCGAGGATTTCGGCACGCTCGCGATCGCGACCACGCACACCCAGGCGCGCTACGTGCTCCCGAAGGTGCTGCAGGCGTTCGTCGAGCGCTACCCGAAGGTGCGGGTCGTGCTCCATCAGGGCAATCCGCGGCAGGTGGCCGAGCACACGATCGCCGGGGAGACCGACGTCGGCATCGCGACCGAGGCGCTCGCCGATTTTCCCGACCTCGTCACGCTGCCCTGCTACAGCTGGAATCGCTGCGTGCTGGTGCCGCACGCCCATCCGCTCGCGAAGCACAAGGGGCGGCTGACGCTCGAGGCGCTCGCGAAGCACCCGATCGTGACCTACGACTTCACGTTCACCGGCCGCTCGCAGATCAACGCGGCGTTCGCCTCGCGCGGCATCGAGCCCAACGTCGTGCTGACGGCGCTCGACGCCGACGTGATCAAGACCTACGTCGAACTCGGCATGGGCGTGGGCATCGTCGCCCAGATGGCCTACGACCCGGTTCGGGACCAGGGCCTCGCGAAGCTCGACGCGAGCCACCTGTTCGCGCCGTCCACCACGCGCCTCGCGCTCAGGCGGAACGCGTTCCTCCGCGGCTACGTCTACGCGTTCATCGCGCTCTTCGCGCCGAAGTACGGACGCGCCGCGGTCGACGCGGCGCTCTCCGGCGGGAGTCCCGCTCCTTGACCGCGCCGCGCACCGAGGCGCCCGGCCCGCCGGTGGCGACGCGCACCTGGTCGTTCGCGGCGCTCCTGGGCGCGCTGGTCATGCTCGGCCCCTTCTCGATCGACCTCTACCTGCCCGCATTCGCGACCATCGGCGCCGCCTTCGACGTGCCGCAGGTCGCCGTGCAGGCGACGCTGTCGACCTACCTGTTCGCGTACGCGTTCATGATGCTGTGGCACGGCGCGCTCTCCGACGCGCTCGGCCGCAGGGCGGTCGTGCTGGGCAGTCTCGTCGTCTACGCGGTCGCGACGCTCGGCTGCGCGATCGCCGGCAACATCGAGTCGCTGTGGCTCGCCCGCGCGCTGCAGGGGCTCTCCGCGGGCGCCGGCCTCGTGATCGGGCGTGCGATCATCCGCGACCGCTTCCACGGGCCCGACGCCCAGCGGCTGATGGCGCAGGTGACGCTCGTGTTCTCGATCGCGCCGGCCGTCGCGCCCGTCGTCGGCGGTCTGCTGCTCAACGCGCTGGGCTGGCGCTCGATGTTCTGGGCGCTCCTCGCCTTCACGCTCGGGCTCTTCGCGTGGACCGCGCGCGCGCTCCCCGAGACCCATCCGCCCGCAGCGCGCACGCCGCTCCATCCCCGCACGCTGGCGCGCAACTACCGGAACGTGGCGGGTCACGCCGGGTTCCTGATGCTCGGGCTCGTCCCCGCGCTCAACTTCTGCGCGTTCTTCATCTACATCGCGGGCGCGCCGTCGTTCCTCGTCGACCTGCTCGGCGTCTCGACGATGGGTTTCGGCTGGCTCTTCATTCCGCTGATCGCCGGCGTGATGATCGGCGCGTCGGCTTCGGGACGCCTCGCCGGCCGGATCTCTCCCGCGAAGACGGTGCGAACGGGCTTCCTGTTCATGGGCGCCGCGGCGGCGGCGAACGTGCTGGTCAGCGCGTTCGCGCCGGCGCAGGTCGCGCTCAACATCGCGCCGCTGTTCTTCTTCATGATCGGCTCCGCGATGTCGACGCCGACCATCATGGTGATGCTGCTCGACCTGTTCCCGGCCATGCGCGGGCTCGCCTCGTCGCTGCAGGGCTTCGTGCAGTTCGCGCTCGGCGGCCTGGTCGCCGGCACCGTCGCGCCGATCCTCGACCGGTCGCTCCTCGCGCTCGCGCTCGGCATGGCCGCCTTCTGCGCCACCTCGTGGACGCTGTGGGTCGTGCAGCAGCGCCGCACGCACGTTGTTCCCTCTTCCTCACCCACCGACGACCGATGATCCTGCGTCCCTTCGCTCTCGCACTCGCGTTGCTCGGCGCCGCGTGCGCCCAGCCGCTCCACGCCCAGCCCGCCGACGGCAAGCCGCAATCCCTGCCGGTGACCAAAATCCGCGTGGGCGGCCACGCGGTGGACGCCGAGGTCGCCTCGACGCCGCCGGAGCGGC
>JAANMY010001926.1_pt1 | contig 21167 bp, 16 predicted proteins | sample 7279691 | NCBI WGS metagenome assembly JAANMY01 (sample SAMN14094543, study PRJNA606508) | bioreactor metagenome | isolation source: A lab-scale SPAN reactor treating ammonium-rich wastewater day 388 | place: Ireland: Galway | collected 2018-02-07
AACGCCCCAGACCATCACGACCTAGGGCGGTTAAGATATCAAAGACCCGCTATCCGGTTAACCACAAAGCGTCACCGCTTAAGTGAACAGTATTGCGGTTTAACCGGGCGTTTGTTTTGAGTTAACCACTAAATCAGCGTATAGTAGCGCACTTTTTACGCTGCCGGCTGCTACAGCCTGGCAACACCCCGTTTTAACCTGTTTTGGAACACAACGTGATATCAACTGCAAACATTACCATGCAATTTGGCGCTAAGCCGTTGTTTGAAAATATCTCAATTAAATTTGGCGAGGGTAATCGCTATGGTTTAATTGGTGCTAACGGCTGTGGTAAGTCGACCTTTATGAAGATTTTAAGCCGTGAGCTTGAGCCTACCTCAGGTAACGTGTTTGTAGAACCGAACTACCGTGTTGCTAAACTGCATCAGGATCAGTTTGCCTTTGAGCAGTATTCGGTTATCGATACCGTGATCATGGGCCATGCTGAGCTGTGGGCGGTAAAAGAAGAGCGCGACCGCATATACGCCAGCAGTGAAATGAGCGAAGAAGACGGCATGAAAGTGGCCGATCTGGAAGTCGCCTTTGGTGAAATGGACGGTTATACCGCCGAGTCACGCGCCGGCGAGCTGCTAATTGGCGTCGGTATTCCGGTAGAGCAGCATTTTGGCCCGATGTCGGCCATTGCCCCAGGCTTTAAACTGCGGGTGTTGCTGGCACAGGTATTATTTGCCGATCCGGAAATTATGCTGCTGGACGAGCCAACCAACAACCTGGATATTAATACCATCCGCTGGTTAGAGAACGTGCTGGCCGAACGTAACAGCACTATGGTGATCATTTCGCACGACCGCCACTTTTTAAACAGCGTCTGTACCCACATGGCCGATTTAGACTACGGCGAGCTGCGCTTGTACCCGGGTAACTATGACGAATACATGTTTGCCGCCACTCAGGCTCGCGAACGTTTGTTGGCCGATAACGCGAAGAAAAAAGCCCAGATTGCCGAGCTGCAGACCTTCGTCAGCCGCTTCTCGGCAAATGCGTCTAAAGCCAAGCAGGCCACCTCGCGCGCCAAGCAAATTGATAAAATTCAGTTAGAAGAAGTAAAAGCTTCCAGCCGGGTTAACCCTTTTATCCGCTTCGAGCAGCAAAAGCAGTTATACCGCTTAGCACTGGAAGTAGAAGGCCTGAACAAAAGTTTTGGTGAGCTTAACTTGTTAAAGAACCTGGGCATGACTATCGAGGTTGGCGAAAAAGTCGCCATTTTGGGTGCCAACGGTATTGGTAAATCCACCTTGCTTAAATGTCTGGTCGGCGATTTAACGCCGGAAGCGGGTAGTGTTAAATGGTCTGAAAACGCCAACATCGGCTACTACGCGCAGGACCACGCGCACGAGTTTAGCGAAAACATCAGCCTGTTCGACTGGATGAGCCAATGGAAACAACCGTCAGATGATGAGCAGGCGATACGCGGCATTTTAGGCCGGTTGCTGTTTTCACAAGATGAAATTAAAAAATCGGTTAAGGTGCTATCCGGTGGTGAAAAAGGCCGCATGTTATTCGGCAAGCTTATGTTACAGCGGCCGAATATTCTGGTGATGGACGAACCGACCAACCATTTGGATATGGAGTCAATAGAGTCACTAAACCTGGCACTGGAGCATTACAAAGGCACTTTGCTGTTTGTCAGTCACGACCGTGAGTTTGTCTCTAGCTTAGCCAGCCGTATTATTGAAATTACCGACAAAGACGTACGTAACTTTGTCGGCAGCTATGAAGAATACCTGGCCGCTCAGGCGGTATAGTCGCGTTAAACAACAGTTGAAAAGCCGGCCTTTGTGGCCGGCTTTTTATTGCCTTGAATTTGCCACTTGCTGTCCCCATGTCTTTGTTAATGCAGATAAACCGGTGACACATTGTTTTTTCTGACTGAGTATTAAAACTCACTAGCATTGTGCTATGTTTTTTCACGTTGCCGGATAACCAAGAGGACCTAAGATGAAAATTAATATTGGTATTAATGAAGATCAACGTAAAGCTATCGCTCACGGTTTGTCGGTGCTGCTGGCTGACACCTACACCCTGTATCTGAAAACACATAATTACCATTGGAACGTGACTGGCCCCATGTTTCAAACCTTGCACACGCTGTTTGAAACCCAGTACAACGAACTGGCGCTGGCAGTAGATGAAATTGCTGAGCGGATCCGGGCGTTAGGGGAGTTTGCACCCGGCTCGTATAAAGACTATGCCAAGCTCACCAGCATCAAAGAGGCCGATGGTATCCCAACAGCGGAAGAGATGATTAAAGATCTGGTGAAAGGCCAGGAAGCCATCGCGAAAACAGCACGCTCTATCGTACCAACAGCCGATGACGCCTCTGACGAAGTCACCTTAGACTTGCTAACACAGCGCATGACAGTGCATGAAAAAAATGCCTGGATGCTGCGCTCCCTGGTCGCTTAAGTCTGGATTCTGCCAGGGGCGGCGTCCGTCGCCCCTGGATTACACAATTTCTTACAGCTTTACGAACTCTTGTCGCAAAAAAAGCTAAGTATTTCTGCCTAAAGCTTGTAAAATCCGCACCAGCAGTAACACTTAAGGCTGTTAAGCCGTACCTGACAGCCACCGGAGATCTCAGCAGATGAAAGCCTTGCAATATGCGCAGAATGTTGCGGAACTCTTTGCTTTACCTGAAGGCTATTTACGCGTTAAACAATTAATGGACTCTGACACGGCCAGCCTGGATGAGATAGCCGAGGTTATCATGCTGGATCCGGTGCTGACGTCTAAGCTGTTAAAACTGGCTAACAGCGCCATTTACAATTTACCCTACCAGGTAGAAAGTGTTAGTAAAGCCTTGTTGGTACTGGGAAAAACGCAGGTCTACAACCTGGTTATCAGCATAGGTATTGCCTCTGCCTGTAGCAAAATCGACACCTCAGCCATCGACTTAGAGCGCTTTTGGGAGCAAAGTATTAATGCGGCGCTGATCGCCAAGTTTTTAGCGCAAAGCTGTCAGTTAAAACCGACAGATCGCTATTACGTCGCCGGTTTACTGCACAATATTGGCGAAATGGTGCTGTTGCATAACAGTGCCGAATTGGCACACCAATGTCAGGATTACTCGGCGGATGAAAAGCCGTGGCAGCGCCAGCAAGCCATTCTGGGCTGTACCTATGCCGAGTGTGGTGCTGAGCTGCTGCATTTGTGGCAATTACCCGACAGTATTGTCGAACCGGTGGCGTTGCAGCACAGCCACAAGTTTGACCCAAAAAACAAAGCCCAATTAGTCATTTATCTGTCGGTGCGCTTGGCACTGGCCAATCAGCACCCCGAGCTGTATTCCACCCGGCAACTGGTCGATCCATTCGTACTGGAATTGCTAGACCTGACTCAGCAGGATATCATCCGCGCCATTGATTTTTGTAATACCGAGGGGCTGTTTATCTTGTCTGTATTAAACCCCCGCATCAGCACCATATATTAATTTTCTCGCCAGCGCCTGTCTTACGGCAGCGCCTGGCCGGTTTCGTTTAGATACTCATGAGCAGTGTAATGAAAAAGTCTCCGCTGTATACCGCCTATGCCGGTTCCGCTTTACTGGAAACCCCCTTATTAAATAAAGGCAGCGCCTTTACCGCTGAAGAGCGCCTGGCCTTTAACCTGGCTGGTTTGCTGCCACCACGCTTTGAAACCATTGAAGAGCAAGTTAGCCGCGCTTATCTGCAATACAAAAGCTTCGATACCGCCATTAATAAGCATATTTACCTGCGCGCCATTCAGGACAATAACGAAACGCTGTTTTACCGCTTATTACAGCAGCATTTGGAAGAGATGTTGCCGATAGTTTACACTCCGACAGTGGGTGATGCCTGTGAGCAATTCTCTGACATTTACCGCAGTGCCCGTGGCCTGTTTATCAGCTATAACGACCGCTATCAGTTGGATGATGTGCTGCGTAATGCCACCAAGCGCAAGGTAAAAGTGATAGTCGTAACTGACGGCGAGCGCGTGCTGGGCCTGGGCGATCAGGGTATCGGTGGTATGGGTATTTCTATCGGCAAATTGTCGCTTTACACCGCCTGTGGTGGCATCAGCCCAGCTTATACTTTACCGGTGATGCTGGATGTAGGCACCAATAATGAAAAGCTGTTAAACGATCCTATGTATATGGGCTTGCGGCAAAAGCGTGTCAGCCAGGCCGAATACGATGAATTTGTCGATTTGTTTATTCAGGCGGTAAAACGCCGTTGGCCAGAAGCCATTATTCAGTTTGAAGATTTTGCCCAGCCGAACGCCATGCCGCTGCTGCAGCGTTACCGCGAACAAGTATGCTGCTTTAATGATGATATTCAGGGCACAGCCGCAGTAACCGTGGGCACCTTACTGGCAGCTTGCCGGACCAAAGGCGTAAAATTATCAGCGCAAAAAGTGGTGTTTGTTGGCGCAGGATCCGCGGGTTGCGGCATCGCCGAGCAGGTGATTAGCCAAATGGTGGCTGAAGGGATTAGCGAGCAACAGGCCCGTAGCCAAATTTATATGATTGACCGCTTAGGCTTACTGACCGACACCACACCGGGCCTGCGCGATTTTCAGCAAGCGCTGGTGCAATCGTCAGAAGCTATCGCCGATTGGAGCTACAGCAGCGAATACCCCAGCCTGCGCGATGTCATGAACTGCGCCAAACCCGGTGTATTAATTGGTGTATCCGGTCAGGCCGGTTTATTTACTGAAGCGGTAGTTCGGGCGATGAAAAAAGGCTGTGAAACGCCGATTATTTTTCCACTGTCTAACCCGTCACGGCAGGTTGAAGCCACACCAGAGCAGGTGATTAGCTGGACAGAGGGCAATGTGATTATCGCTACCGGCAGCCCTTTTGCACCGGTAGAGTACAAAGGAAAACGCTACCCGGTAGCGCAGTGTAATAACAGCTATATTTTTCCCGGTATTGGCCTGGGTGTTATTGCCTGTAAAGCCCGTATTATCAGTGATGAAATGCTGCGCGCGGCCAGTAAAACGCTGGCCGAAGCCTCACCGCGGGCCAATACGGGCGAGGGCGGCTTATTGCCACCTTTTACCGCCCTGGCTGAATTAAGCAAACACATTGCCTTTAATGTGGCAAAAGTGGCGATGCAGCAAGGCCTGGCGTTAGAGCTTGACGATGCACTGCTACGGCAGAAAATTGACGAAAACTTCTGGACGCCGCAGTACCGGCAGTATAAACGCGTCAGTGCCTGACGCTGACAAAGCTGGTTACAAATTGTTTTAGACTAACGCCTGCACAGAGGGTAGGCTTGTTGGGTTAATAACCAAAACAACAAGGACCCTTTTATGCGTAAGTCTCTGTTAGCGCTGGCAATAGCCGGTATTATCAGCGGTTGCGGCCCAACGCCTCAGCCGCCTGCTTCACAACAACAAGCTGCAACACCCAGCACAGAAGTTACTGCGGCGCAGCAATCAGAAACCGAGCGGCTAAACCAGTGGTTTGAACAGAAGTACGAGCAGCAGCTGCAGCAAAGCCCGTTGCAAATGACGTTTTTGGGCCGTAAAGATAAGTACGACCAGGTTGACGACACCTCCATTGAAGCAGAAGAGGCACAGTTAGCCTGGCTGGCCGACAGCGTAGCAGAGCTAAAAGCAAAGTTTGATTACAGTAAACTCGATTTAGAAGCGCAAACCTCTTACGACATCTGGGTATACCAGTATGAACAAGCAAAAGAGGGCGTGCCATTTCGCAAAAATGCCTATATCTTCACGCAAATGCAGGGTATTCACGCCATGCTGCCGCAAATTATGATCAACTTTCATAAGGTTGATACCGCCGAAGATATGCAGGCCTATGTTAAACGGATAGAAGGTATCAGCCGCGCTATTACCCAGCTGCTGCAGCGCGCACAGGATAACGCCAGCCACGATGTGCGCCCGCCAAAATTCGCCTATGACGGCGTGCTTGAGCAAATTACTAATTTGATTAACGGCGCGCCTTTTACCGACGCTGAGCAAGACATACCACTGTGGAGCGACGCCAAGGGCAAAATTGATGCCTTGGTAAAAGCCGACAAACTGAGCGATGAGCAGGCACGGCAGCTGACTGAACAAACCCGCTCAGCGCTGCAAAGCCACTTTTTACCGGCCTACACGGCGTTAAAGCAGTGGTTGGAGCAGGATGTTGCGAAAAGCGATCAGATCGCTACCGGTGTGGGTAAACAAAAAGACGGTAAAGCCTTTTATGACTACCGCTTAAAAGTATCAACCACCACTGACTTAACGGCCGAGCAAATTCATCAGATTGGTTTGGACGAAGTTGAACGCCTGACAGCAGAAATGATCGCCATTAAAGATAAGGTGGGTTTTAACGGTGATTTAAAAGCGTTTTTCAAATTTATCAAAGATGATGATCAGTTTTATTATCCGGACACCGACGAGGGCCGTGAAGGCTACCTGGAAGACTCGCGCCAGTATCTGGCCTTTATTAACGAAAAGCTGCCACAATATTTTGGCATTTTGCCCAAAGCAGACTTGATCGTAAAACGGGTAGAGCCGTTTCGTGAGCAGCCAGGTGCGGCCCAGCATTACTTCCCCGGCACACCGGATGGCGCAAGACCAGGCATTTACTACGCCCATTTATCTGATATGCGCTCTATGCCGAAAAATGAAATGGAAGCCATTGCCTACCATGAAGGTAACCCTGGCCACCATATGCAAATCTCTATCGCGCAGGAGCTGACATCAGTGCCGACCTTCCGCACTCAGGCCGGTTTTACTGCCTATGTTGAGGGCTGGGCCCTGTATTCAGAACTGTTGGCCAAAGAGATGGGCGCTTATCAAAACCCCTATTCCGATTTTGGTCGCTTAATCACTGAAATGTGGCGGGCAGTGCGGTTGGTAGTCGATACCGGCCTGCACAGCAAAGGCTGGACAGAGCAACAGGCCATCGATTACTTCCTGGAGAAAACGCCGATCGCACAGGGTGCGGTGATCTCCGAAGTGCGCCGCTACATTGTTTGGCCAGGTCAAGCTACCGCCTACAAAATTGGCATGATTAAAATACTGGAGCTTCGCGCCAAAGCTCAGCAGCAGTTAGGTGACAAGTTTGATATCCGTGCCTTTCATGACACCGTTTTAGGTGGTGGGGCGCTGCCGTTAAATGTACTGGAAAAGCGGGTAGATAACTGGATAGCCAGTGTAAAAGCCAGCTAAGCCAATCCGCGCTGACTAAACCTTAAAGCGCAGCAGCGTTTTAGCGGTAATTAAAGGCTGTTCATCGCGTATGAACAGCCTTTTTTGATCATGTCATCACCATTTCCGTATAGTAAGCAGCCATTCAACCAGCGTTTGGTAAAGACTCGGTAAAGAGCATTGCCGCAGTAAGGCTTTGCTTCGTATAGTAAACGCTGCTTTTGCATCATATTGAATTAAAGGATAGAACATGAAGTTGTTACGCCAGCCATTATGCCAGCTGTTATGTTTTTGTGCCGTGGCGGTGGTACCTGCAATACAAGCCCAAGTGGCTGGCGGCGGCCGCGTCGCACAGGTGATCACGCAGGCAGTAACCTTTGAGCAGCAAAGCAGCCGGGTGGAAGCGGTTGGCAGCGCTGAGGCGATCCGCTCTGTAGTACTGTATCCGGCGGTTGCCGACAAGGTTACGGCCGTTAACTTTGTACCGGGACAGCGCATTGAAAAAGGCCAGGTATTAGTTGAACTGGACTCACGCCGCCAGCAAGTAGCGGTTGAGCGCGCCACTATTCAGCTGCGCGATGCAAAACGCACAGTGGCGCGGTTGCAGGAGAGCCGTGAACGGGGCGCTATTGCGCAAAGTGTGTTGGACGATGCCATTACCACACGGGACTTGCTGCAAGTGCAGTTGACAGAGGCGCTAACGGAGTTGGAAGACAGAGTGGTGCGCGCGCCTTTTAGCGGTGTAGTTGGCTTGACCGATGTTGAACCGGGTGACCGCATCAACCAGCAAACGGCTATCACCACCATAGATGATCGCTCTCAGCTGCTGATTAATTTTAACGCGCCGGAAGATGCACTACCCATTGTACTGGGTAATGCCAGCGTCGAGCTGTCACCCTGGCAAGCGCAGGGTAGTAGCATTAGCGCCAAAATTGCTGAGCTAGACTCGCGCATCGACAGCAGTAACCGCAGCATCCGGGTGCGTGCGTTGCTTGATAACAGCAGTGACAGCTTTCGCCCCGGCATGAGTTTTCGCGTGCGCTTGCAACTGGCTGGCGAGTCTTATGCTGTAGTCCCCGAAGCTGCGCTGCTGTGGGGGGCTACCAGTGCCTATGTCTGGCTGGTAGAAGAGGGCAAAGCCAAACGGGTAGATGTACAAATTAAGCAGCGTCTAAGCGGGCGTTTATTGGTAGCAGGTCAGTTAGCCGCTGGCGACGAGCTGATTATTGAGGGCGTGCAAACCTTGCGTGATGGCCAGCAGGTTCGTGCTGCTAACCGGCAAACCACAAGCCAGACAGAGGTTGCCGCACAATGAAGCTACAAAACCCGTTAAACGACTTACCGTCGTTATCTATTCGCCGGCCGGTACTGATAGTGGTGGTTAACCTGCTGATTATTATTGCCGGTTTTGCTGCGCTAAACGCCATTGAAGTGCGCGAGCTGCCCGATGTTGACCGGCCCATCGTTTCCGTTACTGCTGCTTATCCCGGTGGTTCACCTGAGACTGTCGATACTGAAGTGACCAGCAAGTTAGAGGGCGCTGTCGCGCGCGTTAGCGGGGTAAAGTCGATTAATGCCTCAAGTGAAGAAGGCAGTTCGCGTGTTCGGGTAGAGTTTCGCCCAGGCACCAATCTGGATGATGCCGCTAATGAAACCCGCGAAGCGGTTAGCCGTATTCAACGCAACTTACCCAGCGCCGTTGAGCGCTTGTCTGTTATCAAGGCTGATAATAATGCGTCATCAGTGGTGAGTCTGGCAGTATCCAGCGCCACTTTAGATCTGGAAAGCCTGACTGAGCGGGTGGAAACCGATTTAGCACCGTTGTTTTTAAGCATTCCCGGCGTGGCAGATGTGCGCTTAAACGGCGATCGCGAGCGGGTGCTGCGGGTATTGTTAGATCCACTGCGGCTTACCAGCTTTAATCTGGCGGTAACTGATGTCGCGGCCGCACTGCGCCAGGCACCGTTTGATGTGCCGGCCGGCAGCATGAAATCAACCGATCAGCAGCTGATTGTGCGGGCAGATGCCACCTCAGTCACTGCTGCGCAGGTAGAAGACATTATTATCAGTGGTAATACCCGTATTGGTGATGTTGCCACGGTGTATTTCGGTCCGGCTGATGCGCAAAGTTTAGTGCGTTTGGATGGTAAGCCGGTGATTGGTTTAGGCGTGATCCGCCAGGCCCGCTCTAATACTATTGAAATATCAGATGAAGTGCTGGCACTGGTTAAACAGTTACAAACTCGCTTTCCTGAGCTGGACATTCAGGTTACCGCCGATGATGCCGAATTTATCAGAAGCTCAGTAGAAGAGGTGTTCACCTCGTTATTACTGACGATAATACTGGTGGTTGCCACCTTGTGGCTGTTTATCGGCTCGGGTCGCGCCACTATCGTACCCGCCTTGTCTATTCCGGTATCACTTATTGGTGCACTGGCAGCTATCTGGTTAATGGGCTTTTCCATCAATATTTTAACCCTGCTGGCGTTGGTGCTGGCCACCGGGCTTATTGTGGACGATGCCATTGTCGTCACTGAAAATATTCAGCGCCGTCGTGCTATGGGCTTAGGGGCTCGGGCAGCGGCGGTGCTGGGCACGCGGGAAGTATTTTTCGCGGTTATTGCCACCACCGCAGTATTGGTTGCGGTGTTTGTACCGATTGCCTTTTTACCCTCTACCGCCGGCCGTTTGTTCCGCGAATTTGGCGGCGTGCTGGCAGCGTCGGTGATTATCTCTTCTTTTGTTGCCTTATCATTGGTGCCGGCGTTAACCGCACGCTTACCGTTAAAAGCCAATAGCACTAGTGCACTGTCGGGGCTGAGTCAACGTTTGGTTAATCTGTATCAGCGCAGCTTGCATTTTTCGCTCGATAAAGCCTGGTGGATCTTCGCCGCGAGCCTTGTGGCAGCGGTTGCCGCGTTAAGTTTACATAGCCAGCTGGTAAGTGAACTGATGCCAAATGAAGACCGCGGCAGCGTGCGAATTTTTGCCCGTGGTCCGGACGGTGTTGGCTTAAACTTTATGGACCGCCAGGCCGACCAAATGGAAGACATTTTACTGCCTTATGTTAACGGCGGTGATATTGACTCAATTTATACTGTGGTAGGCCAGTGGGATCCGAACCTGGCGTTTATCACTGTACCGCTAAAACATTGGAACGAGCGCTCACGCTCACAACAGGAAATCATAGATGAAATACGCGGTCCGCTGGCTGCTATTCCCGGTGCACCAGCCCGCGCCTTTGGCTCTAACAGTTTAAACCTGCGTGGGCAGGGCGGTGGCCTTGAGCTGGCATTAACCGGCTCTAGTTATGATAAGATTTTTGCTGCAGCGCAGGCCTTTGCCAAAGAAGTACAGCAGCAGCTGCCCGAACTGGGTACGCCGCGCATTTCTTATCAGCCAACCCAGCCACAGCTACGGGTAAATATCGACCGGCGCCGTGCACAGGAGCTGGGTGTGCCGCTGTCAGATATCGCTACCACTTTGCGGGTCGCCATTAATGGTGATGATCTGGCCGATTTAAATGTCGGTGATCAGGCAATACCCATTATTTTGCAGGCACAAACTGAGCGCATTAATGACCCTGCCGATCTGGCTAATCTTTATGTTGGCTCAAGTTCTGGTGCTTTAGTGCCGCTATCCAGCCTCGCAACCATCTCGGAAGAGGGCGTCGCAGCAGAGTTGGAGCGCCAGGCCCAGCGCCGGGCGATACAGCTTGATATGGAACTGCCACAGGGCTTGCCACTGCAGCAGGCGGTCGAGCAACTACGCAGCCTGGCTGAGCAACATTTACCCAGCGATATCGGCCTGATTTTCTTAGGTGAAGCCTTAACCTTTGAAGAAACCGCCCGCGAGGTTACGCTGACCTATGTGCTGGCGTTTATCATTGTGCTGTTAGTGTTGGCGGCGCAGTTTGAGAGCGTCAATAGTGCTGTAGTGGTAATGATTACTGTGCCTTTTGGTATCGCGGCGGCTATTTTTGCGCTGTTTTTAACCGGCACCTCTATTAATATTTACTCGCAAATCGGCCTGGTAATGTTGATCGGACTACTGGCCAAAAATGCCATTTTACTGGTTGAATTCGCCGATCAACTGCGCGATCAGGGCTATGACGTAAGAAGAGCAGTAGAGCAGGCCGCGGCTATCCGCTTACGGCCTATTGCGATGACGCTGTTATCGACCTTATTAGGCGCGCTGCCGCTGATTTTATCCAGCGGCGCCGGTGCCGAAGCCCGCAATGCCATTGGCTGGGTGGTGTTTGGCGGTTTGGGCTTGGCGGTAGTGTTTACTTTGTATTTAACGCCGGTACTTTATCTGGCGCTGGCCCGCTTTGCCAAACCCAGAGCCGACGAAAGCAAGCGGCTTGAGACCGAACTGGCGCAGGCTGAACAGCTGGAGTAAACACCCTAACACGGAGGCGGCTATTAATAACACCCAAGCGGCTCAGGCCATTACTTTAAAAGATCCCGGCGTAAACGATCTGTGGTTTTTACCGCTGGGCGGCTGCGGCGAAATCGGCATGAACCTGAATTTATACGGTCATGCCGGCCGCTGGTTAATGGTGGACTGTGGCGTAACCTTTAACAATCCGCTGTCGCCCGACTACGAGCCTAATAGCCCCTTAGCCTCGGCTGAGGTACTGGCCGCCGATCCGGCCTTTATCAGCGCACGGCGTGATTTACTCTGCGGCATTATTATTACCCACGCCCATGAAGATCATATCGGCGCCTTGCCGGCATTATGGCCACGCTTGCAATGCCCGATCTATACCACAGCTTTTACCGCTGAAGTGCTGCGGCGAAAACTTGCGGGCACCGGCTTGGCACAGAGCATGCCGATTATTGAAGTTGCCTCTGGCGGTACCATCAATATTGGCCCTTTTACCGTGCATTTTCAGGCGATTACTCACTCTATTCCCGAGCCGCAGGCGCTAATTATTAAAACCAATGCAGGTAAGGTATTTCATACCGCTGATTGGAAAATGGATGCTCGTCCTATTACCGGCCGTGCCTTTAAAGCGGCCCCCTTTAAACGCTTGGGGCAGCAAAATATTACCGCCATGGTATGTGATTCCACCAATGCGCTGCGTGATGGCTTTTCCATTTCAGAGTCTGACTGTGCTAAAGCGCTGGAGCAGGTAATAGCGCAAGCCACAGGGCGGGTTGTGGTAACCAGCTTTAGCTCCAATGTTGGCCGGTTAATCTCGCTGGCCCGTATTGCCGCTAAAACCGGCCGTTATCTGGCACTAATGGGCCGCGCCTTACACAATATGGTCGGTGCCGCGCGTGCAACGGGTTATTGGCCGGCTGAGCTCACGCTGGCCGATGCTGAACATATAGGCTATTTGCCCAAAGACGAAGTGCTGGTACTGGCCACCGGCTGTCAGGGCGAACCCCGCGCGGCACTGAATAAGCTTGCTGACGACAGGCATCCGCAGTTGTCACTGCAGAGCGGCGATCTCGTCATTTTCAGTGCCATCATTATTCCCGGCAACGAAATGTTAATTAGCCGCCTGGTGGATAAATTTCGTGCCCGCAACATCGACACGCTGCAAAAACATGACACTGAGCTGCCAATTCATGTGTCTGGCCACCCTTGTCGTGGCGAGCTGGATTTACTGTATCGCTGGGTCAAGCCACAGCTGGCGGTACCGGTGCACGGTGAAGCAGAGCATATGGCCGCCAACAGCGAGGTGGCCAAAGCCGCCGGTGTTAGCCAGCAACTAACCGGCAAAAACGGCGATCTGTTTGTGTTGGCACCTAAGCCACGGCTATGGCCCAACTTTGCCAAAGCAGGACGCATTGCCATAGTACGTGACTAATTATCGACCCGACGCACGACCAGGGTGTGCCACTGAGCCATAAGCGTAGAACCAGCGTACTAGCAGCAACAGCTATTTAGGCTATTGCGCTTAGCAGTGGAGTTTTATGTCATCGTCGCATTCAAAAGTGCCGGCAAACCGGTTATCACGTTTGGGCAGTTTAGCCTCATTAGCCGGTCGGGTTGCCGGCGGCATGCTCGCCGAAGGTGCCCGCCAGCTGGCCAAAGGTGAGAAGCCAAACAAAGCCAGCCTGTTGTTAACCACCGACAACCTGCGTCGGGTGACAGATAAACTGGCGCATTTACGCGGCGCAGCAATGAAAGTGGGGCAGCTGTTGTCGATGGATGCCGGCGATATACTGCCACCTGAGCTCGCTGAGATCCTATCGAAGCTGCGTGCTAATGCTAACCCGATGCCGCATAAGCAATTAACCCAGGTTTTGCGCACTGAACTGGGCGAAAACTGGCTTAACCATTTTAGTGATTTTCAGTTTGTGCCGCTGGCCGCAGCCTCTATCGGCCAGGTACATTTGGCCCACCATGATGACGGGCGCAAACTGGCGGTGAAAATTCAGTATCCGGGCGTTAAAAGCAGTATCGACAGTGATGTCGATAACGTGGCGACCCTGCTGCGTGTCAGTGGTTTACTACCAGCCTCGGTAGATTATAAAGGCCTGTTGCAAGAGGCTAAACAACAGCTAAAGCAAGAAGCCGATTACACCCGTGAAGCAGGCTTTTTGCAGCGTTATCAGCAATTACTGGCCAGTGACAAGCGCTACTTATTGCCTCAGGTATTGCCTGAACTCAGTAGTGCTAACTTGCTGACGATGACCTATGTTGACGGTGTGCCCATCGAGTCGTTACAACATGAGCCGCAATCGGTACGCGACAGGGTGATGCAACAACTGTTTAGCTTGCTGTTTCGCGAGCTGTTTGATTTTAAGCTGGTGCAAACCGATCCTAATTTTGCTAATTACCTGTACAACCGTGATAGTGCGCAGCTGGTACTACTGGATTTTGGTGCCTGCCGCGATTATCCGGTGAAGATAAGTAACGCGTATCGAAATTTATTTGCCGCCGCTATACAGCAAGACAGCACAGCGCTGGAGCAGGCACTGACCGATATTGGCTTTTTTAGCCAGCATATTTTACCGGCGCAGAAACAGGCGGTGTTAGCACTGGTGCAACTGGCGTGCGAGCCGCTTCAGCACAATGGCGAGTTTGACTTTGGCCAAAGCGACTTAGCCAGCCGGCTGCGTGATGCCGGCACTAAGCTGAGTATGCAGCAAAACTACTGGCACACACCGCCGGCCGACGCACTGTTTTTACACCGTAAAATTGCCGGTTTATATTTACTGGCGGCGCGGTTAAAGGCCCGTGTTGATGTGAAACTGCTATTACAACCTTTTTTAGTCACGGAGCATCCATGACACTAAGCCGTTTAATTACTCTTTGCAGTTTGCTGTTAATGAGTCCGCTTAGCCGCGCAGACCAACCGGCATTACCGCTGTGGGAAGCCGGTTTGGCAGGCATTAATATAAACCAATTGGCTTACCCGGGCTCGGATCAGATGGTGCGGCGTAACTTTGTGCTGCCATATCTGGTGTACCGGGGCGAAATACTGCGTGCCGATCGCAGTAATGTTGGCCTGCGCGCATTTAAAACCGACAGGCTGGAATTAGATATCGGCTTTGCCGGTGCGCTTGGCTCATCAGATGGTGATATCGCTGTACGTAATGGCATGGCTGATTTAGGCACCTTGATAGAGCTTGGGCCCAGGTTACGTTGGACCTTAAGTGAAAACCTGTTTGGTGCCAGGCTACGGGCAGATTTTCCGCTCCGGGCTGTATTTGATATTGAAGACCGCTTTAGGTACAGCGGTTTTAGCTTTGAGCCTGGCCTGGTGAGCGACATAACGACGGACAGTGGCACTTTTTATTCGTTTAATGTCAGTTCGGTGTTTGGCAGTGAAAAACTCAATGATTATTTTTATCAGGTAACTCCAGCCGATGTTACCGCCCAGCGGCCACTGTTTGATGCCAAAGCCGGCTTAATTGCGCTGCGCACCGGTTTTACCGCAGGCAAAAAATTCTCTGACAAATGGCGGGGCTTTGGCTTTGCCCGCTATGAATGGACCAAACCGGCCAAAAACGCCGATAGCCCGCTGGTAGTAGCCAACGGTGGCTGGTCTTTTGGCCTTGGCGCAACTTATATCTGGGCGCAATCTACCCAAACTGTAACAGACTAGCGCCGTATTTCACGGCACCAGCTGTTCACAATCACTTTTTTATCCGCGGATGTTATCAAAGTCGGCACTGCTGTGGCGCTCTGGCAACTGAGGGCCATCCCCCCAATTACGGTTTACGCTATAGCCGCGCTGTACCGCCGGGCGCTGGTCAAGCTGTTTGGCCCAGCGCAGTACATGTTTATAGCTGGCGACATCGAGAAATTCTGCCGCATCGTATAAGCGGCCCAGCACCAGGCCACCATACCAGGGCCAAATCGCCATATCCGCAATACTGTATTCATCGCCGGCAACAAATTCGTTGTTGGCCAGCTGTTTATCTAACACGTCCAGTTGGCGCTTGGCTTCCATCGCATAGCGGTTAATGGGGTACTCGTATTTTTCTGGTGCATAGGCATAAAAATGACCAAAGCCACCACCGACAAAGGGCGCGCTACCCATTTGCCAAAACAGCCAGTTTAACGCTTCGGTGCGCTTAGCCGGTTCGCTGGATAAAAAAGCACCGAACTTCTCGGCCAGGTACAACAAGATAGCACCCGACTCAAACACCCGGCTGCCGTTGGTCGTATCCAGCAGTGCGGGAATTTTGGAATTGGGGTTAATCTCTACAAAACCACTACCAAACTGGTCGCCATCTTTGATACTGATAAGCCAAGCATCGTACTCGGCGTTGGTTTTGCCAAGCGCCAGTAACTCCTCAAGCATAATGGTAACTTTTACGCCGTTTGGCGTTGCCAGGGAATAAAGTTGTAACGGTTGTTTGCCTTTGGGCAGGGGCTTTTCGTGCGTAGCGCCCGATATTGGCCTGTTAATGCTGGCAAACTGCCCACCATTGGCAGCATCCCAGGTCCAGACTTTAGGCGGTGTATACGGTGAAGTCATATTTGCTCCTATTAACTTGCTGATAGCCGTTGCAAAAGCCTTACTACTACGTTGATATGGGTAAAACAGCGCAAAAATACAAGCCAAGCGGCTGATCCGAGTAGCGTTTTTACCACTAAGTCATAGCAAATAAGCATAACGCGCGCTGCGCCGCTGACATACACTGGCCAATATCACGCAAATTTACAGCTAAGTTTATGATTAAACGTTTAATATTACTTAAAGCCGCCCTGTTGCTAACCGCCTGTAGTACAGCATTGCCGCCTGATAAAACATCACAAAACATCAGCCAACCGGTAAATGTCAGTTACAGCAGCCTGGCAGCGCAAGCTCAGTCAGATAGCGGCATTCAAATCGCTTATGGCCACGAGCCATTGCAGTTTGGCCGCTTGTATTTACCGGCGCAGCATACTGATCAGAACGACACAAAAACCAAGCTGCCGTTACTGGTGTTTGTGCACGGCGGCTGCTGGCTAAACGCTTACGATCTGAACCATGCCACCGCTTTTGCCCAAGCCATGGCGGCACATGGCATTGCTGTCTGGTCGGTTGAATATCGCCGGGTAGGGGATGAAGGCGGCGGCTGGCCAGGTAGCCTGCAAGATGTTGAACAGGCACTGAAGTTCGCGTTTAATAACCTTCAGGATTATCCGCTGGATAAACACCGTGTTGCTATAGCTGGCCATTCGGCTGGTGGGCAGCTTGCGCTGTTAGCTGCTGCCAATACTCAGCACGTGCCGCTCAAAGCCGTATTGGGTTTAGCGGCAATAACCGAATTAACCTTGTACAGCGCCGGTAGCAATGGCTGTCAGCGCGCTACCACTGGCTTTATTGGCGGCAGCGCCACGCAGTTTCCCGGCCGCTACAAGCTGGCCAGCCCACAAGGCCAGCCGTTAGCGGCGAACACATTGTTGCTACATGGCAGCAGCGATACTATAGTGCCGCTTAATCAGGCCACACAAAGTGGCATAGCCTACCAAATTGTTGAAGGTGCTGGCCATTTTGACTGGCTACACCCACAAACACAGGCATTTGCCACAGTGCTACAACAGTTACAGGAGCAGTTCGCCAAGTGACTCATGATGTTAAATTAACCTGTGCCGCGCTGAAGCAGCGCGATCTTGACGATCCGCTCTTTACCAGGCGGGCTGCTTTTCATTTGCCGGATAACACACTGTATCTGGATGGTAATTCGCTGGGTGCCATGCCGAAAATTGCTGCCGAGCGCGCGGCAGAGGTGGTTAGCCAGCAATGGGGCGAGCACTTAATTACCAGCTGGAACCGCCATCACTGGATAGATTTACCCGTTAACGTGGGCGATAAAATCGGCCGCCTAATAGGCGCCGCGCCGGGGCAGGTGGTGTGCTGCGACTCGACATCAGTAAACCTGTTCAAAGTGCTGTGTGCAGCGCTGTCGCTGCAGCCACAGCGGCACACCGTGCTGTCTGTTAATGGCAATTTCCCTACCGACTTATACATGGTTGAAGGTCTGTCGCAATTAACTGGCGCACAGCACTGCCAACTTAAACTGGTTGAAGATGCTGAGCTTGAAGCCGCCATTAATGAACAGGTAGCGGTGTTAATGCTAACTCAGGTCGATTTTCGTAGCGGCCGGCTGTTTGATATGGCTAAGCTGACCCGGCTGGCACAGGATAAGGGCGCACTGGTGATCTGGGATCTGGCCCACAGTGCCGGCGCTTTGCCCGTTGCGTTGGATGACTGTAATGTCGACTTTGCCGTCGGCTGTGGCTACAAATACTTTAACGGTGGCCCGGGTGCACCGGCCTTTATTTACGCCGCCAGACGCCATCATAGCGCAATTCGCCAGCCATTAACCGGCTGGATGGGCCACAAAACCCCGTTTAGCTTTAATACCCAGTATGAAAAAGCGCCCGGCATTGCACAATTTCTTACCGGCACGCCAGCTGTGCTGTCGATGAGCGTGCTGGACGCAGCGCTTGAGGTGTTTGCTGATGTTGATATGCAACAGCTGCGGCAAAAATCGCTGGCACTGGGTGACTGTTTTCAGCAGCTAGTGAACCAGCATGACTGTTTACAGGTGCTTGAGCGCATTACCCCCTTTAATGAAGACGAGCGTGGTAGCCAGCTGGCGTATCGCCATCCGCAGGCGTATGCGCTGTGTCAGGCGCTGATTAAGCAGGGCGTTATCGCCGATTTTCGGGCACCGGATATACTGCGGCTGGGGTTTACACCGCTGTATTTACGCTATATCGACATCTGGACCGCGGTTGAAATTCTGGCCGATGTGGTGCGAAGCGGCGAGTATTTAAAAGCCGAGTATCAGGTAAAACACAAGGTGACCTGATTGCTGAATGTACGATGGCTATCCAGCTTAACTGAGGTCACGGCTGCGCAGTGGGATGCGTTATTTGCCGCAAAGGGCGACTATCCCTTTTGCCAGCACCGCTTTTTACTGGCGCTGGAGCAGGGCGGCAGTGTTGATGGTAAAAGTGGTTGGCACAGCCAGCACCTGACACTGTGGCAAGGCGATACGCTGCTGGCGGCGGTGCCAGGTTATATGAAACAGCACTCTTACGGCGAGTATCTGTTCGACTGGCAAATTGCTGATGCGTACCGCCAGTTCTCGCTGCCATATTATCCGAAATGGATTGCAGCCATACCTTTCACGCCGGCCACCGGGCCAAGGCTGGGAGTATTGCCAGCGCTTGCTGCGGATACCGCTTCTTTTGATGCGATGTTGACGCTTATCTGCGATACGTTAAAACAGGCGCTTGCCAAGCAGCAGTTTTACAGCGTGCAATGGCTTTATGTTGGTCACGCGTTACATGAAAAGCTGCTACAGCAGGGCTTTTTAGCCCGCCACGATGTGCAGTTTTTATGGCACAACCAAGGCTACCTGTGTTTTGACGATTACTTAGTCAGCCTGAATGCCCGCAAGCGTAAGCAGATAAAGCAAGAGCGCAGCGCAGTAAACGGCATAAAACTCGTTACGATTGCCGGCAGCGAACTTAGTGCGCAGCACTGGCAGGCCATAGTGCGCTGTTACCAAGCCACCTATTTAAAGCGCTCCGGCCATCATGGCTATATTAGTGGCGAGAGTTTCTATCAGTTAGGGCAAACCATGTCGCAGCAGCTGGTGGTATTTGCCGCGTTAGATAGCGACGAAGAAATACAGGCGATGGCACTGTGTTTTAAAAGTCAGGATACGCTCTACGGCCGCTACTGGGGGGCTCTTGCCGATGCCGACAAGCTGCACTTTGAGCTATGTTATTACCAGGGTATAGATTACTGTATTCAGCACGGCCTGACATACTTTGACGCCGGTGCCCAGGGCGAGCATAAGCTAAAACGCGGTTTTGAACCTGTAACGCGTTACGGCAACTATCTGTTTGCCGACACACCGCTAAGCGGCGCCATTGCTGATTATTTTAGGCAGGAGAGCGCGCATCTTGCGCAGTACAGCGCACAGGCCATACAGGCTCTACCTTACAAGCAACAAGATTAAGGCTGCTTGCCAAACCACAGCAAACGGTTATTCGCTGGCATGGCAATATCCTGCTTTAACGTAAAACCCTGCTGTTGTGCCAGCGCTAATACCGCCTCAATATCGCGAATACCCATTGCAGCATCGCGGCTTTTTAAACTGGCATCAAAAACCTGGTTACTGTCACTGGTAAAGCGGCCGTTATAGTTAAACGGACCATAAATACACAACGTCGCCTTTGCGGCACACAAAGCATTTAAGCGCACAAATAGCTGCCGCACCACCGGCCACGGCATAATATGCAGCGTATTAGCGGTGAACAGCGCATCAAATTGCTGCGCAGGTAGTGCATCTTCTGTCACATCCAACTGCAACGGCAAGGGCAGGTTAGGTAACGCAGCCCTGCGCAACCTTTCGGTTAAATCAGGCAAATACACCGCCTGATCTGATGCCTGCCAGTTAAGATGCGGCAAATTCTCAGCAAAATGCACCGCATGCTGGCCCGTGCCGCTGCCAATTTCCAACACTTTAGTGCAATCGGCAAACGCGTGCTGCAGCACTGCTAAAATCGAGGCTTTGTTGTTTTCACAAGCCTGGGAAAAGGGCAGATCGCTGTACATGATGTTGTTTGCCATATATTTGCTGTTGTTATCTAGGGGAAATAAACGCCAACAGATTAGCATCTTTACAGCAAAAACGTGACCTTGTTCAATAAGGTATTGTAGTATCAGCAACAAACGGCAAGTATCCGGTTAATAAAAGGAATGTGATGAACAACGCCCAGCAAGAACTGTTTTTAAGCACACTGAAGCAGCAATTTGCCGATATTTTTACCACCAGCAAAGCGGGCAAAGATACTGCCAGTTTACGCCTTCGCACGCAGGGTTTTATCTACGCCGGTGAGTTGCTGGAATTATGCAGCCGTGAAGAGGTAACGCAGCTAATGGAGCAGCAGCATCAGGCTGTATTTGGTTGCAGCATCGAACAGCGCAAACCCAACGAACGTACCAAACGGCAACAAGCATTAAAAGCAGGCGACTACGATTACTTCGACGAACCGGCGTTTAATAGAAAATGAATAAAGCAGTGATTTATTGCCAATTTAACTTAGTAGCGAAGACAGAACGGGCGAATGCCCGTTTTTTTTATGGTAACGTAATGAAAAAATTTAGGAGTCATAAATATATGAACCTAACTGAAAAACAAGACAGAACTTTAAAATACTTTCAAAAAAAAGCTCAGATGGCATACGAAAAAAACCAGATATCTGGAAAATACATGTTAGAAGAAAAATGGAGGTATGAATACTGGCGAAAGCCGTATCTGTTGTTGGCCAGCGACGAGGAGATCATAGAAAGGTTTTCATCAATTTTTTTAAATTTAATAGAACTAGATGATAAGGGAAGGATCTCGATTAATAACATTAAGGAAGATGATTGGAAATTGGGGGAATTACTTACACAAATAATTGAGGAAACGAACTGCAGAGGGATTCTGAACGATAAATCCATGCAAGAAATTAAAAATACCGTTCAAAAATTTTACAAAAATGGTGCCCCATTGGGATGTAAA
>JAANMY010001927.1_pt1 | contig 21165 bp, 20 predicted proteins | sample 7279691 | NCBI WGS metagenome assembly JAANMY01 (sample SAMN14094543, study PRJNA606508) | bioreactor metagenome | isolation source: A lab-scale SPAN reactor treating ammonium-rich wastewater day 388 | place: Ireland: Galway | collected 2018-02-07
CCGGCGCCTTGTCCTAAAAGCCCGTGGGCACGTCCACGAACCAGGTTTCCACCGCGAAGGCCTCCTCCAGCACGGGCATCAAGGCCCTCAGCCCCCAGGTCTCGGTGGCGTAGTGCCCGCCCAGGGCCACGTTGACCCCGGCTTCGCGGGCGGCGTGATACATCGGATGCGAGGTTTCTCCGGTGAGCACCAGATCGGCCCGGCGAAGGGTCGCCTGGGAGAGCAGATCCAGCCCTCCCGAGCCGGAGGAGACACCGATGCGCAGCACTTCCTCGGAACCGAAGTCGAGCAGCCGCACCGGCCCCTTCAAGAGGCTCTCCAGACGCTGGCACAGTGCCGCCCGGGCCACCGGGGCCTCGAGCTCACCCAGCCAGCCCACCTCGCCGAACTCCTCCACGGGCTTGAGCCCGAGCCCTTTCAGGAGCTGGGCGTTGTTGCCCAGATTGACGTGCTTGTCCAGGGGCAGGTGGCTGGCGTAGAGCGATATGCCCCGGGTCAACAGATAGGCCAGGCGGTCTCGCAGCCTGCCGGTGATGCGCGAGACCGAAGGCCAGAAGAGGCCGTGGTGGACGATCACGAGCTGGCAGTCCCCGAGCGACTCGAACGCCTCCATGCAGGCATCCACGCAAAAACCCACCCGGCGCACCTCGGCCTGGCCTTCTACCTGCAGGCCGCTGGGGCAGTAGCGATCGCTCACTTCCCGGTGGCGCAGCAGGTCTTCGAGATAGGAGACGATGGCGGCCAGCTCAGCCATGGCTCTTGTTCAGCACCACGGCAAGCTCGGCCGCCAGCCGGGCGTTGGCCAGCAGCAGGGCGCGGTTGGCCTCCAGCGTGCGGCCGCCGCTGGCCCGCGAGAGATAGTCAAGCAAAAAGGGCGTCATGGCCTTGCCGGTATGGCCTTCCGTCTCGGCCTTCTCCAGGCCCTGGCGCAGCCAGCCTTCCACTTCGCCTGGAGGGAGCTCGTGAGCAGAGGGCACCGGATTGGCCAGCACCAGCCCCCGCTCCAGGGTGGCCAGGCTGAGCTGGTAGGCGTGGATAGCCTCCGTGAGATCGTTCACCCGGAAGCCGAACTTGATGCTCAGACCGGAGGTGTAAAAACGAGGAAATCGATCCGTGCCGTAGAGCGCCACGGGAATGCCCAGCGTCTCGAGCATCTCCACCGTGGCCGGGACGTCCAGCACCGCCTTGACCCCGGAGCAGACCGTCAGGCAGCGACTGCGGGCCAGCTGGGTGAGATCGCTCGAGAAATCGGGCCGGGAAGTCCACTGCAGGTGCACGCCCCCCAGCCCCCCGGTGGCCATGACCTGGATGTTGGCTCGCTCGGCCAGAGCCAGGGTGGCCGAGACGGTGGTGGCGCCCTCCCCTCCTTTGGCCAGCACGGCCGGGATGTCGCCGATGCCGACCTTGGCGGTCAGACGCGGGCCGCACAGGTCTTCCAGCTCGGACTCGGTCAGGCCAAAGCGAACTCGTCCCTCGTGCAACCAGACGATGGCCGGAGTGGCACCGGCGGCGCGCACCGCCTCCTGGCACTCGCGAGCCACCTCCAGGTTGATGGGACGAGGCAGCCCCTGGGCCCAGACGCTCGACTCCAGGGCCACGACCGGACGCGCCTCGGCCAGCGCCTGCTCGACCTCAGCGCTGTAAGCAGCCCACTTCACGACGAGACCGGCCCGACCGCGACCGACTGGCCCCTCCCTATCAGCCTTCTGGAGCTGGCCGCATCGCTGACCCGGGCGTTCAGAGGACAGCCCCGCAGGCCCGTCCAGGACAAGAGCGCGCCGGCGACTCCTCGCAGGTCGGCCATCCGTTCCAGCAGCTGGCCCACAGCCCGGTCGTCCAGGTTCACAGCGGATCCCCCAGGGGGCTGTCCAGAATGGTATTGACAGCCACGCCGCTTTTGATGACGGCGCGCACGTAGTTGCCCCCGAAACGGTAGGGCAACTCGGCGAAGTCAGGCATGTCCAGCACCAGCAGATCGGCCTTCTTTCCTACCTCCAGGCTGCCCACCGTGCTGCCCAGTCCCAGCGAATGGGCGGCGTTAACGGTAGCCGCCACCAGCGCCTCGGATGGGGTCATGCGGGTACGCAGCACGGCCAGCGAGAGGATGGCCTGCATGGACTCGGTCTGGCAGCTGCCGGCATTGAAGTCGGTGGCCAGAGCCACCGGAAGATCGGCCTCCAGCATGGCCCTGGCCGGAGCAAATCTCTCCAGGCCCAGGAAGAAGGTCGTACCGGGCGTCAGGATGGGGATGGAGCCGCTCTTCTTGATGGCAGCAAAATCGCTCTCGGGCAGATTCTGCAGGTGATCGACCGAGGCAGCCCCCAGCTCGGCGGCCATGCGGGCCCCGCCCTGGTAGGTGAGCTCCTCGGCGTGGATACGCAGCCCCAGACCGGCCTCCCGCGCAGCCGTGAGGATCTGGCGAGACTCCTCCAGCGTGAAGGCGCCCTCCTCGCAGAAGATGTCGGCGTAGCGAGCAAACTCCCTGCAGGCCGGGATCATCTCCTGAATGACCAGGTCGACGTAAGCATGGCGGCGGTCGGCGAACTCGGGGGGGATGGCGTGAGCGCCCAGGAAGGTCGGCACCAGATCCATATCCAGCGTCCGGGCGAGCTCGCGCAGAATGTGCAGCTCGCGCACCTCTTCCTCGGTGGAGAGCCCGTAGCCACTCTTGACCTCGACGGTCGTCGTACCGTGAGCCATCATGCGCTCGAGAACGTCCTTGGCCCGCGCGGTCAGCTCTTCATCGGAAGCCTCGCGGGTGGCTCGCACGGTGCTGAAAATGCCTCCCCCGCTGGCGTGGATCTCCTGGTAGCTGGCCCCCCGGCTGCGCAGCAAGAACTCGCGCAGGCGCGAGCCCCCGAACAGGGGATGGGTGTGCGGGTCGACGAAACCCGGAACGACTGTGGAGTTGGGCAACTCGAGAATGTCGCCGTTCCACTCGTTGAGGACCTCGCGCCGGGAGCCTACCGCCTGGATGGTATCGCCTCGGATGACGATGGCTGAGTCGCGCAGCACCCCGGCGTTGTCCATCAGGGTGCCGGGGCGGGGAAGGTTGCCGGGAGCGCAGGTCGCGATCTGCCCGGCGGCCACGATCAGGTCTGCCGTTTTCATCGTGCGCGCAGTTGGCTAATTTGAGGGCATTTCCTCCCGCCCAAGAAGACACAAAATCTGGGCCTCCAGCACCTGCGAGGAGCGGAAATCGGGTAACTGCAAATAGTAACGGGCTGTCTCCACCAGGCATTCGAGAGGAGCCAGCCCCACGATCTCGCTGTCGAGCACCGAGACCCCAAACCTGCGCGCCTCCATGCGCACCATCTCGAAGGCCGTGTAGAGGCTGGTGCGCCGGGGGTCGACCAGGTTCATGCTGACCTGAGCGCGTCCTCGCTCCTCCAGCATCACCCCCATCGCCTGCACCCAGCGCAGCACGCCGGTCGATTCGCGGATACGCCGGGCCACCTGGCGAGCCACCTCCAGATCCCCGGTATCCAAGACGACGTTGTAAGCCACCAGGGGGCTGCGAGCTCCCACGACCGTGGCCCCCAGGCGACTGTGGAGGGCAGGGGGGCCAAAGTCGGGCGCCCGCTCGGAACCGAGATCCTTGCTCAGGCCCTCGAGCTGCCCCCGGCGAAGCCAGGTCAGGCTGCGATAGGCCTCGCGTCGGGCCGCCTCAGCGTACAGAAAGACGGGCACCTGCAGCTCGTCGGCAACCTTCTCGGCGGTGGTGCGGGCCAGCGCCACCGCTTGCTCCATGGTGGCGCCCCAGACAGGCACAAAGGGCACCACGTCGACCGCTCCGATGCGAGGATGGGCCCCCTGGTGCTGGTGCACGTTGAGGTGCTGATCGGCTGCCCGGTAGAGGCTCAAGATGGCCTGCTCGAGAGGCCCGGCCTCTCCCAGCAGGCTCAGGACCATGCGGTTGTGATCCCTGTCGCAGGAGTGGTCCACCAACGTCACGCCGGCCACCGAGCCCACCGAATCGGCCAGGGCCTGAACGACCTCTGGACGGCGCCCCTCGGACAGGTTGGGCACGCACTGAAACAGAGCCGTCATAGCAGCGCTTGCAACTGCCTGGCGTACTCCTGGAAGAGGCCTTCCAGGCGCTCGAGCTCAGGCAGCAGATCACCGGCCTTTTCAGCCGCCCGGTGCTCGAGGGCGCGGCCCAGGTCGTGCAGCTCCCCCGCCCCCATCATAGCGGCCGAGGAGGCCAGCGAGTGAGTGGCTCGCTCGATCCCTTCCCAATCCTGCCGGCGGCCAGCTTCCAGGGCGGCCCGGACGCGCTCGGGGGCATCCTTGAGGAACGTCTGCACCAGCTCGGACACGAATTCGTCTCCCCCCAGCTTGCGAAGCTTGTCGAGCGCAACCGGATCGAGTGTGGCCACGTTTTCATGGTATCGCCGCCCGGAGGGCATTCTCCTGGCGGCAGAGAACGGCCGGGCATGTTCTGTGTCGAGGTTCCCGCGTCCACCTCCAACCTCGGTCCGGGGTTCGATACCCTGGGCCTGGCCCTCGAGCTCACCAACGAGGTGTGGGTGGAGCCCTGCGAGCACGGGCTGACGATCAAGGTCGAGGGCGAAGGGGCCGAGAGCCTGGCCCGGGACGAGAAGAACCTGGTGGTGCGAGCCATGCGGCTGGCCTTCGCCGAGCGGCGCCTGCCCGGCCTGAAGCTGCGTCAGGTAAACCGCATCCCCCTCTCGCGCGGCTTGGGCTCGAGCGCCGCTGCCATCGTGGGCGGCCTGGTGGCGGCCCAGCAGCTGCTGGGTCAGGAGCTGCCCCTTTTGGAGCTGGCCAATCGCATGGAGGGCCACCCCGACAACGTGGCCCCGGTCATTTCTGGCGGCCTGGTGGCCAGCGGGGTGCTCGAGCAGGGAGCGGTGGCTCGCCAGGTACCGCTCCACGAGTGCTGGCAACTCTCCGTGGCCGTGCCCCCCTTCCCCCTCTCCACCGAGGAGGCGCGCCGGGCCCTGCCGCCCCAGGTGAGCTTCGAAGACGCCGTCTTCAACCTGTCTCGCCTGGCCTTGCTCTTGAGCGGGCTTTCCCAGGGACTGGAGCTGGATACGGGCGACCGCCTGCACCAGCCTTACCGAGAGCGGCTGGTCCCTGGCTTTGCGGCTGTGTGCGCGGCGGCCCGGCAGGCCGGAGCGGCGGGGGCTTTTCTTTCGGGCGCCGGACCCACCATGGCCGCCTTCGTCGACCGGCGCCGGGCTGACGCCACCGAGGTGGCCCGGGCCATGGCCGCGGCCTTCGGCGAGGGAGCCCGAGGCTGGGCCCTGGAGCCTCGCCTGGTGGGAGCCCGGGTGCGATGAAGCTGCTCCTCCCCCGCACCCGCAGGCTGATCCTGGCCGTGTCGGGGGGAGCCGACTCGATGGCCATGCTGTCGCTGCTCTCCGAGGCCGACCTGGAGCTGGAGGTGGCCCACCTCGACCACCGGCTTCGGCCCGAGTCGTCAGAAGACGCCGCCTTCGTGCAGGCCGAAGCCGAGAGGCTGGAGCTGCCCTTCCACCTGGCCCGGGTCAAGGTGCGCAAGCTGGCCCGGCGCAAGCACACCAGCCTCGAGTCGGCCGGGCGCCTGGCCCGCTATCGCTTTCTCCGCCGGCTGGCGCGTCGGCGTCAGGCGGTCGCGGCCACCGCCCACACCGCCGACGATCAGGCCGAGACGGTGCTGATGCGCCTGGCCGAAGGCGGATCGCCCACCGGCATCTGGCCCCGAGTGGGCGACTGGCTGGTGCGCCCCCTGCTCAAAGTCCGCCGCGAGGAGCTGCGTCGCCTGTTGACCGAGCGTGGGCTGAGCTGGCGCGAAGACCCCACCAACCTGTCCGACCTGCCCCGTAGCCGGGTGCGGCACACCGTTCTGCCGGCGATGGAGGCGCTTAACCCCTTCGCCGTGGAGGCTCTGGGAAGGGTGGCCGAGCGGGCCCGACGCGACGAGCGCTGGCTGCGCTGGTTGGCGCGCGGGCAGCTGTCCCGCTGGGCCGAGCCGCGTCCCGGGGGGTTGGCCCTGCCCGAAGCCTGGCTCCGAGGTCTGGCCGAGCCGCTGCGGACCCGGGTCTATCGGGCCGTGCTGCGCCAGGTGGCCCCGGGGGCGCGGCTGCGCGCCTCCCACCATCGGGGCCGGGCGCTGCCGGGCGGAGTGGTCAGCTATCGCGAGGGCGAGATGCTGGTCTTCCAGGGGCGCCTGCCCCCCCTGCCCGAGGTGCTGCTGCACCCGGGCCGCAACGAGGTGCCCGAGTGGAGCCTGGTGCTGGAGATCGACCCGGTGGCCGAGTTGGAAACAGGGCCGGAGGTGATCTGCCTGGATCTCGACCGGCTGGGCCAGCCATGGCTGTTGCGCCCACGCCGTCGCGGCGATGCCATGGCCCCTTACCGCGGTCGAGTGGAGCCCTCGGCAACGGCCAGCACCCGCGTGAAGGAAATCCTGCAGAAGGCAGGAGTGCCCCGCAGCCAGCGCGAGGCGGTTCCGGTTCTCGAATGCGGGGGCGAGATCGTCTGGCTGGCCGGAGTGCGCGCCGATCGACGCTTTTTGGCCACCCCCACCAGCCAGCGCATCCTGCGCTTTCGGCTGCTGCGACAGGGGACAGCTGCTTGGGGTGGAAGATTGGATACGGCTTCGTCCCCATAAGGAGGTTTACCCGGTTTGTCTCGGATGTTTCGTCACATCATCGTCTTTTTCGGCCTGGGGGTCGTGCTCATCTATCTCTTCCACGCAGCCAACTCGGGCCAGCTGCCGGCCGTGCAGATCGGGTATTACGAGTTCATCCAGCAAGCCGCCAGCGGAAAGATTCAGGAGGCCACCATCCAGGGGGCCAAGGTGGTGGGTAAGTACAAGCCGGCGCCGGGGGAGAGCAAGCAGCGCGAGTTCTATACTTACTTCCGCAAGGAGACCAAGCCCGAGCCGGAATCCGTGCTGAACGATTACAAGATCCCCTTCAAAGTGAAGGACACCGAGAGCGGCAACTGGATCAGCCAGCTTGCCTACGTGATCCCCTTCGTGCTTTGCCTGGTGTTCTTGCTTTTCATCATGCGCCAGGCCCAGTCCAGCGGAGGTCAGGCCTTTGCCTTCGGACGCAGCAAGCACAAGCTGGTCTCCGAGAACAAGGTCAAGGTCACCTTCGACGACGTGGCCGGGGTGGAAGAGGCCAAGCAAGAGCTCTCCGAAATCGTCGACTACCTCAAATACCCAAAGAAGTATCAGAGCCTGGGCGCCCGCATCCCCAAGGGCGTGCTGCTTTTAGGCGCTCCGGGCACGGGCAAGACGCTGCTCGGCCGGGCCGTGGCCGGCGAGGCCGGGGTGCCGTTCTACTACATCAGCGGCTCGGACTTCGTTGAGATGTTCGTGGGCGTGGGCGCCTCGCGCGTGCGCGACCTGTTCGATCAGGCCAAGAAGACCTCGCCCTGCATCGTGTTCGTGGACGAGATCGACGCCGTGGGGCGCCAGCGCGGGGCCGGCCTGGGGGGCGGCCACGACGAGCGCGAGCAGACCCTGAACCAGTTGCTCGTCGAGATGGATGGCTTCGAGGCCAACACCAACGTGATCTGCCTGGCCGCCACCAACCGCCCCGACGTGCTCGACCCGGCCCTGCTTCGCCCGGGTCGCTTCGACCGCCAGGTGGTGGTGGACAAACCCGACATCGCGGGCCGCATGGCGATTTTGAAAGTGCACAGCCGGGGAAAGCCGTTGGCGGCCGACGTCGATCTGCAGATCATCGCCCGCCGCACCCCCGGCTTCTCAGGCGCCGATCTGGAGAACCTTCTCAACGAGGGTGCCCTTCTGGCCGCCCGGGCCAACCGTGACCGCATCAAGATGGAGGACTGCGAGGAGGCTATCGATCGGGTCATGATGGGCCCCGAACGCAAGAGCCGGGTGATCCCCGAGAAAGAGCGCGAGATCACCGCCTACCACGAGGCCGGCCACGCCCTGGTGGCCCGCTCGCTCCCCGAGGCCGACCCGGTCCGCAAGGTGACCATCATCCCCCGTGGCATGGCCCTGGGTGTGACCGCCCAGATGCCTGATGAGGATCGCTACGCCTATGGCCGGGCCGAGCTGCTGGCCACCCTGGCGGTGCTGATGGGCGGCCGGGTGGCCGAGGAGATCATCTTCGGCGAGATCACCACCGGGGCGTCCTCGGACATCGAGCGCGCCACCGGCATCGCCCGCGACATGGTGTGCCGCTTTGGCATGAGCGACAAGCTAGGCCCCATCCACCTGGGCCGACGCCAATCGCAGGTCTTCCTGGGCCGCGACATCGTGGACAGCCGCGACTACTCCGAGGACATCGCCCGCGAGATCGACCGCGAGGTGCGCAACATCGTGGAGGGCTCGCACGAGAAAGCCCGCAAGATCATCACCGAAAAGCGCGACCAGCTCGAGTTGCTCGCTCGCGAGCTGATCAAGCAAGAGGTGCTCGAGGAAGAGCAGATCAACCAGCTGCTCGGAGATCCGGCCCAGAAGAAGAAGAGCCCCAACGGCAAGCCTCCGATCATCCTCGACGAGGGGGCGATCAGCCTGACGGCCGACGAGACGGCGACGCTTTAAGCGCTGGAGCTACGTTCCAGGGTTCGTTGAAGTGCAAAGCCTCAGGACTTTTTGAAGGCGCGCCCGAACAGGTGCGGGGAGACGATGGGCACGGGGAGCCTGAGCTCTTCCCACTCGACCAGGGCAAAGCCGGTCTGGCGCAGCAGCCTTCCCGTTTCCCGGTCGGGGTGGCAACCGCCGCTGAGCCAGGTCCAGACCGGCTGAACCAGGGTCTGGATCCGGGCCAGCAGCGTCCCCCGCGGGGCAGCCACGTGCTCGAGGAAGACCAGGCATCCACCCGGCTTGAGGACGCGCAGGATCTCTTTGAGAACCCGATCGGGCTCGCCCACCGAACAGAGGACAAGCGAGCTGATCACCGCGTCCACGCTCTCGTCGCCCAGCGGGATTGCTTCGGCTGGAGCGCTCAAAATGGTGGCACCGGGATCGCGACTGAGAATGCTCGCATGATGAGCGACCTCCGGCTCGAGGGGGAGCCACTCCACGCCAGATGGCAGATAGACGCGGTTGAGCCCGGTGCCGGCTCCGATCTCCAGCACACGGCCTTGAAGCGTCGCAAAGAGCGCACGCTTACGGGCGCCGTAGAGTCGGTGCATGGCTGGCTCGAGCCAGCCGAGAAGGCTCATGGGCTGTCCGTTTCGCCTGAGACGGAGAGATGAGTTCTCAACCGGATCCGTCCATTCGTTCCCACTCCCCTTTTGACGAGCTCACGGAGGGCGCGCAGAGACTCGGAGCAGGCGAAGAACTCTGTGGCACAGGCAGACGCAATCACCAGACGATGCACACTACTGGTGAGTTTTGCAACCACAGCCCTTCTGACGGCTGAGCTTGAGCACGAAATCGGCCAGCTGCTCGAGCTCGCCCTGGCTGAGCGTATTCCCGAAAGCGGGCATGGCGGTGCCGCTCACACCTTCGGTGATGGTGCGCAGAATCGGACGGCGCCCACAGCCATACTTGTAAGGGCGAAGTGTCAGGTCGCGGGGTGCCGGGTCGAGGGCCTGGGCCCCGGGACCATTGCCCTCGCCCTGTGGGCCATGGCACACCTGGCAGTGGCGGTCGAAAAGCTCCTGGCCGGTCTCGGCCCGGACAACGGAAGTCAGCAGCAGGGCTGCCAGAAGAAGAGTACGCATGGCCAGAGATTACTGCACGGTGCGGGAGGCAACAAATGATCTGCGTCAATTCCACGCATTCATCTGGCTCGCCAAATCGCGCCACCCCCTGTGCTCGCCCCGCCGCTTGAGCCAGCCCGACCGCTCCAAAGGCCCGCAAGCACATCCATGCTGCAGCTCCAGGACATGACTGCCGTCCCCGGCGAAGCGAACCAGCCCGATGACCCGAATCTCCTGCGACACGCCGAGCTGGTTTCGGTCTTCAGATCGTCGTGCAGTCCTGAATGAGTAGCGACGAGACCCTCGAACAGTCCAATCTCGCTCAGGCTCGAGCGGCATCTCTGCATGAGCCCCGCCGCCCCGTCGTGCCAGGATACGAGCTGGAGAGCTGCCTGGGCTCCGGCTCCTTCGGAGAGGTCTGGAGTGCCCGCCAGTGCAGCACGGGTCAGGAGGTGGCCATCAAGCTCCTGCTCCGCGGGGGCGCGGCCTATCTCGAGCGCGAGCTGGCCCGGCTGCGGGCCGTGAGCGACCATCCCAACGTGCTCAGCCTGATCGACGCCAACCTCAGACACGATCCCCCTTACGTGGTGACCCCAAGGCTGGTGCGCTCGCTGGAATCCGAGCCCGACCCGCCGGTCGCCCGGGCCGAGGCCTGGCTGGAGCAGGCCTTGCGGGCGCTCGAGTTCGTCCACTCCAGAGGTTTGCTCCACTGCGACCTGAAGCCCGCCAATCTGCTGGTGGACCGGGAAGAGCAGGTGCGGATCGTGGACTTCGGCCAGGCCGTGACCGCCGAGGAGGGACAGGTTGCCCTGGGAACGCTCTTTTACATGCCGCCCGAGCAGGCGCAGCCAGACTCGCCCTCCTCGGCCGGCTGGGATGTCTACGCGCTGGGCGCCACCTTCTACCGGTTGCTGGGCGGCCAGCTCCCGCGCGCCACGCCCGAGTTCCGTCAGTCCCTGAGCGGGTCGGGCGGGACGCGCGCCATTTTACAGCGCTACTGCAACGAGCTCCCCAACCAGGAGCTCGTCCCCTTGCGGCAGCTCAATCCGAGAGTGGATCCCGACCTGGCTGCCATCCTGGAGCACTGCCTGGAGATCGACCCGGCTCGTCGCTACCAGACGCCAGGGGCGGTGCTGGCCGACCTGAGGAACCGCCGCGGTCACTACCCGCTGAGCTGCCGTCCGCACACCCCGGCCTATCGGGCTCGGATGTTCCTGATCCGCAACCGCGTGCTGGCCTCGGTCGCCGCCATTTTTGCAACCCTGCTGGCACTCACGGTCGCTCTGGCCTTTGTGGGCGTCACCTCGCAACGCGACCGGGCCCTGCTCGAGGAAGTCCGGTCTCGCGAGCGGCTGGCCGGATCCCTCTTTCAGTCGGGTCTGGCGGCCGGCGGCATGGAGGCCGTGTTGCGCCTTGCCGAAGCCAGTGATCGGAGCCCGGATCGAGCCTCTCTGGCACGCATCAGCGACCCGGCGGAACGGTCCGAGGCAGAACACGCCGTCGCAGTGCGCCGGGTCGCCGCCCAGGCTTACCTGAAGGCCAGTCCTCACCTGGAGTGGTCGCGCCCGGTGCGCCTGGCCAACTTCCCGGAACGCTGCCTGGCAGCGAACGGGTCGGCCCTGCTCCTGGACCAGGACAAGGTGGCTCTCTGCGACCCCACCGGGCAGATTTTACGACGGTTTCCCGGGAGCTCGGCTTGCTTTGATCCGGGCGGCTCCTGGCTGGCGGTGGAATCCTCCGGCCATCTGCAGGTCTACACCTTCGACGGTCAACCGGTCGGACCAGGTTACCCGGTATCGGAGGACTACGCCCTGGGCGGCGGCTTGCTTGCCATCGCCGGGGACTCGTTGCGCAAGGTGACCGGCGGAGGCAAACTGCCCCAGCGCCCGGAGACGGGGACGGAGCTGGTGGTCTCGGCTCAGGGCGCTCTGGCCTGCTTCGGGCGCGGCCAGGTGCAGTTTCTCCCGGGCGCCCGGACGGCCGGCGATAAGGTGGTCCTTTCCCCGCTCGGACCGGCCCTCGTTCTGAGCCCGCACAGCGCCCGCCTGGTCGAGCCAGCAACCGGACGCGTCCTCTGGGACCGCGACACCAACTCGCCCGAAGCCGCTGCGGCCTGCTTCAGTCCCGATGGTCAGCTCGTGGCCATAGCCGCAAGCTCGAGTTTGGAGCTGCGGGAGACCAGGACGGGCGAGCCTCAGGGTGAGCCGATTCCCACCGAGTTCACGGTGCTCGACCTGGACTTCGACGACAGCGGGCAGGTCCTGGCCGGTGGCTGCAGCGACGGCAGAGTGCGACTCTGGAGCAGGGCCGGCTTTCCGCTGGCCTGGGCCCCGCTCGAGCACGAGGCGCCGGTGGTCTGGGTGCGCATGGGGGATCGTGAGTTGCTCACCTTGAGCTCCGAGCAGGATCAGGAGACGCTGCGCCGCTGGAGCCTGCCCGCGCCCACCTCGGTGCTGGCCGACCTGGAACAACTTCCCGCGGGATTGCGCGCCTCCGAGGGGAGGGTGCTGGCCTGGACCAATACCCGGGTGTTTGTCTGGAGCGGGCAGGATCAGGTTCTGGAGGAGAGCCTGCCCGGGGTGGCGGAGGCCTGGCTGCTGGGCGACCGGGTGCTGGCTCTCTCGTCGACGGGCAGCCTGATCGAGTGGAGTCAGGGACAGCGACTGGAGTACCCGCTGTCGGGGGTGTTCCAGGCTTTGCGGCCGGATGGGCGCGCGGCGCTGGTTCTAAAAAAGGGCATTTTCCAGGAAGTCGACCTGGCCAGCGGGCGGATCCTGCGCGAGCAGCCGGACCCGGGCGGCGAGAATCCCGTCCGCTACAGCCCGGATGGATCCTGGGTGGCAGCGGCGGGGAGCATGCGTGATCGCGTGGAATCGCTATTTCGCCCCGATTGGGAAGGCTTCGCCACGCAGGTCCGAGTCATGGGGATCGCCTTCGGGCCGAGCTCTTCGACCTTGCTGGCCTGGACCGACAGCATGGAGGGCTCGGCCGTGGTCTACCAATCCGGCCCTGGCATGGACTTGAGCTCCTCTCGACACGCCACCTGGGTGAACCGGGCAATCTTCAGCCCGGACGGCCGATGGGTGCTCACCGTCTCGCTCGACGGAAAAGCCCGAGCTCTGCACGCCCAGACCCTGCAACCGACCTCGACGATCGTAAGCCACGGGGGCGTGGGTCTTAGCAACGGGTGCTTCTCGCCCGACAGCTCCCGGCTGGTGACCGTGGACGAGCAAAATCGGGCCCGACTCTGGGATCGCGCCACCGGGCTGCCGCTTTCTCCCCTCCTACCCCACGCCCAAGATCTGGATCCGATCTTCACACGAAACGACCAGCTCTTGCTGACCTGGGAGAAGAAGCTGATCGTGTGGGACTTCCCTCCAGCTGACCGGGGCCTCCTGCCCCGGGCGGAGCAGTGGACCGGGCTCAAGCTGGGTCCGGGAGGCGTGCAACCGTTGCGATAACATCGAAACGAACCTCCGCAGAGCTCGTCGGACTTTCCCAATCGTGGGTCTGCTCGTCGATCTGCCAGAGGGAGCTGCACCCGCCCGGCAACTTCCGAGGCGAGCCCAGCCGGCTCTGAGCTGGGCGATTGAGGCCAGTCAGTCGCCGCGGAGCCGTCCGAGCTCTTCCTCGAGGAGCCGACTCAAGGGCTTGAAGGTCATTCGCCATCGTGCCTCGGTCGTGGGTCTTTAAGCTCGCGGAGGAATGGAATCGCGCACCCAGTCGCGGAGCGCGGCCAGCCAGTTCGGAGCAGACTGACCCCTGGCAAGTTGCACGCTCAGGCTCTCGGCATCGAATGGCAAGCAGGCGCTGCGCTCGACCTCCTGGTAATCGACGCCCTGTAAACGGTAAATCCGAAGTCGGCGAAGATCGAACCTCCAGAACTCGGGAATGCCCAGAGCAGCGTAAATCTTCAGCTTGTCCAGCGCTGAGCGGGTAACCTCCACCTCGACCGCCAGATCCGGCCTGACTCCCGCACCGAAGCTGAATGAGCAGTCCGGCTCCGCTCCCTTGTCCAGCCTGACATCGGTCTGTGTGGCAGAGCCCAAAGCCTGGACCTCGAGGCCGAGCTCCAGACAAATGAGCATAACGAGCGCCTCGATGACACGGGTAGCGCGCTCGTGCTCGGGAGAGGGGCTCAATATCTCCAAAACCCCTTTGTCATAGGTGAAATGCGGGACTTTGAGGTCCAGATGATCAGCCAGAATCCGCTCATAGGTCTCCCAACTGCAGCTTGGCAGTAGCACTCTCTGCTCCGTCGCCAGTTCGAACATTCTCAACTCAATTCGACAACTTTGAGTCCGGATACTTCCGGCCAGGGTACCTGCCGAAACCGGCCGCGGGCTGGAGGACGTGCCAGCTCCGCGCCCCCGCAGACCTCGCCCTTGGCCACTCTTAATTGTAGCATTTCGTCATCGTAAGGCCCCTGGCCGGCGTCCAGATCTCGATGACCAGGTGGTCCATACCGCCCACGCGGGTCAGCACGACCTCCGAGATGTCGATGCGAAATCCGTCGCCTTCAGGTTCTTCACCGCGCCGCACACTCTCATCGCGTACGGCACGGCCGCTGACTTTCGCCTCGCCAGGCCAGGCCATCGGATCGGCTCCCGGGTCCTGGGACGGCCCGTGGAGGGCCAGGCGCGGGTCGCGCGCCAAGTCGGCCGACTTGCGAGAGTCCTTTCCCGAGCCGAACCGGAGCTCGCCCTCGCGAAACTCCCTCGCATGGACTGTGCAATCGATTCTCAACAGGTTGAGCTTCGTCGCATCGCCCGTGCCACAACACTTTGGAAGCGGTTCGAAACAAGTTTCTCACCGCACGTTCCGTGGCACGGTCAAGGCGACGAAGTTTAGCGACTGAACTTGTAGTAGAACTGCAGATTCTTCAAGAACTCCTCGCGGGTCATCCGGGTATCCCCGGCGTTTCCCTCGGGCACATTCGGATTGGGACCGTTGGCGGGCAGGCAGTTGGGAGCTCCGACAGCCCCGCCGAATCCAACGCCGAAACCTCCAGAGGTGGGCATGGCAGGACGCAGCGCTTCACGGATGGGGCCATTGTTCGGATCGGTATTGCCCATCTCACCGAAACCGTGCGGGTTGCGCAGGTAGACGTACTTGTCGTCCATCCTGCTGACCGAGAGGGCGTGAGAGCCGTAATCGCCGTCTTTGTCCTTGCCCCAGCGCAGAGCCACGGGCACTTCCCGGCCCTGAGAGAGCCCTCCCTGGATGTCCGCCATGCTCACCTGAGGGCTGTCAGGATTGGCCGGGGTGAAGTGGACCGACCCGGGCAACACGCCCTGCAGGGCCCTCTGCCACTGCTCGCCGTAGAGCCCCGAGGTCTCCTTGCCCTTGCGCTTCGTAGCCACACCATTCCGATCGATGTGAGTGTCCCGGGCGTTGTCGTAGTTCCAGGCGGCTCCGTTGCCGTACTCCATCAGGCTGGCCTGGTAGATGCGGCTGACCGAGGTGCGTCCACTGTTGTCATTTTGCAGCACCCCCTCGTCACGATTCAGCGTATCGCCATTGCGCAGGACGACCTTGCCCTCAGGGCCGGTCAGGCCGCTGACCAGACGAACGTACTCGGCAGGCTCTCGCTTGGCGTTGAGGTGTTCGAGCGTGGTGACAGTGCAGGTCCCGCGATTTCCCTGCTGGATCCGATCGGGATGAGCGGACTGGCTGATCGTCTCGGCCAGGATCTGGTCCCGGTTCAGTCCTGAAGCCATCGGCTGGGTGCGCATCTGATCGAGACGGTCGATCAGCGTGACTCCTTTGCTGTCGCGGTTGTAGACACGTCCGTCGGCGAGCAGGCTGTAGATGCCCTGGCGACTCCCGTCCGCTCTCATGGACGCCTGCATCTGCTCGAAGTATGCCTTGCTCTCGGGAGCGTGCGGGTCAAAGTTGGTGGGCACTTTCACGGGTTGCCCGGCCGGAATGCTCGCCTCGATCAACAAGTCGACCTTGCCGCGCTGGTCGGGGGGCAGTGACTGATAGGTCGCCTGGGCCTTGGGGTTACGGGACAACTCCGAGCGACGCAGCTCTGCCCTGGCCACTCCAGCTGTACTGGCCTGGTAGAGATCGCTGACCGATCCGGTAGCGGAAGGGTCGCGCTTGACCGAAGACTCACCAACGCGCGCTTCCCCTGATGGGCCGGCCAATCCGGAGACCTGGCGCACAAATTCCGCTGGTTTGGAGTTGGCCATCTCCCGCAGCAAAGCTGCGGATGCATTGGTGCCCTGATCGCTGGGGACACTTCCGAGGCCGCCGACCACCGAGGCGGTCTGGCTGAAAATCGCCTTGCCGTCCACTCCCGGTGCGAACCGCTGGTTCTTGAGGGTGTTCAGATTCTCCAGGGTTGTTTTTCCCTGGGCATCGGTCTGGAGCAAGCGACCGTTGCTGAGAGCGAGATACAAGCCGCTGCGAGCGCCATTTCCGTCGATGATGGCCTGCTGCTTGGCGTCTGGCTTCTGGGCCGGGGTCGCCCCCATCATTCCCGAGAACATGCCGCCCATGCCGTAACCGCCGGGCGCCGTATTGAGCTCGGTCCCCGGCGCCAGCTGACTGCGGACCATCCCGTCGAACTGCTGGCGCTGCTGGGGGGTGAGTTTGGCGTAGGCTTCCCGAACGCCAGGACGGCTTCGCTCATATTCCAGGATCCTGGCCGGATCGGTCAACACCTCGCCCCGCGCTCCGGCGGCCAGGTTGGCCTGCTTGTCCAGCACGGGCTGGGCCTGACCGGGGTTGGCCGGCCCGGGCGAGGTCTGGCGCAATTGCTCCACCCGGGTCAAGTTGGCCGGGCCGGCCTCGGGGCTGGCCGGTGGCTTGGAGCCCGGATCGGTGGGGATGGGGGTTCGCGGGGGAGCAGGAGTCGCTTGCGTTGCGGTGACATCGGAGACAGCCATGGAAAGATTATCCCTCTCAGGTGAACCAAGTCTACCTACCTTGAAAGCCTTTAGACGCCCGAAGCCTGCAGGATCTGCACCTGGATCAGCTTGCGGTTGCCTTCGAGCAAGAGAAGCAAGGCCTCATCCACCGCCGGCAGCTGACCCCGGGAAACGGCCAACGACAGCATGCTCAGCCCGTCGCGCCAGCCGTGCAGACCCTCGAGCAGAAGCCGGTCGCCCAGTGCTACTTCCAGGGTCCATTCCTCAGCGCTCAGGTAGGAGGCTTCATACTCCTCGAGCTGGCCCTCGACCCGAGCCTGATGCTCGTCGATGAGAGCGCGCAAGGGCTCGATCTCCAGCTCTCCTTCCAGCCAACGATGAAGGGCTGCCTCCAACCAGGTGTAGTGCCCCTCGACCAGCTCGGACTCGGGAATGTCGCCTTCCAGGAGGCCGGCCAGGCGAGCCTGAGCCGAGCTGGCCTCCAGTCGTTCATAGCACGACTTGAGATCGAGCTCGAGAAAAGCGGCCTCCAACTGCTCGAGCGCTTCCAGAACCGGATCCAGAGTACCGGTGTCGGGCTGCTCCAGGAAGCCGAGAAGCACCTCGTGAGCTTCCTGGCACAACTCCCTCCAGCCGGCATCGACGTCAAGCTCGCTGTGGAGGAGAGCAAGACTGTGGGAGAGCTCACGGTGGGTCTGGCTGAGCACCAGAAGCAGACTGTCCCAGGAGGCGGTCAGGGCCTGGTAGGCCCGGGCCACTTCCAGAGCCTGGTAGACCGGGGTTACCGGGCCTCCAGATTCGCTACCGGCCAGTTGGGCTGCCCGCAGCTTTTCGAAGCTCACCCTGATGAGCTTTGCCTATGGCGTTTTCAGTCCCTTCAGCCTGGCGGGACCTGGATCGGAAAGTTCACATTCCGTTCCCACCCGCTTGCGTCGGTGGTGCTACTCTGCCAGGCAAGATGCATATCCAAGCGACCACCCTCGACCCCGTACCGGTTCTCCCCCGCCCGCTTCCCCAGGCGCGACCCGCCCCGACAGGCGACAGCTTTCAGGCGGGAGAAGCTCCACCCGAGCTGATGCCTCGACCGGTCATGTCCCCCGCCCTGCCAACGGTGGGCAGCCAGCGCAGCTTCTGGGTGTGGGACATGGCGGTCATGCCGCCCGGCTTCAAGCAGATCCAGGCCACCTGCAAGGCGGTGGGCCCGGAAGCATACGTGTTCGTGGACGACAGCGTGCCGGTCTCGGACGAGGCCATCGCCACGGTCGACCGGCGCCTGCACCGCGAGGGCTCGACCGGCTCGGTGGACCCACGCCGAGGTTTTGCCGCCATTAACAACGACTACTTCGGCGCCCCCGCGCTGGGCCAGGACAACGATCGCAAGGCCTACGTCCTGGTCACCGAGCTTGCTCCTTTCAACGGCATGGTGATGGACGGCTATGTGAATGCCTTCGATACCCTCACCGAGGAGGAAGCCTGGCGCGAGTACGGTCAGCACTCCAACCAGGCCGAGGTGGTCTACCTCAATCACGCCTCCAAGCCGGTGGACTCGGACTACATGCTGGGAGTGCTGGCCCACGAGTATCAGCACCTTTGCCACCAGGCGGCCGATCCCGATGAGGAGAGCTGGGTGAACGAGATGGTGTCCGAGGCGGCCATGTCGGTCAATGGCTATCACACCGACATGGGCCATGTGGCCCGCTATGCCAGCAAGAGCGACCACCCTCCGCTGGTCAGCCAGACCTACGTCAGCTACGGAGCCTGCATGCTCTTCGGCACCTACCTGCAGGAACGTTACGGCAAGGGCTTCTTCCAGGCCCTGGTGGCCAACCCCGACAACGGCACCGCCGGCATCGACAGTACCCTCCAGAGCTTTGGCCGTCCCGAGCGTTTCGACGACCTCTACAAGGACTGGGTGGTGGCCAACTACGCCGACTCGCGCGGCATCATCGACCCTGGCCTGCACTATGGCACCCTGGATGTGCCCGCCATGACGGAGGCTCGCTCCATCGACGAGCTCCCCGATCTGGACTCAGCCGAGCTGGCTGGCTCCTCGGTGCGCTACCTGAAGCTGGCCCTGCCTGAGGCGGGGCGGGTGGAGATCCCGGAAGGTCTCAGCGTGCAGCTCCTCAGCTTTGAGGGAGGGCGGATGACGCGCACCGAGCTGACCGGGCCCGAGGCCGAGCTGCCCGCCGGCAACGACCGGGTGCTGGTGGTGGCCAATCCGGGCAGTGAGAAGCTGAGCTACACGCTGCGCATCTGGCCGGCCGAGGATTGACCCCACCCGGGTGACGAAGATCGCCCGGTGCTGGAATTGTCGCCAGAGAATCGTGTCCTTCTTCCGACCTGCAGTTGGGAAGCCTACGACCGGCTGCTGGCTGACCATCAGGACCAGAGCGGACCTCGCTTCACCTATGACCGGGGAAGGTTGGAAATCACGAGTCCCGGACCGGCCCACGAGCGTGCCAGCGAATTTGTCCGACTGCTCATCTTTGCGGCCGGCGAGGAGCTGGATATCGACGTTTTCGGGCTGGGCTCGGCCACCCAGCGCAGCCCCGAGCTCGAGCGAGGGGTCGAGCCCGACTCCAGCTTCTCGTTCCGCGACTCGGACCACCCCGACCTGGCAGTCGAAATCGAGGTCAGCCGCTCTTCGCTGGACAAGCTCCCTATCTTTGCAGCCTTGAACATTCAGGAAGTCTGGCGTTACGACCTGAACCGCCTGACCATCTTCCGGTTGGAAGGATCAGCCTACCGGCAGACGGAACGCAGCTCGTTTCTCCCTCTCACGAGCGCTGAGATCACCGAGCAGCTGTCGCGAGCGGGAGACCGCTCTCACGTCGCCTGGCTCCGCGATCTGCGCGCCTGGCTCCGAGCTCGCTAAACTCCCTTTCCACCCCCTTCAGATCGACGATGACGAGGGGCTGCCCAAGGCAAGCAGGCCCTTTCCAGATGATCTCGGTCATCGCTCGAGAGCTTGAGCCAGGGTAACCTGTCAGCAAATGAGCAACTTCCTAACCACCGTCAGCCAGTTCTTCGAGTCCTTTCTCCACAGTGAGGGCTCCCCGCCGAAGTCTCCCCCGCTCAGTCCCGAGCAGCAGCTCGAGCAGACCGCCAGCGAGCTCGGACAATCCCTGGGGGCGCTCAACGACCTGGCCCGCTCGCTCCAGGCCCGCTTTCCCACCACCGCTGACGGACGTCCCGTCGGTCCGAGCAAGGCCGAGCTCGAGCAGCAGGCCATCGCCGAGCGCCAGGAGCGGATGCGGCGGGCCATCTTGAAGGCACATCAGCAGCTGGGCACGGGCCTGGACGCCGAAGCTCTGCAAGCGCTCGACCAGGGGATGGAGGAGATCGAGCCCCACCTGGGAGCCTGCGTGGGTGAGGACATCTCCAAGCGGGTGACCTCCTGCTCGTTGCATCGCCTCTTCCGGGAGGTGGGCGTGCTGGCCTGGGACCGGCTGGTCGAGTTGATGGATTCCCGGGGGCTGACCTGGCCAGCGCCAAGTGGGATGAGCCCCAGCGCCACCCCCGAGGAAGTGGCCGCGGCGATCGAGCGCAACCGGACCGTGGATGGGCAGACCTTCCTGGACAAGTCCCCGGAGCAGATCCGCCAGCTCATGCTGGGGGTGGTCAAGGTCTGGCGGTCCGCCTACCCGAGCGAAGACACCGGGCTCTGGGCCGAGACCGTCTGGCAGGGCGTGGCCGCCGGACTCAGAGTGCAGCTGTTCGAGAAGGCCGCCCGCGCCCTGGAGCAGGACAAGGAGCTGGTGAGGGCCATCCAGGAGCTGCTCGAGAGCGAGCTGAAGGCCACTCGAGACGTTCTTTCGCGGGGCCTGAAGTCGTCCGAGGAGCTCAACGAGGTGCTGGCAAGCACCGACCGCCTCTGCCGCCAACAGGTCCCCGACCTGGTCTGGGAGCTGGCCCGGCCTTTCCTGCTGGAAACCTCGACTCGTTGAGGAGGGAGCCCCCCGCCGAGCGACCTTCCTCGCCGGAGCAGCCAGTTGCAGCCGACCAGGCTCAGGAGAGCGAGTTTTTAAAAGTTCCGCCGGCGGCCCACCTGGTGGAAGAGCTGCGCGAGTGGGGGGTGAACCGCCGCATGGCCTGTCGGATCGTGGCCACCCAGCCGGAGGAGAAGCTCAAGCGGGCGCTGGAGCTGATCCGGGAGCGGCCGCATGTGAGAAACCCGGCCGGATGGCTGGTGGCCGAGTGCAGCGCGGAGGAGCCCTACGCCCCGCCCGGGAGCGTCCGCCTGCGCCTGGTGGAGCAGAGGGCCTCGCAGCTCAAGGCCGCCCGGCGCGCCGAGGAGCAGGCCCGCAAGGCCGAGGAGGAGGCGGAGAACGAGCGTCACCTGGAGATGGTGGAGCAGCTGGTCGAGCAGCTGGGGGCCGAGGAGCGGGCCGGGCTCGAGGAGCTGGCCAGGCAACGGGCCAGGCGACTGACACCCAGAGCAGGGAGCGACGCGCAATGTCCGATCTTCCTGGCTGAGTTCCGCAACCTGGTTCACGAGCGCTGTCGCCCCAGACCGAGCGCGCGAGGGGACGCTCCTCGCTGGTCCGGGCTGCGCACGACCGCGAGCGGGCCCGGGCTCAAGGTGGATCGCGCGGGAGTCTGACACAGGACTGTTCACCTGGTTATCAAATGTGATAACATCGAATGG
>JAANMY010001930.1_pt1 | contig 21137 bp, 15 predicted proteins | sample 7279691 | NCBI WGS metagenome assembly JAANMY01 (sample SAMN14094543, study PRJNA606508) | bioreactor metagenome | isolation source: A lab-scale SPAN reactor treating ammonium-rich wastewater day 388 | place: Ireland: Galway | collected 2018-02-07
CGAACTCCCCGCCGAGGACTTCATGGTTCTGCCCGGCGCCGATCCGCGTGACCTCGTGGTGATCGCCCTGACGGAGTTCGACTTCGTCGTCGGGTTCGATTACCGCATCATCCCCCGGGCCGGGGTCCTCAAGTGCGCGGAGGTCGCAGGCAACCCCGACGTCGCCGGGGGTGGAGTACCTCCTCCAGGGCGAATGAGGGCGGCGCGTGGGGGACGCGGCATGACGGTCGATCCGCGGTCGGATCCGGACCGTACACTTTCCTTGTGAGCGACCCGCGTCCGGAACTTCACCCGCTCGAAACCGCCGCGCGTCAGCGAGGATTGCTGCTCCGCATCCTGCGGATCCTCTTCCTCGTCCTGTTCATCACGGTCCCGCTCCTGACCATCTTCTCCGTCACCCCGGGGAGCGACCCCTCGCGCGTCGCGTGGGCGATCGTCGGGTGGCCCGCGACGCTGCTCGTGGCGCTGATCATCGGCGCGGCCGTGGTCGCGGTTGACTACCTCACCCCCATCAAGAAGATCTCGACGCTGTTCAGCATCTTCGTGGGGGTCCTTGCGGCGATCATCGCGACGATCGCGGTCGGCGCGGTCATTGATCTCATGGCCATCATCTACGGGTTCGAGGCGGCGAAGGACCTCATCGCGAACATCAAGTTGATGATCGGGATCGCGCTGGCCTATCTGTGCATCACGACGGTGCTCCAGACGCAGGACGATTTCCGTCTCGTGATCCCCTATGTCGAGTTCGCCAAGCAGGTCCGGGGTCCCCGGCCCATCCTGCTGGATTCCTCGGCGCTCATCGATGCACGGATCGTCGACGCCGCCACGGCCGGGTTCATCGCCCAGCCGCTCGTCGTTCCCGCGTTCGTGATCGACGAACTCCAGCACCTTGCGGATTCAGGGGACCGTCTGCGTCGAGGTCGTGGCCGGCGGGGGCTCGACGCCGTCGCCGCCCTTCAGCGAGCGTCCGGGCTGGATGTCTCGATCGATCAGGCCCGTCCCGAGGGGCAGGCCGTCGACCAGATGCTCGTGGCGCTCGCGAAGCGGATGGGGGCGATGGTGATGACGGCGGACATCGGGCTGCAGCGCGTGGGCGAGATCGAGGGCGTCGGTGTGCTGAATCTCAACGACCTCGCGGCGACGCTGCGTCCCAGCGTGCAGGCCGGCGACCAGTTGCAGGTCGAGATCGTCCGCCGGGGGGAGCACGAGGGCCAGGGCGTCGGCTACCTCGAAGACGGGACGATGGTGGTCGCGGAGGACGGCGCGCCCGCGATCGGCCGTCGCGTCACCCTTGTCGTGACCTCGACGCTGCGGACGAGCGCCGGACGCCTCGTCTTCGCACGCCTGGCGGACGAGCAGGAGTTCGCCGCGATCGACGGGTCCGAACCCCGGCCCGAGGCTTCCGAGCCCGTCCCCCCCGAACCCCGCTCCGACGAACCCGGGGCCGTTCCTCCGGCAAGAAGCCCCTACCCACCCAAGCCACCCAACCCGAGGGCGAGCCGGGCGCGGAACCCGCGCCGATGACCACGTGTCCGCTCTGCGAGGCCGCGGCCCGCACGCCCGGCGACGACTGGATGGTCCTTGCGGATCTTGCCCGGTGCGTCGTGCGGCTGGGGGAGAACCAGGGCCTGCCCGGGTGGTGCGTGCTGGTGCTGAAGGACCACCGGGAGCATCTGCACGAACTCGACGGGCGTGACCAGGCGGCGATCTTCGAGGATGTCGCGCGCGTCGGCCGCGCGGTCGCGAGCGTCGTCCGCCCACGTCGGATCAACTACGAGTGCCTGGGGAACGTTGAGCCGCACATCCACTGGCACGTGATCCCACGTGCCGAGGACGACCCTGAGCCGCGTGCCCCGGTCTGGGGCTGGCCGCCCGACCGCCTCCGCGGGTCGATGCCGGAGCACGAACGGCGGGCGCTGGCCGGGCGGATCCGTGAAGCCCTGGGCGCGGCGGGGCGGTAGGATCGACGCCATGCCAGTCTTCCTCCGTTGGCTGCTGAGGCTCGGGCCCACCAACCCGATCACCGTGCGTCTCGTCCAGAACGGGTCGAGGCGGGCGCGGCACATGTACATCCGCTCGGCCTATCTCGCCGTGCTCATCCTCGTGCTGCTCTGGTCGCTCGTGGTGATGGGCCCTTCGAGCCTCGATTACCGCGAACTCGCGCGCAACGCAGCGGGCAGTTTCGTCTTCGTCGCCTATCTCCAGATCGCGCTGATCTGCGTGCTCGCGCCGGTCTTCATGGCCGGGGCCATCGCCCAGGAGGCCAACCCGAGGACGTGGGAGGTGCTGCTGACCACGCCCCTTTCCTCGGCCCAGATCGTTCTGGGCAACCTCTTCGGGCGGCTTTTCTTCATCCTCGCGCTCCTGGTCGCGAGCCTCCCCCTGTTCGCGCTGACGCAATACTTCGGCGGCGTCCCCGGCCGCTCCATCCTCACCAGTTATCTCATCGCGGGGTGCGCCGCACTGCTCGTGGGGACGATCGCCATTGCTCTGAGCGTCAGCCGCCTCGTCGGACGCCGTGCGGTCTTTGCGTTCTATGTCTCGGTGGTCAGTTATCTCGGTGCGACCGCGGGGCTCGACGCCTTCTTCGCGCGCCCGGGGTCCGTCACCTGGTTCACCGCACTCAACCCCTTCCTCACCCTCCGTGCCCTTCTCAACCCCAGCGAGTACGCCGCGGCTCCACCGGGCTCGATGGACGGCGTGGCGAAGTGGTTCCTGGAGACCCCCGTGAGTACGTGGTGCTGGGGGTGCGTGCTGATCAGCCTCTTCCTCATGGCCGCCTCGACGATGACCGTCCGGCTTGGAGGCATCGCGATGGTCGCCGGGGGGGGCGTCGGCGTGCCCTGGTACCGGCGGATCTTCGGCCTCGGGGGCAGGGGGAGCGAGCACAGGCCCCCGCGTCACGTCTGGCACAACCCGATCGCGTGGCGAGAAGCCGCGGCACGGAACTCCACCCTGGCCAGGATCCTGGCGCGCTGGTCGTTCGTCACGCTGGGCGGGATCTTCGGCATCGGGCTCGTCGTCGCCTACCACCTCGGGTCCCTCTCGAGCATGGACTTCCGCCTCGCGGTGAGCGTGACCGTGGGCAGCGAACTCGCCGTCACCACTCTCGTCGCGATCAACATGGCGGCGACGGCCGTCAGCCGCGAGCGGGAGGACGGGACGCTGGACCTGCTCCTGACGACGCCGATCACGCCGTCTCAATACCTCGCGGGCAAGTTGCGCGGGCTGGTCGCGTATCTACTACCCATGCTCGCCGTCCCCATCGGGACGCTCGCCGTCGCCGGGCTTTACGCGTTCGTCGTGGGGCTGATCGGCGATCCGCGCGGCTCCGTGGGCGGGATGGGCGGGCCCGCCGTGCCGGTCGTGATGCCGGAGGCGATCCTGCTCGCCCCGCTCGTGGTGATCCCGTTCGTCGCGTTCTGCGTGATGATCGGGCTCCAGTGGTCGCTCAAGAGCAAGGGGACCATCGGGTCCGTCGTCGCGACCGTCGGCGTCGCCGGCGCGATCTCAGGCGTCGTCGGGCTGTGCGCCTGGCAGGCGGCCCCGGCCATCAACGTCGTCGGGCCGGTGCTCGCGGCCCTGAGCCCCGCCTCGCTCGTGCATGCGATTACCTACCCCGAGTTTGCGATGGAGGACACCGTCTCGAACGCCTCGACCGGCCTGGTCTCCGCGCGCGTCTCCCTCCTCATCGGCGCCGTGATCGCGGCCGCCCTTTATGTCGGCATCATCTACGCCATGCACGCCAACATGGTCCGCACGTTCGACATGACCGTGCGCAGGCTCGCGGGTACGCGATAGCCGCGGCCCCCCTCATGCCTGCGTGAACGTCGCCCCGGGCGGGGCATCGAACGCCACGAGTTGCCCGAGGCTGAACTGCTCCGCATGCTGGCGATCATCCATCGGCTGGGCGTGGATCGGGATCCCCGCATCCACCACCACGCTCCCGCCTTCCACCGCCACCACGGTCCCCTGGACCCGGCGCGGCCGGCCCATCACAGGCTCCACGAACCGCCCCCCCGTGTGGACCAGGTCGATCCGCCTCGCCTGGCAGCGGATCGTGCCGATCAGGCGCTTGCCGACCTCGGCGTTCACGCCCCCGGCGGGGACGAGGTGCAGGTCGTAGTTCGTCCCGAGCACGCCGAATCGCACAAGGCCAGGGCCCTCGCCTTCTGGGGACGTGCGGCCCAGCAGGATCCCCCGGGCCAGCGTGGGGGCGATCTTCGTCACCGGGGCGGGCGTCAGCATCGGTCGTTCCTCCTCAGGCTCGCATCCCAGCCGCCACCTTCCGCAGCGCGTCTTCCACGGTCTTGAAGTGCTCGGGCGTCAGCGCGTGGTGCATGGGCAGGGCGAACACGCTCGCGGCGAGCGAGTCGGCCACCGGCGTCTCTCCGCCCGCGAACCGCGCGAGCGCCGGCTGGCTGGGCAGCGTCCGCGGGTAGTGGATCGCGGTCGGCACGCCCTCCTTGTTCAGGGCGGCGCAGAACTCGTCGCGTGAGCACGCGAACCGCCGAGGGTCCATCCGTGCGACGTAGAGGTGATACACGGGAGTCGAGCCCGGGGTCGTCTCGGGCGCGAACAGCCCGTCGATCGAACCGAGGATGGCGTCGTACTTCGCCGCGGCCGCACGCCGGGCGGCGGTCTGCTCCTCCAGCCGATCGAGGCGTGAGCACCCGATGGCGGCGGTGATGTCGTTCATGCGGTAGTTGTACCCGACGATCTCGTGGGTGTATTTCTCCGTCTCCCCGTGCGACCGAAGAAGCCGGATCTTCGCGGCCAACGCCTCGTCGTTGGTCGTGACCATCCCCCCCTCGCCCGTGGCCAGGTTCTTCGTGGCGTAGAACGAATAGGTGACGGCATCCCCGAACGCCCCGATCCCTTTTCCCTTGTAGGTCGCCAGGTGGGCCTGCGCCGCGTCATAGACCACCTTCAGGTTGTGCGCGCGAGCGAGCGACTCGATCGCGTCCACATCCACCGGGCACCCGTAGAGGTGAGTCGCCGCGATCCCCGTTGTCTTGCGCGTCACCTTCCGCGCCGCGTCCGCAGGGTCCATCTGGTACGTCCCGGGGAGCGCATCCACGAAGATCGGACGGCACCCGCGGGCGACCACCATGGACACCGTCGCGATGTACGACCACGCCGGCACGAGCACCTCATCCCCGGGATTGAACAAGGGCTCGTACGCCAGTTGCAACGCGCATGTCCCGTTTGCGCAGGTCATCGCGTGCGAGGCCCCCGACATCTTCCCGAACCGGGCCTCGAGTTCCGCGCACTTGCCCGCCTGGCGCAGCATGCCCGATCGCAGGACCCCGATCGCGGCCTGGATGTCCGCCTCGGACAGGGCCGTCGACATGAACGGAACGGGCGTGCGGGAGACGGGCTCCCCGCCACGGATCGCAAGCGATGACGTCGCCACAGGCATGGAGTCCTCCTGGATCAGCGAAGAAGAGAAGGGTAGGGCGACGGAACGGATGGGGTAGGTGCATCCGTATACTGTGGGCCATGCGCAAGGGAACCATCGTTATCCTGTTTCTGTTCGGGTTGGGGCTCACGCCCTGGCTGTTCGCATCGACGCAGCCGGAGCGGACGCCCACGAGTTTCGGAGGCGTCAAGGCCGTGACGCGTCCGAGCCGTGACGCCGTGATGGGCTTCACGTTCCCCACGGAAGTGCGCGAGATCCGCGTCGCCGGGGGCGATCCGGTGAAGAAAGGCGACCTCCTGATCCGTGCTCGCGACGGCGAGGCCCTTGCGCTGGTGAAACTCCAGGCCAACCGGGCGGCCAACGACTACCGCGTCAGGGGCGCCTCCAACGAACTCACCCTCGCCGAACTCGAGTTCGACCGCGTCTCCCGAGCCCACGCCACCGGAGCCGCCAACGAGCAGGAGTTCGAGCGCTCGAAGACCTCGCTCGAATCCGCCCGGATCAACGTCGAACTCGCGAAGCAGGACCTCGAAGAGCAGCGTCTCCAGCTCGAGCGTCTCACCACGGACCTCGAACGATTCCGCCTCGAGGCTCCCTTCGACGGCATGGTCGAGGCCGTCACGGCCGAGATCGGTCTCGCGACGCGAGATGGGGAGAAGATCATCCGCGTGGTGAACATCGATCCCTTGTGGATCGACGTGCCCGCGCCGACGGACGAGACGATCCGTCTCGGTCTTCGGGCCGGCGCGTCCGCGTGGGTGCTGATGCCCGTCGCCAGCGACCTTGTCGTCGTGCGTGGCCGCGTCGTCGAGGTCAGCCCCGTGGCCGATTCCGCGAGCGCGACCCGCCGCGTCCGGGTCGAACTCCCCAACGCCGAACTCCATCCCGCGGGGCTCGCTTGCTTCGTTCGTTTCACCGATCCCGGCGAGTCGTGGACGAGCCGGCAGGCCCGCTCGGAGCCCCTTCCGTGATCGACCAGTCGAAACTCCGTTCTCCGGCGTGGCAGCGAGTCGTGGCGGAGATGTCCGCGGGCGTCCCCGATGACCGCGCGTTCCTTGTCCGATCCCTGGACATCATGGCCCAGGTCTCCGGCGCCCGTGTGGGGGTTCTGCTCGCCCTCGATCCCGCGGGCGAGGCCGGCGAGCCCGAGCCGCGCGCGCTGCTCACGTGGCCGGTCAACGGGCCGGGCATCCCCGCCGATCTCCAGCCCGACCTTCGCGTAGCCGCGCGTGGCGCCGCGTCCTCCGGCGATCTCCAGGTCTTCGCGCTCGAGGGCGGCGGCGGGCCGTTCTACGACGGATCCAAGCCCGGATACATCCTCGTCGTTCCCATCCCGCCCGGGCCGGTCGAGGCGAACACCGGTCCGCGCATGGTCGTCGCCCTCATCGTCGAGTCCCGCTCGTCCTCGGCTCTCCAGACCACGCTGGCCATCCTCGAACTGCTCTCGGGGTATGCCCACGGGCACGCCGCCCGGCAGAACCTCCGCCGGGCCCGTGCCGCCGCCGCCGCGCTCGACCTCGCCGGCCGCCTGGTCTCGACGCTGAACACCCCAGGCACCTTCAAGGGCTGCACGCTGCAACTCACGAACGACCTCGCCCGTCAACTCGGCGTCGAGCGCGTCGCGCTGGGTTGGGTCCGCGGCCAGGGTGAGGCCGGGGCCGTCCGCGTGATCGCCGTCTCCGACACCGAACTCATCGATCGTCGCCTTGCCATGATCCAGAAACTCGAGGCTGCCATGGACGAGTGTCTCGACCAGGAGCAGCCCGTCGTCCATCCCGCGCCCCCCGAGAGCGGCGAGGGGAGCGACGCCCTCCTCGCCCGGGCGATCACCCACGCCCACCGCGAACTCTGTGCGTCCGACGCCCGCCTCAAGGCCGCCTCGTTTCCCCTCCGCGCCGACGACCGCGTCGTTGGCGTGATCACGCTCGAAACCACGTCCGACCGGGGCTTCGACCCCGCGACCATCGAACTCGTCCAGGCCACGCTCGACCTCATTGCGCCGGTCGTCAAGGTCCGCAAGGAGGCCGACCGCGCCCTCGTCCCGCACGCCCTCGCCAGCGCCCGACGCGCGAGCGCCATGCTGGTCGGCCCCCGACACACGGGGTGGAAACTGCTCTCCCTCGTCGTCCTCGCCGCTGCCATCGTCGTCGTCTTCGTCCGCGCGCCCTACCGCGTCGAAGCTCCCATGGAACTCCAGGCCCGCGAGCGACGCATGGTCTCTGCCCCGTTCAACGGCGTCATCGCCGCCGTCGGCGAGGGGATCGAGCGAGGCCGGGCCGTCCGCGCCGGCGAGGTCCTCGCCGATCTCGATACCAGTGAACTCCTCCTCTCGATGGCTCAGGTCGAGAGCGAGATCGAGCAGGCCGCCACCCAGGCGGATGCCGCCCTCCAGTCCGGCAAGATCAGCGAGGCCCAGCAGGCCGAGGCCAAGGAGCGCGGCGCCCGCGCCCAGCTCGCTCTCCTCCGCAAGCGCCTCGACGATGCCCGCATCGTCGCGCCTATCGACGGGACCATCCTCGCGGGGGACCTCAAGGACAAGGTCGGCGCCTCCGTCCGCGTCGGCGACGGGCTCTTCGAGATCGCTCCGCTCCACGACATGGTCGCCGTCATCATGGTGGCCGATTCCGACATCAAACTCCTCACCGACCGTCTCGCCCGGGGCGAGACCGTCTCCGGGCAGATCGCGGCCAAGGGCGAGCCCTCGAAGCGGGTCGGCATTGTTGTCGAGGACATCGTTCCCCTCGCCCGCGCCGACGAGGGCCGCAACGCCTTCGAGGTCCGAGCCCGTGTTGGACGCACCGAGCCCTGGATGAGGCCGGGCATGGAGGGCCTCGCCAAGATCGAGACCGGCGACCGCACCTTGCTCGACATCGCCACGCGCCGCATCCGCGACACCCTGCGCCTCTGGCTCTGGTGGTAGCCATGCACCCCGAACGTCCCACCTTCAGCCCCATGTGGCATCGCGTCCGCGCGATGGCCCCGCGCCTGCGCCCGCACGTCCAGATCACCCGCCAGCACTACCGCGGCCGGCGCTGGCACGTCGCCCACGACCCCGCCTCCAACCAGTTCTACCGCCTCAACCCCATCGCCCACGAGATGGTCGCACTCCTGGACGGCAAGCGCACCGTCGAGGACGTCTGGAACGACGCCCTCTCCCGACACGCCGACAACGCCCCCACCCAGGGCGAGGTCATCGAACTCCTCTCGCAACTTTACAACTCCAATCTCCTCGCCGTTGATGCGACCCCCGAGATCGACCAGCTCCTCCGCCGGGGGCGAGACCGTGTCAAGAAGAAGGTCCAGGGCCAACTCATCGGGCTCATGTACCTCAAGATGAAACTCTTCAACCCCGACCGCTACCTCTCCTGGGTCGAGCCCATCCTCCGCCCGGCCATCAACCTCTGGGGCTTCCTCGTCTGGGCGGCCTTCGTGCTCACCGCCGTCGTCCTCCTCCTCCCCCACGCCGGCGCCCTCCGCGACGGCGTCGAGAGCACCATCGCCCCCGCCAACTGGGGCTGGCTCTTTCTCATGTTCGTCGTCACCAAGGTCGTCCACGAGACGGGCCACGGCGTCATCTGCAAGCGCTACAAGGGCCAGGTCCCCGAGTTCGGGTTCATGCTCCTCGTGCTGGTCCCCTCCCCCTACGTCGACGCCTCCTCCTGCTGGGCGTTCCCCAGCAAGTGGCGGCGCATCGCCGTCGGCGCCGGCGGCATGATCTTCGAACTCTTCCTCGCCGCCGCCGCGTCCTTCGTCTGGCGGGCCACGACGGACGGGCAACTCGTCCACCAGCTCGCGTACAACGTCATGTTCATGTCGAGCGTCTCCACGATCCTCTTCAATGCCAACCCCCTCATGCGCTTCGATGGTTACTACATCCTCTCCGACCTCCTCGAAACCCCCAACCTCATGCAGCGAAGCATGAACATGGTCAAGTTCCTCTTCCAGAAGCACGTCTACCGTCTCCGGCAGGCCCGCTCGCCCTCCACCCATCGAACCGAGTCCATCATCCTCGTCACCTACGGCGTTCTCGCCCTCGCCTACCGCGTCTTCCTCTTCGTGGGAATCACCCTTTACCTCATGGGCAAGCTCTTCGCCCTCGGGGTCATCCTGGCGGCCTGGACCGCCGCGGCGTGGTTCCTCCTTCCCGTGGGGAAGTTCCTCCACTGGCACGCCACCAGCCCCATGCTCTCCGAATCCCGCGGCCGCGCGATCCTCCGGACCGTCGCGATGGGCGTGGCCCTCTTCATCGTCTTCGGGCTCATCCCCTTCCCCGACCACCGCCGTGCCCAGGGTGTCATCGAGAGCGAGTCGCGTTCCGGCGTCTTCGCAGGGGCCGAGGGGTTCGTCGACGCCGCCCACGTCCGCCCGGGCGAATGGGTCGAGCGAGGCCACCTCCTGCTCTCCTGCCGGAGCCCGGACCTCGAGGCCGAACTCGAGAACGCCAGGGCCGAACTCGACGGGTTCATCGCGCTCGAGCGCGACCTGACCGCGCGCAGCCCCGCCGCCGCCGAGATCGCGCGGAGCCGGATCGCCGCGCAGGAGCAACTCATCGCCCTCCTCGAAACCCGCCGCGCCCTCCTCGACATCCGGGCGCCCCACGACGGGGTCGTCATCGCGCCCCCGCTCGAGTCCTACATCGGGTCCTATCTCCGGCGGGGCGACTTCCTCCTCGAAGTCGTCGACACGACCCGCGTCCGCGTTGTCGCCAGCCTCGGGTCCGCCCAGCGCGCGCCCCTGGCCGATCTCGAATCCGCCGAGGGCGGCCGCGGTTACACCGCCGCCGTCCGCCTCCGCTCCGACCCCTGGACCGTCCTCCCCTGCCGAATCGAGCGGATCGAGCCCGCCGGGCAGAAGCGTCTCCCCCACGCCGGGCTCGGCGTCGCCGGCGGCGGGACGGTCGAGGTCACGCCCGACGATCGCGAGGGCACCGCCACGCGTCGCTCGCAGTTCTACGCCTACCTCGTCCCCGATCGCGCGTGGGCGCCCTCGCCCGGCGAGCGCGTCGCCATCCGATTCATGCTCCCCGATCGGCCCCTGCTCCACCAGTGGGTGGACCGCCTCCGCGGGATGATGCAAGGCCGCAAGAACGTCTGACATGACCCAGGCGCTGACCCGATACAACGCGTTGTACGAGTCGCTTCGGAGCCGGCGCCGCAAGGCCGAGATCCCGCGCGGGCTCGACGCCTACGCCACGCGCCTCGTCATCGCCCGTCGCCGAGCCTCGCCTCGATCGCTGCGCGTGCAGGCCGAGGCGATCGACCGCCTCGCCCCGGAACTGCGCGGTGCCTCGACCGAGTCGCTTGCCGATCGCCTACGCGTCGCGCGCGAGGCGTTCGTCCGGGGCCGGGCCGACGACGCGGTCGTCCGCGAGGCCATCGCCTGCGTTCGCGAGGTGGCCCGCCGCGAGACGGGCGAGGAGGCCTACCCCGTCCAGGTCATCGCCGCCCTCGCCCTCTTCCACGGGCACGTCGTCGAGATGCTCACCGGAGAGGGCAAGACCCTCACCGGCTCCCTCGCCGCCCCCCTGCTCGCGTGGCGGCATCGCCACCTCCACGTCTTCACCGTCAACGACTACCTTGCCCGACGCGACGCCCAGTCACGAGAGGCCATCTATCGGCGCTGCGGGTGCTCCGTCGGCGCCATCCAGCAGGAGACCGACACACGCGCCCGCGCCGAGGTCTACTCCCGCTCGATCGTCTACGGGACGCCCAAGCAGATCACCGCCGACTGGCTCCGCGACCAGATCCGCCTGGGCGAGGTGCGCTCCGCATGGACCGGCCGCCAACGAACGGTCTTCGACGGGCAGCCCGGGCCGCTCATCCCCGGGCTTCGTGCCGCGCTGGTCGACGAGGCCGACGCCGTCCTCATCGACGAGGGCGTGGTTCCCCTCATCATCGCCCGATCCCGTCGGGAGGACGACATGGCGGGCGTCTATCGCGAGGCGGCGAGCATCGCGGGCGTGCTCGACGAAGGCCCGGATTACACCATCGAGCATGTCCACCGGCGAGCCGAACTCGCCACCCGAGGCCGCCGGCGCATCCAGTCGCTGGCGGCATCCAACGCCGACCCGGTCTGGCGTGCGGCGCGTCGAGCCGAGGAACTGGTTCGCCAGGCGCTCGTCGCGCGGCACTGCTATCGCCGGGGCCACCAGTACCAGGTCGTCGATGGTCGCGTCGTCATCGTCGACGAGTACACCGGTCGCTTCCTCGCCGACCGATCGTGGGAGCACGGGCTGCACCAGGCCGTCGAGGCCAAGGAGGGACTCGAGGTCACCGCCGACCGCGAGACGCTCGCCCGCCTCAGTTTCCAGCGGTTCTTCCGCTCCTACCCGGTGCTCAGCGGGATGACCGGGACCGTTGCCGACGCGGCGGGCGAGATCGAGCACGTCTACTCGCGCCCGATCCTCGTCGTCCCGACCCACCGTCCGGTGGTCCGCGAGGCGTACCCCATGCGGGTCTTCCGCTCGCAGGACGCCAAGTGGACCGCCATCGCGGCGTCGATCGCCGCCATGCACGCCGCACGCCGCCCCGTCCTCGTCGGCACACGCTCGATCGAGGCCTCCGAGCACCTTGGCGAACGGCTTGTTGCGCTGGGCCTCCCGCACCGCGTGCTCAACGCCAACTTCGACAAGGAGGAGGCCGACCTCATCGCCCAGGCCGGTTTCGCCGGCGCGATCACCGTCGCGACGAACATGGCCGGCCGTGGCACCGACATCCGCCCCGACCGCGAGGCGCTCGAGGCCGGCGGGCTCCACGTCATCCTCACCGAGATGCACACCGCCAAGCGCATCGATCGCCAGTTCATCGGCCGCGCCGGCCGGCAGGGCGACCCCGGCAGCGCCCAGGTCTTCGTGTCGCTCGATGACGAACTCGTCCGCCTCGAGGCGCCGCGCCTTGCCGCGGTCCTTCGCGCTCGCACCTTCGGCAACGAGGTCACGCCCGGCCCGGCGACACGCCGGCTCTTCCGCCTTGCCCAGCGACGCGCCGAAGCGCGCGCACGCCGCGGCCGAAAGCAGGTCCTGCGCCAGGACGACTGGATCGATAAGTACATGCCGGGTTCGTGACACGCCGCGGAATGTTCCACGTGGAACATCACCGTCATGCCCGCGCGCGCGCCGTCGTCGATCCCTTCATCCTCCCCGCCACTCTCGGGGGGCACCCCCGGCATCCCGACCCGCACGGCCCAGAGCCCGCGCGGACAGACGGGGTCTCAACCCCTACACTTGGCGTCAGGCCCCGTCGTCTAGGCTGGTTCAGGACACCACCCTTTCACGGTGGGAACACGGGTTCGAATCCCGTCGGGGTCATTGGGGGCTGGCGCACGTGGGCGACCCGGAGCGCACAAAGACGGAGTCTTCAAAGGCTTGCGCCGAGGGCTGCGCGCGGGTGCGCACCGGACGTTCCGGTGCGGCGCCGGGTTTTTGCGCAGCCTGAGCGCCGCAATCTGATCCTCTTCCCGCCGCGCGGGCGAAGTCCTCATCGCGGACCATGAGGTCGTGGTGGTCGGCGATGGTCTCGGTGTGGCCGCACCACGCGGCGGCGACGTGGGAGGGGAACTCGGCGGCGAGCTCGGTCGCGCGTGACGCCCGCATGTTGTGCCCGAGCCGGGGAGGGTTGTCTCTTCGAAGAAGGCCTACTTCTTGGGCGTTGCCTTTCCATGATCGTACCCGTCGCCTTCGTTGTGGTCGTGGTCATCATGGCCCTTGGTCTTGCACTCCTTGCACTCCCCGTGCCCGACGACGCGCAGCGTGACGCCCTCGCGGACCCACAGGTGCGCGCCCTCGCCGTCGGCAGTGACGAAGTACTGTGGCTCGGATTTGACGGGCTGCGACGCGCCCTGACCCATCAGGACGCCGGCGAGCGCGGTGAGCCCGACACCGGCGGCGATCCCGAGCATCAAGTTCGAACGATTGGTCTGCATGGTCACTCCTTGGAAGCAGAGGCTCAGGCCGAGCCCCTGGGTGGCTCGCCGGGATTGCTCTTGGGCGACGCGCCCGAAGACGAAGACGAAGCCGGCGACGATGGATCAGGTCTGGCTGGAAGCGATTGGGATCTCGGGCCCTGTGCGGCACTAGGAGGGCCGGGCAGCGGGTCTGCGGGCCCCGCGGCATGCACCTCCAGGGGTCCGCTCTCGGGCCGTTCCCATTCCTGGGTCACGGGCTCCGGCCGTCCGGCCGGATCACGGCCCGTGAAGATTCGGTAAAGGGCAGGGAGCACCACGAGCGTGAGGAGCGTGCTGGAAATCAGCCCGCCGATGACGACGGTGGCGAGTGGCCTTTGCACCTCGGCGCCGGTTCCTGTTGCGATCGCCATCGGCACGAACCCCAGCGAGGCCACCAGCGCCGTCATCAGGACGGGTCGAAGCCGCACGAGGGAGCCGCGGATGATCGCCTCGTCGCGGGCCAACCCCTCTCGTCGGAGCTGGTTGATGAATGAAACCATGACGAGCCCATTGAGAACGGCGACACCCGACAGCGCAATGAACCCGACCGCGGCTGAGATCGAGAACGGCATGTCGCGCAGCCAGAGCGAGAGGACCCCGCCCGTGAGGCCCAACGGCACGGCGCTGAAGACCAGAAGGGCGTACTTCACGCTTTTGAACGTCGAGAAGAGCAGCAGGAAGATCAGGAAGAAGCAGATCGGCACCACGATCGTCAGCCGCTCCTTGGCGGCGACCAGATTCTCATACTGCCCACCCCAGACCAGCCACTGCCCAGCCGGGAGCGAGACCGAGTCAACGGCGCGCTGCGCCTCCCTTACGAACGACCCGAGATCGCGACCCCGCACGTTGCACTGCACGACGATACGGCGCTTGCCGTTCTCGCGGCTGACCTGGTTGCGGCCCTCAGTGACCTCGATCCTGGCGACATCGCCCAGCGGTATGAACCCCATCTCACGGGCCTGGACAAGCCCATTCGGACCTCCGCTCGACGCGGCGGCGGCGAGCGCCCCGACGGTCGCGTGCTCATCCCCGCCCGGCAACGGGATCGGCAATCGTTCCAGCGTGTCGATCCGGCTGCGAATCTCATCTGGCAATCGCACAACAATATCGAACCGGCGATCTCCCTCGAAGATCAGGCCGGCCTCGGCGCCGCCCATGGCGACGGCAACGACCCGCTGGATACCTTGGATGTTCAGGCCGTAGCGGGCGATGGCGGCTCGGTCGATGTCCACGGTCATCACGGGGAGCCCCTCGACCTGCTCCATCTTGGCGTCCGCGGCGCCGGGCACCGACTGGATCGCGGAGAGCACCTGCTGCGCCGTCCTGGTCATCGAATCGAAGTCGTCGCCGTAGACCTTCACGGCGACATCGCCGCGTACACCGGAGATGAGTTCGTTGAACCGCATCTGGATCGGCTGGGTGAACTCGTAGTTGTTGCCGGGGACTGCGGCGACCGTCATCTCGATGAGCCTGATGAGCCGGCCCTTGTGGCCCTCGATCTTGGGCCCTTCGTGCGCGTGGCCGCCCACCTCGTCGTGGCCGTGCTCGTCGTGCCCGGCGTGCGAGCCCGTGCGTTCCATCTCTTCGGCCTTCTCGGCGATGAGTCGGTCGAGCTCGGCCTCACTCCTCCAATGGCTCTTGTCCTTGAAGATCATGAAGGTGTCCGACACGTTTGGGGGCATCGGATCGGTCGCCATCTCCGCGGTGCCGGTCTTGGAATAGACGAACGCCACCTCCGGGATGCTCGACACCGCCCGCTCGACATCGAACTGCATCGCCTGCGACTGCGAGAGCGACGTCGACGGGATGCGCATGGCGTGCATGGCCAGGTCCTTCTCGTCGAGCGTCGGAATGAACTCCTGTCCCAGACGGGTGAACAATGCCGCCGATGCGAGGAACGCGACGACCGCTGCGGTCACGATCGCCCACCGGAGCCGGACGGACAGCCGGACGATGGGCTCGTACGCGGCTTTGGCCCACCGCACCAGGAACATCTCCTTCTCCGTCACCTTGCCTCGGATGAGGATGGCCACCATCGCGGGAACGAACGTCAGTGACAGGATGAACGCGCTGATGAGCGCGAAGATCACCGTCATCGCCATTGGGTGGAACATCTTCCCCTCGATCCCGGTGAGCGCGAGGATCGGGAAGTACACGGTCACGATGATTGCCTGGCCGTACACCGACGGCTGGATCATCTCCTTGGCGGCGACCATCACTTCGTGCAGGCGTTCCTGGAGGGTGAGCACCCGGCCCTTGTGATGTTGCGCCTCGGCGAGGCGGCGCAGGCAGTTCTCCACAATGATGACGGCCCCATCCACGATCAGCCCGAAGTCGATCGCGCCAAGTGACATCAAATTGCCGCTGACCTTGTTCTGCACCATGCCCGTGGCGGTCATGAGCATGGAGAGGGGGATCGCGGCGGCGCAGATGAGCGCCGCGCGGACGTTGCCCAGGAGAATGAGCAGCACGGCGATCACCAGGACCGCGCCCTCGAGCAGGTTCTTCCGGACCGTCCTGATCGTGGCATCCACGAGCTTGGTGCGGTTCAGGACCGTCTTGGCGTGGATGCCGGATGGAAGGCTCTTCTGGATCTCGGGCATCCTGGCGTCCACGGCCGCCGCAACCGTCCGGCTGTTGGCACCCAGAAGCATGATGACGGTGCTTACGACGACCTCTTCGCCGTTCTCGCTGGCGGAGCCGGTGCGGAGTTCGCGCCCGATGCCCACGCCATCGGGAACGACGATGTCGCGGATGTGGATGGGCACGCCGTTGCGTGTGCTCACCACGATTCCGGAGAGTTGGTCAACGTTCTCGATGCGACCCGTGGCCCGCACGAGGTACGACTCGCCCTTGTGCTCGACGTAGCCGGCGCCGGTGGACAGGTTGTTCTTCTCGATCGCCTCGATGACCTCCGAGAACGTCAGGCCGTACGAGACCAGTTTCATGGGATCGGGCTGGACGTGATACTGCTTGACGTACCCGCCGATCGCCTCGACGCCGGCGACATCCTTGATTCCCTTGAGTTGCGGGCGGATCACCCAGTCCTGGATCTCGCGGAGGTAGGCGGCCAGTTCGAGGTCGCTCGTGAGCCGTCGCCCCTCGGGAGTGAGGTACGACCTGTCGCTCTGCCACCCGACAAGCCCATCCTTGATCGTCGCGCCCTTCCCGTGGGGATGCGCGTACTCGACGGTGTACATGTAGATCTCGCCCAGGCCGGTGGCGATCGGGCCCATGACCGGGTCCACGCCGGGCGGGAGCGATTCCTTCGCTTCGCCCAGGCGCTCGCTCACCTGCTGGCGGGCGAAGTAGATGTTGACATTGTCCTCGAACACCGCGGTGATCTGCGCGAAGCCGTTGCGCGAGAGCGACCGTGTCGACTTCAATCCCGGGATGCCCGCCAGGGCGTTCTCGATGGTGAACGTCACCTGCTTCTCGACCTCGATGGGCGAGAGCGACGGGGCGGTCGCGTTGATCTGGACCTGGTTGTTGGTGATGTCGGGGACCGCGTCGATCGGGAGTTTTCTGAGCGAGTAGACGCCCATCGTGGCGACCAGGGCGGTGAGGACGACGATGAACCAGCGGTTCTTGATCGAGAAGTGCAGGACGGCTTCGAGCATGGCGGGCCTCTACAGATTGAGGGGAGTCGTTCAGGAGGGGGGCGGGTGTCGCGGATCAGTGCTCGTGGGCCGCCGAGCCCTTCCCGAGTTCGGCCTTCAGGATGAACGTGCCGCTGGCGACGAACTCCTCGCCCTCGACCAGCCCGGACAGGATGGGCACCAGCCCGCCGACCGCCCGGCCGACGCTCACGGTTCGCTTTGCAAAGGTGTATGGCTCGCCTTTCACCGGCACAAAGACCGCCGGCCCTCCCTCGACGGTCTGGACAGCCTCGTCGGGTACAGCGACCACCGGGGCAGGCTCCGCGCCTCCCGCCTCTGTTGCGACGATCTCGACTTGGGCGAACATCCCGGGCCTGACCGCGCCGTTCCCGAGCGCGGTACTGGGAACCTCGATGCGGACCTGGGCGGTCCGGGTCGTGGGGTCAACCACCGGCGCCATGAACGCGACGGTCCCCTCGAACATGTTGTTCGTGCCCGAGCCGACCACGACCCACGCCTTGGCGCCCAGTGCGATCGAGGGGAGCCTCGCCTCGGGAACGTCCGCCAGAATCCACAGCGTGCTGGTGTCCGCGAGGATCATCAGAGACTCCCGCTCGGGGTTGACGAGTTCCCCCAGCGTGACTTCGCGTTGCACGACCTGGCCGCCGATCGCGGCGCGGATGGTGTACCGGGGTGCAATCTCACCCGTCGAGGCGAGTTCTTCGACGGCTTTCTGATCCATCCCGAGAAGGCGCAGGCCGTTCTCGGCGGCGACCGCCGTGGCCTCGGCGGACTTGAGGCTCGCCACGGCGGTCTTGTACTCGGCCTCGCGTTTCTGAACCTCGGTCAGCGAGATTCCCTGTGATTGCTCGAGCAACCCCTTGGCGCGATCCCACGCGGCCTTGGCGAGGTCCACCTGAGGAGCCGCCGCCTGCGCCGCCGTCCGCTTGAGCAGGTAGTCGGCCTGGGCCTGGCCAAGTTCCGGGCTCTCGACCACGACCAGCGGGTCGTCTTTGTTGACCTGGTCGCCCAGCCGCACCTTGATCTCGACCGCGCGGCCACGAAGCGGCGAGCCGACGTGGGCCATCGCCTCCGTGTTGAAGCCCACTCGGGCGGGCACCACAAACGTCGGCCTGAGCACCCACAACTGGGCCTCGCCGACCTTGACGCCGTAGCGCTCGACGGCCTCGCCGGTGAGCATGACTTCGTCGGCGTGCTCTCCTCCGGCACCGTGGTCGTGGCCATCGGCTTCCCCGTGCTGTTCCTTGGCCGGCGCAGTGCCGTGGTCGTGGCCGTCGCCTTCCCGGTGCTCGTTGCACGACGCGAGCAGCAGCGCGAGCGAGAGCGCGGGTATCAGGATCGGCGAGAGCGAATGGCGGATCGACTGAGTGCGAGTCATGGGATGTTCTCCGACACGGCAGGTGCGGCCGAGTTCAGCGGTTCGAGACATGAGAAACGTTGCGGGTGGGACTTGGATTGATGGACGACACGGGCGCGGCGGGAGGGGGTGTCGGGGTAGACTCACCGAGCGTCGCGGCAACTCCCGGGCCGCCAACCGCTCGCTGCAGGCGGACGAGCGCGACCGACATCTGCTGCTCGACCTCGATGGCCTTGGTCCGGGCGGCGCGCAGGTCCTGCTCGGCGAGGAACAGGGCCGTCACATCGGTCTGGCCAGCGCGGTAGGCATCCTCGGCTTGCTGACGGCGCTGCTGCTGGAGGGGGATCAACTCCGATTGCACACGGTTCAGGTTGGCGGCGCTGGCGGCCAGCGACTGGAAGGCGACGCGGACTTCTTCCACAACCTGGCGCTTGGCGAGTGTGAGGTTGTGGCGGGCCTCGATCTGCTCGGCCGTGACGCGGGCACGCCTGGCTTGTCCCATGTCGAAGACGGGTATGGGTGTCGAAACCGATGGGCCGACGGTCCAGTCGTCGTCGCGCTGGGCATCGACGCCTGCGCCGAGCCCCTCCCAAGGCAGGAGTCGCGTGAGCGCCGCCTCGTCGCCGAGGGCGGCGAGTGTCCAGGCTGCCGACTGCACTTCCGGACGGTTCTTCAACCCCGCGTCGATCCAGCGGGCTTCGACCGGGGAAGAAAGCGCCGGGGCCGTCCACGGGTCAACTCGCCACGCGGCCGCGCCGGAGGGTTCCCCGATCAGCCGGGCCAGACGCAAACGCTCCTCTGCAAGTTGTCTCCTGGCCTCCGCGATGTCCACGTCGAGCTCGACCCGCTGCGCCTCGAGCGTGGTGAGGTCGCTGCGCGTGCCTTCCTGCGCTTCAAGGCGGGCCCGGGCCGTGGCCACGAGCTTGTCCAGCAGTTCACGACGTTCGGCGAACACCGGCACGAGCGATTCCAGCGTCTGGACCGCGACGTACCGCTCCTGCACCTCCGCGACGGTGTCGAGCGCCACCGTGACCGCGTCCGCCGCGGCCTGGCGGAGCCGGTTGTCCGCCGCGCTGGACTGCCGCGGGATCTTGAACGCCTGGATCAGGTCCTGGGCGAGCGAAACTTCGATCTGCGTCGTGCCGGGGCCCCATCGAAGGACGAAGTTGAGCACAGGGTTGGGCAGGAGCCGGGCTTGGTCGGCATCAGCCATTGCGATCCGCACCCGGGCAAGGGCAGCCTGGAGCCCGGGATCGGTCGTGGCGGCGCGGCGGACGGCGTCGCCCAACGTCAGCACCTCTCCTCCCTCCGGGGCTTGGTCGAGCGGACCACCGTCGGTGTGGAACACCATGGCTTGGCCAAGGCCGATCGCCGTGGAAGCAGCCGCCTCGGCCCCTGGATCAGGCCGGTTGGCGGCGCAGCCTGTGAGTTGGATCAGAGCCAGGATTCCGGCGAAAGGAACCAAGCATCGGCCTGTTCGCGCGGCGTGAATGGCGCGTGTATGCATCGGATGTCCTCGAAAGGCGGAGTGTCAGGTGAGAGATGGGGGAGTGATGGCCGACGGCCATCACGGGCCACGCTCGAGATTCGGGCGCGGTCATGCCTCAGGCGCCCACCGAAGCGGAGCGCAGGGGGAACCCACTGCCTACACGAGGAGTATCACCGACCGCAGCCGTTGGAGCGTGTCGGGCGGACGTTGCGGTCGTGCGCGGTCCCATGCGACCTGGGCCGGCAGCGGCACCTCCATGTGCATGGCGATCACCGCCACGTGCACGGGAACCGGGCCCGGCACATCGCTCATCGTGCGCGGCGGTGCATTCGTGACCTGGTACTCACCATTGATTGGTGTGTCATCGCAGGGATGCGCCGGGCCTTCGTCGTGGCCGGGCTCATCGAAGTCCGACCCGCAACTGATGGCGCACTCGCCGCTGTCGTTCCGGCTGCACCCCCACTCGACCCGAGAATCGCCGTGGCCATCACGGCACACCACCATCCCGCCGGCGAGAAGTGTGTTGGCCAGCCCGAACCAGATCAGGCAGAGCCAAGCGAGCGCGGGATAGAAGCGATCGCGGGTCATTCGAGGGGGATCGGAGGCATTCGGAGTATAGCGGACCACTGGGGGTCGGATGTGCGAGAGGATGCACCGAAGGTCGATACGGTCCGGGGTTGCCTTCGGGACAGGCGTATCTGATTCGGTTTCCGATGAGTTGATTCGCTCCAGCGAGTTGGTGCGGCAGATCGAGGTGATCCGGTCGGGGGCCGAGGCGGTCGCAGGTCTGGGCGATCGCCTGCTCCGTGTGGGGTCGGCGGCACCACGAACAGGCCGCTGGCGTGGTAGCCGGCCCGTCCCACACCGGCACCGCGTGCCGGTGCTCCCCCAACTCCCGGGAAGGGTTCATACAGCCGATCGTTCATCAGCGGTGTGTCCATGTCGGGGGTGATCACGCCCTGCGTCAGCCTGCTGCACGCGATCGGCGCGGCGCTGAGGTGTGCCCAGCGGTACTCGTCTGGTTCACCGCCGTCGAGCGCGAGCGCAACGGGGCCTGCGCCGTCGTCGGCATCCCCTGCTGGTCGATCAGGGACGCGTCCTCGAACCAGATTCCGACCTCGTTGCCCGGGAACGCGCGCGCACGGGCGTGACGAAAGGTTCCACGTGGAACATTCGGACGGGTTTGCGCGCGCGCGGGCGGGGATCCGGAGCGAAGATGGGGCGGTTGGTTGGAGACGGCGGGGGCGGTTGGTATGCTGGGGGCATGATCCTTCGCGGCGACAACGCGGGAGGGCGAGGCAGCAGGCC